>Ga0265295_1003533_pt1 | contig 22610 bp, 30 predicted proteins | sample Munlansysbiofilm_FD_192503 | JGI IMG/M metagenome (GOLD analysis project Ga0265295, IMG submission 192503) | Leachate microbial communities from a municipal landfill in Southern Ontario, Canada - Methane capture system biofilm | ecosystem: Engineered > Solid waste > Landfill > Unclassified ...
AATTTATTTTGATATAAATCGTGATGATATTCAAGAAAATTGTAAAATACGTATCTCATTTTAGATAAAAAAAGGGACCCCGGAAAACCGAGACCCCGTGTTTGTAGTATTTATGGACTGATCGGGATCATCCCATTTTTGTATTATCGTAAATTCACGAACCGAAGACATGATTTTGACAAGGGTCTATAAAAATTTGCCAAAATTCATGTCTTCAACGTATTAGCAGTACGGGTTCGATTAATATTAAGAACAATAGGAAAGTATAAATAGATTACTTAACGCTCAAAATTTTAAAGACATGCTGATTGTATTTTTCTTGGACATCCTCTTTGTCAATATCAAAATAAATCTCTTTAATATCTTTGCTTTTTTTAATTTTGTCGCCACGCAAGAAACTGATATAAGTCGGCGGAATCGGCGTTTTCATAAATTGAGTTACTCCAAACCTGCGGCACGAATTAAATGTGAAGTTTAATTGGCGCGGCGCGTCAGGATCATAAATTCCAAAAGCGGCTGAATATTTTTGAAGGTGCCGCCGAAATGTTTCATGCGAATAAGGCCGGCCATTTTCTTGAATGAATAAATATTTGCCCGGCTTGCGCGCAAGAATCATTTCGTTTAAAATTTCAACTGTTTCATCATCATAAAAAACAAGCGTGTTGCTTCGTTTTTTGTGTTTTGGGACAATTGCGGAATGAGTTTTTAGATCTAACATTGATTTTTGCATATTGAGCATTTCCCACAAACGCAGCATGCATTTAGAACCAAAAACAATCGCGCCTTTGATACTCGGATCGTCAATGCTGTCAACAAATTCGGCCATTTCCTTGAGGCGCGGCACATAAGATTGTTCGGGTTCTTCGGATTTGTAATTTCCTGCAAATCGTTTTCTGTAAAAAGAAACAGGATTCATCCGGATATAACGATGAAAAACCAAAAAATCAAACAGGTTTTCCAACGCATTAAAATAAACACTGACTGTATGTTGTTTCAAACCCCTGTTATATAAATGATTAATAAACGAATCAAAATCGTTGTTGTACGCAAGATAATCATTCCGATCTAATTGTTTAATTGTTTCAACGCCGGTATGATCAAGAAACTTCTTAGAATAAGAAACATATTGCTTTGCCGTTTTTAATTCGAGGCGGCGACTCAAACAGTCAAATAAAAATTTATTTAAAAAATAATCGTTAATTTTAATATCCGGTTCCTGTTTTTCTCTTTTTGGAAAATCCGTATTCAAATTTAAATCATTTAAAGAATCGGCTGCCAAAATCGAATTTATAGAATCATTAAACATTGGAATGGCCTCTTATTTTTTAATTTATTTAAAATTAAGTTGCAGATATATAAATCTGCAAGAAGCCATTTTTAAAGAAATTAATATTTGTTTTCATTCAATTCTTTGATTCTATTTTTTGGATCTTCCCCATATTTATTCGGGCCGATTGTTCCATCGCCGATAAGCAGCCACAATAAATAAAAGAGAGACACATACGGAATAAATTGTAATATAACCCACCAACCGCTTGAATTCATATCGTGCAATCGTTTTATACCTTGAGCAAGTGAAAAAACGATAAAAAGAACGATATATAACCACAAAGCGGCATAAAACAATATCATGATTATTAAATCAACAGATTCCGAAACATCGATCCCAAACCAATTGAATGCAAGAGACAAGAGATAAACTATAGATGCCAACAGCAAATAAAACACAAATACCATTATAGGCAACCCGATAAATAATCCCACCATTCGGAGAATGAAGGTTTTGCGCGTGATTCTACCGCTTATTTTAAAATAATCAATCAGCCGATTTAATATTTTATTTTCAACCAAAATACCACTCCAAAATAAAGATTTAAAATAAAATATATAAAGTTAATTAAGATCAATATTCCATGTAGCGGTCATATTCAACGCGAACAGCTGCGTAAAATACAAAGAAGATCAAAATTAATTCGGCGAGAATGAATGTAATGAATAGCGTTCGAGAGCCGCTTGCGATGATGTCTTGATTTACTTCCGAGAAAACTAAACCGACCGCTAATTCAAAGAAATTCGTAAAGGCCCCGTAGAGAATATAAAGAATTGCAGAACCAATTGTTAATTTGGAAACGGCTTGCGCCCACGTTACAACGCTCATTTAAATCACCTCATGTTACTGTAAAAACTGTATAATATACCGGCCGTGATCAAACTGAGAACAACGAATGCAAACGCGATTATTTGGACCGGGAAGAAATCATATGCGGACGAATAAACAGCAACAGAGCCTAACATCACGGTTGTTAAAACGACAATGACGGTCAAATCGCCTATTTTTATGTAAAGAACAAGCATGAGCATAACCCACATAGCGACCCAAAACATTTTCCCGTATTGCGAGAGATAAGGAAGCAAAGCAATGTTGAGCCATTCTCCGCTTTCGATAAGATCCATTATTCCGAAATAGTCAATCATGATATCACTTTTTTTTAATTTTTAATAATCCTGTTTCCGATAAACTCAGCAAGATCTTTCAGATAAATGATAAAAAGGATAATTGTCAGTAATGTCGTGATTAAGAATGGAACGCCTAACGAATTCATTAAGAACGACAACGCAAACGGAGCAATGACAAGAAGGGCTAAAATCATAATTAAAGCGCGCAGAAAGTCCCCAAAAATGTAAGATCCAAAACTGATTGCATCGTAAGAAATATTATCAGGAATATTTCCCGAAAATGTGGCCGGATCTATATAAGCGTTAATAAACGGATAATCGATCGGAAGAATTCCCAAAAAGGAAAATGCGTAAATCACATAATTGAGAATGATTAAAAAAACCGTAATTCTATAAGTTTCCATAATGTCACCTGTTATTTGTTTTATATGCAACGATTGCCACAAAGAGCAGCCAAATTAAGACAGAAGACAGAATCGGCAAAAATCCGACCAATGCTAAAAATCCTGCAACTAATGTAACAACGATTGCTGAGAATTTGGCATTTGTAATATTGAACAGGCTTGCGACTAAAATAAGCAAAATTAAGGAAATAACAATCCTCAATGCGAGTGGTATTTTTTCAAAATCTATTGAGACAGATTCGCCGCCGACCTTATAAAATTCATTGACTCGGATTGTCCCGTTAACTGTTTTTGCTATTAAAACAATGCGATAAGTCGCGCCCGGATCTAATTTCATTTCACCATCCACATTATCTTGATAATTAATGGAACCGAACGGCGCATCTGTTGAAATGTTCATAACAAGTTCATTATTTTTGTAAATCTGAAACAGCATCGGTTCAGTTAATGCGTTGTTTGGATTAATCCAATCTAATTTAATAGCAGATTCTGATTTTGTCAAATTGTATGTAAAACCACCATACAGTGAACTATTATTTTCTTTTAAAATAATATCCGAAATGACGAGTTGTACTGTACTTTGTCCGGCTTGAATGTAATTTCCGAGTATTTTTTCATGTCCGGAATCGGAAACTACTTTTAAAATGTAATTGTCAAAATTATTCAATGTCGCAATTGAAAAACCGGTTGCATCAAAATACGAATGATGAACAACTAAAGAGCCGTTCGGAGTTTGTTTTATAATTTCCAATTTTGTTGAATCGTATTGAAAAGTGTTCGAATTATCAATTAACGAAAAATAAACAACGGATGCATTTGCATTTGGTAAAGCGTACAGCGTATAATTTCCCGGAGACACCACATCATAAAATCGAGTTGTGTAATTTGTTGCAGTGAGTTGTACGGAATAATTACCTGCGATAACTTCAGAGCTATTAAATGTAATATTATTCCCTGTTTTTTGCAATGTTGTTGTGGAATTTGTTAATTTTACCGTAGCTGATACAGCCGTATTATTTATTTCATTAAATATTTTGAAGTTCAAATAACCTGGAACATTAGGAGCTGTATTAACTGCAAATGAACGTGTATCTGTCCAAATTCCATCTGGTTGCAATAATTTCCAATAATAATCTCCTTCTGGCAACATTAATGAAATATTTCCTGTCGATGATCCTGAATTAATTATGCTATAAAAGTTATCATCGAGTGCAATTTGGTAAGGTAATGAAACTGAATGCGGATGAACTTGAAATTGTAAAATTGTATTTGTTGTAAGATGTGCGCCGTCAGGCGTTAACAAAATGACATGAGGATCTGAATCAATATTTAATTCAAGATATCCGTTTGAATCCGAATTAAATGACAAAGTTGAAAAAATATTGGATGGAATATTAAGTGATACAGGTTCGCTACTTTCAGGTAAAATTTCTTCGATTGCTCCGAAACTAATTGTATTGACTGTGCTGTTATAAATAAATAATTTATATAATGTGGAATTTTGTTTTCCGCCATTATCTATTCTAAAAATATTCGGTTGATTTGTGAATCCCGTTTTTGATGCATTATTAACAACGAATGTTGAATTTTGAAGATCTGTTGCGTTTAATGAAAAATTAGCAGCAGCATAAGAATTTAGACTAACCCCAACAGATGCGGAACTTGAAAGATAAGCATCATAATAAGAACTTGATCGTACGACCCTTGGAAAATTTCCAGATGAGTTCATGTAAACATTTGTTGTTGATGAATTATAATATAACAATGCACGGCATTCCATTGTTGTATAGTTCCCGGTATACAAAATGACATTTGAGCCGGGTGAATAATAAGTACCGGTTGAATTTAAATAGGAATGTAAAAACATTCCGTTAATATTTGATTGATTTGTCGCATTTTCGATGTCGAAATTCATATTTATATTATTAATACCGGATGATACATTCATTTTTATGTAAACTGTTGCTTTCGATCCGTTTGTTTTTTCGTGGATATAATAAGGGATATTAGTTCCGTTTCCAGCATATTGAAAACGGATGTCAGAAAAATCAGATTTCATATAAGAATTATAAGCAACATCGAATTTGAAAACAGCATTATTCATTGATGTATTTGAATTAATTGTGATTGGAATGCGATGTAATGCATCGCCAACAAAGGGATAAAAAGAACCATTTATAGATTTAACATAAATTCCATCAAAAAAGGAATCTAAATTTAATGTATTTGAGCCGACCGTTACATTAAATTCAAACGATTCCGTTTCTGCGAATGCCGGCGTTATTAAAAACAATAAAATAACCAAGAAAAATAAAATTCGTTTCATCTTCATCACCCTTTCATTGCCCTTGCGACCAGCCAAATTCCGCCCGAGACAAAAATTAATCCGGGAACAAGTCTGAAAAGAAAATCCATCCAGCCTTGTCCTGTTATAAAAATATCACGAGAACCGACATAAGATAAACCGATGTCATCCGACATCATAAAAATAGTATCACTTAAAAATGCATAAAGGATACCGAAAACGATAAGGATGACACCGAATGTAAGAAGCTGATAACTGACCATTTTAACACGCTCACAGCTTCAAATCACCGATTACATTGACGCGCAATTCTTTCAAAACATTGTCTGATTTTTTCGTTGTTTTTCTCTTGGAAAGACCGAGAAGTTCTTCGGTTTTGTTACGTTTGGTTTTCTCTTGTACTATTGTTTTTATAAACGGAGTACCAAGTTGGTTTTTAGATTGTGTTTTTGATTTGGGATAAGATGATTTGGAATCACTTAAAATTTTATTGTAATTAGATGATGCAAGAATTGATTTACCTTGAACTTTGGGAAGTGTTTTGGAATATCCGCTTTTTTTCGGTTTAGGAGTTTTTGGAATAGATCCGTATGTGAGATCAACTAAATAGATCGGATCATTCGCCGCATGTTTTGAATTATAATAATCGTATTCCGATTGTTTTTTCTGTTTTGATTTGCGATTGGTTGTTTTTGTCTTTTTGGCCGTTTCGTCACCCAAGATTGCCGGAATTTTCTGTTTTGGAATTTTTGGATTAACTGATCCCTTTTGAACAGCATCCGGAAAACGTTTAAGAAGAATATTTTTTGACGCGATGTTTAATTCTTTGGGGAGGGGCGTCCCTTGTTCCCAATATCTCAAACCGCTGATTTCTGTTTTCTGTTTTACGATTGGCTTTTCTCCTGGTTTTAATTCGACATCATAAACAAGATGTTCGTTGAAGTATAAACCGCCATGATTTGAACGTTTCAGATTCTGATCAGTATAATTAAATGATTTTTTAATGGTTTTGCTTTTTGCACCGGTTTCTTCAGCTAATTCTCGAGCCACAGCCTTGGACCCGAATTCAAATTTATCAACACCGCCGCCCGGCAAATTCAAAAGACCGTTTTTTTCCATTACTAAAAGGATACCACTATCAGTGGATACAATACCGGTTGCTCTTTGTCTTTTAATTGTTTTCATTTTACCGGTTGCTAATTGCAAGTTTGCCGGAACATCAAGACCGGTTTGAAATTTGATATTAGTTCCGGGAATTCCTTCTTTTCCAAAAATAGAGATGGGTTGATTTGTTTTTGTTTTGAATTGATTTTCAATCAGTTTAAACTCGGCACCCGGCGTTATCGCAGCTTCAATTTCAACGTGAGCCTTACCTGCCGCTGTATTTTTTTCAAGCTTGCTTGTGATGTAAGCATAATTCGGATCTGCTTCTGTAATCATCCATCTGCGGGCTGCTTTAGAATCTAACCGGATATCGGTAGGGAGTCGGCGGTAACCTTTGTGAGCGATAAATTCAACAGACGGTAAAAATAGATCTCTCTTACCGGTTGCTTTATAAAACACATCTATAATGCCCGATTTTACAGATTTCAAATCATTTAAAGGATTACCAAAACCAAGACCTGCAATTTTGATTTCTGGAACCCTCAAAAATTTTTCACTTAAATTGGGACCGCCAAAGGTTCCCGGATCGCCGTGTTTACCGAGTCTGCCATAATGCGAGTTTCCCCAGCTGTTTGGATGACCGTGAATCATGACATCATAACCTTGTGGAATACTGTCCGGAAGCGGATACAAATCTTTCGTATCTTCAAGCATTTTTATTGCATGATCCACGGTTCGAGATGCCATGTTCTCCGTGGGATAATTATCAGGAAAATTCATTCGTTCGCGATGAACATCCCCTTCTAGACTCTTTATTTTTTTCGTAACAATGTTGTCAACGGGTAAATCTGTTTTACCGGCCGTTCGGACAATACCGGTTACTTTATTGACGCCGACTTTACCGACTTTACCGCCGACTTTCACAGCGCCCGGAACAACGACAGAACCGGCAAATGCAACAGGATCATCTACCAAAGCTGCCGCCGTTCCGCCGAGCAGCCGGCCCGCGGATGATGCAAAAGTGTCCGCCGCAGATTGCCCGACCCCTTCAATACCGCCTTCACGCAATGCGCCGGGAGCGTCTTGAATCATAGTAGATCCTGTTTTAATGACTTCGGAACCCAATGTCGTAATGCCTGCAGCGTTATCCAATGTTCCGCCGCGTACAAAACGGCTAAAAATATTGTCAGATTTTGCAAAATTGTCAAGACGCGTGATTAAAACTGTATCAGCAAATTTCCCAAAATCTGTGTTTGTATCTACTGCCAACATGTTTGGATTTTCATGAGATTTTCTCAGGCGGCCGGGATCTATTAAAGTTGTTGTAACCCCGTCGAGAACGTCGGTTGCTTTGTTAGAATGATCATCTATTTTTTTAGTATCGGCTGTTTCTTCACCATAATAGCCGGCAACGATGTTTTCATCTAATTTTTTCCAAGATTCGGTTACATCATATAACCGATTTGGATTATCAGGATGCAACATTGAAACCCCGAAAACGGAAGCGGCTAAAAAAGAGCCGCCACGAACATATGTTTTTGCGACTTGAACAGATTCATCGACATTTTTATTTTGACGAACAGATCCATACATAGCAATGGTATCAGAAGCGGCTGAGGGGGGTTTTGAATTTATTTGACGCATTGCTACTTGTTTTAAATTTTTCGGATTTTGGAATCCTTTCTGAGCTGCATTATAAAGAGCCGGATCGACGCCCATTCGAACATCGTGATTACGGCTAATATCAGTCGCGATATTTTGAGTCATTCCCGTGTTTTTAATGTCTTGAATCAGATCCGGATTGTTTTGAATTTCTGCGATTTGCCTCTGGGAGCCGGGTCCACCTACAGAGATGTTTGCCGCAATTTTATTATATGTGTCCGCTTTTGCTGCATCTCTTGCTTTTATTACGTCTTTTTTAGTTGCCCCGGCATTTTGAGCGGCGCGGACAGCATCGCCTGTTGACTGATGCACCGCATCTTTAACAGAATTGCCGCTTCCTGCCACAACTGTTGCTTTCCCTGTTGCCATTATGATCATACCTTATTATTTAGAGACAGATTGATACTGATTTTTCTTAATTGTTCGTGAATAAAAATGAAGTACATCATAGACATGATAACAAATAAACAGAACATGATAATCAGCAATAACAAAAATGCTAAAACTGCGTCAAGCTCAATGCTTATTAAATGCACCGGCATTTCGAAACACGGTCATTATGTTTTCTTTCGTTTCTGTTTTCATTATTTCAACCCCAAAAGTGCATTAAGATTTTCTGTTTGCGTATTTGTGCGTTTATTTTTGTTCTTTTTGTTTTTCTTTTTTGGATTTTTTGTTTTTGAAATCATAACACTGGGTTTTGCAGGATCCGAAACGAGTCCGGATAAAAATTCAGGACTGCCGCCAATTTTTTTTAAATGCGGTTTTGATTTATCCCAAACATTTTTTGCATTTTTCTTGACATTCTTCAGAAAATTTTCTTTTTTATCATTTAACATTTTTAATCACCGGAAACTGTTGTTACATTAAAGACCGATTTGAAATCAGATTCATACGAACCGATATCGCTTATTAAAATTTCAGAAGGTGCTTTGGTGTTGCCGGCCAGTTCGGCAAAAAAATCATCTCTAAAACTGCGCTTGAATTGAAGATATTCGGAACGAACCGATTCTGACATAGGGGGATAATCTTCCACAAAAACAGGTTTGACCAATCGCATAAGTTCGGTTGGTTCGTTGAAAATTTCGCGGCCTTTTTGCATTGCTGAAAGCCTTGCAATTTCTTTGCTCGAAAACCATGCATATTTGTGAATGTATCGTTTAGAAATAGGATCTTTTTCGCGGAAACAATAAAGCATGGTTTTGACGCGGCGCTCGCGAATGTCTTTAACAATGTGATAGAAACTCGGAGCAACCAAGATGTCAAAATGGCACATGTCGCGTTTTATGATGAATGATTTTTTTGCAAATTTTGATTCTTTTGTCGCGTGGTCGTCGGAGAACAAAACTGAAACCGCTTCGTCATACAGCAAACATCGGAACGGAGAATCTTTAAAGCGTTCGATAAATCCGAGCATACTGTTTTTTAAAGGCAACCCCTTTCTGTCGCGATCATCGAAGGATGAAATGTAAGAATCATCTAATTTAAACGGGATTTTTGAGTATTCTGCAAATGTTTCACAGACGTGCATTGCAAGCGTGCTTTTTCCGACACCCTCCGGACCGACAATAAAAAGAACCCAGTCTTGCTCTTCTTTTTTGCAAAGATTGACAATTCCTTTAATGTTGCTTTTGAGAAGATCTAATTGTCGTCTAACAGGCCGCTCACTAACCGGTTCAGAAATGTCATTTTCGTTATTTGACTTTGATTTTGCATTTCTCAAAAAACGACTCATGAAATCACCTCATAGAGTGTTCCCACGCGGTTCGCGGATTGAAAACTTTATCTTTTATCGTCGGATCGTAAATTTCTCGTTTGTACATCAATTCCAAAACCGATTCGGACAAATCAATTAACTGATTGCAATTTTCTGCCGTGAGAACCGGCAAATCTTTGTTGAAGCCGGCATTTTTCTAAATGAAAAAATCTTCAACGGCTTCAATGATTTCAATTGATTCGTTATCAGCTGTTTTTTTGTCCGGCTTGTACAGCAGAATCGGCTTGACTTTGTCAACGATTCCATAAAAGCAGGAACATAGGTTGTCAAATGCGTTTTTATTTTGAGGAAATCTCTTTTTACATTTAACCTCTGTAAAAAATATTTCACGCAATTCTAAAAATTCTAAAACCTTTACAGAGATGTCAAATCTGTAAAGGTTTTTTTGGCCGATGGTTGTGTAAATTCCGTCGACCGGGGATTGTGTGTAACCGCTCATTTCAATCACAGCGGAATTTGTGTTGTATTATTCGCAACAATATCGCTTGCGTTTTGAACGATTATTGTTGGATCATTGCCACCAGTAAGCATCACAAAGAAAGCGATTGCCAGAACGATAATGCCGACACCACCGCAGACATAAATGAAAACTTTTGTCAGGTCTTTTTGTCCGGCTGTTGCTTCGTTGACGCCTTCGATAACTTTTCGTTCGACATATTGCGGCTGCACTAAAGCAAAATAATTTCGTAATGCTTTAATTTCAGAATCGCTTAATTTGACTTCGTTTTTAAATTCGTTTGAAAGATTTGAGATTTCATCAGAATAATCATTGATGACGGAAATCATTGCCGTTTCTAAACTTTTTTGATATTCTTCGGATTTTTTGTAATTTTCAATATCATGAACTGAATTTGAAAATTCGGATTTTAAGAATTTAAAAATATCAGATTTTAATTGTTCCGGAATTTCTGAATTGTCAACGGACTGTTCGATTTGTTGAACATAATTTATGAATTCGTTCATTTTTTCATTGAAAACAGAATCATTAACGGCAATTGCATTTGATTCAAAATTACAGAGGATTCCGTTTTGGATTTCTTCTGTTGCAGATTCGGATTTGGATAATTGTTCACGAATTGCGTTATCCATTCCGTTTTTATTTGCGCGGCCCCGTTTGACATCAAAACGAGCTAATTTTTTAACAGCGGTTAATAAATTAAAAGAAACGGCCGGAGCAACATTGGAATCATAGAGACTTCCCTTTACATCTTCGGTTTTAACCGAATTTTCGGGATCAGGAAGGAATGTTCCCATTTTTTTAACTTTGTTGCCGGATTCGCCGCCGACCGCGTAAGGCCGCACATCGTTGTGATTATCAATAACCCAAACGAGTTTTTTCCCTGTGAGTTTTGCTTTGACGACTTCTTTTCCGTATGTTCCGGATAATGTGTAATACAAAATGAAAGAAAGAAACAACAATCCTGTTACAAAGATCAATGCCCACGAAAAAATCATCCAAACGTTTGTCATATTAATTACCTGTTATTTTTGTGAAAGATAGATGCAAGCATTCCCGATTTGCGCGGTTCGTTTGAGCTGTTGAGGGTTTGAACAACTGTCGATTCCCGGATACTACCGAAAGCGTGTTTTGTAAAGGTCCCGTCTCTACCCATGCTTATGTTTTTTAATGCGAGTGTTTTTAAAATCGAAAACTGTCGTTCGTGTTCCCATGTGTATTCGTCTTGAAAAGACGACATGATGTGAGTGACTTTCATTAATTCGACTTGTCGGAATATTTTTTGTTCGTCTTGCCGGGAATATTGACCGGTTCCAAGTTTTTGAATTGCATTGAAATAAATTTGCAAATCCGGCAAAACTTCTTTCAAAACAAGTTCATCTTCGAGGAACAATCTTGAAATATCCGCGCCAAACCCAGCATTTGAAGAAGATGCAATGTCATCTGGATCGATAATTTCATCAAATTCTGATTCAAAATTTTCGTTTAAATTGGCCATGATATCTCACCTTTTCACAACATTTCCAAAAGTACCAGTTGAAATTGCAACGATTTCAATAAACGAGATCAGCATCATTGCGATCCAAAAAACGATCATTAATTTGCTTTCCATTTCTGTTAAAATCGGATTTTCGGCGGTATGGGCCGAATAGGATACAAAAATAAGGATCAAAGATGAAAAAAGAGATAGAAGCGGAAAAAGAAGAGAGTCTAATGAATTATCGTTTTTAAAATATAAAACTCCGCCGAAAACACCGCCGACCGCAATGATTGCGAAGAAAAAATAAATTAAACTGTCCATAATTCCGCCTCTTAATTTTTCAAGCTTTCCGATAGTAAGAGTATCCTTTCCGGAGGATTTTACCGCTTTTTGTTTTTTTTGCCGGAACTTTTACTTTTATTTTTTTTGCCATGTGGATCACCCAAAACAGAATTTTTTCTGTTTAAGATTAGTCACCACCGATCCAGCCGCGAACGACAGAAACGAGGAGACCGATACCAACAAAAGACAAACAGGTCAAAATAATTTTGAAAATGTTTTCTGCAGTTGTAATCACTTCTTGAATGTTTGCCGGAAGTGTTTCGTTGACTTCGAACATGGGGGTGATCATGTCAAGACCGAGATAACAGGCGATGATGACCATGATTGTTGAGAAGACCGCAACAGTTGCACCGATTAAAGAGAGCTGTGCAGCTGCTTCGTTTCCGCGGTAAGCGGCCAAAAGTCGCTCACGGATTGCGCCGAGAAGAGTATCAGGTTGTTCAAATATTGGGCTGAGAGAGAGTGTAGTCATAATTTACCACCAAAATATATATTTTAAAGAATCTGAATATATAATTTCAGACAACCTAAGAAAAAACATATAAATATATATTTCAAATTGTTATATGGTTTTTTAAAAACCACTATAAATAATAAATATTTAATTTTTTAATAAATACGTTTTTGTGAGGAATTGTAACAATGGTTAACAACATTTTGACCGACTCCGGGACAAATTTTTCGATGCAAACGTGCGGAACAGGAAATCGATCGCTGTATGAAATCATCCCGGACGGGAAAGAAAATACAAAAAAGAGAATCAAATTTTACATCATGCCGGCCGCTAAAAAAACGCTTGAAAAATATGCGAAACGCTGCGACTGTTCAATGATGTTCATTTGTCGGATGGCATGGATGTGCGGTCATGAAACTTTTTTACAAAATGATACTCAATCAATCCGGATTAATCCGGAAGCTCTTGAACAGGTGAATACAAAAAAGGCGGTTCCGATTTATATTGATGTCAGTTCGGAATTAAAAAGAGAATTACAAAAAGATGCGGACATTCTCAAAATATCATTAAGCCAATATTTACGATTGCTGTTGACATTGTATTTAAAAAATTTAAAGGTGAGAGAATGATTGCCGGTTCTTTTTTATTTACAATTATAACAATAACATTTTTTACATTTTTGGATTTAAAAAACAGAGCTGTTCCACGAAATTATATAAATCTTGCATTTTATATTTCATTTAGTATTTACATTGTTTATGATTTTTTAATCCAAAAAACAGTAAATCATTTTGATCTGATTTTTGGAACGATATGTTTTGGCTTGAGTTATTTTTTCATGACACCCGGCGTTATGAGTAAAATAATAGGTCCGGCAGATGTCCGGATTCTTTCACGATTTTTATTTTTAACCCCGGTTTATACTTATTCAACAGCCGGGATGAGTTTGATACCCGCTATTGATTTTTTTTTAAATTTCATCATGACAATAATTCCGACAATCGTTATTTTCAAAATCATTGAACCGGATCGGCCCGTTCCGGCCTTAGTCGCGATCAGTGCGGCTTTAATAATAACAATGACAGTCGGCAATCTTCCGTTTATTTTATATAATTTTTAACATTGTCATTTTTGGCTTGTTTGAGCCATACGACCGCCGTTCTATTGACTCAAATTTGCAGCGAGTTTTCTGTTGATTTCCGCTCTTGCAGTCAAGAGTTCTGACCGTTCCGCGCACAGCTGCCTTTTATAAGAATTTGATTCTTCGACATAATCTGTCATTTCTCTCGCTCCTTAAATCCCTTAATTGATAATTTGAGTTTCTTGAAAATAAGTGAAAAAAGAATCTACAAAGTCAATATATGCGAACTTTGTAGACATTAATGAAATGTTTAAAGGAAATTATAGAACTGTTTCAAAGGCTTTGTATTTTTTATGTTTTTTGGAGAAACTAGACAATAATGTTTATAGACTTTATAGTCTTAAATTAATTAAAGTAAATCAATTTAATTTTGTCTAGTGGGGAATGTAAAAATGGGTGAAAGAAAATCAATTAGCATCGACGATCTAATTATATGGTCTGATAATCCTCGGCTTGGTTTTAAAAATGAAAATATTTTTTCAGAAGAAGACGCCATTAATATATTAACTGAAGTGGTCGGTGTTGATAAAATGTACAATCTTCTTGAAGATATTTTTAAACGAAAGGGACTCATCGGAAATGTACTCCCTACTGTTGTTTTAAACGATGGGAGGTATATTGTATATGATGGAAATAGAAGAATCAGCTCTCTAAAAATGATTAGAGATCCGTCGGTTATAGAAGATGAGAGACTAAAAAGAAAAGTAACAAATTTATTAAAAAATAAAGATGTGTTTTTTACAAATACTGCATTTGTTTATATTGCCGATGACGAAGACGAAGCCTTTGATCTGATGGACAATCTTCACTTAGGGGCACAAGATGGTGTCGGTTTAATTCGTTGGGATACGTATAACAGAGATATTGCATTAAATCGTCGAAACAAAAAACTTCACTATCCGGCCGCGTTCAAAATTGTCCAAACTCTATCTTCCTTGGCATCAGATCCTTTAGAAACAATTCCGTATACTGATTTAGATCGAATCTTTGGTTACAAAAAAATAGATGAATATATTTCATTACCAAATGACGCAAAAGACCCCGAAAAGATAGAATACATAATTGGGATGTTGAATAGATACAAAGTTGAGATTGGTTTTGATTCGTTTTCCAGACAATTTAATAAAACAGACGCATTAGATGTGTTTTGCCTGTGGGTAAATGAGCAAAAAAACAAAGAAAAGGATTTTTATTTCTCTTCTACACCGGTGAGTGTTTTTGTTGATGAAATCTTTTCCCTTGATTTAGTAAATTTAAAAATTATTGACTCCCAAAAAAACAATATCCCGTTTGCTTTTGAAGAGTTAAAAATTACATATGAAACACCAAATAGTGTAATAACTGATTCTTTGGATATAATAGAGACGGGCGAATGGAAAATTTATTTTGACTATAAGGGTCAAAAACATTCTGAAGTAATAAAAGTTAAAGAGCTGCTTTCACCCAGTATTGTATTTGATTCGAATATGCTTTTCGGCGTTGGAGATACAATTAATTTAAAAGATCTTGTCCACAAAGCAACAGACGGTCATGGAAAAAGTAGAAAAGCCGATTTAAAAATATCATCAAGGGATGGAACAATATTTAGAAATGTGTTTACAACGGAAAACGGAATTGGTAAGTACAAAATATCTTATGAATTTAAAGATGTAACGGGGGTTTCTTTTGTGAGAACAAAGGAAATTCAATTGACTGAAATTACTAATCCGCTTTTACCAGAAAATCTTGATGTGCCTTTACTAAGTTTTGATGGAGATAGCACTCACATAAATATCTCAGAAGTTGTTAATCGTCTTGTGTTAGAAATAAATACACTTACACAGGAAGGAAAATTCGCTGATAATATTTGCATTATTTCAACATCTTTAAGGGCATTAATTGAATTGTCTTTTGATGAGTTGCGCTCCAAAAAAATTATGGTTTTTTCAAATAGTAAGTTAGAAGATAATATAAAGGAATTTAAAATGTTTCTGATGGGGAAAGAACTTCAAGTTCTTCAAGCAAACAATCCATCGGTTTTAAAAAAATATAGTCATGAAAAAAATAGATTAGATCAAATTAATGCATCCGATTTTGCATCATATTTACATCTTGCAGCCCACCAAAGCATTGCAGCAATTGAAGTAACAAAAATGTCCCAAATTGCTAAAAAATACATTTCGCCTATACTCGTTTACACAAGCCTTCTTCTCAAAGAGAAAGAGAAGGCAGTTTCTTAATTATACTGACTCTATTTTTATATTAGTATAATGTTCAGTAGGAACTAATAAGGTGTTTGAGAATGCTAGCATTTCGACACCTTTTATTCTTGTAGCTGCTGTATAATCTAAATATAGTTTTTTCATTTTTGTATTCTTATACATTTCTATGATTTCGGGAGTGTAATCGTATGTTAATACCCATTTACAATCTAGATTTTGAATAAATTCGGCCAACTTTCTATGGTCCTGATGAGTAAAATGATTTACATATAGTGTCGAACCCTTGTTATAGTAGGGCGGATCAAAATAAATTAATGTTTTATCATCGATCGTTTCTGAAATATTATTTATAAACTTTATCGAATCTTCACAATATATATATATATTATTTTTATATGACGCAATTCTTTCAATTCTTCGAATTAACTTTTCTTTATTATACCTGGCATCAATTTTCCATTTTCCTACTTGGTTCTTTCCACCGATCATTCCACCGTTGAGGACACCAGATCTATTGGTTCTATTTAAGAAGAATGTCGAAAATGCGAGATCAAATAAATCAGCTGTTTCTTTTGAATTCTGAAGATCCTTCTGTTTTTTCCATTCGTCGACAGTAACTTCTGTCTCTCTGATTTTATTGCATAGTCGATCGGTTTCATTTATTACACAAAACCAAAATGCGTATATTGATCGATCAATATCATTTATTATAATTTTATCAACATATGAATTTAAAAGTAAAAAGAGAGCTACGCTAGCTCCTCCAACGAAGGGTTCAACATAAGTTCCTCCAATCATTTCATTTTGAACGATTGTATCTTTCATGAATTCAGCAATCTTACGTTTTCCACCAGGGTAACGCAAGGGGGATAAAAATCGCATAATAATCACTCTGTTTTATAGATTATATCTGTTTTCATCAATATTTTTTAGTATTATATTTTTGATTTGATGTATCGAGGTGAAATATCGGAACAATTTTTGTATTTTTGATAAGTAGATTGTCCGATTCCAACAATATCACATACTTTTTTAATCGTCCAATCCGGGTGGATAAGTCTCAAGTCTTTTACTTCCTTTATCTTGTTCTAATCAACATTAGGTCGACCAAATTTAACACCTCTTTTCCTTGCAGCAATACGGCCTTTTTCAGCACGTTCCATTGTACAGGCCCTTTCAAATTCATTGAGACCCGCAAAAATTGTCAGTAATAAATTTCCAATCGGTGTGTTTGATGTATCAAGCCATTTTTCAGTCAAAGATTCAAGAATTACATTTCTTTCATGTAAAAATTCAATTTTTGCGAAAAGATCAGCTGTTCCTCGTGACAGTCTTGAGAGTTCGTCGACGACAATAATATCCCCGCCTCGGACCGTTTCAAGAAGTCTTTGGAGTTCCGGACGGGTGTCTTTCGCGCCAGAGACTTTTTCTTGATAAATCTTCTCACATCCGGCAGCCTCCAGGGCATCAATCTGCCGATCTAAATTCTGACCTCTTGTTGAGACTCTTGCATATCCGATTTTCATTTCAATTCCTCATTTTTCGGCTTTTAAAACGTCGTTGTATTTCATCGCACAATAAATCTCTGCTTGTGTCGCCGTGTTGAATCCTTCCATTTTTATATCCATTTTATTTTCTTTTTTATTTTCTGTGATTTCGATTGTTATTGTCATCTTAAATTCCTCATTTTAAAATTATAACTTTTTTAATGGATAATATGTAATATTCCTTTGAAGGTTCGGCTCCCCATTCTTCTTTTCCTGTTCCCCTCAGCAATTTACAAAAACATTGCATTGTTGGTTTATTCTTTCCGTATCCGTTTCTAAATCTGACCGTTATCCAGTCGCTTTGTCCATCCGGATGAAAATGATTTTGAAAACGAGATTGATAATATGGCTTGATTTCGCGATACTCTTCTTTCTTCTCGCCGGATGCAATCATATCAAACCAAACTTTTTTGATTGGCAATGTCAACATTTTGTTTCCTCTTTTTGTCAATTCGTTTATATAGTTCAATGTTAATTTTTATACATGGACGACCTCGAACAAGAACTTGAAAACGGTTTCAAAGAAGCAGACGAATATTTATCTAAGAATCTTTTAACGCCGGAAGATGCTTTGAAAGTGCTTGCTTATTCCAAGTATATTACACAAGTTTGTTTGAAAGCGATGAAATATGTCGGGACCAGTCAAAGACAAGTTGATGAAATATCCCGAGAAGTTGATACCGTTGTCAAACAAAAAGTTGAATATATTACGACTGAGTTTTAAATTCAAATTTTTTTGATTGTATATTATCTTTCCATTTTCGGAAATAATTTTTAACTTCAATTAATTCTTCATCTGGAAAGCCAATGCTATTTTGGATTTCTTCTTCTGTAAATTGTTCAACCACTTAGATCACCTGATTTTGTTTGTTTAATATGGTAAATTTCAAGATCGGTATCATAAACACCAACCATCATTAAAGGAAATTTTCGTCGAAGTTCTTTTAGTTTTAATTTTAAAAGGAAAAGTCTCTTTGCTGTTTCTTTTGAAATTAAACCCTGAGAATAGGTATAGAATCTACAACTGTTTCCCCAATACTGAAAAAGAGATTCGGCATTGAAGTAAGCGTTTGCAATTTCATTTTCAAATTCTTGTGATTCTTCAAATTCTTTTTTAGATGGCACATACTCATGTTTTGACTTGTCGAATTGTGCCGGATTGTTTCCGTCTAAAACCTTAGAAAGATATTTTTTCAAATAAGTCATTGGATCTTGTTTTTTACCGCAATCGTTTGGTTTGTCACGACCCCAACCGAGCTTTTGAGTATCTTTATCATATTTGAGAGGGATTGTGTTTGTAACGGATCCTTGACCGTACTTTTTCCAAAGTTTTTCGACATACGAATTTGTAAAAATGTTTCTTTTTTTATCTTTGATATCTTGATCGAGAGTGATGCCAAAAAGAACGATGTGCATATGTAAACGGCCGTTCTTTTGGAATTCGCGAACATTGATATACATCAATTTCCGATTTTTGTATTTTTTCCGGAGAGCGGCAATAAACCGATTCCAATTTGCACCCATGGCATCATTGGCCGCTTTCATCGAAGGAAAATTATCCGGGTTTGTTGTTAAAGTGATGAATGATCCGGATTTGAATTTTGTTTCCCCGACCGCGAAAACTTCTTCATACATTTCCCGAAGATGTTTTTTACGGCCGTTGTTTGTGAATCGTGTCCGATATGGTTTGTAAACGATTTGACCGTCAGCATCCAAAAAAACAAGTTGTTTTTTTGAGAGTTTAGAAATCCATTTCCGGAAACATTCAACCGCCGAGATGTAATCGTATTGCTGAGCCAAACATCCAAATTTAAAATATCTTGCACCGTCTTTTCGAAGTTCTGTGTGACCCCAACCACGCCACTTTTTAAAATAAATTTGAGCTGCATATAATTCATCTGATTTCTGAACTGGCATTTTTTTGAGTGGTCTCAAACTGTTAATCAAAGATTCAACGCGTTCGATTTCACCGACGAATCCAAGATTACCCTCAAAAATCTGTTTCAATCTGCGATTTACTGCAGGATCGATTGAAAAAAATTCTTCATTTTGAATACCGGTGCAAAGTTTTTCAAACAGCAGAGCAGCTTCTGCAGACTCATCAGGCATTAAAAAGGCTTCAGCTTCATCATAGTAAATTGCAAGTGATTCAGTTTTGCCTAAAAGTTCCTTTTTTGTTTCCCTTGTTCGTGGTTTTTGTGAAAGTTTGAGTTTTGCCTTCCTTTTATCAAGGGGGGGTTCGGTTTGTGGCAGCGTAGGACAGAATTTAATAAAATACATACCCCCATCTTTGACACGCTCAAACATTCCGACATGACGGTCATCCCGGAAGAATTTATAGAGATTGTCATACTTTAAGCCGAGCAAATTCGCTGCGAGGGGAAACGCTAAATAGTTATCATTTGCCAAACAGAGTTTCTGCAGATTTAGGACATCTTTTCGCTCCAAATCAAATTCCCCCTGTAGAACTACCCGGCAAATTTGCCTTTTGAAATGATGTAAAAAAATATTTATCTTCACAAAAGAATAAACAAATCATGTCAAAAATAGACGGAGCCATGGAAAACGGATTTAGTAGCGGACTTGACCAACTAAGAGAATTCTTTGAAATACGAATTGAAGATAAAACTATCAAAGAAGCATTAGCACATGCGGAATATATCAGGCAAGCATGCATTATAATCATGGCAGAAAAATACCCTGAAGATAAGGCAAAAAATCTTCTTGAAACAATTGAAGAAGAAGCTCGAAAGAGATGTACAATTGATTCAAAGAGATGAATTTGATTAATCAAAATCCAACCCCCATCTATATTTTTGAAGATATCTGATTGAAAACTTGATAAGACTTACTCGATTATTTACAAAACAGTCTTCATGAGACAGTGGCGTTTCAAAATCAATGCCGTGTTTCTGACAAGATGCGCGAATATCAGAAGGAACTTCATCAATAGAATCATATTTGAAAAGTTCTCCAAAAACAAGACGGCGTCTCATTTCAAGATCATTCTCAAAAGCAACCCCAATTTTGACTTCTTTGAGCTTACAGAGGAAACATTTTGAGAAAATCGGATCATTTGAATTGTTTTCTGTTTCAATTTTTTGAAAATCGCCACATTCCGGACACATAATAGTAATCGATCCCATTCAGATCACCAAACATCCATGAATGATTTTGGCCGGCAATGCCGAGAAAATAATATCGGCGATTCTTTCCGCGCTCAGTTTTTCAGAATTGATAATCAGATCATAGTTTTGGGAATCGATGTTTTCATTATAATTTTCCATGTGTCTTAATTTTTCAAACGATTCGCGACAACTTGTTAACTCCAACGCATCTTCAAAATTCAGCCCGTCCCGTTCGGCAATTCGTAAATATCGTATCTCGTCGGGAGCTTGAATTAAAACAGTTAAGACTGATTCAGGATTTAACGTTTTTACAGACTAAGCGGCCAAACGGCCTTCCAAGATGAGACTTTGAGAATCGAAACGACATCCTGTATAGGAATTTACCAAAGAACAGATTCGAGAATCTAAATCTTTATCAATTTCAAGATCAGAATCTGCAAGTTTGCCGAAATCTTCTAAGGTCATTTTCTTTTCTGTAGCCATTTCTCTGAAAATAGATCCGGCAGAAACGTAATGAAAACCGGTCAGTTTTTGAAGTCTTTTTGATACAGTTGTTGTGCCGGAGCCGGGGAGTCCGCTGATTGTAATAATCATTGTGAATCACCCGATGTTGCATAATCTGTAATTCCGAAATATTCTCGTTTGAGTTCATATTCAGAACATTGTTCCGGACGGGAATAGGGACAATGAGAATATCTTTTGATTTTTGGATTGCTACAGCGACCGCTTTCTGATTTTAAAAAAGAGCAAGAGAGCAACATTAGAATCACCGGTCCTCTAATAATTCATGAAGCGGTTTTTTTTTGCAGATCACGGCAGGATCCGTTACATTTTTTTTAATGATGTAAATCGGCCTGTTGAGAGAATCTCTGAGTTTCTCTTGTTCGTTGATTGCATGAAAACGATCCTCAAAAACGCCCATGATGCAAGAATCAATCACCTAACAACTGTCTAAATCCTGCGATCGCAGAATTATACTTGTATCTAACAAAAGATATACAGACAACATTAGACAACACCCCCGCAATGTTGGACGGCAGGTGCATGATAAATAACGCCTTTTTTATTCTTTTTTTCAATTTTCGTCAGTTCAAATTCGTCCGGATAGCGAATTAAAAGAGCGGAAACATGCCGTTTTGCGCGTTCGGGGTAAGAATATTGATAACGAGCATATTTGAGAACGACAAGATTAAAACCGAAAATTTCAGAAATTGAAAAATAATCAAGAGGTTCTTTTGATTTTCTGAGAATCTCTGCGAGCTTGTCTACGTTTTTATAAAATTCGGGTTTAGTCGAATCGTTTAACGAAATTTCACGAGAGACCGAATCTGTCAAATTCATTTCAGTACACCCCCGTTTTATGGTCCGTGCCAAAAGGCACGGACTTTGATTGGAGGTTTTGAGTCTTTGCAGTGGATTCGTTTTTGTTATTACGGAGGTTTTCCGCAATAAGAATGAGTTCGGATTTTGTTCCGGAAAAGAGGATCATTGGGAGATCACCATCCGGTCATAAACAGAAATAGAACAATCCCCGGTCAAAATAGAAAGTAATTCGAGGACAAGATCGGATTGAGAATCTTTGCCGGATTCTTCTACGGATATAATCAGATGATCTTCTTTGATCTGAGCCGGACAATTTAAGGCTGCAGCATAAACTTCACGACATGTTTCTGAAAGTTTAAATTCAGGATACCAGACCAACGCCGGAAGATCATCATCTGTTTCTTCAAAAAAGACATCTAAATCAATGTCTGTTTTAAGCTCAAAAACATCCGAAAGTTTTTTGACATTTTCAAAAACATTTTCGGCGCTTTGCGGATTCGTGGGGGAAACAAAGCTCCCGCTGTTTGCAATAGGTTTCATGTTATAGACCCAAAGTTGAATTAAATTTTGCCTAACTGCTAATTAGACAATCATAAATTTATTTTTAGATATAAATAGTTTTTGAAAAAAATCCAAAAAAAAAGAGAGAGATAAGAAATTTATCTCTCTCTTTAAATAATGGTTCGTGATTGCGATTTTTAATGGACTGATCGGGAATTGAACCCGAGGCCTCTACCATGCCAAGGTAGCGATCTCCCGCTGATCTATCAGCCCTTTTTTATTTTGTTTTTTTTCAGGTTAAATTTAACCTGATTGCACAATTCCGAT
>Ga0265295_1003535_pt1 | contig 22608 bp, 21 predicted proteins | sample Munlansysbiofilm_FD_192503 | JGI IMG/M metagenome (GOLD analysis project Ga0265295, IMG submission 192503) | Leachate microbial communities from a municipal landfill in Southern Ontario, Canada - Methane capture system biofilm | ecosystem: Engineered > Solid waste > Landfill > Unclassified ...
ATTACCTTTTTTCCTAGTACTAAGCGTCGTTGTTCTATCACAGTTTATATGGTTTGAATGGGAAGTTTAAAAAAATAGTAGTTTTTTTGAAGCATTGTAAGTGGTGGGTTCTGAGTGACTCGAACACGTTGAAATATGTATTCTCAAATCTCAAAAAACCACATCAAACCTAAACAAATAGGGCTTTTTATAGCCTTGTAAAAAAAGTACCATTTTACATGTTTCAACAAATTTATGCTATATTTTGCTAAAATGTTGAAACAAATTGTTGAAACAAATTAGAAAGTTTATAATATGCCATTTAGAAAAATTAAGCAAAAAAAATATAACGGTATTAACGAGTACTATAGAAATTCTGATCATGATAAAAAAACTGTTGCATATTACATCACATACAGAGATATAGACAATAAGGTGAAACGAGAAAGAGTAGATGCAACTAATAGAGATGAAGCACTTGAGATACTAAACAAAAAAAAGATACAACTCTCAAAAGATAGAAAAGAAATTCAAAGAGATTCTTCAAAACTTCAACAAAAAATACTGACTAATTTGATAACGCTTGATGATTTAGCTGCAAAGTACCATCCAACTAAAACCAACTCAGAAGCCAAACGAAATGAAGCTAAATATAAAAATCATATAAGCCCTATTTTGGGACAAACGAAAATATCAAAGATAACCCAAAAAGATATTAAAATATTAAGCGATGAATTATTAAAGAAGAAAAATGCACAAGGCAAACTGCTAAATCCGCGAACAGTAAAAGACATTATTGAAAACTTGCGTGTAATCTTTAACTGGGCTATTGAAGAAAACTATATTGAAAAAAACCCTGTGGTTGTTAAAAAAATAATAACAACAGATGACAACGAACCTGGAAGAATTTTTACAGATAAAGAACTTGTGCAACTATGGGAACTTGATGAACTTAAAATGAATGATAAACTACATCTATTTTTACAAACTTGTTACTTTACAGGTGCTAGACCTGCTGGAGTTATTGATATTCAAGTCAAACATATTAACTTTACAGATAAAAAAATCAGAATAAAGGCAATGAAAAAAGGTAAAAGTTATGAAGCTAACGTAAATGATAAGCTACTTGAATTAATGCAAGAATGGATAAATAAACACAAATTAGTTCATGACAACTATATATTTTATCCTATACAGACATACGCAAGAGCCAAAACAGATGAAGATAGAAAAAGAATAAAAAATACTCCTGCAAGGTATGAGGGATATTCTAAAATTTTAAGAAAAATTTTTAATAAGCATTTCAATAAAGATGTGAGTAATTCTGACCTTGCTTATAGAGTAAGTGTATATACACTGAGACGAACAGCTGGAACAAAAATATACAAAAAGCATGGCATCGTTCATGCTAAAAAATTTTTAAATCATACAGATATTAAAACTACTATGAAATACTTAAATATTGATGATGACATGGAAACAATAGAATATGGATTATAACTCTAGATATTAGAAATAATTTTTTTTGAGACATTGAAATATCTCAATGCTAAAGAAAAAGATTTATTTTTTTAAGCGAGTCAGGTAAGCTTAATGCTATAAACATGGCAAAAATATTTCATTTGAATTTGAACAACAATAGTATGCCACTTATGGCATGGTATTGATTTTTTCATGCCACTTATGGCATAATGAAAAAAAGGATAGAAAATGACTAGAAAAGATTTGATTGATAAAATTCACAGTCGCAGAAGTCAGCTTCATATCTCTATAGAGAACTTGGCAAAAATATCGGGTGTGGGTGTGCGGACTTTAAATAGGTTTTTAGCGGGGGATGATGTAAAACTCAGTACGGTAGAAAAAATCACCGATACTTTAGGATTGGATTTTGCAGGAAACGAGGTTATCTCTTTAGAAGTGCTACAAGCTCAAAGGGCAAAGCAGAAAGCGCTTTTTATGGCTTCACTCGTTCAAAGTACGTCAGCCCTTGAGATGCAGGGTTTAGAGCAAAGTTCCCTTGAAAAAATCATCACTCAGTTTGAGAAAGAATTTTTAAGCGGTGCGTACCAAGATAGGCTTTGGGTAGCATAATGCTCGATGCCACAAAACCCATAGACGATGCTACGCCGCTTGATGACGTATCAGGATTAAAACTCCCAAAAAACAAAGTGTATCTTCTCAAAGAGATATACGAACAAGAGGCACTCAATATCGCAAAAGCCACGATTAAATACCTTGCGGCACCCCCTAGCAAAAAGGAAGCACCGTTTAGTTATGGTTGGATGATGGATCTGCATCAAGAGATGTTTGGAGATGTATGGGAGTGGGCAGGAAAACTTAGAAAAATAGAGCTATCCATAGGTATCAAGGCTTACCTTGTGCCGATGGAGCTGAAAAAACTTTGTGATGATATTGCCTACTGGAATGAGCATAAAACTTTCGATCCATTTGAAACCGCTACAAGGATACACCATAGAGCAGTTCAAATACATCCTTTTCAAAACGGGAACGGTCGATGGAGCAGGATGCTTGCCAATATTTACTTGCGACAGCACGGGAAAATGCCCGTTCGTTGGCAGGAGGATTTATTGGCATCTGAAAATCCTAAAAGAAGCGAGTATGTAGCCGCTCTAAAAAAAGCAGACCAAGGAGATTATCAAGATTTGATCGAGATGCACAGGGTGACGTATTAGCCAAAATCATAACTTGGAAACTTTTCCGTGTTCCACAAAGTGTTCAAAAACTCAAAACTACAAAGTTCCACAAACCTTAAGGAATTGTAGAACAAATAAAAGAGACCTTTAAATGTGTGTTAATGCAGATAATTATAATGGCATGTAGCGAAGGGGTCATTTCGTTTAAAAGAGGTTTAGACGCGCAACATCTTTTTTTTAATGGTGTGGATGAGAATCTTATATTTTAGATGCATTTTATCTCGAAATCTCATGTTTATGTGCCTCCTGATATTTCTCAATTAGTATCTCATAAAAGTATGCGTGTTCTTTAAAATCTGACAATTTGCAAAATTTTTGAAAAGCTCTGAAATGTTCTATCCTAGTGTTCACCAAGAGCTTATTCATAAAACACGGAGCAATATCACGTATGTAACTCAGACCCACAGCAACTTTTTAGCTATGACGCTGAACCCCTGTTCCTGCAAAATACTTGCATAAAAGTCGAGCTGTTTTTGATACTCCCGCTCTTTATTTTGTGAAGCCGTACCTGTTTTAAAATCTACTATAATCCAACCGTTTTGTTCTTCATCAAAATACACCAAATCTATAAAACCTGTTGCCTTATCTGTATTAAATTCTAGCTCAAAGCTGTGTTTTACACCACTTTGTAATTTTTTATATAAATCACTTGCTCTAAATTTTTCGATTGATTTTCGTATCTCCTCTTGATGCGTTTGCTCCTCAACATCAAATTTTTCAAATACTTTTTCTATCTCCAAATCATCGAGTTTATCCCAATAAAGTTCAAATATTTTATGGGTTATAGTGCCAAGCCATGAGGCTGTCTCATCGTATGTCTCATTTTGTTGCGTTGCACTGTCTCTCTTTTTAGATTTAAATGCAAGAGGGTGAAGAGAGTGACTTTTATACGCAATCACTTTTTGCGTCATAAAGCTCTCTTCTGTCGTTTTATGCATCTCTATGCAATAACGTGTGTCCTGCTCAAAAAGCTCTTCTTTCATTATCCCAAGCGCATCTGCCATCATATGCAGGTAGCTATCTTCTTTTAGGCTTATGCCCCCTTCTTTCTTTTCCGCCAGCTTGGCAGAGATCACTACATCGTGTTCTGCTCTTGTTAGTGCTACATAGAGAAGTCTCTTTTTCTCGGCTAAATGTTTACGTTTGTCAATCTCTTTGAGTACTCGCAAACTCAGTGGTTCATACCCTTTTATTTTAAAACCGACTATCTCTTTTTTCTCACCTTCTAAAGTAAAATTATTATGTTTGAGGCTGTCGCTTGTTACTTGGTTATATAAGCCTTTATCGGTATTTGCTAAAAGCACAAGCGGGTATGCAAGCCCTTTTGTAGCGTGAATAGAGCAGATCTCTATAGATTTTGCATTGTCAGATTTATAAAAGGCTTCATCCTCTTTGGCTTCACTAAAATAGATAGCGTTTTCAATACGCGATAAAAATCTATACAAATCATTCTCGTTTGAGTCTTGATACTCTTTGCATAAGTGCAAAAATTTATAGAGGTTCGCTACTTTTTGCTCTACATCATCATAATGCGCATATACACCAAAGAGGTTTGAATCATCATAGATAAATTTAACAAGCTCCGCTAGAGGTAATCTCAAGTACTCTTCTATATACAACGCAAGCTTTGCGGGCAACGTAGCATTATCAAGATGCTTTTTAATCTCATTATCTGTTAAACGAAGGATATTTGAGCGCATTGCTGCAACGACATAAAACTTTTGAGCATCACTCAAAGTTTCCGGTTTTTTTGACAAAATAAAAATCGCTTTTAACGTGTTAAAAATATCATTGATCTCTTTGGTATGGTAAAAATTATCACTCTTACTTACCTTTGCACTTATCCCTTTGGCTTTGAGTTTTTCCTTGAGATCCAGCATCTTTGTACCGCCATCAAAGAGAATCGCTATCGCTTTTTCTCTGGCATCGATACGCTCAGTAATATGTTTGTACTCTTCTATTTGCCCGTTTGCTATTTCGCTTATGAAAGTGGCAATAGAATCGAGTTCATCGACCTCTTGTTCATACTCTTGCGGTGTGATTAAAAATCTAAAACTTCCCTGCTCTTTTCTAGTCTCTTTGAAAACTTCAAGCTCTTGGGGATGTGCTTCATAGTTTTGAGAGATCAAGCATAAGTGCTCATCTTTTTTTAAAAGCACGTCAAATATTTTATTGACACGCTCTAAAACTACACCATCGCTTCTATGATTTTTACTCATATCTTCTATGGAGCTAAAAAGAGTTCTATCTTCCACCGCGTTGTTAAATACCTCAATCTCTGCACCTTGAAATGAATAGATAGACTGTTTGCTATCACCCACCACAAAGAGGTTTGTATCTTTATTCATAGAGTTTTTGACGATTTCAAACTGTATTTCGTTGGTATCTTGAAACTCATCGACCATAATGTATTTATAGTCGGTTTTTACATAAGGAATGATTTGGAGTGTCTTGGAAATTATCGTATCAAAATCGACTTTCCCAAGCTTGGTTAATTTGGCATCATACGCAGCTTTTATCTGATGGAGCAGTATCTTGATTTTTTCTATCTTCTCAAAAAAGAGCTCTTCTTTAGCAAAGTCTATTTCAGAGTAAGGTTTAATAAGTTTTTCCATCACATCTTTTACAGCTGTTGTTTGGGGAAATTTTGTAGCTCCTAAGCTTGGAGTTTTAGCTTCTGTGTTTACATCTTTCCAAGGTACTGCACGAAAGTTTATGAAGTTTTCATAATACTCTTGAAGCCATTTGCTACGCGAGGCATCTGCGTGGAGTTCATCTTCTGCTTCAGAGCTATCAGGGAGCGGGTAAAGCTCCATAATAAGCTTTTTGTACATAGCTGTACCTATGCTCTCTTTGGAGAAACTATCAAAATCTTTTCTAAATTTACTGTTGCTCACATACTTAGAAATAAGTGCATTGACAAAGAACATGCTTATATTACTTGAGATATCGAGTACTACTGCTTCATTTGCTTTGTCGTTGAGAACCGCAAATATGATCTTAGAGAGTTCGGTTTGTTTTTCATCATCTTTGATGATGTCGAGCTTTGTGTCAAGACGGGCGATATCTGCGTTTGCCTTTATGATGTTGAGACAATATGCGTGAATGGTAGAGATTTTAGCGTTACTGCTCTCTTTATAGGCTACTAAGAGAGTATTTAACACATACTCTCTTTGTTGGCATGTTAGCTGTTCATTAGCCGCTTTAATAGATGCGTAATCGCCATCATTAACATCTAAAGTATCGAAATTGAGCACTTTTGAGACAAGCTCAAAAATTCGACCCTTCATTTCCAAAGCGGCGGCTTCTGTGTAGGTGATAGTGACTACCTGCTTAACTCTTGCAGACTTTAGATCTTCTATATAGCTTTCTTGTGTTGCATAGTCTTCTCTAAAATAGTCAAAGCCGACAAGAGCGTTGATGTACCTGCGACTGAGTGTATAAGTCTTACCGCTTCCTGCACCGGCACTGATGGCAAAGCTTTTTTGGATGGTGAATTTATTCATTTTCAATATGCCTTTTTACTTTAAATCATTTACTAAAATTGCAACCATTTCATCCTGATGTACATTGCAATTTTCTGGATTCCAATCTTTATATTTACTGTAAGTCAAAAGCATTTTCAAACTCTCGATAGTTCCATTATTTAGCTGTTTTTGAATATCTAATCGCTTATTTGAATCTTGTTGAGCATTCAGTGTAGAGTTCATATGATTGCTAATAAGTGCCAAATTGCCAAAGTTATCTACATTTTTGCACCCTGTGATTCCATTCTCCCATTCTACTTTTTTGCTTTGTGGGTGGATGTGTTCGATAGAGTTTAGTCTTGAAAGTCTAAAAATATTTTTTATTGATGCATAATTAAACCTATCTTTCTCTTCAAACTTATTCCTCATATTGTTCCAAATATTGTTCTCTTTCCATAACAAATAATCAAGCTTATAAAACCAGTAATGTGGAGTTGAAGTGCCTTTGTTTAATTCTGCTTTGTCTACAAAGTTTTCGCTATCACACTCTTTTGCTTCAAACTCATTCTTACAAAGATAATAATTGATTACTCCAATTAAATCTTTCTTTTCTAGTAATCTTTCTCTAGCCATGACTCGATCAAAGTTTTCAAGAAATTCAAAATAATTTTTATCAAGATTATTATAATTTTTATCTAACCACTTTAAAGCAACCGAGAGCCAATCTTGCGCTAATCGTTGTGGTGCGGTAAAGTTGAATAAAAGCTGAAGCATAAGAATATCTTTACTCTTACTTTCATCTAGTGGGATAATACTTTTAGTTCCACCTAAAATCGGCTTCTCATCACCATCTCTTTTAAAGATAAAATAGTCATAAAGTAATCTCATACGAAGCATAAATAATATAAATTTTTTTGACTTCTCGCAGTCAAATATAAACTCTTTTTTTTCATTATAAAAATAATCTATCAAGTACCTATCGTTAACGACAAGTTTTTCTAAACTCTGACAATCTTTATTTTCTTCTTGAGTAATGAAAACTTTAAAAACTTGCATGATAAATATTGGGAATTTAACGATAGAACTATATTCTTGACGGATGTAAAACTCCTCTTTTTTAGCATTTGGATTTTGCACATCATTTTTTAAAATATCTGCAATAGATAAAGATTCACTTAATTGTGAATTTTCAAAATAACTCGGGATCTCATTACTGCTTAGGTACTTTTTAATTGGTTCTCTAACTTTTCCGTCAATCTCTCTTTCTTTTGAGTCCAAATCACCATAATAAATAGAGTCTTCGATATAGACATTCATATTGCTACAATAGTCCCAAATTTTTGCATAGTCGATTTTGTCATTTTGAGTAACACATTTTTTTGAGTCCTCTTTTGAACTAATCTGTTCTAATAATTTTGCCTTTAAAATCTGATGTTTTTCAAGCTGTCTTCCACGGTTGTTCATAACTTCAAAATATTTTACGATGTCAATTCCATCAGGCAGAATGGTCAAAGTAACTTTACATAACTCTAATAATGATTTAAGAGTTAAGGTGTCATTTAAATGCTCTTTTTGAAATTTTAAAATCTCTTCAATATTTTCTTTAAATTGTCTATCGGCATTATTATAATTTATTGGCTCTTGCGATTTATATTCAAACTCTTTTAAAAATATATCATCCTCTTCACGAATCTCATAATGAAGCTCATAATATGATAATCCTGCAATTTTTGCCATGAGATAGAGTGTTGTAAATCTCTGTTGCCCGTCTATAATATCTAAGATGTCATCTTTTTTTTCTACGACAATATTTCCAATAAAGTACTTCTCATCATCTTTTTTTTTGCTTGAAAATGTTTTTAAATCTTCAAGCAGAGTGTTCACTTCTTCACTTGTCCAAGCATATTTCCTTTGATAGAGTGGTATTCGAAATTGGTATTTTTCTTCACGCAATTTATCTAGTGTCAACTCTGTAATGATCTCATTTTGACTCATTATACTTTTCTCCTAAAATCTTTTTTATTTGCTGTTTATGACTTGCAAAAGAATTGAAAAAATCTTTTTTTGTCCCTTTTATCTCAGTATTTTTTATTTCTCCAATATAAAAATCAATGTATTTATCAAGCTCTTTTAAAACATTCTGAGATGAGTATTTCAAAAAAATGAATTTATAGATGTCAAATGATTGCTCCCTACTCCATTCAAATTTCACAACACCTTCTTTTCGCACTTGCTGTTTTTGATATCTAAAATGAAATAATAAGATAAACACTCTTATTGCGAACTCCTCTAAATCATCAAATCCAAACTTATCCACAAAAAGTATTAAAGTGCTTTGATATATCTTTCGCAAAAAGAGATTACCATTCCCACTTAGATTATCTAATCTATTAAAAATATCTTTCTGTTTTAACGACTTTACTAAATTATCATACTTGCTTACAAACCAAAAAAATCGCTCTCCACCCTCTATCGATTGAATTATCTCAAAAGGCAAAAATTCCAATCCATTGCCAATTTTGAACAGTCCTTTAAAATCAAAACTTTTAGATGTCAGACTTAACTCATTTTTTACGAAATCAAAATCAAAATTTTCAAAAATAGGGGGTTGATTATAGTTATTTAGTTTTTGAACATTGTCTTCAGCCAAAAACTCCTTAAAAACATCAAGATAAACTAAATCTTCTCCTTTGAGCTCATTCCTAATTGCTTTTCTAACAAGCATCAGATGGTTTAAAGTAAAGTCAATATTGTCAAATTTTTGGTTTTCATCCTCTTTTTTAGTAATACTTTCCCACACTTTAGCAACTTGTTTTTGTTTTGCATACAAATCAATAAATCGAATATGATGTACTTTAAGTAAATCTTTTCTATCAAGCGGTTTACCTCTTGTATTTTGAGAGTCAAAAAGCATAAATGCTTCATCTAAACTTGTAGCATTTATATATGTTGTTACAGTTTTTTCATATATGAACTGCTTGAAATGTTCTTTTCTTGAATAATTTGTTAATTTATTAGAGATCAAAGCATAGTTATCTCTAATAGATTTGTAAGAAATTGGACTCAACTTTTGTTCCAAAAATCCTATTGAACTTTTATCATCCAACACTTTTAGAATCAACGCCAAAGTAGTAGTTCTTTGTTGACCGTCTACGATATTTACTTCTGTTTGTTCTTCTTGATGAAAAATCATATTTCCTATTAAATATCTCTCTTTTTTGGTGCTAAAAGCTTCTATCAAATCTTCAACCAAAGCTATAACTTGTTCATTGCTCCAAGCATACGGTCTTTGATAAGAGGGTATTTTTAAAGGTTTGCTAAAAAGTTGATTTATTGTTAAATGCCCAACATTGGTTTTGATACATTCCATTTCTTCACTCACTCTAAACTCTCCTCAATTTATTCTTATTTAAAACACCCTCATGACACATAAACCTAATGTCACAATACCCACATGCCGTCTCGTCACTATTGTCAAACGCAAATTCTCCTGCTTTGATCTTGTCTCTCACTTCAAAAATCAGCCCTTTAAGTTGCTCGTTGTACTCTTGGCTGTAGTGTACGGTGTCTTTCATCTCCTCTATCGTAGAGAGATTGGCAAAGTGGTAGTAGGGGTTATCACCCTTGAAACTCAGTAGGTGCGCTTTGTGCTCTTTGTTTGGATGCCGCTGCGAAGCATAAAGAATATAAAGCGCTAGTTGTACATCTTTGAGTGTTTCTACCTGCTCTTGCTTTTTCGTATCTATTTTAGAACTCATCTTTTTAGACTTATAATCGATGATGTTGATGTGCCCATCAAGCTCGTCAAACCTGTCAATAAACCCTTTAATGAAGTAATTTTTATCCTCTTTGTTTTTGAGCTCATAAGGTTGTAATGCTTCATCTAGTGCAAACTCCTTCTCGAACTCACTGCTCATAAAGTACTCAAACTCTTTGGCATGTAGTATGTAATAGTCCACAAACTTGGCAAGTAACCCTTTTTCTCGTTCATCTTGCAGTCCTGCTTGAAGCTGAGAGAGAAATATCTCATGGTGAATATTAGGTGTTTCGATATTTTTCGTCGTATTTTCATGGTTATATGCTTCCATCGATTTTTCAAACATCAACGCATAAAGCACTTGGGTATCGGTTGCAGTGATTTTACTCTCTTTGATTGCACGACCAAAGAGCTCAAAACACAAGTGCATCAAAGAGCCCTGCTCCATTGCATCAAACCCCTCTTCGCTTTGTTTAGGGGCTTGAACTTTCACCTTGTTCGCATACAGATAAGCAAGTGGGCAAGCGAGATATTTATTGATCTGTGAGGCTGAGAGATGATGCAGTTCTATATTTTCAACCCCCATGCCATCATAAGGTGTAAACTCCTCAGACACAATGCTCTCAAAGTACTTTTTTTGCTGGGCATCTGCAATGACTGTTTCTCGTTGAAGCGCTAAATCATTGATGCTTTGAACATCGCTTATATCTATCTTTTCATCATAATGATTGCCTATTAAAACAGAACGGCTTAGCTCTCTTTTTCCACTGTATGACGCTGTAAGTATGTAGAGCTTTTCACACAAGCGCTTGAGCTCCTTTAACTGCGTTTGCGAATTTATAAAGTAGTTGTTCGTGTAGAAATATTGCAACGCGTCTTCGTATGTGTATAAAAAATTGTCTTGTGAAGTTGGCGGAAAATGGTTAATGTCTGTACCGATAAAGACGATGTGCTTATATTTTTTATTCAAGCCTAGAAGCTGGTTAGGTTCTGTAATCTCAATACCGATTTTTTCATCGGCTATCTTGATGCTCTCTTTTAAGCGCTCTTGCACACTTTTTGAAAAGGTAAGCCCTAACTTTTCATAGAGCCGCTCTTTGGTCTGTCGCTGCGTTTTAAAGCTTTTGAGTGCAGCTTGGACTCTCTCATCTGCACTGTTATAAAAATGGCTTAGCGGTGTAGCGATCGAGCTATACCCTTGCATGCCATACTCATCTAAAAACAGTTTATATAAAGGTGCATACTCTGCGATATCTGAAGCCACGATGAGAATGTTATCGGGTTCCTCCCCCTCTATTAGAAGTTTTCTTGCAATTTTAATCGCACTTTTTACTTCATCGATGGCATCAAACAGCTCTTGGGCTGGATGCACTATCTTCGCTATTTTATCACCCTCTGGAGGTAAAAGCTTGCGGCAATGGGATAATTTTTGAAGTAGGCGCTCTTGCTTTTTAGATTTTACAAAACTCACTTCGCCAATCTCAAAACTGTCAAGAATGATCTCACTATACGCATCTAAGAGCTTTGGATCAAAACTATCAGCAATTATTCTTTCGATATCAGCTAAGTCAACTATATTGTGGTCTGCTTTATATGCTTGAAGATATCTGTCTATCTGCACCAGAGCATTAAGCTTCTCACCCTCTAAAAGCATCGTAAACGCTACATCGTTTCTGTGGCACTTGAGTATAAAATCATAAATTGTGTAGAGACTCGCAGAGTCGCTTTGTAAATAATCAAAGTAGCCTATCTTGTGCTCTTGAATGATCTTATAAATAATCGCAATCGCCACCTCTTCATCTATAAGCGTCGCAAACGACTGCTTCTCAAAAAGTTCAAGTATGAGAGCATCAAGCGTGACTATCTTATCAAATACATCTGTTATGCCACTCGTTTTTAAGTCTCTGGCTCTTTGGTTTGAATACGTAATGTAGATATTTTGATGTAAGGGGTTCACCTGCTTCTCCGGCTCTTATTTTAAGCTTGTTGGCAAGCTTTATAGTATTGATAGATTTTAACTAAAAACAATTAAAGTTTCTACGATAATCACGCTAGTCAAAAGACTCATTTACAAAATTATCTAAAAAATTTATGTATTGGCTAAAATCTGTAATTGTATCCTCACAGTAGTTCAAAATATTTTTGAGCAAAGGAAGTTTCGCATGAGCCGCTGATTCTAATAATTGTTGTTGTGTTTTATCTTCGTGCTCAAACCAAGGTGAGTCAACTAAATCTACATATAAAACATTGCTGTTTTTTACCAAACTATTTGGGGCGATAAGCTCAATAGTTATTCTTAGATTATCTTCTACAGCCTCAGTGCTCATCATGCAATGAAGGTGCAAATTTGATTTTTCATGCTTTGTTTGTGGTAAAAAAAGCTCTTGTTTAGAAGAATACGTTTCTTTATTTACAACATCTTTGAAAACACCTGTGATCTCGGTAAAAACACCGCTTTGAATTGTCATCGTTTTCAATTCCCTATAATAAATCTTCAAGACTGATATTTTTTTGTATATACCCCTTGAGTCTTAAAAATTCCTCTTGTAAAGCAATGTTTTTTTCCCTCAAACTCTTCTGCAAAGCAAGCCGTTGTTCATAGGTGCTTAAATCGATTTTAGAAAATTTTTCTATGTAATGATTTTCTTCGCTCATTGATTTAAAGTTTAAAATGCTCGAGATCATCTCGAAACTACAAGGCTTTACATACCCGACATTGTAATTATCTCTTATAAAAGCATAGAAGGTTTTAGAATTATATTTACGAGACAAGTATCCATCAAATCTTCTCTCTTTTGCTGAGGCAATACTCTCGAGTTTCATCCAGTACTTTTGAGCTGCCTCATTGAGGCTCTCTAAATCTTTATTGAAAACATATCGCTATTTGTCTGCAGGATCACCAAAAGATGAGTTTTGCAAATACTCTTCGGTAAAGTCAAGTGCCAAGTAATGTTCACTTACCAACTTTACATTATCTATGAGAACATGTAGTGCTCTGTATAAATCATATAAAGATTTTTTATTAGATATCTTATAATTTTTCGGGATAAATTGATCAAGTACCCATTTCGTGTCATTTGTAATGTCGTTTAGCATTTTATATCTCCTTTAATTTAGAGTATTTTACAAAGTAAAAAAGACATATTTTTGTCCTCATCTAAATTGAGACATGATACCTGCAATAACAGACATTTTTTTGTCCATATATTTCTTTATAATCATATTTATAAAGGATCATAATGAACAAAAACTACACAATGTATTTAGATGACTTACGCACGCCAATTAAAGCATATGATATTGTCGCAAGAAGCTATGATGAAGCAGTCAAGTGTGTTTTTAAATATGGCGTACCAGTCTTTATATCATTTGATCATGATTTAGGTATAGATGAAAATGATATGCTATTACCAAGTGGCTATGATTTTGCAAAATGGCTTATAGATGGTGATCTAGCTGGCACTTTTACTTTACCAAAAGATTTTACTTTTAAAGTTCATTCTCAAAATCCTGTAGGTAATAGAAACATTCAATCTTTATTAGAGAGATACATTCAATTTAAAGTAGAAAATATATGAATACATTTTCCTTTAAAAAAGAAAACTTTTATAAAAACGACACACAAGAACCGTTTCATGAGAGTTTTTTAGTTAATGCATCCGATGAAATCACACTAGACGACACGACACAAATGCTTAGTGGGGTCTATTTTAAGCTCGATATCTACAAAAAAAACAAAGATTTAATGGTGGAAATAGAGCTTTTAAGTTGGTCAAATAGCGAACAAAAACATCTTCCAATAAGTCATTCTATTTGGTCTGAAGAGGGGTTTGGCAGCGGTAAGCATATCCCAACATTTCAAGCCCATTATAAAAAAATTATTTCAAACTTTTTTGCTGCATTAAAAAATCTAAAATATCATTGGCAGATCAAAGATCTTATCTTTAAAATCAAGCACCCTAGCTTTATTTTTCACTATAAACTTTTAAATCTTTTTAGCCAACAAGAACTTGAGAGTATCATGCTCATGCATTTTTCTAATCATCCTCTTTTTAATATTCCCCTATTTCAAAAACCTCCCAAAAGAAACACTCTTGATTATGCATTTTTACCGCAAGTAGTCAATGGATTTTATCTTGAGGGGATAGAAGTATCTGTAGATCTCAATGAAAGCGACATGCCACTTCTTGAAGATCTAGAAAATGGCATTATCTCTAAAGAGGAGTTTTTAAAAAGAATTGCTCTGTTATAGCTCCGCTACATATCCAGCTACTTTTTCTTTAACTCTTTGAGCCAGCCACGCAGGTTCCAATACTTTTATATGTGGGATGTAATACATAATAAGGGGAACAATCTCCATCTCATGGGCTATCTCAAGCTCCAAGATTAAAGATCCGTCATTATCTTGTCCAACAACAGCTTGTCCTTTTAACGGCTTACGCTCAAAATATTTTCGTACTTCTTTTGAGATTAAAAGCTCCACTCTAAAAGTATCTCCCAGTTCAAACCAAATTGAATTGGCTTTTTTGAGCTTCTCTTCTAGCTTTGCATCTGTTTGAAATGTTTGTTCGAGCATTTGAATTTGTTCGATTGTTTTTAGATGAAACTTTTTAAAGGTATCGTTTGCTTTGCTGTCATACGCCAAGAGATACCAAAAACCGTCAAAGAAAACCAATTTTAAAGGTTTTACTTCAAACTCTCCTCTTCCATAACGAAAACAAAGTTTTTGTTTATTTTTAATAGCGATTTCAATCGTCTCAAAAAGATGAATATTGGCATCATCCAAATTTTCGCTGCTAATACCTGTAAAGATCGGATGTTCCAACTGCTGTGAAACTTGAGCTAAAAGTGTATGTGCGCGTGAATAAAACGTTTTTCCTGCACTTTTTGCCATCTCATCAAGAATCCCTAAAATTATCCTCTCGTTTGGGTCAAGATTATCACTTGCAGCTTTTGGATCTATTTTCCATATTCTGCCGTCTTTTACTGCTCCAAACTCACTAAGCACCTCATAAAGATCCCTCTGTATTGTTTTAGTGCTCACTTCAAGCTCTTGCGAGAGCTCTTTTATAGTAAGACCGGTGGCGCTGTTTAAAAGCATCTTATAGATCTTATCTATGCGATCATATTTTGCATTTTCAACATTTTTTTGAATTATGGGCATAAAAAGTCCTCATTTTTAATCACAACATCATAACAGATTTTTTGAAAAAAATAAGACATTTTTGTGTCCATATATTTTAATACCATACTAAAATCACAAATAGGAGTGGAAAATGAGACGCAGAAAAGATACAAAAACAGCACTAGAAGACTTTTGCAAGACAGATCTTGTGGAAAAAGAGCTGATTGACAAAATTACTCTTTGGATGTTGCGAATCATTCTAAAGCTTGGAGGTGCGAAAGAGTTTTTAGACCAAAACAACTCTTTTTACAAAGACTCTATTGCCTATTTTTTAGATGTTGGTGCATTCACGCAGATGGATCGTGATGATTTTAAAAGAAGCGAGGTGCTTGCAATTTTAAAAACAAAACTTGCTGCGCTTGAAAAGAGAAAAAGATTTAGTGGATCTAAACTCCTGACAAAAAACATCAAACAGCTCTCAAAACTTATGGATCTCAACATCTATGAAGAACAGGTTTTAGAGTTCAAAATCCTTTTGACCCAATATGAGATTTTAGACGATACGGCTGATATGCTTGGCAACAATTTGAACTCATCTCAAGTAAAAAACATCTTGAGTGGCATCTTGGACATACCATTAAAAAATATCAACGACATTTTCAGATCAAGCTCTAAACTCAATAGATCTTCTATTCTTACGATCACTAAAAATTATCATCACGACCTGAACAACAAACTTGAATTTTTAAGTGATACCTTTGCGGACAATATGTTCAATCAGGATGAAGATATTTCTGTGATGATAAAAGATACCGTCAAGCCTTGTCAAAAATCTGAATTAACCCTTCAAGATTATCAGCACATCTCAAGCGATTTAGAGATTTTAGTCCCCTATCTCAAAGAAGCCGTTACAAATAAAAAAAGCGGCGTGAATATTTTATTGTACGGGCTTCCCGGAACCGGTAAAACAGAACTTGCAAAAACTTTATCTCAAGCACTCAATACGAAACTTTTTGAGATCAGCTATGCAAATGAAGATGATGAAGCAATAGACGGCTATAGAAGGCTCAAGGCGTATAAAACTGCACAAGCTCTCATGGCGGACCAAAATGTTCTTCTTATGTATGATGAAGCAGAGGATGTATTTGATAGTAGAGAAAGTATTTTTGCTCCAAAAAGACAAGAGAATAAAGCATGGCTCAATAGGATGCTTGAGACAAACACCATTCCAACAATTTGGATTACAAACAATATCTACAGTATTGATAACGCGATGATAAGAAGATTTGACTTTAGTGTAGAAATACCAATACCAAATAAGTCAAAACGAGTCGAAATTATCAAAAACTACTCGAATGATTTACTTGATGAAGCAAGCATAAAATTACTCGCTGAAAATACGGATATAGCTCCTGCTCTCATTACACGTACTGCAAAGGTTGTCAGCAGCATTACTACAGAAGATAAAACAAAAGCTTTTACACAGGTGCTAAACAACACACTCAAAGCTCAAGGCTACAAAGAGATACAAGTAAACAACAGCGTAGCACTGCCAAGTGTGTATGATCCAAAATTTATCAATACTACGGCTGATTTAGAGCATCTTACACAAGGGATCAAAGAACACCAAAACGCGAGACTCTGTTTATACGGTCCGGCAGGAACCGGTAAAAGTGCGTTTGGCAAGTATGTAGCTGAGCAATTAGATCGACCCGTACTCCTCAAAAAAGGGAGCGACCTCATAAGTATGTGGGTTGGCGGTACAGAGAAAAACATTGCCAACGCATTTTATGAAGCAAAAGAGGAAAATGCGGTGCTTATTTTTGATGAAGTTGATAGTTTTTTAGCAGATAGATCACAAGCACATACAAGCTGGGAAGTTACACAGGTCAACGAGATGCTTGTACAGATGGAAAACTTTGATGGAATCTTTATCGCTACGACCAACTTAATGGACAATCTTGATAAAGCAAGCCTTAGAAGGTTTGATCTCAAGCTCGAGTTTGACTATTTAAAAGCAGAGCAATCGTGGAATATCTTTGTATCTTACGCTCAAGAGCTAAAACTTGCAAAGCCCTCTGTATCGTTCAAACGAGCAATTGAAAACTTGAAATATCTCACTCCGGGGGACTTTGCAGCGGTTGTCAGACAAAACAGATTCAGACCTATTAGGGATGTAAAAGATTTAATACAAAGACTTGAAAATGAGATAGCTGTAAAAAATGCTCAAGTTGGCAAGGTGATGGGGTTTTTACAATAAAATGAAAATATAAGTGGTGTGTGGATACAATAAAAAATATTAAAAAGGAACAATTTTGCAACTTTCAAAATCACTATACACAAGAGGCTTACAATGTGTAAAGTCTCTTTGGCTCAAAAAATACAACAAAGATATTTTAACACCTGCCAAGGAATCTGCTCAAACTATGTTTAAAACGGGTAATGAAGTAGGAGACTTAGCATGTCAGCTTTTTCCTAATGGAAAAAAAGTAGCATTTGAGCTTGGATTTGAAGGTATGAAAGAACTCACAAAAACTCTGCTAAATGATCATATTGTAAATATATACGAAGCATCTTTTAACTTTGAAAAGATTTTTGTAGCTATAGATATTTTGCATCTCAATAATGACGGAAGCATTGATATCTATGAAGTCAAAAGTTCTACAGATGTCAAAGATGTATATCTGCATGATGCATCCATACAATATTATGTGTTAAAAAACCTTGGGTATGAAATTAAATCTGTGAATATTATCCATATCAACAATCAGTATGTAAGAGAAGAGACCCTTGAGATAGAAAAGCTTTTTAGTATTGTCAATGTAACATCTGAAGTTTTAGAGTTGCAACATAATATTCCATCGTATCTTAAAGATTTTGAGAGAGTTTTATCTAATAAAGACAATGAGCCAAATACTGACATAGGGTTCCATTGTAATCATCCTTATGAGTGCGATGCAAAAGCGTATTGCTGGGGGCATATACCAAGTTATAGTGTTTTTAATATTTCTCGACTTCGTGCAGATCAAAAGTTTTTAATGTATCAAGATGGGATAATTGATTTTAAAGATATTGAAGACATATCTAGTTTTTCAACTGCACAACAAGTTCAGATAAAGTCAGAAATAGAACAAAAAGAGATCATCAACAAAGATGCTGTACAAGAGTTTTTAGATGGTTTGAAATACCCAATATACCATTTAGATTTTGAGACATTTCAGCAAGCAATTCCTAAGTGGAAAGGGCTACGACCTTTTTTACAAATACCGTTTCAATATTCTCTACACATTCAACACGAAAACGATGAGATAAGGCACCTAGATTTTTTAGCCAAAGAAGGGCTAGATCCACGCTATGAACTTGCAAAAAGCCTTATAAAAGACATCCCTAAAGATGTCACAGTTCTTGCTTACAACATGGGGTTTGAAAAAGGTGTCATAAGAAAGCTTGCAGAGCAGTTTTCAGAGTTTTCAGAGCATCTATTGTCTATACATGATAATATACAAGATTTGATGACGGTGTTTGCATCTAAAGACTACTACACACCTGCCATGAAAGGTAGCTACTCTATCAAAAAAGTGTTCCCTGCACTCGTACCAGAGATGGCTCAAGCATACAAAGAGCTAGATGGTATACAAAACGGCGGCGACGCTATGCAAACATTTGCAATATTAGACACCATAGAAGACAAAAATGAAGTTAAAAGACTTAGAGAAGCGTTGCTGGCTTATTGTCATTTAGATACTTTGGCGATGGTGAAGATTTTAGAAAAATTAAAGGAGAGTGTGAAGTGAGTACGAAAGACAATGAAATGTCGTCTAAAATAGATGCAGTCAAATCTTTTATATACAATGATGAAGTTCAAAATATACTATCTGACATCAATAATAATGTCATGGATTTTAATATTTTAGAGATAACAGGTATGGGGCATCATGAAATAAGACACTCAAATATTATTGGGTGGTTATTTGATGATAGTGAACATGGCTTAGAATATGAAGTGCTAGAGGATTTCTTAAAAAAGGTTATTGAACTGAATAGCAGTGAAGAAAGTTCTAACTCAAAAGTTTTAGACAGCTTACAAGCATATGTTTACTTAGCTGACAATCAAAAAAATATAACCATTTATAGAGAAAAAGATAATATCGATTTACTCATTGTAGATGATGCAAATAAAGTTGTAATAACAATCGAAAATAAAGTTTTTTCTTCAGAAAGAACAACGGGCACAACCGATGATGGTCAACTTTCAAAGTATGAAGAGATTGTTAATCAAAAATTTAAATCAAAAGCTAATAACTCAAAAAGTGGCTATGACAAGTATTTTATTTTTCTAACTATGAACTTAGAAGAACCCATTAAAGGTCAAGAATACTGGATGAAAGCCAGTCATCAAATGATAGCTAGTGTTGTGGAAAATATGCTGACAACAAAACAGGAATTATCGAAAAAAGCAAAATTGATTTTTGAAAGTTATGTAGATTTACTAAAAAGGAGAGGTATCGTGGAAGATGAGGCACTTGCAGTACTTGCAAACAAAATTTGGAGTAATAAAGATTATAAAAAAGCACTTGAAACTTTATATGAGTACAAACCTGATATTCAAATGATAATAAGTGAGCATTTACAAAAAGTGTTAAATGGTGAGGTGGAAAATTTAAAATTTATAAACGATTATGTGAATTTTGAAGCATCAAGTAAATCGTATATTAGGTTTTCAGATATAGCTTTTGATGATATCGAAGGACAAAAATCAGGTGAAAAACAATGGAATAGTAAGATCGAGAGAGTTTTAGTATATGAGTTTAACAATCTTGCTAACAGTTTGTCATTAGACTTAATAGTAGGACCAGGTAGTAACCCTGATATAAGACAAAAATTTTATGATGTTCAGCTTGGTGAAAAATATAATGGGAAAGCTAAAAAATTCGACAAAGAGAAAAAATCATGGTCAAGATTATTTAAGATGCCAATTCAAATAGATGACATATATGAGCTTGATGAAAATGAAATTAAAGAGAAGTTAGATGAGTTTTGTCGTGATTTTTTTAAAAAAGATGGTGATTTTTTTACAATCAGGAATCAAATTTTAAAATCATTAAAAGAAGATCTTATTCAACAAGGATAAAAGCAAATTTACCCCTATTGCAAAAAGAGAGCAAGAATTTATCGAGAGTATAAAGGAATACACAAAATATCCTCTAAACTCTTCACGATAAGACATAAAAGTGTCCCTCTTACAGATTACAATACATACAAGATTGACTAATATGTAATGCGAGGTAATAAAATGTTGACTCTCTTAAAAGATTTCAAAATAGTTTCTATAGATAATGATGACTATAAAAAAACGAAGCTTGAAAAATTCAAGAACTACCTTTTTATGTACAAAAAGCACAAGATAGAGCTATCTGTTAGTTTTAGTGTATTAGGTTTTACTAAAAAAGACAATATTGCAATTTTAAACTTTGGATATAGCGTAAATGTACTAGAATGGGTACAGGAAAAAAATGACTATGAAGATCAATTGTTGAATTTAATTCCTGATTCAAGCAGAACAAAAGAGTATATTGACTCAAAGGAAGCTAGAGAATTGATTGTCAGATTTGTTGAAAAATCAGTCGATGAATATCTCAAAAAAGTATCTCCTGCCATAGTTATTAGAGGTGCTCTCACAGAAGAGCAAATTAATCTACAAAGATACAAAAGACTAGATACATTTTTTCTAAAATACGGCTATCAAAAGAAGATCTTTACAGTGTCTGAAAACAAATCTTTGTACAGCATAGCAGCTACAAAATATAGTGGAGCTAAGTATATATGGGCTTATTCTAAAAATCCTAGTTATCTTGATCAACTCAATGATGTGATGAGATTTTATTGAAATCAATCGTAGATAAACAAAGGACCCAAAACAAAAGAAATTTTATGAAACAGAATGAACAAAAAGATGATGAGTACATCAAATATATAAAAAAATGGCTAGTTCAAAACAGACATAAATTTCCATATAGACCTTACTTAAAAAGGGAACAAAAAAACCAACAATATATTTTAAAATTTAGTTCTATTCCAAACATAGTAGGATATATAAAAAATGATGGATGTTTTGATTTTTGGATCAATATAACATTCAATAATCATCAGTTTGTAGATAATATATTTGATATATCCTCCATTATTAAAAAAGATCGCAAAGGTTACTACTGTGCTCTTTGTTCTGAAAAAAAATATAAAAGACAAAAAATTACACTCTGGGATGAACATTTTCAATGGCTCATTCAGTGGACAAATGAATACTTAAAACCAAGCAACATAATACAGCTTGAATTACTGCACTATAAAGACGATACAACAGAAGGGAGTTATGCCATTAAAATAATCAACAAGCATAGCCCTGTTGAAAAGCCTAACTGCAAGTACTCTTACAGTTCTTTAGTATCAGAGGTACTCGAATAGACAAAAAACTGTCCACTTGTTTTCATATACTTCTTCTAGCAAACAAAAGGAGCTAGAGATGGTACAAATAGCACTCTCACAAAAAAAAGATTTTGAAGTTACAGCTAACAAAGCACACAAGCTTTTAGAATCACTCAAAAAGTATCAAAATTTTAAAGCAGATCATATACGACAAAGTGTCTCAGCAATTAAGTTTAAAACTACAATGAAAATACTATTAGTAGTTTTGAACTCTCCTATGCAACCATTTTAACGAATGATGAAAATGATCTTCAAAAGCTCATTCTCGACGAGATCAATGAAAAAGTTTATCGCCACATCTCTGCTATAGAGGTGCTTGAGGATATTAAAGATATCAAAGAGGCTCTCTTTAGTTTCAATGTAGCAAACGATATTAGTAAAAAGCTCAACTATATTAACAAAAAAAGAGACCATATACAGCTTTTAGAATCCTATTTATTAAAATCAAAAGGTGTTCAAAACTCGCTTGAAGATACAGTTTCAAGACTCAAAAAGCTCAAAGATAGCGTTTTTGAGAGAAATGAAGATTTTGTATTTGAGTATCAGTTTTGGGACAAACCGCAGCTAGAAAAAGAGCTCAAAGAGATAAAATCTACTGTTTTAGCCTATGAAGAGCAAATATCATACATAAATGCCAACAAAACGCTCACCCTCTCACTTTATGAGAGTTCGATAGAACTTTTAGGGCTTTAGCACAAACCATGGGAGCTGTCATTCCCCATTGCGTGCATAAAGCTTTAGAGAGAACTCTATAGCAAATGACCCGATAGAATACCAATTTTTATAATGACACAATGGAGACTGAAGGACTCAGAAAAAAGCATGTTGCTCGTTGTTTTAGTCCATTTCATTGTTGAAGTTTAATTGTTTGTTGTTTGAGTACATTCTATCGGTTTAAAGAGTTTTTATGAATAAATACAATCTATCACAAAAAGATCTCACAAAATTACAAGAGATGGGAGCATTAGAAATTTCGTGTCAGTTCGATAGAATTTTAAATTCTAAAGGACGGACAAATGAACGAAGGGTTCAATTTTAACGAGGCAGTAAAAGAACTGCTTGCAGGAAAGAAGATCAGTGGAA
>Ga0265295_1003536_pt1 | contig 22604 bp, 22 predicted proteins | sample Munlansysbiofilm_FD_192503 | JGI IMG/M metagenome (GOLD analysis project Ga0265295, IMG submission 192503) | Leachate microbial communities from a municipal landfill in Southern Ontario, Canada - Methane capture system biofilm | ecosystem: Engineered > Solid waste > Landfill > Unclassified ...
TCTTTTGTCATCAAAACGTCATACGGAGAATCCCGCGGAAGAACGGCTGCCGTAATCAATTCCGGCGGTCGGATCGTCGGAAGATCCTTCATGGAGTGAACGGCAATTTCAATCCCGTTTGCAACCATCGCGTCATCCAATTCGCGAACGAAAGCGCCGACACCGGTTGAAACTTGGTACAACGGCCGATCTGTAAAACGGTCGCCGTCCGTTTTTATGATTTGTTCTCCCGTCTCAACGCCCTTTTCTTTTAAAAGAGCGGCGACTTTTCTGGTCTGAACCAACGCAAGCCGACTTCCTCTTGTTCCGATAATCATCATTTTTATTTCCCGTTACATTTTAAATCATATTTTTCTCAACCGCTTCAACCGTTTTATTGAAATCTTCATCGGTATGGGCAAGCGATATGAAGTTTGTTTCAAACTGAGACGGCGGTAAAAAAACGCCCGATCTCAGCATTTTGTGGAAGAATTCCATGTATTTTGCAGAATCGCATTTCAAAACATCTTGATAATTCAAAGGTTTACCGCCAAAGAAAATGACAAACAAAGACGCAATGCCGCCGACATAATAATCCGGTTTTTTATCCGCGACAACGTCGGAAAGCATTTTTCGAAAAGCATCTCCGCGTTTGTTCAAAGTTTCATGAACATTGTTTTCTTTTAAATAATCCAAAACCGCGATTCCGGCAGACATAGAACACGGACTGCCGCTGAAAGTTCCGGCTTGATAAACCGGGCCGTTTGGGGAAATCATTTCCATAATATCTTTTCGGCCTCCGAAAATACCGATCGGCATGCCGCCGCCGGCAATTTTACCGAGCGTCGTTAAATCCGGCTTCACGCCGAAATATTCCTGAGCGCCGCCGGGCGCGAGTCTGAATCCGGTAATCACTTCATCAAAAATCAATAAAACATCATTTTCCGCCGTGACCGCGCGCAGCTCTTTTAAATAATCTCCTTCCGGCAAAATCGGTCCGACATTGCCGAGCATCGGCTCAATAATGACAGCCGCCATATCCTTTTGATTCTTTTCAATGACTTCTGTCATCTGCTCAATATCATTGTAAGCGACTTGAAGCGTATGCTCCGTCACGCTTGCCGGAATTCCCGGTGAATTCGGCTCGCCATGCGTTGTTGCGCCGGAGCCGGCTTTGACCAAAACCGCGTCGTGCGCACCGTGAAAACCGCCTTCAATTTTTATGATTTTGTTTTTCTTCGTAAAACCGCGCGCCAATCGAATCGCGCTCATCGTCGCTTCCGATCCGGAAGATACAAAACGCATCATTTCAACCGACGGATATAAATTTGTAATCCGGTTCGCCATTTCAACTTCAAGAGAACTCGGCGTTCCGTAAAGCCAGCCTTTTTCAAACTGTTTTTCAATCGCCTGACGAACAACAGCCGGCCGATGCCCTAAAATCATCGGCCCGTAAGCCATGCAATAATCAATAAATTCATTTCCGTCTTCATCGTAAATTTTAGAACCGTTGGCGGACGCGGTGTAAAATGGAAACGGTTTAATCGCGCGAACGGGACTGCTGACGCCGCCCGGAATTATTTTTTTGGCTTCATTGTATAATTTTTCGGATTTTTCAAAATTCATTTTCTTCCCTCCTCCGATTTCGCGTTTTTTATCTTTATTTTCAATTTGATTTTTTTGTTTGAACTTTTCATTTGGATTTGTTCTGACGCGCATTCAAAATCTTGGCCAATTCTTTGGCGTAGTACGTGATAATCATATCGGCGCCTGCTCTTTTCATGGAAAGGCACGCCTCGTAAAAACTTTTTTTCTCGTCCAGCCACCCTTTTTCGGCGGCGGCTTTAATCATGGCGTATTCCCCGCTGACTTGATAAATCGCAAGCGGCATTTTAAATTCCTGCTTGATTCGATAAACGATATCTAAATACGGCATTCCCGGTTTGACCATTAAAATATCGGCGCCTTCCAAAACGTCCAACTCGGTTTCCAAAATCGCTTCATCTCCGTTGGCCGGGTCCATTTGGTACTCCGAGCGGTCGCCGAAACAAAATCCGGAGTCCGCTGCATCTCGAAACGGACCGTAAAAAACGGACGCGTATTTGGACGAATAAGACATAATCGGCGTGTTTACAAACCCGTTCTCATCCAAAGCCGTTCGAATCGCTTCAATCATGCCGTCCATCATTCCGGAGGGCGCAACGATATCCGCGCCGGCTTTCGCGTGGCTGACGGCAATTTTTCCGAGAATCGGAAGCGTCAAATCATTGACGACATCATGCGTTTTTTCATCCACGATGCCGCAATGTCCGTGGTCGGTGTATTCGCACATGCACAAATCCGTAATCACAATCAAATCCTTTCCGAATTCGGCCTTGATTGCGCGAACCGCTTCTTGAACGACATCCTTCTCCCCGTAAGAAGACGAGCCCTCGGAATCTTTCTTTTTTGGAATCCCAAAAATCAATACGGCCGGAATCCCGAGGTCGTACGCCTCGCGCGCCGCGTCAACGGCTTGTGAGAGCGGCCAGCGAAACACGCCCGGCATGGAGGAGACCTCCGTTTTTTGTTCCGCCGTCTCATCCACGAAAAAAGGATAAATCAGATCACTCACATGAAGCGTGTTTTCTCTGACCATCTCTTTTAATTTTCCATATCTTAAGCGTCTCATTCGGATCTGCGGAAACATTTTCATTCTCCTAAAAATTTCATTCGATAATGCAGATAAAATAAGAGAATCGACTATAAAATAGCTTTCGCATCGGCTGAGGAATCATCAAAAAGCGGCGCGTTTTTTTTGGCCGTTCGCCAAAGAAAGCGAGCGTAAACAACGAAATCAAAATTTGAACCGACGGTTAAAACGGTCGCCGGATTCTTAATTTTAATAAAAACACTTTTATCGGCCATTTGCCGGTAAGAATTATTAAAAAATGCGCAACCGTAAACTCAAAAGAGAACCGCAATCGCAAATTTAAAACGCAGGCGCTGCTGCCAACTTTGAATGCGGGCGCTGCTGTCAACTTTAAATGCGAGTGCTGTTGCCAACTTTAAATGCGGGTGCTGTTGCCAATTTTAAATACGGGCGCTGTTGCCAACTTTAAATACGGGCGCTGCTGCCAACTTTAAATGCATGCGCTGTTGCCAACTTTGAATGCAGGTGTTGTTGCCAACTTTGAATGCAGGTGTTGTTGCCAACTTTGAATGCGGGCGCTGTTACCAACTTTAAATGCGGGCGCTGTTACCAACTTTAAATGCGGGCGCTGCTGCCAACTTAAAAAACAGGTGTTGCTGCAAATTTAATATGTGTGCGCTGCTGCCAACTTAAAATGCATGCGCTGCTGCAAATTTAATATGTGGGCGCTGTTGCCAACTTAAAATGCAGGTGTTGTTGCAAATTTATGCGGGCGCTGTTGCCAACTTAAAATACAGACGCTGCTGCAAATTTAATATGTGGGAGCTGTTGCCAACTTAAAATGCAGGCAATGCAGGCGCTGTTGTAAATTTAAAGTGCAGGCGTTGCAACCAACTTAAAATGCAAGTGCTATTGCAAATTTAGTCTAAAATTGAAAGCTCTATTCTATGTAAACTCAATATGTAAACCGCCATTTTGTGTAAATTCATGTAAATTCAATACGAAGCCTTAATTCCGGCAAAAAAGAATTCGCGCCGCCGATAAAAACGCCACGCTGCGGATAAAAAGCACTCCGCCGCCGACAAAAAAACGCCGCGCTTAAAATGAGAAAAGATTCTGTTTTTTAAAATTCGATCCGTCAAATAAGCCCGCAATAAAAGAGAAATCACCCGAAAGGTGTGTGTTTTTGTAAACGTTTTTTAGAGTGAATGAATCACTCACTTGTCATCCAACGCAAAATAGTTGAACAACCCTTTTATTTTTCCTTTTTTAATCAACTCTTCCAATTCCGACCACCCGGAGATGACTTTGACGGGGAGTTTGTCGCATTCTTCCGGGTCTATTTCCGGTTGAAGCCAAAAATCGCGATGAATGTTTAAAATTTCACAAATGTCGTTGGATTCTTCCGTAAAAATCTTGGAATAATCCTCCAGCTCGTCCAACGCTTTTGCCAAACTCTTCTCTTCGATTTCCAAATTATTCTGATACATCTTTATTTCATAAATCGGATCATCGTCCCGAACGGAAATGATGCTGATTCCGTAATCTTCTTCTTCATTTAATGAAACAATTACTAAATCCATCGGTTCCCCAAGAACATCTTTCATTTTTTCCATATTTTACGCCTCTGAATTCACATCGGTTATTTTTTGGTTTTTATTTTTTTTATTTTTCTCGGATTTATAAAACTTTAACATTTAGTATTTATTATTTTCTCAAAAAAGATGCAAAAATTACAGTTTTTAATAAAACAACGTCAATTTTCTTCCAAATTCCGCTGAATATTAAAAACACGCGCAACCGCTTCCAACAATTCATCGTCATCCGATTCCGCGGCGTTTCGAAGAATCTTTGTCGGCTCCGCTAAAATTTGATTCGCAATCGTGTGCGTTAAATTTTCCAAAATAGTTTCTTCAAAGTCGCCGATGGTGTGCTTTACTCTGAATTTATTGACGGCTTTTTGTTTTTCTTCTTCGCGAATATCGTAAACGTTTCTGTATAACGCCGCAATAATGTCATCCGCCTTTTGTCGTTTGTATTGTTTTTTTAATAAATCAATCTCTTCTTCAATAATTTGAATCACCTTTTTCGCTTCCGAATTGCGCATTTTAAGCGTTTTTTCACTGATGACGCGCAAATTATCAATATTGCAAAGCGTCACGCCGTCTAAATCATTGACGGTTTCTTCTATGTCGCGCGGATTGGCGATGTCGACCATAAAAAGCGGTTTTCCGTTTCTTTCCAAAAGCGCCTTTTCAACCGTTTTTTGAGTGATAACATAATGAGGCGCGCCGGTCGCGCTGATGACAACGTCGGCGTTTTTTAAATAATTTGAAAAATCGTCAAAATGAATCGCTTCGCCGCCGAGCTCATAAGCCAGCTCTTTCGCTTTTTTATACGTTCGATTGGAGATGTAAATCCCTTCCAAATTTTTATCCGCAAGCGCGCGCGCAACCAATATTCCGATCTCCCCGACGCCGACAACCATAATCGATTTTCCGTCCAACCCGCCCAGGCAATCCTCCGCCAACTCCACCGCCGCCGATCCGATGGAAACCGATCCTTCATTGATTCTCGTTTCCGTTCGCGCGCGTTTGCCGACTTGAATCGCTTTGGTAAACGCCGTGTCTAAAATGCGGCCGATCGTTTTCTTTTTGACCGCCAAATTATAAGCGTCGCGAATCTGGCCTAAAATCTGGTCTTCCCCCACAATCATGGATTCCAAACCGCACGACAAACGCAAAAGATGATTCAAAGATTCCTCATGATTGTAAAAATCGACAATTCGAGTTTCAACGCCAACCGCCTTTGAAAAATTAAATAAAAGACTGCTCCCTTTCTCGGAAACAACATAAACTTCCGCGCGATTGCACGTTTTTAATATCACGCATTCATAAACATGCTCGTTTGCGTACAGTTTCTCGAGCATTTCTTCCGCGGTTAAAGGCCAGGCGCATTCCATTTCTGCAACCGTCGCTTTTTTGTGAGAAATGACCATGCTTGAAATTTCGTTCATAAAAAACAACCTGAAAAATCGTATGAGTGTTTTGAGTCAAAAGTAATACTAATTAATGAAACTCTCATATGAATGTTTTCCCATTACAGTTTATAATTGATTTATTTCAGACTCCAACAAACCGATAGCATCTATTATTTCCTGAAAAGACGAAACGTTTTTAAAAATCATAGTTTGAATATTTTCATAATCTTTTCCCAAAATATCTAAATTATAATCCGGAGGCAAAAATTTTACGGTTCCGATTCTTGCCTCATTGTATTTTTCAGAAGAATGGGATTTAAGTTGCTCAACGATTTCTTTACAATTCATTTTTCATTTCTATCCTATATGAGATTGTACGAAAAAATATGTAACAATTCTTACAAGAGATTTTTTAAAAAGTTTTTATTATATTAATATCAATCAAGTCCTTTTTTTAAAAAAATTATTATTTCTTTTAAATTTTGTACGAAAAAGTATACATTTTTTCTTACATCTTATTTAACAAAATGATAATGCCTTCTCTTTCGCTTTTTCATAATCGGACGACAACAAATCCCAAATCTCGGAATCGTTCATGATGTCCCATAAAATGTCCTGCCGTTTCTTTTGATCGGAAACAACTGTTTTTAAATGCTCCCGCATCTCATTTTGAAGCGCAATCATTTCTTCCAAATTCTCATCAATCACTTCTTCAATTTTCATGCGCGCGTATTTGGTGACCGCCGGGCTTTCGCCGCTTGAAGAAACGGCGATTTGGAGTCCGCCGCGCTCAATCCATGACGGAATAATAATCTCATCCACGCTTTGCGTATCGTTGACCAAAACGCCGGCGGTCTTGGCCATGGACACGATTCGCCGATTCACTTCGGTATCCGATGTCGCGGCAATCACTAAAAAAGCATCCGACATGATGTCAAAAATTTCGCCGTCGGTGAATTGCGACAAATCTTTCTCAATAAATAAAAATAACTCTTCCGATTCCATTCTTTTAAGCTCGGGCGTTAAACCGGAACTGACGACGGTGACAAGCGCTTTCTCATAAAAACGTTTTACTTTGCGCTCCCCGACGGAGCCGCCGCCGAAAACGACAACGTTTTTATCCGTAAAATCAATCAGCAACGGCAAATAAGGATTTTCTGATTTTTGAATCGAACGTGTCATTTTCATTCCCCGCGTTATTTTTTTTTATTTTCACTTCTATTTTTTTTTTATTTTTCTCTTTTATTAAAACATGAGCCGACATTCCGTTTCTATTTTTCAGATTCGGACGCCTTTTTTCTTCAATTCGCGCTCGCTGAAGACAAGTTTATATTCCGAAATGCCGACCGCTTTTGAGATCTTTTCAGCGACCGCTTGGCATTCTTCTTGCGTTCGGCCGTGAATCATGGTGTACATATTGTACGGCCATTCTTTTGATCTCGGTCGTTGATAGCAATGGCTGACTTCATGAAATTCTGCCATTTTTTTTCCGATTTCTTCGATTTGATTTTCCGGAATATCCCAAACGCCCATGCCGTTTGCCGTAAATCCGAGCGCGATATGTCCGATGGACGCACCGAAACGGCGGATTTTTTTCTCTTCTTTTAATTTTTTCAAACGCGAAACGACTTCGTCCTCGGAAATCCCAAGCGCCTTTGAAACTTCAAAAAACGGCGCGTGCGTGAATTCAATTCCGTCTTGAACCCAACGAATAATCTTTTCATCCGTTTCATCGACATCGGCCAGCCAAACACCATTTTGCTCAGACACGGAAATTCACCTGGATCTTATATTGACGAATCGTCGGCAAATCCAAAAGCGGACAATTCAGTTCCGTTTGAATTTCGGTCAGAATTTGGTCCAAACGTTTTTGTGTCGGCGCCGATACCGTAAACCATACATTATACGCTTCGTCCCGGAGATAATTGTGAGACACCTCGTCATATTTATTGATGACAAGCGCCGCTTTATCCACATCCGCCGCCGAAACTTTGACGGCGGCAAGCGTATTGGTGCCCCCTATTCCGCGTGTATTGATAATCGGGCCGATTCTTCGAAGGATACCGTTTTCTTTGAGCGCCGAAAGTTTTGAAATGACAACCTCTTCGCTTGTTCCGATTTTTTCGGCAATCTCTTCAAACGGATTTTTTGAAATCGGAAAATCGAGCTGAATCAAATTAATCAACTTCCTGTCTATTTCATCCAACTTGACCCCATCGTTTTCTTTTTTTGTTTCCACATTTGTTTTTAAAGGCATTTTTCAATATCCCTCCGGATAATACGAGCAAAGCGGCTCTTCTTCCATATAATCCCCGTTTTCGGAATAGGCGCGCGCACGGCAACCGCCGCAAACCGTTTTGTACTCGCAGGCGCCGCATTTTCCTTTGTATGCGGCATAATCGCGTAAATCGTTAAACACTTTCGCGCTTTCCCATATCTCTTTAAAGGGTTGTTTGCGAACGTTTCCAGCCGACACGGGCAAATACCCGCACGGATTGACCTCGCCGATGCTGGAGATGAAGCCAAACGAAATCCCGCCGAGACATCCTTTTGTCATCGCGTCCAGACCGTGCGTTTTGGGGGTGATTTCAATCCCTTCTTTTTTGGCGCGCTGTCTCATGATTCTGAAATAATGCGGCGCGCAGGTCGGGCGAATTTGAAGGTCGGTTTTTCTTGACAAATCGTAAAGCCACTCCAACGCGACTTCGTATTCTTCCGGAGTAATTTCAAATTCCGTCAATTCCGCGCCACGGCCGGTCGGAACTAAAAAGAAAAAGTGATGCGCCACCGCGCCGATTTCTTTTGCAAAAGCGTGAACGTCTTCCATTTCGTGAACATTGAATCGGGAAATGGTGGTGTTGATTTGAAATTCCACGCCTGCTTCTTTCAAATTCTCAATCCCCTTCATGGAATCGATAAAGCAGCCCGGAATGCAGCGAAACGCGTCGTGCGTTTTTTCCCGTCCGTCCAAGCTGATGCTGACACGCTGAATGCCGGCGTCTTTTATTTTGTGAGCGATTTCTTCCGTCACCAAAACGCCGTTTGTGGCAAGCGTCATCCGAAATCCCAAATCCGTTCCGTAACGCGCGATTTCAAAAATATCTTTTCGCATCAAAGGTTCGCCGCCGCTTAAAATAATAATCGGCGTTCCGGTTTCTCGAATGTCTTCCAAAAGCTTTTTGGCTTCCGCCGTCGTTAATTCCCCTTCGGCGGAATCTGCCGTCGATGAGCCGCGGCAGTGTTTGCACTTTAAATTGCAGGCCGCCGTCGTTTCCCATGCCAATATGCGCGGCGGGCGAACGCCGTCTTTTGTTTGGGCCGCCGCCTCGCCATGCGGATGGCCTTCGTTTTTATGATTCATTTTTCCCTCTCTTTTTGTTTTTGATCTTTAAATAAATGTAAAGCTTCGTTTCTCATCAAATGGTCCAAAATCACAATCGCCGCCATCGCTTCCGCCACCGGGACAAAACGCGGCGCAATCACCGGGTCGTGTCTTCCTGAAATCGTGATTTTTGTTTCCGTCATTTCTTTTAAATTCACTGTCTTCTGCGGAATTGAAATCGACGGCGTCGGTTTAATCGCCGCTTTAAAACAAATCACGCCGCCCGTTGAAATCCCGCCTAAAATCCCGCCGCAACGGTTTGTTTTCGTCGTGATTTTTCCGCCTTTGATTTCAAATTCGTCATTGAATTCGCTTCCGACACAGCCGGCCGCTTTAAAACCGTCCCCGATTTCAAATCCTTTAACGGCGCCGATGCTCATAATCGCTTTTGCCAAATCCGCGTCCAGCTTATCAAAAACCGGCTCGCCGAGTCCCGCGGGAACGCCGGATATCAAACCCTCGACCAAACCGCCCACGGAATCCCCCCTCTCCTTTGCGGCCGACACTTCTTTTTCCATTTCCGCCGCCGCTTTTAAATCGGCGCAACGCACCGCATTCTTTTCAATATTTTCTCGGATTTGCTCCACTGACATATTCGAGACGGCGCCCGCATCCGCAATCACGTTTCCGATGCGCGTTGTGTGGCAAACGATTTGAATTCCGGCTTTTGCCAATATTTTTTTGGCGACGGCGCCGGCCGCGACTCGAGCCGCGGTTTCTCTTCCCGAACTTCGGCCGCCGCCGCGATGGTCTCTTATGCCGTATTTTGAAGAATAGCCGTAATCGGCGTGTCCCGGGCGCGGTGTGTCTTTTAAGTTGTCATAGGCGGAAGAATGCGAATCGGCATTTCGAATCAAAAGAGAAATCGGTGTTCCGGTTGTTTTTCCTTCAAAAACACCGGAGAGAATTTCAACCGAATCAGATTCCTGCCGCGGTGTTGAAACAAGGCTTTGCCCCGGTTTTCGGCGGTCCAATTCTTTTTGAATTTCCTCCGCCGAAATTTCTATTCCCGGAAGAACACCGTCAATAACGACTCCGACAGCCGGACCGTGAGATTCCCCCCACGTCGTTATTTGAAACAATTCGCCGAATGTGTTTGACATTTTATTCTCCCGCTCTTTTTATTGTCATTTCGATAATTTTTATTTTATTTTATTTTATTTTTTTATTTTATTTTTTTATTTTTTTTGAATTTGCCGTCGTATTTTTTATTTCAAAAAACGTGCGTCGGTTTCTTTGTTTGCGCGCGTTTTTACCAAATTCGCCGCCCGTTTTTGTTTGAGCCGCCGTCGAGTTTTTGGTATGCATTTACCTTTACCTTTACCTTTGCCTTTACCTTTGCCTTTACCTTTGCCTTTTCAGTCTTTGGTATTCTCTTTGAAACTGAATCTTTTTTAATCCTTTGTCTCCTATACTGTCAGAGAAGTTTATTTGAATCACATCTTTTTAAGGTAAAATAGAAATAATTTGTCTTATAGATATAAGTTTTTCAAAAAAAGGTTTCATTTATGGATTTATTTCAAATTTATACGGACGAATGCAATTTATGCGGGCTTTGCGTTCAGGTTTGCCCGAGTTACGATACGGTAGACGTTATACCGTCTCTTTTAGATTATGTTCAATCCGGCGGGCTTTCAAAAGAAAACATTCCGAAACTGCCGGATTATGACATACGGCTTTGTTACACTTGCAATGTGTGTACCGTCGCCTGTCCGAGCCGTTTGGGTATTCGAAAGTTGGTTTCCGCAGCCCGCGAGCTCAAAACAAAAAATTTCGGCGCAACGGAAGAGCAAGGGTTGGTCGACCCCTTTTCCGGCAACAATCTCTATTTAAAAGTCGGAGAATGGGAAAAGCCCGTCGAATTTAAAAACGAGGGACTTTCAAGCAAAGTCGTTTATTTTCCGGGGTGCGCGGCATCTTGTATGAATAAAGTTGTCGGCAGATCGACGGTAAAAGTATTGGACGCGTCCGGCGCGGATTATTCCGTCATGAGCGGCGTTGAATATTGTTGCGGTTCGGTTTCGGCCGGCGCCGGCAACACGGCTCCTCTTGAAAAGCTCGGACAAAAAAACATTGATGAAATCAACGCGCGCGGCTCTGAGATTTTGATTACCACGTGTCCCGGCTGTTACCGCGCGTTTAAAATGCTTTATCCGGATCGTTTTGAAAATTTAAATTTTGAAGTTCTTCAATCCTCCGAGTATTTCGCAAGATTGCTCGATGAGGGGAAATTAATTTTTAAGCAAAACATGGCGGATTATTTCGGAGTGGAAACGCTGAATATATTCTATCAAGATCCTTGCCATTTAACGCGTTCCATCGGCATTTATGAAGAGCCGCGAAAAGTTTTATCGGCCGTTCCCGGCGCCCGCCTTTTAAATCCGACGCCGGAAGATTCTATTTGCTGCGGTTTTGGCGGCGGCGTTCGAACGTCGTTTCCCGAAAAATCCGTCAATCAAGCCGCCGATGTTCATCGATTGGCGAAAAATTTGGGCAGTGATATTATCGTTACAAATTGCGGCGGCTGTATGAAAAACATTATTGAAGGCGGTTACCGTCTTGAACAAGACGGCTCAAAAGACGCTCTTCCCGTATTCGATTTCGCGGAATTTATTTCAATCGCGTGCGGCAACGAGAGGACGAAAAGAGAAGATTTAAAACTCATTTATCTTTCCAATAAGGCATTGCAGCAATGTTTGACGCATTATGATTACAATCCGTTTGACGAATTGGCGGCGGATTATGACCCGGATTTGAAATGATAAAGTTTTAATAAAAAAGAAAGATTAAGACATCACTTCAAATCAAATTCATTTTGAATTTATTCTTTATTATTATTTATCAATTTTTAAAGGAAAATTATGACAGAGATTATTCATTGGGCGGATGTTGTCGCCGAAGAAGCGATATCAAAAAATAAAAAAAATGTGATTTCAACCGGCATTACGCCGTCCGGTCACATTCATATCGGAAATATGAGGGAAGTGTTGACGGCGGACGCCGTTTTTTGCGCGATAAAAGATATGGGGGAGACGCCCGATTTTTATTATATCGCCGACAATTACGACCCGCTTCGAAAAGTCTATCCGTTCTTAAAAGAAGAAGAATACGCGCAGCATGTCGGAAGACCGATTTCTGAAATTCCCTGTCCGTGCGGGGGGCACAAAAGCTACGCGGACCACTTTTTAGAGCCGTTTATCGCGGCGATGGAAACGCTTGGAATTCGCCCGAACGTGTTAAAAACGGACGAATTGTACAAAGCCGGAAAGTTCGTCGATGCCATTAAAACCGCTTTGAAAAACCGTGACAAAATCGCTCGAATCTTAGAGGAGGTTTCGGGAAAAGAAGTGGCGGACGATTGGAGTCCCTTTAATCCGATTTGCGGCGGCTGCAAACGCATCAACAGCGCGAAAGTCACCGGATTTTCGGAGGAGAACGAAACCGTCAGCTATTCCTGTTCCTGCGGCGCTTCCGGGGATGTTTCAATGTCCGGCGGCGGCAAATTGACTTGGCGCGTCGAGTGGCCGGCCAAATGGAAAATTTTAGGCGTGACCGCAGAACCCTTTGGAAAAGACCACGCGTCCAGCGGCGGCTCTTACGACTCGGGCATTCGAATCTCTCGCGAAGTTTTTGAAAACGAACCGCCGTTGCCGATTATTTACGAATGGATTATGCTCGGAGAAAAAGGCGCGATGTCTTCTTCTTCCGGCGTCGTCGTTTCCATTTCCGATATGTTGGAAGTCGTTCCGCCTGAAGCGCTTCGCTTTTTGATTATGAAAACGCGTCCGGAAAAACACATCAAATTCGATCCCGGGCAGCCGCTCTTAAATCTTGTCGACGAGTACGAGCGTTATCGTGACAAAGCCGATCCGTCTCTTTTTGAAGAGAGAATCGTTCGCCTTTCCCAATCCAAAGACGTGAAGCAATCGAAAATTCCGTTTAAGCAAATGGTGACGATTTATCAAGTCGCCGGCGGGGATTTGGATAAAATTAAAAACATTGCGCGCCGTTCCGGATTTGAAGAAGAGCCCGAAATGATTCATCAAATGGCGCGCCACGTCGGTTTATGGCTTGAAAAATACGCGCCGGATTTTGCCAAATTCGGAGTCAAAGAAACGGTTCCCGTTCAAGCCGCGTCGTTGACAAACACCCAGCGCGCTTTTTTAAAAGCGTTTTCGGATGAATTAGCCGCAGCCGGCGGTGAATTAAGTCCCGAAGATATTCAAAGAATTGTTTACGACACGAAAAATGCCGATTCAACAATTTCAAAAAATATGGTTCAATATGCCGGCGGCGAAATTCCCGCAGAAGAAATCGATACAAAGAACTTTTTCATTGCGATTTACACCTCTTTGCTCGGACAAGCGTCCGGTCCGAAAGCCGGCTGGTTTTTAACATCGTTTGACAAAGATTTTTTAATTCAAAGATTCAGAGAGGCTGCCGATTATCAGCCTTAATTTTTCTTTTGTTTTTTATATCTCATTTTTTATTTTTATATCTCATGTCCATCTTTTTCATAATCTATAAAATATGTGTTTTATTTTTGCCGTTTGCGCGCGGCACGGATTTTAACGGCGGCGGCGGTTTTGATTTTTATTTTAAATCAAGCTCAAAAAATAACTATATATACAATTGAATAAATGGAATATTGATTATTATGCGTTCAGAAACTTTTGATGAAATTTTCAGATATGTCGGTCACACGGAACCGACTCCCGAAGAAGAAGAGGAAACGCGCAAAATGTTAAAACTTGCAAAAGAAGATATTGAAATGCGCATGAAACGCGCAGCGCTTGGTTTAGATTTCTAATTTTGGATTTCTAATATTACATTTTTTGTTTTATCAATTCATTTGTTTTTCTTTTTTTTAGTTTTTTGAAATTGAGATTATTTTTTTGACGGCCGCTCGGGCGAATTTTAATGGCAGACGCATTTTTAATTTTGAGTTTGTATTTTGTTTCGCTTTGATTTTATTTGCTTTTTTTCAAAAACCAATTTGATTTAAACGCTAAATCTATAAATACAGAAATCGCCCTAGACTTTAAAATATGCTTGAAAAATTAAAGAAATCATTAGAAGAAGCTCCGATTATTCAAAAAGAAAAGGACGGGCAAATTTACAATTATTTCATTCATCCGATCTCGGACGGTATTCCGCAAACGGACCCCGCGATATTGGAAGAAATCGCGGATTTCATTATCGCAGACGGCAAAATTTCGGGCGCCGACAAAATAATTACGGCGGAAGCGATGGGCATTCCGATTGCAACTTGCGTTTCATTAAAAACAGGCATTCCGGTCTCAATCATTCGAAAACGAAAATACGATATCGAAGGCGAAGTCGAACTTTCTCAATCCACCGGTTATTCCAAAGGCTCGCTTTTCATCAACGGACTTTCCTCCGGCGACCGTGTTTTAATCGTAGATGATGTGATCAGTACCGGCGGAACACTTCTTCCGCTCCTCGAAGCTTTGGTTCAAATGAACGTTTCCGTCGCGGGTGTTTATTGCGTTATCGGGCGCGGTAACGGCGCGTCAGTTGTCAAAGAAAAAACCGGTGTCGATGTCACGGTTTTGGTGGATATTTCTGTCAGTAAAGACGGCATTTCAATTATCGGAGGGTTTTAATGAAAATTCCGGTTTTGTCTTCGGCATCTTCTCCTTCCTCCTCTCTTTCCTCCTCTTCTTCATCTTATGATTTTGAAACAGATGCGATTTTTGATGAAATTCGAAAACTTTTGCAAATCAAAACCGGTGAAATTATTGTCGGTCTTCAATTTCCGGAAGGCTTAAAAAAGCACGCGCTTGAATTGTCTTCTCTTATTTTTGAAAAAACCGGGGCAACCGTTTATATTTCGGCGGATCCGTGTTTCGGAGCGTGTGATTTGGATATGGATTTGCTTGAAAAAACGGACTTGCTTTTTCATTTCGGTCATTCCTCGCTCAATCAAGAGGAATTCAAAAACAAAGTCCGCTTTATTGAAACACGATCCAAAGTGGACATCTCGCCGGTGATAAATGCGGCGCTCGAATTTTTGCCCGAACAAAAAATCGGTTTATTGACAACGGTCCAGCATGTTCATCAATTAAAAAATGCGCAAAAGATATTGGAAAATGCCGGAAAAACAGTCATCATCGCAAAAGGCGATCAAAGAATCGCCTATCCCGGACAAATTCTCGGCTGCAATTTCTCATCCGCGCATTCAAATGCTGTCGAAGGCTGCGATGTTTTTTTGTATGTCGGAAGCGGACAGTTCCATCCGATCGGCGCCGCGCTTTCTTCTAAAAAACGCGTCGTTTGCGCCGATCCGTTCACAACAAACGTTTTTGAACTCAACGATCGCAAATTCCTGATGCAGCGTAGCGCCGTCATCGGAAACGCGACGGACGCGGAAGTTTTTGGAATCATCGTTTCCACCAAAAACGGGCAATATCGAAAAAGGCTGGCGGATTCCCTGAAAGAAAAAGCGGAGGCGCACGGCAAGAAAGCTTTTATTTTATTCATGGATTTTGTCTCCCCCGATCAAATGCTTTCCTTTAAAGCGGATGCGTTTGTCAACACCGCCTGCCCGCGGCTTGCCATTGACGACTCCGGGAGATATCCGGCGCCGGTTTTAACGCCGCAGGAATTTGAAATCGTATTGGGCGAGCGAGATTGGGAGGATTTGGTTTTGGATGAAATCTTAGAAGGCGGACAAGATTAAAAATCAGAACAGGAACAAAAAAGAAAAGGCGGCGTATGATGAAGCTTAAAAAACTAGAGATTTTGCTTGAAAAAGCGGAAGGGTTTCAAACGCCCGATGTCCGTTATGAGCAATACAAAACGCCCGCGACGCTTGCCGCCCCTTTTTTACACATGGCTTTTATGAGCGATGACATCGCCGGCAAAACCGTTTACGATTTCGGTTGCGGGACCGGTATTTTTACAATCGGCGCCGCCGTTTTGGGCGCGTCTGCCGTCAAAGGGTTTGATATCGATGAAAGTGCGATTTTAAACGCGCGGCGCAACGCGGATCAAATGCGGTCTGAGATATCCGATTCGGACATTGATTTTTCCGTTCTGGACATCTCTTTCATTCCCGCGCTTATTCAATCCGGCGAACTTCAAAAAGCGGATACGATTCTCATGAATCCGCCGTTTGGAGCGCAAGAAAAAGGAAATGACCGCCCCTTCTTAGAAGCGGCAATCGCCGCGGGAGACGTGGTTTACTCCATTCACAACAAAGGCAGCCGCGCTTTTATAGAAAAATTTATTAAACCCGCTGTTATAACAGACAGCTTTACAGCGGAGTTTCCGATTAAAAAAACGTTTGATTTTCATAAAAAAGAAATTCAAACGATTGATGTTGAAATTTACAGAATTGAAACAAAATGTACGGACTGATGTCGAAATCGATCTTAAGTGGAATGATTGAATACTTTAAATATGAACGCTGAACACTTTAACGTTAAATATTTTTAATATTTTTAGAATCTTCACGTTCTGTTAATGTCCATATTTTAAAAGATTATTTTATCTATGTTTAATGTATATTCCTATCATCTTGTATGAACAGTGAAAAATAAGAATGCCGCAACAAAGGATGTTATTCGTTGCCGGCGAGTTGATTATAAAATTATTGAAGGTTTCATTTATGAGCAGAGTGCAAAAAAAGCCGATTCGAAGAAGATTGAAAGACGTGACCGTAAAAGCAGACGAACCCGAGCCGCCCGAAACGCCGTCTTTTGTTCCCAAGGAATCTCCCAAATCGGCCATCCCGAGAACGCCCCGGCCGGAAATCGCATCCAAACCGACAATCGGAAAACCGCCCGTCAGGCGCGTCGGCAGATCTTTGGCATCCGCCCCGTTTGAATCCGATGAAAGAGAAAGATCCTGCCCCGTTTCTTCCGAGCGTGATAAAAATGCACGGCCGGAAAGAAATGCCGGAATCGAAAGGCTCGCGCGAACGGTAAGGCCGGAAAGACCGGAAAAGTTTGATCGCGCCGAACGTTCGGAAAGACCCGTACGATTTGTGCGTCCGGAGAATTTCAATCGTGCGGAGAATTTCAATCGTGCGGAAAGATCTGAAAGACAGGAAAGACCCGAAAGACAGGAAAGACCCGAAAGACAGGAAAGACCCGAAAGATTTGAACGGTCCGGCAGAAATGAAAAATTCGAACGCGCCGACAGAAGTGAATTCGGCGGTGACGAGAGATCTGACAATCGTGACAACCGCAATATACGCGGTCGAGACGGTGGTCGAGACAACAGCCGCGGCAACAGTCAAGAAAGCGGTCGTGACAAAAGTCGCGGAGATCGTGGCGGGCGCTTTGGGGGTCGCACTGAACGATACGGGAAAAGCGGTTTTGGCGGTCGCAAACCGTGTGAAAAGAAAAAGAAACCCGAAAAAATCGTTTATGAAAAAACGAATCAATTTGTTTTTCCCGGTGAAGCCATCGGCGCTATTGAGGAATACAACTCCGGCTTTGGAACCGTCAATGACGACGGCACGATTCGAGCCACCGTTCCCGGCGTCGTCGGTTATAATAAAGAGCATCGCTTGATTTCCGTTATTCCGAAGACAAAAACGCCGAATACGATTACGGAGGGCGACATCGTGATTGCGTCCGTTACGGATGTGCGCGAATCCAACGCGCGCGTGGATATCGTTGCGGCGGAAAAAAGTTTGGATGAAGAAATCGTTAACAACGGAAACGCCGAGGTTTATGTTTCCAATATCAAAGACGGGTTTGCAAAATCCGTCGCGGACGAATTCCATATCGGGGATATCATTCGCGCGAAAGTGATTGACCGCTCTAAAATCGGTCTCTCGACGGTTGAGCCGGAACTCGGGGTTTTAAAAGCGTATTGTTCCCGATGCAAAACCGCGCTGACACGCAACGGCGACGCGTTGGTTTGCGGCAACTGCGGCCATCAAGAAAAACGCAAATTGGCTGACGGATACGGCAAAGGAGTCTCCTCTGCCCTCTGATATTTTTTATATTTCTTAACAATACCACAAAATTTATCAAAATGAATTCATTTCATCTTTCTATTTGAGATGATTAAGACAAAAGTGAGACTAAATTATGGAACTTACAATTCTTTCACAAAGCAAAGACGAGATGGAAATTCTCGTTAAAGGGGAAACACATACCCTGATGAATATTATTAAAGCGACGCTGATTGAAGATGCGCGTGTTGAGACCGCTTTTTACGATGTTAAAAGATTGTCCAATTCCGTTGAAAGGGAGCCGGTTCTTTACATTAAAACGATGCCGGGTGAAAAACCCATCGATATTTTAAGAGACGTCGCTTCTCAAATTACGGATATGTGCAGTGAATTTTCAGCGGCTTTTGCGAAAGCCGCAAAGCAGAAATAATTCCATTCTTCTGCTTTTTCTTTTTTGAATGGTAAGCGGCTTTTGCCGTTTAATTTTTTGCGATTTTATCGCGTTTTTGAGGGGATTTTAAATGGATGCGAATTACTTGCAAATGTTTCAACACGTTACGCGGGACACGCGCGATTTTTTAAACATTGATCCGCTTCAGTCGGCCGGCCGTTTGACGGAGGCGGCAAAAGAAGCTTTGATTGAATGGGGAGACGGTTATTCCGTTTGTGATTTTTGTAACGGTGTTTTGGATTTGATTAAAAAGCCGCCGATTCAAGAATTTGTTCACAAAGCGCTTCCCGAATTTTTGGGAACCGATTTTGCGCGGGTCACAAACGGCGCGCGCGAATCTAAATTCGCGGTCATGCACGCTCTTGCCGTCTCGGCCGAAGGTAAAAACAATTACGTCGTTATGGACGCGTGGGCGCATTATTCCAGCAAAGTCGCCGCAGAGCGCGCCGGTTTGGAGGTTATCGTAACCGAAAAGCCTGAAAAAGAAATTTTGCCGGAACATTTTTTAAAAGCCATTGAGACGGGAATTGAAAAATTCGGCAAAAAACCTCTCCTTGTGTTGATTACTTATCCCGACGGGAATTACGGAAATTTAGCGGATGTTTCAAAAATTTCTTCAATCGCGCATGAATTTGAAATTCCGGTTCTTTTAAACGGGGCTTATTCCGTCGGGCGCATGCCGGTCAGCGCCAAAGAATTGGGCGTGGATTACATTGTCGGAAGCGGACACAAATCCATGTCGGCGTGCGGTCCGGTCGGCGTTGTCGGCGTCATCGGAGAAGAGAGAGCGAATCAGCTTTTTAAAAAATCCGTTCACAATAAAGTTAAAGAGATTGAACTTCTCGGGTGTACTTCTCGCGGCGCTCCGATTATGACTTTAATGGCTTCTTTTCCGGAAGTCGTCAATCGAACGCAGCCGGAAAACTGGGAAAAAGAAATTCAAATCGCGCGGCATTTCATTCAACGAATGGAAGAGACCGGCAAATTTAATTTGTTCGGCCAAAATCCGCACCATCATGATTTGATGTTCTTTGAGGCGCCCGGCTTTTTTAATATTTCCGGAAGAGCGAAACGCGGCCGTTATTTCCTTTACGACGAACTCAAAGAAAAGAAAATTCACGGAATTAAACCCGGGTTGACAAAGAATTTTAAAATGAGCACTTTCGGATTGGGTTTGGAAAACGCTGATTTCGTGGCCGACTCTTTCATAGACATCTTAAAAAAATATGATGAAATCTGATTTTGATTCCATCTTTCAATTCCTTTATTCAATTCATTTCATTACAATCATTTCATCATAATCATTTCATCATAATCATTTCATCATAATCATTTCATCATAATCATTTCATTACAATCATTTCATCATAATCATTTCATCATAATCATTTTATTCAAATTCATCTCATTAACATTTATTTTTACTTTATTAATTGTTGGAATCGGAGAATAATGACTTCAAGTTTGCTTTGGTTTTCGGTTGTTTTAATGGTTGCCGCCATTCTTTTGAAGAAAGATAATAAAATCTCCGAGATGATTTGCGGTGCCGGTTGGCTCATATTCGGTTTTTACTGGATGACTTTGATTCCTTCTTTTTACGCCAAAGGAGATTATACGAATATCATTCTCACGCTTCTCTTGTTCGCGTTTTGTCTGTTGATTGCAAGTTTTGCGGCTCGCGCTTTTAAAAACGAGGCGCGACGAAATAGAGGCACAAGCGCCGAGGCTGTTGCGTGGAACGCCAAAGTAAATTTGGTTTTTGATTTGACCAAAATGGTTGCGGTGGTTTGTCTTATTTATATGCCTTTTAGCTTAATCGAGCCGTTGAATCTTTTTATTATCAATTCCGTTACCCAGCAGACGGTGAGCGCTTTAAACGGTCTCGGCTACGCCGCAGAACAAATCTCTTACAACACGATTGCCTACAACGGGATTTCCGTTTCCGTAATTTTGGCGTGCACCGCTATTGAAAGCATCGCCTTTTTCACGGGTTTGATTTTGGCGGTTTCTCACGTTTCTCCTAAACGAAGAACGACCGCCTTTTTGGTGACCGTTCCGTGCATTTATCTCTTGAATTTGTTTCGAAATATGTTTATCGTCGTCGCTTACGGAGATTTGTGGTTTGGCGCAAACAGTTTTGAAATCGCGCATCACTATATCGGAAAAGCCGGATCCGGCGTCGTTTTAATCGTTTTGGCCTATCTCATGATGAAATTGTTGCCCGGACTCATGGATACCGTTTTAGATCTTTGGGATTTGGCCGTTGATGAAATTCGCGCGGTTTTTAAAATTCAGCCCAAGGAAAAGAAATAAATCAAAATTCAAATGAGAGTTTTTAATTTTTATTTAAAATTATTCACTCTTCTTTTTATTTTTTTAAAAACCGTGCTCTTTTTTTATTTTTTATTTTTAAATTTGTGCGGCTCGCGTGCGGCGGCGCCGATTGCGCGGGGAAACATTTACCGGCTTTTAATCCTAAAAAATGACAAACGCGGTAAAAAAAATGTCAACGGTAAATCAAGGGGCGAACGAAAAATAAAAAGAATAAAAAAGAATAAAAAAGAATAAAAAAATAAAAAGAATAAAAAAATAAAAAGGGATGAAAAATTAAAATTATACAAAATTGAATCATGATTAATATCGTCTTTGGGTTCCGAATCTCGGTTTTTTGGCGTAGACGCGTTTGATTTTTTTGGCGAGGACGTAGTCTCCTTCCCGGGATTTGAAGCCGCCGCCGCGAATTTTAATGGAAACGATCGGATAATCTTTTCCGTCCACCCTGACGTTTTGCCCGACCGTGAATTTGAAATCGCCGGGAACTTTTATCTCCTGAGAGTCTGTGGTTTCCCCTTGCTGAATGGCGATTTTTACGGTCACGCTATCAATGGCGCGCCCCCAAATCGTGTCAATCTCCTTGACTGGCGCCGACGGTTTTCTTTTGTCCTCAAACTCAATGGCCGTAATGATTATCGGGGTAATTTCGCCCGTGTGGACATCTTCAACGACAAACTCCTCCTCAATAAAAAAACGCTCCTGTTCCGGCAAAAGCATCTGCATGACGACGGTTTCACCCATGTTGCTGACAATGATTTTGACGGTTTTCATCTTCACTTTCGGAATACGATATCCGTGCACGTGACCGCAGTCCATGCATTTGGCAATCGGGCTTTGTCCGGGTTTGATGACTTCATGCCACGTTTCGTCCGCAGGAGAACAGTTCGGACATGCAATTTCAATTTCTTCTTCCAACATAAATCTCACATTTTTGAATATAATCCAACAAAGAAGATTCTTCCATATAAGCATTTTTCATTTTTTTCATCGAATGTCTCTAAAGATGACGGATAAAGTTTTAATAGAATCGCATCTCATATTTGAGAACCGTCTCATATTTGAGAATCTTCTCGTATTTGAGAACCTTCTCGTATTTGGGAACCGTCTCATATTTGGAAACCGTCTCATATTTGAGACACACAATTATAGATTAATTAAAAATCGGATTTTGGGAACATGAATCAAATCAATTATTTAAAAACATTAGCGCTTCTCGGCTGTGATCAAAAATCCGTTAAAATTTCGGTGAAAGATTTAGAGAAAGATTTCGGGGTCAGCAGCAAAACCATTTCTCGAAATTTGAAGCGTCTTGAAGAGCAAAATTTAATCGCCAGAGAGATGATTTCTTCCGGGCAAATGATTCAAATTCGGGCGGAAGGAATGAAAGTCCTTTCAAAAGAGTTTGCGGATTACAAACGCATTTTTCACGTCAAAGACGAGTTCGAATTAGACGGCGTGATTACTTCCGGATTGGGGGAAGGGCAATATTATATTTCGATTGACGGTTATATTTCCCAATTTCAAGAAAAGCTCGGTTTTACGCCGTTTCCGGGAACGCTCAACGTCAGAGTCAAGGAGCATTGTTTGGATTTGCGGAAACGAATCGATGAATTGCCTTTTATTAAAATCGACGGCTTTTCGGACGGGCAAAGAACATATGGCGCAAGCGATTGTTACTCTGTTGAAATCGGCGGAATTTCCGGTTTCATCATCGTTCCCGAACGAACGCACCATAAAATGGATTTGCTTGAAATCATCGCGCCCGTTAAAATGCGCGACGCTTTAAAATTAAACGACGGCGATGAAGTCACCGTGACGATTCGCGGGATTTATTAATCTTTCAAAAACGCCGTTTTGGAATTCATTTCAATTTGCTGGAATTCATTTCAATTTGCTGGAATTCATTTCAATTTG
>Ga0265295_1003537_pt1 | contig 22598 bp, 15 predicted proteins | sample Munlansysbiofilm_FD_192503 | JGI IMG/M metagenome (GOLD analysis project Ga0265295, IMG submission 192503) | Leachate microbial communities from a municipal landfill in Southern Ontario, Canada - Methane capture system biofilm | ecosystem: Engineered > Solid waste > Landfill > Unclassified ...
AGCGCCGCCCGGATCGACGGCTCGCAGATAGGGATCGTCCAGGCTCACGTAGATGGTCCCATCGGGCCCGACGACCGGCTCGGACCAGCCGTCGGCATATGGATCGAACTCCATCGCGGTCGTGTCGATGACCGGCGTGTCGAGCAGGTCGACGGACCAGCGAATCGTTCCGTCGCTCGGCTCGATCGCATAGAGGTGGCTGTCGTAGAGCAGCGTCTGATAGATGGTCCCATCGGGACCGACCACAGGGGACGCGAACGGCCAACCGCCCATCTTGGCGCTATTGGGGTCGTTCGCGTTCTCCGGATTCAGCACGAAGCTGCACGCCCATTTGACGCTGCCGTCGGCCGGGTCCAGGGCGTAGAGAGTCGGATCGTAGAGACCCGCGATATAGATGGTGCCATCGGCGCCGATCGAAGGCGATGCGAAGACAGCGCCTTGGAGATTCGCCGAGGCTTCGGTCTGGAACGACCATCGTTTGCCGCCGTCGGCCGTGAAGGCATGGAGTCTCCCGTTGGTCGATCCGAAGTAGACGTTGCCGTTCGACGCGATGGCCGGGGAGGAGTAGATCTCGCCGCCGACGGCGTAGGTCCATCCCGCGCGACCGTTTGGGTCGAAGCTGTAGAGTTTCCCATCCCGTCCGCCGACGAACAGGCGCCCATCAGGTCCGATGCTCGGGGCGCTGAGCAGCGGCGCGTTGACGTCGGTGGTCCAGAGCGGCACACCGCCGGCGTCGAGCGTGTAGAGCTTGCCGTCCTCGCAGGCGACGTGGACCCGGCCGTCGCAGCCGACCGTGGCGCTGCCGACGACGGCGCCGCCAACTTCGCGGCTCCATTCGCCAGCCTCCGCGATCAGGCCTTCATCGGAACTCAATCCGCTTCGCGTGTAGTCGCCTCCGAGCGACGGCCACCGGCCTTCCGCCGCCGGGCAGTTGGCATCCGCCGCTTGTAGTGTGCCCGTGAGGGCATAGGAAGAACGCCTTACGGCGTCACTACGAGCGGTCAGCGCAAAGCCCAGAACCCCTGCGCACGCCAAAAGAACGATCGATGTCTTGGTGTCCATGGTATGCTCCTCTTCTTCTCGCACTGGAATTCCCCGCCGGAGGCGGGCTTCCGTCCGCCCCGCCGCCGGCGGGCTGTCAATCATACTATTATAGGGCCATTCCGGGCTGATTTCAAGTCTTTGGCCGGCTCCTGTGTCGCAAACCCAGTCCCGATCGTGATCCGCCACCGGCGAATCGCGATAAGACTCGCATCGTTTTGTCCCTGGCAGGGGGGGACGTGTTACGCTTTTTCTGGCGGTTTTCTTGCGATCCGATAAGAAATCGGTCGCTGGCCCTCCCGTGCCGTCTCGCGGTGGCGACAGGGGGTTTGCATTCTCCACTTTACCCTTGACGAGACGCCCGAAATCCATTCTATTTACCACCGCTGTGGCCAGGGATGGACCCATCTGCCGCACCACGCGAGGTCCTGAACGACCCACATCTGCTTTCAGGGGATAACACGTTAGGGATTCTTGATAATGGAAAGGATTGGGCAATGCGGAGTTTGAAGCTTTCGAGCATTTTCGTTGTGCTGGTTTTCTCGATGGGCATGGCGTTCGTCGGGGGCTGTGCGGGAACGAGCGACCTGAGACTCCAGAATGACACCCAGCGCAAGCGGATCGCCGAGCTGGAGAGCGAGTTACAGGCCAACCGTTTGGAACTCGATCAGCTCCGGCGGCGGTTGGCTGCCTGCGAGGAGTCGGGCGGCGTCGAGGTCGATGCGCTTCGCCAGAAGATCGCGGCGCTGGAAGAGGACCTGGCCAGAAAAGAGGAGTTGATCAAGAGCATGCAGGATCGGCTGATGGGCGTTTCGGTGCTTCCGGTCGAACTCAATACGGCGTTGGAAGATTTCGCGGCCCAGAACGATATGGTCGAGTACGATCCCGATCGTGGCTTGGTGAAGTTCAAGAGCGACCTGCTCTTCGAGCTGGGTAGCGACAGAGTGACCACCGCGGCGGCCGAGACCGTCCGGACGCTGTGCGGCATCCTCAACACGAGCGAGGCCAAGCAGTTCGACATCATCGTCGCCGGGCACACCGATGACATTCCGATCCGTCGGCCGGAAACCAAGGTCGCCCACCCGACCAATCGCCACCTTTCATCCCATCGTGCGATTGCCGTCGTCGTCGTGCTCGAAGGTTGTGGCCTCGATTCGAAGCGGATGAGCACGCGCGGCTTCGGTGAGTTTCGGCCCATCGCGCCGAATGCGGCTGGCAACAAGGGCAACGCTCAGAACCGCCGCGTCGAGATCTTTATCGTCCCCAGCGGGTCCTGACGGAGATCGAGTCCCAGGGGTCAGGGTTCAGGAGGTCCGTTCGCGGGCCCCTGAACTCCGACCCCTGTTCTTCTCAATCCCGCTCCACTTCTGCTGCGACCTCGTCCCCTCCGAATAGATCCGTGACCGCGTGATTCAAGCTCGTTGTGTATCCGACACAGATCGAGTAGGTGACGGCCCAGTGCAGCTCGAAGATATACAGGCACACCATCAGCAGCGCCGCTGTCACGACCAGGGTGACGATCACCTGCCAGAAGCGGGCGGCGGTGTCGACGATCACCTCCGTATCGAGCAGACCGGCGCGAAACAGCAGCAGGGGAACCACGGAGTTCAGGATGTTCCACGCGGGGAACACCATCAGCCAGCTTCGTGCTGTCGTAAGCATGAGGTACCCGGCGTAGAGGCCCGTGCCGGCCGTGACCACCACCGCGAAGCACAGCATCAGCCATTTGACCTCCTTCGGCTTGGGCTTCGGATAGAAGACGCCCAGCAGCGACAGGACCATCCCGATGGCCGCCAAAGGGACGAGGATGGCGAAGTGTTCCGCGAGGGACCACACGACTCTCGCCAGAGGTTCGCCCAGTTCCTTCGAGATCGGTACGGCCAACGCCCACGGGTGGCGAGGCGCCTTGGGATCGAGAAGCAGCAGGAGGACGAATGCGGAACTCAGTGCGAACAGCGTCAGGCTGTCATAGCGCGGCAACAGAGGCGACAGCGCCCGTGTCATCGCCTCTCGCTTGTGTTCCTGTTCGGTCATGGCCCTGCGCTTGCGCAGCTCCCGGGCGATCTGACGATCGCTCAGACCCCGCCAGTCCGGGGTGTCGGTCGCTGTGCTGTCACGGACTGACTCGTCGCCCTTGGTCCTGGACGGCGCCTTGACGCGGACGGTATGCCCGCACGCCGGACACGGGATCTGTGTCCCGGCGAGTCGGCCCTTCGCCCAGATCCTCCTGCCGCAATATACACACGCAAAGCGAATCATCGCACCATCATCCGCACAGATCGCCCTCGGCCAATGTCCCACCGACTATACTCGATTGTCATTCTGCCTGCAAGTCAGTAGGACATTCGCCGTCGTGTCCCGCCCGGGCGAAGGGCTTAGGGCAGGTGGGGCTGGATGGTTTGGGCGACCTTTTGGGCCTGGGCGCGGATTCCGTCGGCGTTGAAATGGACGCCGTCCGGGCTGTAGTATTCGGGGTGGTCGATCACGAGCGCGAACAGGTCGTTCACGGGCAGCCCGAGCGGCTCGACGAAGCCGGCGGCGATGGCGTTTCGCTGCCGGACGCGGTCGGTGGTCTCCGACAGCTTGTCCAGGGCGTCACGATGGCGGACCGGTGTCGTGGTCGTCCAGATGAGTTTGGCGCCGCGTGCCTGTTGCTGCAACGTGTCGAGCAGCCGCGGGAAGGCCGCTTTGTACTGGTCTTCGGTGTATTCCCAGCCGTGAAGACCGTTGTTGAAGTGGATCACGTCGAATCGATACTGCGCCAGGAGCAGCGTCAGCTCGTCGAAGAAGACGGGATCGCAGATGCAGCGGCTCGTTGTCAGCCGGGCGCAGTTGGCCTGGCCTTCGAGCGCCTTCTCGACGCCTGCGAAGTAGCCGCGCACGATCGAATCGCCGATCAGCAGGACGCGCGGCAGGTCAGTGTGCTCTGCGTTTGTGATCCAGATGTCACACCATTCGATGCGCTCGCGGATCAGTGGGATGCCGGCGTGACTGAGGATGAACTGCACGATGGGGGTCGGGTCTTGCAGGCTGTGCGGATGATGGCCGACGCCCACCTTGTGAATCACCTGGATCGAGCCGCCGAGGGCCTTGTACCGCTCTTCGAGAATCGCTGTGTTCTCGGCCACCGGCACGACTTCGTCGGTGTCGCCCACGACGTGCAGCAGGGGGACGCCGGCCCTGGCCAGGGGTTCGAGATGATCGATCGGATTGCACCGGGCTGTCAGGGCCTGCTCTTTGGTCATGCCATAAGCTTCGAGGCACTGGGCCCAATCGGCGGGGCTGCCCGGTCCGGCTCCTTTGCCGCCGGGCCAGCTCTTGATATCGCAGACGGGGGCATCGGCGTAGATGCAGGCGACCTTGTCGGGGTTCTTCGCCGCCCAGTTGTAGACAATCAGTCCGCCCCGGCTCATGCCCTCCAGGGCGGGCCTCGCTGCAAAGCCGTGCACCTGCGTCAGATAGGCGTAGAACCGGTCCCATATGGCCACCGCCTTGGGCGAGCCGAACAGGCCGGCCACGTCGGTGTACGCGACGTGAAACCCCTTCTCCAGCAGGGCGACATCGGTCTGCGGCTCGTGGCCGAAGAAGCGGGCCCGCCAGATCCACGGCTTGCCCGGCGCGACGGTCCTGGGCGTGACAACGATGCACTCGCGCCCGGCGTATGAGAAGTCGTAGCGGTCGTACGAATGGAAGGACGAGATCCGCCCTGCGAACGGCGGAGCCTTCACCGGCTCGACGTCTGCCCAGAGCGGCGAGGCCAGGAGGACCGTTGTCAGTACGATGCGGAGTCTGTCGGCGAATGGGTGCGAGTGTGTCATTGTCTCTGTCCTCACGGTGCGGTTCTCCTGATGAGAGTGTTTTCAGCGGTCGGACTGGTCGTGCTCGACCAGGATCAATGCGTCCGTATCGAATCCCAGTTCCTTGGCCTGAGCCACGAGTTCGGCCATGACCGCCGGATCGAGCGATGTGTCCCGGGCGAGAATCCACAGGTACGACCGGCTGGGCCCGCAGACCAGGGCGTAGGAGTACTGGTCCTGGTCCAGGGCGATGATGACATAGCTGCCGTAGAAGGGTCCGAAGAACGACACCTTCAGGTGTCCGGTCGTCGGCTTGCTGACGAAATAGGCCTTGCCTTCAGCCTGTTTCCATCGGCCCTTCTTCTCGTCGTAGCCCCTGTTGAGCACGCCGACACCACCATCCTTGCGCATCGTGTAGGTAGCGGAGACGTTGCTCAGGCCACGTTCGAAGCTGTGATCGAGGCGGGCGATCTCATACCACGTCCCGAGGTAGCGAGGGAGCTCGAAATCTTGGACGGGCTCGATGCCTGAAGGCACACCGGCGCAGCCGGTCAGGACAACGCAGGCCAACAGTGGAAGCCATCGGAAGACCCTTGATAGTCCATGTGTTTTCATTGCCGTGTCCTCATTTTTGGTCACCGACGCGTCTACGCCGGGGGGGTGTCTACCGGGATCGGGATTTCGCCGTGGATCGTGCGGATATGAATGTCACGCTGCGGTAAGGCGATCTCGATGCCGGCGGCGCCGAAGGCGTCGTGGATGGCGAAGTTGATGTCGTGCCAGACCGGGAGATTATTTTCAATGCCCGAGAAGCACACGCGCAACTCGAGGTCGAGGCTGTTGTCGCCAAACCCCTTGAACAGGACGGTCGGCTTGGGTTCCTGCAGGACCAGCGGATGGCTGCGGGCGATGTCGTACAGCAGTTGCTCGGCCCTGCGGATGTCCGAGCCGTAGACGATCCCGACGGGGAAGTCGCGTCGGAGAACACTGTCGGAGAGGGTCCAGTTGATCAGCCGGCCGGTGATAAACTCCTTGTTGGGTACGATCAGCTCGCGCTGATCCCACTTTCGAATCGTGGTCGCGCGGGTGCGGATCATGGTGACGCGGCCGGTCACGTCTCCGACCGTGACAATGTCGTCGACGCGAATCGGCTGCTCGAACAGCATGATCAGGCCGCTGACGAAGTTGGCGAAGATCTCCTGCAGGCCGAAGCCCAGACCCACCGTCATGGCGGCGATGAGCCACTGGACCTTGGCCCAGCCGATGCCGAGTTCGGTGAAGGCCAGCACCATGCCGATCACCACGAAGAGATAGCGACAGATGGTGACGATCGCAAAGCGCACGCCGCGGTCCAGGGGCAGATGTCTGAGAATGGCCAGCTCCAGCAGGCCCGGCACGTTGCGGGCGATCAAGACGGTCAGGGCGATCAGGACCAGGGCTGTGACCCCCGCCCCAAGGGTGACGATCTCGTCGGGGCCGGCCTCGTAGAGTTCAAAGGTCCCCAGCTTCGTCAGCGCCGGGAGCACATCCTTCCAGATGTACCATGCCCCCAGCACGAGCAGGATGGTGGTCGCAGCCGCGATGAGTCTTCTGGTTTGCTGCGACATCTCGAAGATGGTCTGTTCGGGCTTGACCTTGCTCTCGGGCGCCTCCCCGACGGCGGTCGATGCAGTCCCCGGGTCCTGGAAGGCCTTTTGCTCGACGGCGGCCTGGCGTTTCTGTCGTTCGAGCAGCGCCAGTCGCCGCTGCGCGAGGGTCAGGCCCCGGACGAACATCGCGCGAATGAGGATGGCGATGAGAATCAGGCCGATGGTGCGCATCAGCTTCTCGTTGAGGTAGCGGGCCCCGTAGAGATAGCCTGTGCCCGCCAGAATGGCGAACGACAACGGCACGAGCAGGCACGCCGGATACCAGAGGAAACGAAGACGATCCAGCCAGCCTCCTCGGTGCTGCTTCAACCAGGAGTCCATCAAAGGGGCGGCGGGACGCAGCAAACTCAGCAGAAACACCGCAAGGCCCGCCTGGCCCACAATGAAGACGATCCGCCCGGCCGCGCCGTACCACGACTCATCAGTCTGCTGCGTTCGCATGACCTGGAAGACAAAGACGACCGGATAGACGAGCAGGCCGAACCATCGCAGATGCCGCCGCAGAAAGGCCAGCGGTTCCTCACGAGCGCGAAAGTGATCGTGGGCCAGGCCGTGGCGCATGGCCAGGCGGCTCAGGAAACCCAGGACGAAGACAGCCGAGGCCATGCGGTGCAATCCAGCGGCCACCGCGCGGACGAAATCATCGAGGGCCATCATCGACAGACGCCAGTGAGCCAGCAGAAGAAACGCCGGCCAGATTGCCGCCAGCAGCGCCGTCAGAGCGAGCGCCTCGACCGTCAGGAAGAAGCAGTCGGTCTGAGTCTGGCGGACCTTCTCGGAACCGACCTTGATCCGGGCATGGACCCGGCGCCGCAACGTCATCACGGCCCCGACGAGCGCTGCGGCGAGGACGTAGATCATGGGGTTCGCGGACAGATCGTTCCACAGCGTCAGGGCGGCCTTCTGCCAGTTCAATGGAGAAACAAGCCAGAGAAACGCTCTGGCAGCCTGCCCGACATGGGACAGGCCCGGCATGCGATCGCTCTTGACCCACAGGACATTGGCGTCGATGAAGTCCGAGAACTCCTCGACGGTCTTGACCAGCAGCCGCTCGCTGCTGTCCAGATGAGCCAGACGCGTGGCATAATCCCAGTAGTGGTCCGAGATGGCCCGGAGCAACTTTCGCTGGCCTTCGTAATAGTCGGCCGCCTCCCTCATGACCGCATCCCGCTCGCCTTCCGAAAGGCCGGCGTCCAACCTCGCGGTGACAGCCTCCAGTTCATCGGTCAGGTCGCCCAGTTCGGACCATTGTCTGTCGTAGGCCGTCGCTTGAAGCTGTGACGAGACGATGTCGGAGGGACGATCTCGCATGCGTTGCTGGCGCTCACCGATGTTCGGGAGCTTGTCTCGTTTGCCCAGCAGCAGGATGCCTATCGAGTCGGTGACCCTGCCGGCCGTCTCGATCTGGCTGCGGATCTCGTCGAAGTCGTTTCGCGTAGTCGCCAGGGTGGCGTCCACGGTTTCGGCGTACCTCGTGACTCCCTGAATTTTCGCAACGAGTTCCGCCTGTTCCTGCGCCAGTTCGGCATTCCTCTCGACGATCGGCTGGAGCTCCGGACGGGCTGATTTGGTTTCTTCCTTGGCGCGGAAGGCCTCGCTTCGAGCGATCTGGGCGGCCTGCTGCCGCAGAACTTCCGTCCTTTCCTGCCAGAAATCCACCCGTTTCTGAGCGGTCGCCAGTTGCCGGGTCGCCAGGTCCCGGCGGGCGGCGAGCAGTTCGTTGGTCGCATCGTACGACAGCAGTTCTTTGGCATTGGCATCGAGCCGATTCTGCAGGGCATTTCGCTCGGCCGCCAGAAGCGTGTGGTTGGCCTGCTCCGATTCCGTCTGTTCGGCCTGCGCTTCGAGGATCCTCTGGATCTCTTCGAGCCGCTGACGTGCGGTGTTGGATTCCTCCGGGATCTTGGCCCTTCGATCGGCGCGCCTGCGCGGCTCTTCCTCCAGTTCGGCGGCCTTCTTACGGGCTTCCTCCAGGGCCACAAGGGCCTGTGCCAGACTCTGCTCAGCCTGGGTCAGGGTCAGGTCCGGGGGGGCCTCGGGCGTGGCACTGACGGCCGGCTGCGCCAGCGATTTCCGGATCTCCTCCAGCGTCGAGGGTGCGTTCTGAATGGTCTGGCTGTACTGCCGATCCTTCTCCGCCAGTTCCTGGGCCAGTTTCAACTGGGCCAGGGCCTTGTCGTAGATCTCGGTCAGTCGGGCCTTGACGTCATCGGTCAGATCCTGTGAGTCGGCAATTTGCTTCTTCTGGGCGCTGATCGTTTCGGCGGTGACCACAGGGACGGCTTTGGTCGTCTCGGCGCCGGTAGGACCTGGCTGATTGACCTCGGCCGGAGTGGTCGAGATCGCCTCCGACGGCTGTGCGACCAACCTCGGGCAGGCAGGCGATAGAACGATAGCTGCGAGCAGAATCAGGTATGCTGTCATAGCCCTGGGATTGCTCGAATTCATGCTGACCATACGGATCTCCAAAGCGGCCCTCTGATCCCGGTCGTCGGGAGCCCCCATCTGTGATATGCGCGACGCAGCGCGACAGAATCCAATTCATCTTATGGGTTCCCAGTGTACTTGGCCACCGGTCGCATAGACAGCAAAAACCCGTCCGAAGAAACGCCCGTACCACACCAACTCACAGACGATATATGGGACCATTCCGATTGGATCGTCAGGGTGCATGAACTGGAAATGGGCGGCTCGAAATGATATAATGTATCGGTTCGTCGGAACGCCGGCCGGGACGGTCGCCTGCCTGCACTTCGACGAGTCTGCGGGGCAGATGTGAGGTTGGGTCGGTGTATGAAACGGGGGCCTTGGGCGAAGATGAATCGGCGCGTGGTTGTACGATGTCGCGAGGCCGCCGTGCAGAAGCCGAGTGCCCTCGCGGGTGTGTTGATTGTCTGGTTGGCGGCGACCCAGGGGCTCGGTGCTGAGGCGGTGCTGCTCAAGAGCCGCCGGTTCGTTCCCACGACCGGCCTGGACGGACTGGCATCGGTCCGGCAGGATCATCGATCGGAGCGAATCCACGCCATCGTGCAACTGGACTCCGTGCCGACAGTGGAACAGAAGGCGACACTGGCCCGGTCGCAGGTCCGGCTGCTGTCGTATATCCCCAACCATGCGTGGCTGGCGAGCTTTCCCTTGAGGGCGGCCGAGGGAATTGTCGCGATCCCGGGCGTCCGGGCGCTGGCCAAGATCGAGCCGCAAGACAAGATCGATCCGTCCCTGCGCGACGGGGGGGTCAACACCCATTCAAGAACCACTGATGGCGCCGTCCGGCTGATCGTGACGCTCTTCGAGGACGCCGACGTGGCGGAGGCGGTGGCGACAAGCGTCCGGCTGGGCGGACAAATCGTCGGATACGCCGACGCCGGTCGGGCCATCGTCCTGTTGTTGCCCGTCAATGGCATTGCCCGCCTGGCTTCGTGCGACGACGTCAAGTGGATCGATCAGCACTACGCGTCGGTGGACCTGAACGATGGAGTGCGGGCGGCGACCAACGTCGAGGCGGTCCAGGAGCCGCCCTACGACCTGAGCGGGTCCGGTGTTGTCGTCGGCCAGTGGGAATCGGGCCATCCCGACGCCAACCATGTGGACCTGATCGGGCGGGTGATGAACGTCGATGACGACGGCTGGCTGGGCGATCACGCCACCCGGGTGGCTGGTACGCTCGTGGGCGATGGAAGCCTGCTGGCCGGCCGCCGCTATCGAGGCATGGCCCCGGCGGCGATGCTGGTGTCGTTTCGCGCCTGGGACAACGTCGCCCATCTTCGCCAGCAATACGAGCAGGCCATCGATCTGTATGGCATTGACATCTCCAACAATTCATGGGCCAAGGTCGAGTGGCATGTCTACAAGGATTACTGCGCCGCCTTGGACGAGATCGTCCGAGGAGGCCTGGGCAAGCCCGTATCGATCGTCTGCGCGGCCGGCAACGAAGGCGGCTGGGCCACGATCGTCTCGATGGCGGTCGGCAAGAACGTCATTACGGTCGGGGCCACGAATTCCGACGACGGCTCGATCTGGTCGTCGAGCAACAAGGGACCGACGGCGGATGGGCGGATCAAGCCCGACTTGATGAGCCCCGGCTGTGAGGCCCGCAAGGGCTGGGGCGTCTGGTCGACGCTGCCGGGCAATCGCTACGGTTCCGGGTGCGGCACCTCGATGGCGGCGCCGTCGGTGTCGGGGACTCTGGCCCTGCTCCTGGAGGACTGGCGCGCTGCATACGAGACCGATCCGCTGCCCTCGACGCTCAAGGGCGTCCTGATCCACACCGCTGCCGACCTGAGCAGTCCGGGGCCCGACTATGCCTCGGGATACGGCTCGATCGACGCCGGGCGGGCCGTCGAGTTCACCCGCGCCAATACGCTCGATGCGCTCATCATCGAAGGACGCATTGAGACGCCGGACCGGCAGGATGCCTATACGCTGGAAGTCTTGCCAGGACGCGGTGATCTGAAGATCACTCTGGTTTGGGACGATTTTCCCGCCGACCCGCTGGCGGCGATGGCTCTGGTCAACGATCTGGACCTTGTCGCGATCGATCCGGCCGGACAGCGCCACTTCCCCTGGACGCTCGACCCCGGCTTGCCCGGCGACCCGGCCCGACGCGACCGGGAAGACCATACCAACAACGTCGAGCAGGTCTGTGTTGCCGACCCACTCGAGGGCTCCTGGCGGATCGTGGTGATCGGTACGACCGTTCCGCAGTGCGAACAGACCTATTCGCTGATCGCCGATGGTGGGTTGAAAATAGTCGAGTAGCGCCATGCCCGATGTGCGGAGCTTGAATTGGATGGGGATTTCGGGTATCATAATGGTCTGTGAGAAAGGTTCCTCCGGCCGAGGCAAATGCAGAGATCAAAGAGCAAAAATCAAAATAGCGGAATCCGCCTGCGGCGGATGACTTCCTCCGTTTTGCACTTTGCTGTTTGATTCTTGCTTTGATCCTGAAGGATATGGATATGAATAGACTCGTTGTGACGCTGATCGTTTGGACGCTGACCGTTCCCTGTGCCGCGAGAACGATCTCGGTGGATGCCGATGGCTCGGCCGACTACCCGACCATTCAGCGGGCGATCGATGCGTCCCGGGATGGCGATGTCATCGTGGTCCGGCCGGGGACGTACCGCGAACGGATCGCGTTCCTCGGCAAACGCATAATCGTTCGCAGCGACGACCCGGACGACCCGGCGGTGGTGGGGGCAACGGCGATCGTCGGACCGTCCGGCTCCAGCGTCATCTTCGATTCCGATGAGACGAGTCAATCCGTTCTTGAAGGCTTCACGATCACCGGCCACGGCGTTTCCTGCGTGGGATCGGCCCCAACGATCTCGAAGAACATTATACGCGACTGCGAGGGCGCCGGGATTGCCGGCCAGCGCGAAGCGACGCCGACCGTCGTCGGCAACACCATCGTAGCCAATGCGCTGGACGGCGTCTACGCGTGTAGCGGCCTGATCGAGGGCAATACGATCTCCTACAACAGCGCCGGGCTGGGCTACTGTCACGGAACGATTCGCGACAATGTGATCTCGTACAACACCGAGGCCAGCGGGCTGTACTTCTGTGATGGCTGGATCGTCGGCAATCGGATCGTCGGCAACGTCGCGGTCCCCGACGGCGGCGGGCTCTATGACTGCAATGGATCGATTGAGAACAACATCATTGCAGGCAACCGGGCTGCGGGAGAAGGCGGGGGCCTGTATGCGTGCACATATCGGATCTGCAACAACACGATCGTCGGCAACGTCGCCGGCACCTATGGCGGCGCGTTGAGCCGCTGCTCGGGGACGGTTTGCAGCAACATTCTTGCCTTCAACGAAGCGCCTTTCACCGGCGGCATCTATGGCCCGTGCACCAACTCCTACAATGCCTTCTGGAGAAACGACGGCGGCGATTTCGGCAACAATGCGACGTTGGGAACCGAAGACTTCGTCACGGACCCGTTGTTTGCCGTCGAAGGTCGCTGGGATGACAACGGCACGCCCCAGCCTGACGACGACGTGTGGATCGATGGAGATTATCACCTGCGTTCGCAGGCCGGTCGATGGGACCCGACGGCGCGGCGATGGGTGGCCGACAGCGAGACGAGCCAGTGCATCGATGCGGGCCCGGAGGACGCGGACTACACCGCCGAGCTGTGGCCGCACGGCCGGCGCATCAACGTGGGCGCCTACGGAGGCACCCCGCAGGCCAGCATGTCGTTATCCGATGCGGAGCATCCGGCGGACCTGGACCATGACGGGCTGGTTGAGCCGGACGATCTCGTGCGGTTGGCGGCTATGTGGCTGGCGCAGGACGATCTGCTCGCCGAAGACATCGATCGGAACGGCGCGGTGGACTTCCGGGATTTCGCCGTCTTGGGACAGGTCTGGCGAGGGACTGCTCCGACGACGCCGGTCCCGCCGACACCGAATCCGATGACGTGGGCCGCCGTTCCGTATGGAACCGGACCCTATTCGATTGCCATGGCCGCGACGGTGGCGACATCCGGGGATGGGACCGAAGTCGAGTACTACTTCGAGAACGCCCAGCATCCGGAGTTCAACAGCGGGTGGCTGGCGTCTACCGCCGGGCAGCAACCGCAGTGGGAGCAGACGGGGCTTCTGCCGATGACACTCTACTGGTATCGAGTCAAGGCGAGGAATCGGGGCAACCGGCTGGAGACCGACTGGTCCGAGACCGCCCGCGCCAGCACGTTGCAGGACGACACCACATCGCCGTCGCCGAACCCGATGACGTGGGAGACCGAGCCCTATGGTTCGGCGTCGAACGCGATTCGCATGGTCGCCACCGAGGCGACGGACGCCAGCGGCGTCGAATACCAGTTCGAGTGTACGTCGCATCCGGCTTACAGCAGCGGATGGCAGGACAGCCGAATCTACGAAGTGACGTCTGTGCCGCATGGACACTACACCTTCGAGGTTCGGGCCAGGGACAAGTCGCCCAATCAGAATACGACGCTCTTTTCGCTGTCGGCGACCGCCGACCTGCAACCACCGACGCCGGACCCGATGAAATGGGAGTCGGAGCCCAAGGAAGTCAATGTCGGTGGGGGAAGTCTCAATTACTACGCGACGATGACGGCCGTCGAGGCCGTCGATGAACGAGCCGATGTCGAGTATTTCTTTCAGTGCACGACCGAGTCGGGCTTCAGCAGCAAGTGGCAGAGTTCCAGGGAGTATTCCGTACTGATCGGGCGTTCCGGCCAGGCCCATCGGTTCCGTGTCAAGGCCAGAGACACCTCGCCCGGACACAACGAAACCGGCTGGTCATCCGTGGTGATGGCCCGGTAGGGGCGAATCATCATTCGCCCGTACCAGGTCTCTATTGTGGATTCGCTATGATCGAGCCCCATTGGGAACACTACTCGCATCCCGCGGACATGGGGATTCGCGGCTTCGGCCGCACACGGGAAGAGGCCTTCGCCCAGGCGGCGCTGGCCTTGACCGCGATCGTCACCGCCCCGGCAAAGATCGAGCCTCGAACAGCCGTCGAGATCGTCTGTGAAGAGGACGACGACGAGATGCTGTTCTGGTATTGGCTCAGCGCTCTGCTCTATGAGATGGACACCCGAAGGATGCTGTTCGGCCGATTCGATGTTGCGCCGGTCGATGGGGGCGTTCGAGCGACTGCCTGGGGTGATGTCGTGGACGTGGCCAGACATCAGCCGGCGGTGGAGGTCAAGGCGGCCACCTATGCCGATCTGAAGGTGGAGTGCGATTCCAGGGGCATGTGGATCGCTCAGTGCATCGTGGACGTATAGAACGAAGCACGAAACACGAGATCCGAAATTCGAAACAAATTCCAATGCGCCAAACTCAAAATCCAAAAGCCGCTCGCGTCCGCTTGAATGCGCCAGTCGCGTTTCGAACATTTGGGCTTTGGTCATTCGATCTTGTTTCGTCCGCCGTAGGCGGATCGATATTCGGATTTTGAACCTGGTCACGGAGGGCAATCATGTATGCCGAGAAGCTCAAACGCCGCAGTGAATGTGCATGGTGCATCGATCCGTTCGGCCCCATGCGAGTTCCCGTCGTTGTTTTCGCGGACAAGTCGCTGATCGATGCGATGGACGAGCAGGTCTACGCACAGGCGGCCCACGTGGCGGCGCTGCCGGGCGTGGTCCAGGCATCGTATGCCATGCCCGATGCCCACTGGGGCTACGGCTTTCCCATCGGAGGTGTCGCGGGCTTCGACGCCGAGCAGGGCGGGGTGATCTCGGCCGGCGGCGTCGGTTTCGACATCGCCTGCGGCGTGCGGGCCCTGACGACCGGTCTGACGTACGACGACTTCGCAAACGGCAAGGACTCGCTCGCGACGATGCTGGCCCATCGCATCCCGGCCGGCGTCGGCAGCCGGGGCAAGCTCGAATTGTCGCCCGGCGAGATGGACGACATGCTTCGCGGCGGGGCGCACTGGGCGGTCTCGCGGGGCTACGGCATGCAGGAAGACCTCGCTCGCATCGAGGAGAACGGCCGAATGAGCGGCGCCGAGCCGCGATTCGTCTCCGATCACGCCAAACAGCGACAGAAAGACCAGATTGGCACGCTCGGTTCGGGCAATCACTACCTCGAAGTCCAGCGCATCTCGGCGATCTACGACGCGACGATTGCCGAGGCGTTCGGACTGCGCCTGAACGACATCGTCTTGATGATCCATTGCGGCTCGCGGGGTCTGGGCCATCAGGTGGCGACCGATTTCCTTCCGCGCATGGTCAAGGCGGCTAAGAACGAAGGCATCGAGTTGCCGGAGAAAGAACTGGCCTGTGCGCCGATCAAGTCCGACCTCGGCAGGCAGTATTACGGTGCGATGAACGCGGGCATCAACTGCGCTGCGGCCAACCGGCAGGTCCTGACGCATCTGGTCCGCCAGGTGTTCTGCGATGTCCTGCCCAAGGCCGAGGTCAAGTTGCTCTACGACGTCTCGCACAACACCTGCAAGGTCGAGGAGCATCTCGTCGACGGCAAGCCGCGAAAGCTCTACGTCCATCGCAAGGGCGCAACCCGCGCCTTTGGGCCGGGACATCCGGCGCTGCCGGCGGACCTGCAGCAGACCGGCCAGCCCGTCCTGATCGGCGGGACGATGGGGACATCCTCCTATGTGCTTGCGGGCACGCGAACGGGCATGGAGCTGTCGTTCGGCTCCTGCTGCCACGGGGCGGGCCGCGCCATGAGCCGCAAGCAGGCCACCCAGCGATGGCACGGCAAGGACGTCGTCATGCACCTGGCGCAGAAGGGCATCGTGATCAAGGGCGCCTCCCTGCGAGGCGTTGCCGAGGAGGCCCCCGGCGCGTACAAAGATGTCACCGCCGTCGTCGACGCCACTGAGAAGGCCGGTCTGGCCAAGAAGGTCGCCCGCCTCGAACCGCTGATCTGCGTCAAGGGGTGATCTGCTCCCGCGTTCCCCGACTGTCGCCAGAGGGATCTTGCCCCACGCATTCGATGTCGTGTCGCCCTTGCTGAAGGCGGATCGGTGGGTTAGAATCCTTTCTTGCGGCCGGGAGGTACTGGGCCGCACAGCCGCTGGAAATGAAAGGAGCGCCACCATGCAGACACGTCGATCCTCGAAAACAGTAGTCTTCTCTTTCCTTGTGTTCCTCTGTCTCCTGTTCGGTACGCAGGCATTGGCCGCCGAGCCGTTGGCGACGTTTACGGTTCGGGCGGGCGAGTACACCCGCGTGGACACGCCGGTATCGGCGCCGCTGGTCGGGCTGATCGACATGGCGTCGCTGCGTCTGGAAGAGGTCAAGGGTTCACAGCGCGTCGCGGTGCCTGCCCAGGTCGAGGCCGGATCGACCCCGAGGTTGTGGTGGATTCTGGGCGGCACGACACCGGCCGGACAGAGCCGGGTATTCGAGTTGGTTCGCGGCGCGCCGGCGACGGAAGGCCTGGTCAAAGCGGTCAAAGGTGACAAGGCCCTCGATCTTCAACTCGGCGGCGCCAACATCCTGCGCTACAACCACGCCGTCGTCCCGGCCCCGAAGGACATCGGACGCATCCCGGAGACGCGGCGGTCTCTCTACGACCGCAGTGGATTCATCCACCCGCTCTGGTCTACCAAAGGCTCGGTGCTGACCGAGATCCATCCGGCCGACCACATCCACCACATGGGGCTCTGGATGCCCTGGACCCACACGCAATTCGAAGGCAGGATGGTCGATTTCTGGAACGTCGGCGACGGGACTGGAACCGTTCGCTTCGCGAAGTATCTGTCTACAACCGACGGTCCGGTCTTCGGCGGGTTCCAGGTCGAGCAGGAGCACGTCGCCCGCAAGACCAGCAAGGGCGAGCAGGTGATCCTCAACGAGGTCTGGGACGTTCGCGCCTACAACGTGGGCGGGCCCGAAAAGGGGTACTGGCTGATCGACTTTGAGTCCACGCAGCGGTGCGTCGCCGATGAACCGCTCATTCAGGATCAGTATCGCTACGGCGGGTTCGGCTTCCGCGCCACTTCGAAGTGGAAGGGCCAGACCGCCGCCTATCTGACCAGCGAGGGCAAGGGCCGCGACGGCCACGGCACCCGCGCACGATGGTGCGACACGTCGGGCAGGATCGACGAGTGGGAAGGTGTCACGTTCTACAGCCATCCGCAGAATTTCCAGCATCCTGAGCCGATGCGGATCTGGCCGGAGCTGGACAACTACATCTTCTTCAACTTCTGCCCCTCGCAGGCGGAGCCCTGGGAGATGAAGCCCGCGGAGGATCACGTCTTCCGCTACCGGATGTACGTGCACCAGGGCAAGGTCGTGGTGGCCGATGCCGAGCGCATCTGGCAGGACTACGCCAATCCGCCGCAGGTGGACGCCAAGTTCAGCCGGCCGGACAATGCGATCGTTCTGTTCGACGGGACCGACTTCTCAAACTGGGAGCGGGACGGCGGAGGCGAGATCCGCTGGAAGCGGGCCGACGGCGCGATGCAGGTCGTCCCGGGCAGCGGCGGCCTCGTGACGAAGAAGCCCGTCAAGGATTTCGTGATGCACGTGGAATTCCAACTGCCGACCGACCCTCAGGATCGGGAACGCGGCAACAGCGGGGTTTACATCCAGAGACGTTACGAGGTCCAGATCATCAACTCGTACGGCGAGGAACTGGAGTTCGCTGGATGCGGATCGATCTACCGCTTCAAGGCGCCGGACTACAACGTCTGCAAGGCGCCCGGCGAGTGGCAGAGCTATGACATCCGCTTCCGTGAGGCCCGCTACGACGGGGACACCAAGGTGGCCGACGCCCGCGTCACCGTCTATCACAACGGCGTGCTGGTCCACGACGACGTGGCGGTCCCGAACAAGACCGGCGCCGGCCGGCCCGAGGGGCCCGAGCCGCTGCCCATTCTGCTCCAGGATCACGGCAGCGCCGTGAGCTTCCGCAACATCTGGATCGCCCCATTGGATTCCGACGGGATGTCGTTTCGCGACAATGCCGGCCGGTCGCTCGATGTGCTCGCCGACGGGAAGCCGCTCTTGCGATATATGTATGACTTTGATTCCTCGACGTCGCAGCGGCGTTTCGAGACGTACAAGCCGTTTCTGCATGTCTATGACGGGATGCAGCGGCTGACCAACGGCCCGGATGGCCAGAGCGAGTATCTGGCCGACGGGATTCAGTTTCCGCACCATCGCGGAGTCTTCGTTGGCTGGAACAAGATTGGATTCGAGGGCAAGCGGTACGATCTGTGGCACATGCCCAACGTCGCCCAGGTGCATCAGCGGTTCGAGGAGAAGTCGGCCGAGGGGAATGTCGCTACGTTCGTCTCGGTGGTCCACTGGAACGACCCGGACGGCGAGCCCGTCCTCGTGGAACGGCGGCACATCACCGCCCGTCGGCTCGACGACCCGACCGTCGTGCTGCTCGATTGGCGTAGCGACCTGACGGCTGTGCGCGGCGATGTAGCGCTCGACGGTGACCCGGAGCACGCCGGCGTGCAGTACCGCGCGCACAACGACGTGGGGACCGGGCCAAACGAGGACAGGGCCCAGTATCTGTTCCATCGTGATGGGATCGATCCGCGCACGGACAAGGACCTGCCGTGGGTGACGTTGTCCCATGGCCTGGCGGGCCGGCGCTATTGGGTCCAGCAGATGAACCACCCGGACAATCCGAAGGAGACGGTCTTCTCCGCCTATCGTGACTACGGTCGCTTCGGCGCGTTCTTCACCGGGACGATCGACAAGGACCGTACGCTGACCCTGCGCTACCGCTTCCAGATCGGCCGGGGCCCGACCCCATCACGGCAAGAACTCGCCGCTCGCTACGCAGAGTACGCGAGTCCACGGTGAGCCCAAGCCCTTCGAACCGGCGCGTGCGTCAGTAGTCCTCTACGATGAGGTGGGGAATATGCCTGAAGTGCCGGGCGTTGCGCGTGATGAGCGAATGGCCGTGGACCATGGCTGTGGACGCGATCAGCACGTCCATATCGCCGGCGGGTTTGCCGATCTGCTGGAGAAAGCCGGTGATCGAGCCGAAGACGCGCGCCGCCGCATCGTTGAACTCCAGCACCTCGAATTCACGCAGCAGAGTGTCGATGGCCTGCTCGTCCTCTTCGGGACGCGTGGACCTGGCCAGGCCCACGTAAAGCTCCGCAACGTTGAAGCGGGTGGTCGTCAGTGCTTGTCCTTTTTCGGCCAGTTCCTCGATTTTGCGCACGGCCTGACGCTTGCGGGCCGAGCGCCTGCTGAGCAGATCGATCAGGATGGTGGTATCCAGACACGCCATTACCGTTTCCGCCGGGATGGACGGCGTCGTTTCTCAACGTGCGATTCGATGGCGGCCGCTGCTTGGTCGCTGATAGGCTTACGGCCGATCCGCTTGAGGAATTGCGGTACGTCCAGCGGCTTGCCCACCACCCGCTTGATCACCTGGCTGAACGACTCGGTCTCCCGCTGCACCGCCTTGAGCCGCTCGTACGCCTCCAGATCGATGCTGATCGTCTTCGTCGCCACAGGGGCACTCCTTTCGAGCATACACATACATGCATGTACATGATACAGTCCGCAGCATGGCCTGCCAAACCAATTCCTGCCGCCCCAGGTCATGGGGGTGTACTGCGTGTGTGTAGGTAGGTTCCTGCCAAGCCCAGGAAGAAATCGTGTAGGATGGGCTTCAGCCCATGCTGTATCAGCCGCATGGGCTAAAGCCCATCCTACCGGCTGGCGCCAGATATGGGCTGTCCCCAATATGGTGCAGATATGGTGCGGTCAATTGCCCAAGCCGAGGAGTTGCTTGTTTACGAATGTTGCATACTCATCCGTCATGCCCGTGATGTAGTCGAGAAAGGGCATAAGGACCTGATATAGGTCCTTCCTGCCAGCCTGCGTAGCGTGGTTGTACTTGAAGAAACGCTGTATGATCTCTGTCTTGTAGGAGCGCTTCGTGCCGTCGACAAGTTCGCACGCGGCATCTACGGAGGTTTCAAGCAGCGTGTGCAACACACTGTAAACACCGAGTTCCAGACATACATTCCGCTGGTTCTGGTATATCGTCCGGCACAGGGCCTCCTTCCCGTAGAGGTTGGCGACGGCGGAGCAGATGCTGTCACCATGAGCCTTATCAAAGAGGCTTCCCTCAAAACGACCTTCCATGATTGTCTCATAGTGTTCTTTGAACGCCGCAACAACCTCCGCGATCATCCGGTCCACCATCTTGCCGCGCACCAGTCCGTTCTTGGTGTGTGGCGAGATGGAGGAATCGCCGAGCAGATGCCGCTGCTCATCACTCAAGTCGGCATCAAGAAGCTGATGGAATTGGTCGTACAGAATGGTCTCTGAAAGCAGGCGTAATTCTATTGCGTCTTCTATATCCAACACTCGATAGCATATGTCGTCCGCCGCCTCGACCAGATAGGCGAGTGGGTGCCGTGCGTATTCTGCCTTGCGCTCGCTGCGCTGTTGTTCCTTCTCGACCAAGCCAAGACCAGCGGCGACTTCACACAGATGATCGTATTCCGTCTGGAAACAACTGAACTTGTTTTTGCGTGATCGGGCGAAATGCGACGTCCAGGGGTACTTCAACAGCGCCCCGAGAGTTGGGTATGTCAATCGCATGCCACCTTGTCCTACATGGAACTCTTTGTAGGTGACAACGCGAAACGCCATGGCATTACCGTCGAAGTCTTGCAGATCGGTGATTTCGCCTTCTGTGAGACGCTCCTGCCATTCCGGGCCACTTCCGAGTCTTTCCTTGAACCACTCTCGAATGGCGTCTTCCGCTGCGTGCCCGAACGGAGGATTACCAATGTCGTGCGCCAGACACGCGGCTTGGACGATCTCCCCGACCGTCGAGTACAGGAATCCGTTTGGCAGCGATCCTTCCTCTCTTGTCTTGAGCCAGTGACCGACCTTGGTGCCCAGACTCCGGCCAACGCAAGCGACCTCAAGGCTATGAGACAGACGCGTGTGAATCTGGTCGTTCTCAGACAATAGATGGACTTGTGTCTTTCGGCCTAAGCGTCTGAATGAGCTCGAGAAAGTGATTCGATCGAGGTCCTTCTCGAACTGGGACCTTCCGTTCTGCTTGTCCCCAGACTCTGTATCTTGACTTCTTGTGTTTCCATGTGAGGAACGGAACCTCTTCGCGCTCAGCAATCTGGCCCAGTTCATTCTCTGGCACATAATCGCCTTCTTTCAACAATACGGCTTCCGTACTGTCACCTGCACATCGCTTCCCAGGTGGCGGGCCTTCGTTTGCGTTGTCTTGATCAGCGGTGGACAACTGACAGGCGACGGCCAAGTTCTGTTGTTACGTGTGCAATCCCTCGCTTGCGTCTGCGTCCTATATCGGGCTATCGGTCTGAAAGGGTGGTGAGTTGAGAAGAAGTTGGAGAAACGGATGCGGGCAGGCATGGGGCCAGGAAGCGGAAGGAGGGCGTTGGGGGGATTCGGCTGGGGATTGGGTTCTTCAGGTGTTTCTTGACGCGGTCCCGCCGATCACGACGTATTTGACGTCATGGTGCTGAAAGGACCTGAATACGTCCTGCAATCGGTTGAGCATCTTTGCGCTCCTGGAGTGCGGGATTGACGGTCAACGCCAGATCGGTGAAACAGCAGAGCATCTCCATCCGCTCGGAAAGCGGCAAGGACTGGAACCAGCGGGCCTTTGCCTCCATGCTCTGTTCCTGTCGATCGTGCGTCGGTGCGTTGCCATGTCTTTTCGTTGGATTCCATCTTGTCTTGGGTCTATGATCGTCTTCGCAGGGCGATGCGGGTTGCGTCGCGGCTGGTGGTTGTGGAAACGTGCAGAAAGGAGTTGCTCCGATGAAGAGGTGGATGGGTTTGTTTGTGCTGTGTTGTTTTGCGTTGCTGCTGACGTGGCCGGGGGTTTGCGGAGCGCAGAGGTACGAGGCGAAGTGGGAGTCGATCGACAAGCGTCCGACGCCGCAGTGGTGGGTGGACGCGAAGTTCGGCATCTTCATTCACTGGGGCGTGTATTCCGTCCCCTCGTGGTCGGTGCGGGGCGAGTATTCCGAGTGGTACTGGAATCGCATCACCGGCGACAAGGCCAAGAACGGTCCGTGGTGGCAATATCATAAGAAGATGTACGGCGAGAACTTCCCCTATGCGGAGTTTGCCCCGATGTTCAAGGCCGAACTGTACGACCCGGCGCAGTGGGCGGACATCTTTCATCGGTCGGGGGCTAAATACATCGTTCTGACCAGCAAGCACCACGACGGCTACTGCCTGTGGCCGAGCGCCGAGGCCAACCGAAGCTGGGGCCGGCCGTGGAACAGCGTGGACATCGGGCCCAACCGCGACGTGCTGGGCGAGTTGACCGAGGCCGTCCGCGCCAAGGGCATCGAGATGGGCTTCTATTACTCGCTGTACGAGTGGTACAACCCGCTGTGGGTGACCGACCGCGCGTTGTACATCGACAAGCACATGTTCCCGCAGTTCAAGGACCTGGTGACGCGCTACAAGCCGACGGTGATCTTCTCCGACGGCGAGTGGGACATGCACAGCAGCGAGTGGCGCAGCGAGGAGCTGATGGCGTGGCTGCTCAACGACTCGGCGGTGAAGGACCGGGTGGTGATCAACGACCGCTGGGGCAAGGAGAGCCGGCACAAGCACGGCGGGTATTGGACGACCGAGTATGGCGCCGGGCTGGCCAGCGGGACGCATGCG
>Ga0265295_1003538_pt1 | contig 22594 bp, 24 predicted proteins | sample Munlansysbiofilm_FD_192503 | JGI IMG/M metagenome (GOLD analysis project Ga0265295, IMG submission 192503) | Leachate microbial communities from a municipal landfill in Southern Ontario, Canada - Methane capture system biofilm | ecosystem: Engineered > Solid waste > Landfill > Unclassified ...
TTGTCTCAAGATATAACGACCATATTTTAAATATAGTTTAAATGTGGAAGCTGCCAACACTTTTTTTTGTTTTTTTCAGTTGATTTGCATTTTCTGCTTTGAAGATACGTTCCATAATTCCTAATCAGCAACTCAGTTTCAGTCTGAAAAGCACCAGAGACGGTGTATTGCGCTTCGACTTCATTCATGGTGAAGCCTTGGTAGAGTGTGCGAATAAAAGGATCATTATTGTAAGATAGCAGGAACTTTCCCTTTATCTGTTTTAGGGTCGCTGCCAGCTCTTCATGCTTGGTGAATGCGTCTGCGTCTTCTCTGTCGTATAAATGCTCCTTTGTATAGTAGGGTGGGTCGAGGTAGAAGAAGGTATTGGGGGTATCGAAGCGGGTAATGAGCTTCGCAAAGTCCTGCTTTTCAATGATCACCTGCTTCAAGCGTTCCGAGGCTGCTTTCACCTTCTCCAGATTACGCAGTGGCATGTACTTGTAGCCCTGCATAATGCAGAAGTTCTTTGACCGGGAACCGTAGCTGCAGGATAACTGCATGTAGAAACGGATAGCCCGTTCAAGTTCTGTTCTGGGCTCATGTTGGGCGAACGTGTCGAACATCTCCCTTGATACAAGGTATTGATTCAACTCTGTAACAAAGGCTTCAGGGTGCTGTTTTATGTACTTCCAGAAGTTCACCAGATCGCCATTGATATCGTTATAGACTTCCGTATAGCGGCTCTTGGGTCCAGTCTGCCAGTCTTCCTTATTGGCACTCTTGCCGAATAGTATCCAGGCAGCACCACCAAAGACCTCACAGTAGATATCATGCTTGGGGATGAGTGGCAGTATCTTCTTTCTCAGGAGTCGCTTGCCACCTACCCATGAGATGATAGAGTTCATGTAAGCCCCCTGAGGTCTTTATCAGTGGTTGCTGTTTTAGTTTTCAGTTTTGCAGCTGGTTGTTCAATTTCCTTCAGATCGAAGTTAGCGATGATCACTTCATTGAACTCGGACTTTCCTTCCTTGTGGTTGATGCCCTTGGTTCTGGTTACATGCTTGGTATCGTAGCCTTTGTATAGCTTCAAGACTTCCGGGTTGTCATCATAGCTGAGGATAAACCGTCCTTTGATGCTCTTCAGGATATCCCGTAAGGCTTCATGACTGAACTGCTTGGAGTTCTCGTAAGTATAGCCCAGCATATAGGGTGGGTCACAGTAGAAGAAGTTGGATTTGGTGTCATATTTCTCGATAACTTTCTCGTAGGAGAGGTTCTCGATGATGACCATATCCAAGCGTTTGTGCAGAGCTTTGATGCGCTCCAGACGGTTATACATACTGGATGTGCCACGCTTCTGTGATGTACCAAAGCTGTCACCTTTACTACCGAATGATCTGGTGATCAAGAACATGAACCTGGCAGCCCGCTGTATCTCGGTTAAGCCTTCCTGCTTGAAGATATCGCCAAAGAGCTTACGGCTGGCTACTAACCAGTCTAATTCCTTGATCAGCTCATCAGGATGGTATTTGACCTGCAGAAAGAGATTGACCAGGCGGTAGTCGAGGTCGTTATAGACTTCCAGATCACCCCACTTCTCTTTAAAAAGCAGCATCCAAGCAGCACCACCGAAGGGTTCGATGTATCCGGTAATGTCAGTTGGTGCGTATTGCGATATAGTCTTTCTCAGCAGCCGTTTGCCACCGATCCAGCCGATTAATGCATCCATTAAATGTCTCCTCTGTAGGTTTTGGGATCTGCCAGGCATAGACGCAGGTATAGCTCTGGCAGGTTCAGGTTATTGAAGTCTTCGTTGGTAAAGCCAAGCTTGCGCATAATCATTTCGAAACCCTCGAAGGGGTAGCGGGAGACGCTTTTACCGCCAATCCGAAACTCCCGAGCCAAACTTTGAACCTCTCGCTGTTGGCTCTGATATAGACGAAAAAAGCGGAGATGTACTCCAGTGCTTCAATGGCATCCATATTGTCCGGGTCCTGGTTGGAGATGATGCGGATAAGCTCTTTGTCGGCTTCCGATTCACTTATTAGTTCCAGCAGTTCCAGCTCACTCACCTTGGCGACCTTGCCGGAGAGGAAGTCCTCTACCTTGGCTTTCAGGGTCTTATTGGAGATCGTGAGGCAGAGTATCTGCCGCAGTTGGCTATAGCTGAGTTTAGGTTCTCGCTTCATAGAATTACATCCTTGTTTTAGTTGCCAAAGAACATCTTGAGGGCAATGCCAAGCAGCAGAAAGAACTGCGAGGTGGAGACGCTTAAGAGTATCTTCATATTCGTCTCCACTCTCGCCATTCTGGTCACCAGTGACTTATTGCTGTCACCATTGCCGTAGATCTCTTCATGTACTGAATCGATCTTTTCTTTGATTTCAGGTTTGCACTGGCATTCCATGGCAATTCCTTGTTTGTTTTTAGGGTAGCTGCGAAGTGCTGTAATCTTAGACTCCCGCTGGGATATCCTTGAGTAGGAAGATCTTGTTGGAGGTTACTCCGGAGAACTCGGTGGAGATCACCACATTGAAGAGACCATCAGCTTCTCCAGACCAGTCCACAGTCCAGCGCAATCCAGTGAAGATCACCGCTCTGTCCAAGTCTTTAGATGCCACCACGATGGTAGTATCCTTGCTCATGAACAAGCTGCTCTCCAAGAAGTTCTTCTGCTTGGTGGAGAGTCCGGCAATGTTGAGTTCCACTGTGGAAGTACGCTTGCCGGGGATGCTGTAGTTACGGGTCTTGAGTTTGGAGAGCTTGGAGTCTGTCTTACCGGGTTTCTCTGCCAGTTCTCCCAAGAGATCGAAGTTGGTGCTCAGTTCCGTCTTGGCAGAGCCCTGGGTAGCATAGAGTGAGTCTATCGCCGTCTGGTCGTAGGTGCCGATGCCGAAATAGACAAAGTCGGCAACTAATACGTCCATCAGCTTATTGAAGCCCATGTCCCCTTCGACCATGTTAGTAGGATAGGTAGGTGGTGCTATAGGGTTAGGCATTAGAACACTCCTTTGATCGCTTTACCGATGCTGAAGAGCCATTTACGGTTGTGAAAGACGTACTCGATAGCTCCCCCCACGGTGCCGAATACCTTCATAACCAAACTGGTCTGCTTGGCAGGTAGGCTCTTGGTGGCTCGTTCGACCGCCAACTGCTTCTTGGCATAGTCATCGAGGTTCTTGGTGGCGGGATTGACTTTGATGTCCTGGATGATGTCCAAGATGATCGCCAGGGCCGAGTTGATCTTGGTCTTATCCAAGGTTTTACCCGTTACCCGGAAGATGATCCAGACGATGAGGGAAGCCAGCAGTCCGAGGATGAAGGCTTGATTGGCAATGATGAATTCCATGTATTCTCCTTTAGTTTAGTTGATTTATTGCTTAGGTGGTCAGTTTGAACACTTTCACGAAGCCGGAGATGTAGGTGATACCGGGACGGATGCGGATGTACCAGTGATACTTCCAGTCGGCACCATGATGTTCGACTTTGAGTTCGGCATCAGTACGATAACCGATAATGATGAACTTGGGCAGACCGCCGATGATGTAGTCATCAGCCATAAGACGAGCCTTTACGGGGATACCGGCAAAGGAGACATTGCCACCTTCAAGCAGCAGTCGGTCTCCGGCTCCAGTCTCACGCTTGGCAAGCTCGGCTCTGATGCGGATGAGGTCTTTCTGGGAGACGTAGAACTTGAAGTTTTCCTGCTCTTCCAATATCTCATCAGAGAAGGTAAGCAAGGCAGCTTCAAAGCGTTTTGCCCAGTCTGTATAGGTGGTCTTGGAGAGGTTGGCAACGTCTGTAGCTGCGGTAGCCAGTTTGACTACTCCATCCAAGGCTTTGAGCTTGGCCGTGGCAGAGACCCGGTCACCTTTGAACAGCAGCAGACGGATAGCCTTCTCGGTTTTTTTGGCGATGTGATTCTCCACATAGGCTCCGAAGGCATCTTCGCCGTACTTATCCTTGTAGAATTCGACCACGTCTCTGCCTAAGGTAAACTCAGCATTGAGTATCCCAGTGGGGACAGAGAGGTCGGCAGTACTCACAGCTTGAGCCGTCAAAGCTCCATCGATGCTGTTCTTGAAGACCAGATCGTCAATCAGGCCGACATCGATCTTCTCATCCTTGAGTAGCGGGATGACCGAGATATCCGAGATGGTATCACCAGGTTGGCTGCCGATCACTTCATCAATGAACAGCGAAGTAGTATTGGCAGTCAGGATGTTCATGGCCTTACCGGAATCCACATCGGAGATACCTTTGTAGATCTCACGATGCGAAGCCTTGACCACGATCTTGTTACCATCGATGGTGACCTCCTTGTCCACATTCGATTGGCTGCCATCCGGCTCTCCAGGGATGCTTTTGGAGATAGCTCTGCTCATAGTGACCGAGAGGTCTTTCAGACTCTTCTCGATGCTGTGGATGGCATCACCAAGCTGGAGATTGGGACTTCCCTTCTCTAACTCAGTGATCTTCTCAGTGATGGCAGTGATGCCCTTCTGGAGTTCACTGTTGTTATTATGTTCTGCCACTTTACGTAGAGAACCCAGTTCATTCTTGATCTCGGTAAGGCTGGCTTCGGCACTGCGATAGTCATCGGCTCTGCCATAGATGGAAACACCATTGAACTCGCCCTTTTCGACCTTCTGCCAGAGCTCACTCTCGAGGTCTTCACACTTGAGGACTTGCACCCAAGAGCCGACTTTAGCGTCAGGGAAATGCTCTCTGTCACTGGTCTTGAGAATATAGTTCTCTACTACAGCAAACTCGGGAACAGGCTGCATATTGTGATTTACATCACACTTGCCCACTAAGCCATGCTTGGCAAAGTGATCGCAGGACTTCTGAATCTCTTCCCGGGTGTAATAATCACCCTGGGAATCGTGGATATTGGGCTCCATCAGAGTGACATAAAGCCGTCCCTGAGTGCCACTGGTCTCGCTCTTGAACTTGGTGGAGTTGATCTTGTGCTCAAAGCTTCTGCCACTGGCATTCTTGACCACAAAGCCTTTCTGGTTGGCGGGGTTCATCTCGTCAAAGAGCAGCGAGACAAGCTCGACTTCCACATTGCGGAGTTCGCCCTTTTGGATGATCCTTGTTTTATTTCCGAAGATATTCACTGTACCTCCTTAGGTTTAGTGATGGGTTGTTGGTTAGATGGTTGTTGATTGATAACGTGTTGATACAAAATTAGTTCCCTCCTAAGTTGCGGTTCTGCATGAAGAGTTGATCATCAGCAGATTGGAGTATTTCGGTCAGATTGCCGAAGTTGAAGTCATCCAGAGTGACGTTCCAGCCGAACTCATAGTTGAATTCAATAGCCAGAGTGAGTGCTAAGCGTTTCTGAAGAGGCTTGATTACGAAGTGGTAGAACATCAGCATATCGCTCTTATTATCGCCACCAAGCTGCCCTGGGATAAGCTGAGAGACGATCCTGGCCGGGACCCGGTGATAAGCGAGAATGCCTTCTCGCAAATCTTTCTTGAGACTCAGGAATCCACCTTCTCTATCCTGCTGACGTAGTGGTTCAAGCCGTATCTTCACGTCTCTGCTTTCACTCTCGATCAGCACCGTAGAGTGACTCTTGGCATTGCCTTTAACATCCACCAGTGCCTTTTCGATCTCGGTATAGGCATCAGTCAGCACTTCATTGCCTGCTTCATCGACTACAGTGCCATCTCGAAGTGTACCGCCTTCCACAATCATGAAATAATCGATCATCAGACCGTTCTTGAAGTTGTTGTAGTCAAAGGTCTTGATCTCACCGAGTATCTCAATGTTGATGGCGATAGGTAGGCAAGCTATGCCCCAGGCATTGCTCTTGTGAGTGGACTTCTTGATGTGGATAATGTCTGCATAGGCAAAGTCCTTCTTCTGGTTATTTTTCACTTGGATATAGTCGGGTCTGAAGAAGCCAAACTCATCATAGTTCTCCACGATCTGCACTTCCGAGGGTAGCATACGTTCCAGTCCCATCCACTGCCCCTGTGCATTACGCATCTTGATCAGGAATCCATTACCGCTGGCGAGATAGAACTTGATCATCTCAGCCAGGATAGTAGTCTGGTCTTCACAGGCAGGGAACTCGGCAGCTTCCATCCAGGCCTTGACCTGGCTATTCTTGCACTCGAACTGCATGACGGTAGCCATACAGAGCGCATCGATACAGCCGGAGTGGTACTCATCTGTATCGAGTAAGGTAAGTAGCTTGCTCATAGAATATGGCTGTGAGACGACTTTCTTGGTCTCGGCAGCTTTGGAGATGAGTTGTTTGCCGATCCGATTCAGTTTGCTAAGATCGACTGGCTCAGTCTTGTACTTGGTCTCAAGCAGGTCATTGGCAGAACTGATCGCCAAGTTATAGCCACCCAGTCTCATCACTCTCATGAGCCTGCTCCAGTTCCGCTCTTCAGCAGATCGATCTTGGCTATGCGCACCAGGCGAGTGCCATCAATGCGGCTTGTGTAATACTCGACACTGGGTAGGTCCCGGTTAATAAGTTTCACATAGCTGGCCCTGAACTTCTCTTTGAGTTCATAAAGTTCTGTGTCGGGATCAGATGCTTTCTGGGCATTGACGATCAGGAATACTGTCCAAGCGATATCGGTATCCACATACTGTCGGGATGTGCTGTGTTTACCGGATTCCGAGTCGAGGATCAAGATTGCGCAGGGTAGGCTCTTAGGAATGTTGTCTTTATTAAAAAGTACTTCTGTTACACCTGCATCACTGATGGCTTGGCTGATTCTGCTGCGTTCGGTTTGAAGCTTCTCAAGAGCAGTCATAGGCTCACCTCGATATCGTTCAGTTGCTGGTATATCCACTGCTCCCGGTTGGCAATCACAGATGCAAACACATTACGGGCAGCGATGCCTTCCCGCTTGATCTTGCCCCTGATGAGATAAGCGATCTCGGCTACGGTCAGTGCTTTCCCTGTCTCTTTGTCGATCCAAGACAGGTGCTTGCGCTCGACCCAAGCGATTAGTGGGGCAATTGGAGTCCAAGAAGGCACTTTGCCACCCAAAACGAAAGGTTCATGTTTAACGTTGGAGCCTACTCTGAGGATCATAGAATTAGGATCAGTTTGAACCAGATATCCGGTGTTGCCGTAGAAGTCGCCCTTATCGTAAATCTGTTGTGCCAGTATCTCTTTGCGGGAATCGGCATCAATCACAGAACCGATCAGATGCAGCCGGCTCTCTAATGCAGCATAGATCGCCAGATAAACTTCTCTCATAATATCGTCACCCATTATTCGTGCCCATTCGTGCTTTTCATTCGTGTTAATTCGTGGTAAAAGCTCATATCACTCCCACTCGTATTGATCTGGCAGGCCTTGGCTTGAGTTCATTCAAACGATCCAGCCCAGCGTTGTTCAGATATGATTGTATTGCCACCAGAGCCCTCAGTTCAAGATTGGTTTTTAATGCGTCAATTTCGCCACCTGTGAGCAGTTCGGTGGCAGACTGGTCTAATCCTACGGTCTTGACTATTCCTTCGCCCAGGGTCTTCAAATTGAGAAACTCGGCCGTGGAGTGCAGCATCAGGAAGCAGAACCCAAAACGAAAAGAAACCAGGAATGGCTCCTCTTCCGGCAGGTCATCGTGAGTTGCTCGATCATAGTGTTCCTGCAGAACTAGTGAGTGGATCATCTCCATTACCAGGCCCTGATGCTCCTTGAAGATGCCATTGTTGGACATCTCCTTAGGCAGATTGAGGATGGAAAGAATAGCATCGATCTCGACCGGGATGGGGATCACTTGCCCTTCCTCATCATCTCGGATAGCTCAATCGCTCTCATTCCCACTTGCTTTGCCCACTTGGAGGCCAGCATACCATTGGCAGCCCGTTCCCAGTCACCAGCACCGACGAAAGCCAGAGTGTTCTTGAAGCCTAGGAGTCCACCGATACCGAGGTAGCAGGGTTCCCGCAAAGAAGCGAAGCGGCTTTGTGGGATGCTTATGCACATGTTCAGCAGCACCGACTTACGGACTTCATCCAAAGAATTGTAAATCTCAGGAATCTCATCCACAAGCTGCTTCTCGCAATTCTGGATATCATTCTCCATGAGCACATAAGCTTCTGTCTGGGAGATGCCCCGGTCATCGAGATTGCGGCCGATACCGATAGTCAGTTTGCCTGCAGTGCAGCGGTATGGCTTCAGCCTAAGACCCTCGTGTCTGACTAACTGAGCTTTGATTCGGTTCATCAATGCTTCGGTCATGCTTTCTCCTTGTTCCAGATGTGATCATTGATCCGGAGCCAGGAAAGCACTACCCTGTATGCTGACAAATCAGGATGAGCAAGGATGAGACAGATTTTTGGGTTGACAGGATTGCCGACTTAAAAAACAATGTTCCTAAATGATAACTAAGGAAATGGGATATGGTGTATAAAAAGCCTATAAGCAAGCCTTCTAATTTGATTCAAAGAACGTCTATTAGAAAAAACTTGATTATCTATTGGCTCTATTGGGAGAACGCTATATGATAATCGGCAGTTACCTACCAGAACAGATACTACAACATAGAGTTATCTGAGCTGTTCCCCGAGTGGACTCCCAATAAAATAGAGAAGAAGCTTGGTGTTAAGATTCGGCACATTGCTGCCCATGACGAGACAGCCCTCGACATGGCTTACAATGCCTGTGAGAAGTTGTTCAAGTCTGTAGATCGAAGTATTATTGACTATGTACTGTTATGCACACAGAGTCCAGACTATTTACTTCCAACATCAGCATGCATCCTTCAAGATCGCCTAGGATTACGGACAGATTTTGGGGTTGACAGAATTCAACTTTACAAATCCTTGTAGAAAAAACAAATCTGGCTGTGAGGCATCAATGAAACAGACTATTGAAGATATCCGAAGTTTATTGAAGGATGGCACGTTTAAGGACGAACAACATGTTCGCTTTTCCCTTGTGGGAAGGCTATGCCAATCTCTGGGATGGAACATCTGGAATCCTGAAGAGTTCTACACGGAGTATAGGGTCAAACGCTTGCCCCAACAAAACATCACAAAGGATATAACAGGTCGGGTGGATGTAGCGCTGTTCATTCCGGAGAAGACATCAGAGGGAGCGGAAGTCTTCATCGAGGTAAAAACCCCAGGCAAGCTCGATTCTGATCTCATAGCCGGAGAGACTCAGCTTCATCTTTACAATGCCTATCACAAATCTGCTATCAGCATCCTAACCGATGGGATCAAGTGGAGATTTTATCTACCATCTGCGGGAGGTGAATTTGAGGACAAACTCTTCAACGAACTTAACATCCTGGAAGATGATCCAGATGATATAGCCCAAACCTTTGAGATGATCCTGAAGAAGGAAAACTACCGGATAAAAGCACTAAATACAGCAGAAGACATGCGCAATGAACTGGTTCGTATAAAGCTTATCGGCAGTGTGAAAGCTGAAGCGATCAATATGCACGAGAAGACAGACCTTTCCCCGTATCTATTTGCACAGCAGCTTATAAAGAAGAACCATAGATTGGATATTGATATAGCTGACATAGAACGTCTATGGGACAAAAAACAGTCCGGCATAAAACACTATAATCTGGGCAATGGTACTGAAGACGATGATCCTGCGATTCATACTGAGCCACTCAAAGACTACCGATTTACCAAAGTGCATCACATTGTCTTATGTGGAAACCTGAGGATTGAAACTCACCATTGGCATGAAGTAAAACGAGCGGTCTATAACTTCATCCTCAAACACAAGCCCGGTTTCCAAATCTCCGGATCATTCAGATATTCCAAAGACAAAACAGAGTTTAGAACTCCATTAACTCTTGATGATGGCTACTTTACCGAAAGTAATTTGGGTAGCTCCGATATGATAAGACACGCAAGAAAAGCAATGCAAGCTGCAGGCTATAATCCTGAGAAGGATTTGGTAGTTGCATTTGAATATACAGATAAAAGGAAGGCATAATGAGCAAAGAACAAGAAAGAGACGAGCTGCACCGTACGATAAAGCAGATCGCAAATGACCTGAGGGGCAGCGTTGACGGCTGGGATTTTAAGGCCTACGTGTTGGGAATCCTATTTTACAGATTCATCTCCGAAAACCTGACATCATACATCAATGATGAAGAGCGGCGCACCGGAAACGCCACCTTTGATTTTGCCGGGCTCCCGGACGCGGAAGCGGAATATGGTAGAGCAGACACCGTGAAAGAAAAGGGTTTTTACATCCTGCCCTCAGAGCTCTTTGCCAATGTCTGCAAAAAAGCCAAAAGCGATGACGATCTCAATGAAACCCTGAGCCGTGTGTTTTATAACATCGAAAACTCCGCAAAAGGCTTTGACAGCGAAAACGACCTCAAGGGGCTCTTTGACGACGTGGATGTAAACAGCAACAAGCTGGGCCCCACGGTGGCCAAACGCAATGAAAAGCTGGCGAAGATCTTGGAAGAGATCAAAAAAATGAACCTTGGAAACTATCAGGACAATACCATCGATGCCTTTGGTGATGCCTATGAATATCTGATGACCATGTATGCCAGTGAAGCAGGGAAGTCCGGAGGGGAATTCTTTACTCCGCAGGAAGTCTCGGAATTGCTGGCGGAAATGGCAGTTTATGGCAAAAGAGAGGTTAACAAGGTCTATGACCCCGCCTGCGGTTCCGGTTCCCTGCTGCTAAAATTTGCCAAGGTGCTGGGCAAGGAAAATGTACGGCAGGGTTTTTTTGGGCAGGAGATCAATATTACTACATACAACCTCTGCCGCATCAACATGTTTCTGCATGATATCAACTATGAGAAGTTCGATATTGCCCTCGGAAACACACTCACAGATCCCAAACATTGGGATGATGAGCCTTTTGATGCGATAGTCTCCAATCCTCCCTACTCCATCAAATGGGAAGGCGATGCCAACCCCCTCTTGATCAATGATCCCCGTTTTTCTCCTGCCGGAGTGCTGGCCCCCAAAAGCAAGGCTGATCTTGCCTTCACAATGCACATGCTCTCCTGGCTTTCTACCTCTGGAACTGCCTGTATAGTTGAATTCCCTGGTGTCTTGTATCGCGGGGGAGCAGAGCAGAAGATACGTAAGTACCTGATAGATAATAACTACATCGATACAGTGATCCAGCTACCAGCGAATCTATTCTTTGGAGTAACAATCGCTACCTGCATTATCGTGATCAAAAAGAGCAAAAAGGATAACTCCACCCTCTTCATCAATGGCTCTGCCGAGTTCGTGCGCGAGGGGAATAAAAATAAGCTCTCCGAGGCTAATCGTAAACGCATCCTGAGTGCCTTCACATGCCGCTCAGACGAAGATTACTTTGCCCGGCTGGTACCTAATAGCGAGATCGCCCAAAACGACTATAACATCGCTGTAAGCTCCTATGTGACGCGCGAGGATACCAGCGAAGCAATCGACATCGAAGAGCTCAATGCCCGGATCGCCGAGATCGTGATCAAACAAAATCATCTGAGGACTGCCATTGATGAAATCGTGGCTGATCTGGAAGGTATGGAGTAAAGTAGGTGGAATATGAGCAAGTTTGATGAATTGATACATGAGCTGTGCCTGGATGGGGTGGAGTATAGAGAGTTAGGATCGGTGATTAGTTACGAGCAGCCAACAAAATACATAGTTAAAAGCTCAAAGTATAATGATGAGTACTCAATACCCGTTCTAACCGCAGGGCAAACATTTATTCTTGGGTATACTGATGAGGATTTCGGATTGTTTGAAGCCTCCTCAGTTAAACCTGTAATCATCTTTGACGATTTTACGACTTCATTTCATTGGGTTGATTTTACTTTTAAAGTCAAATCCTCAGCTATGAAAATGCTAACGCCTTGCAGTGATGAAATAGACTTTCGCTTTGCCTATTATGCCATGAGGTGCATATCATATAGTCCGCAAGATCATGCAAGACAGTGGATTTCAATATATTCGAAATTTCAAATCCCCATCCCTCCCCTCCCCATCCAAGAAGAGATTGTAAGGATATTGGACAAGTTCACCAAGCTGGAGGCGGAGCTGGAGGCGGAGCTGGAGGCGGAGCTGGAGGCCCGGAAAAAGCAGTATGAATACTATCGTAATCAACTGCTTAGCCCCATCGAAAAAGACGGCAAATGGTATATGAATGGGAATGAGGTGGAGTGGATGACTTTGGGGGATAATTGCCTTAAGGCAAGTAATATCAAATGGAATGAAAATTCAGGCATCTCGTATGGGTATATAGATTTATCATCGGTAAGCAGAGATAACAACAAGATAACTGATGTGAAAGCTATTGATTCTTCAAATGCACCAAGTCGAGCACAACAGTTAGTTGAGTTTGAAGATGTGATATTTGGAACAACAAGACCTACTCTCCGAAGGATTTCGTTAATACCCAAGGAGTATCACGGGCATATTGGCAGTACTGGTTTTTGCGTACTCAGAGCCAATCGTAATACTATGTTACCAAGGTTTTTGTACTACAATCTCACCACTGATTCATTCAATACGTATGTAGAAAATAATCAGGAAGGCGCAAGTTACCCTTCCATATCAGATAGTATGGTGAAAAAATTCTCTATCCCCATCCCCCCTCTCTCAGAGCAAGAGCGCATCGTTTCCATCCTCGACCGCTTTGATGCCTTGGTCAATGACATCTCCATCGGTCTGCCTGCCGAGATAGAAGCCCGACGCAAGCAATACGAATACTATCGCGGGAAGCTTTTAAGCTTCAAGAACATAGCGGATAAGCAGGAGGTATAGATGAAATACGACCTTGTAGCTCAAAGCTCTGAAAGCACGGTAGTGGCGGAATACAATCCCCCAAAGCAGCAGGGAGCGGGATATCAATCCGAGAGTGAGCTGGAGCGGGAGCTGATCAAGCTGCTGCAAGCTCAGGCTTATGAACATCTGAAGATTGGCAGCGAAGAAGAGCTGATAGCCAATCTGCGCGCGCAACTGGAGGCTTTGAATAGCTACCGTTTTTCCGATGAAGAATGGCAGAGCTTTTTTGCCTCCAAGCTGGCAAATCCCAATAATGGCATCGAGGAAAAGACAGCAATCCTTCAGGAAGATCATGTTCAGCTGCTCACCCGCGATGATGGGACCACGAAAAACATCCGCTTGATCGATAAGGATAATATTCACAACAACCGCTTGCAGGTGCTCAATCAATACAGCACGGATGCGGGCTTGCGCAGCAATCGCTATGACCTCACCATCCTTGTAAACGGCCTTCCCATGGTGCACATCGAGCTCAAGCGCCGGGGCGTGGAGCTCAAAGAAGCCTTCAACCAGATCAATCGTTACAATCGTGAATCGTTTTGGGCGGGCAGCGGACTCTTTGAATACATCCAGATCTTTGTGATCTCCAATGGCACACACAGCAAGTATTACAGCAATACCACCCGCTTTTGCCACATCAAGGAGCAAAGCGAGAGTTCGATCAAGAAGGGCAAGCGCAGCAGCAACAGCTATGAGTTTACTTCATGGTGGGCCGATGCCAGGAACCGCCCGATTCCGGATTTGATGGATTTTGGCAAAACCTTCTTTGCCAAGCATACGCTTTTGAACCTGATCACCAAATACTGCGTCTTTACTTCGGATAAGCAGTTGCTTGCCATGCGGCCTTATCAGATAGCAGCCACAGAATGCATCTTGCAAAGGCTTCAGCAGGCAAACAACTACAAACACTATGGCAAAACCCAAGGCGGGGGCTATGTGTGGCATACCACCGGAAGCGGGAAAACGCTCACCTCGTTCAAGGCAGCGCAAATTGCCAGCAAGCTGAGCTATATCGACAAAGTGCTCTTTGTGGTGGATCGCAAAGATTTGGACTATCAGACCATGAGGGAATATGATAAGTTCGAAAAAGGGGCAGCCAATAGCAATACCAGCACGGCAAAGCTGAAAGAGCAATTGGAAGATCCCAATGCGAAAATCATCATCACCACCATCCAAAAGCTGGCGATCCTGATCAAAAAGGATAAGAAACACCCGGTTTATCAACAGAGAATAGTGATCATCTTCGATGAATGTCACCGCTCACAATTTGGAGATATGCACACCGCCATCACCAATAGCTTTAAGCGCTATCATCTTTTTGGCTTTACCGGAACCCCGATCTTTGCCGCGAATGCCAATAGCAGCGGAACAAACATCCTCCGCACCACAGAGCAGGCCTTTGGCGATAAACTGCATACATACACCATCGTGGACGCGATCACGGATCGCAATGTATTGCCCTTTAGGATAGACTATATCAGTACCATCAGAGAGCAGGAAGATATCCCGGATCAAAAGGTGTGGGATATTGACCGGGAGAAGGCTTTGGCAGCGCCCCAGCGGATTGCCAACATCGTGCAATACATCCTGGAGCACTTTAATCAAAAGACCAAGCGCAACAGCTATTATCAATTGAAAGAAAGAAGACTGGCGGGCTTCAATTCCATCTTTGCGGTGGCTTCGATCGATATGGCAAGAAGGTATTACGCGGAGTTTCGAAAGCAGATGGCTGCATTGCCCAGCGACAAAAGGCTGAAGGTGGGGCTGATCTACAGCTTTACGGTAAACGAAGACGATCCGGAGCCGGATGGCATACTTGAAGACGAAAACCTTGAGGATACCAGCAGGCTGGATAGAGGCTCCCGGGATTTCTTGGAAGCTGCCATCGGGGATTATAACAAGCTGTTCAAAACTACTTTTGACACTACCAGCGATAAGTTTCAGAACTACTATAAAGATCTGTCTGAGCGGGTGAAGAACCGTGAGCTGGACCTTTTGATCGTGGTCAATATGTTCCTCACCGGCTTTGATGCCACTACCCTCAATACGCTTTGGGTGGATAAAAACCTGCGCTTGCACGGGCTTTTACAAGCCTTTTCCCGCACAAACAGGATTCTAAACACCATCAAGACCTTTGGCAATATCGTCTGCTTCCGCAATTTGGAAAAAGCTACGAATGAGAGCATCGGCCTTTTTGGAGATCGGGAAGCCTGTGGCATCGTGTTGCTCAAGTCTTTTGAGGATTATTACCAGGGCTATCATGCCGAAGGGAAGAAGATCCCCGGCTATGTGGAATTGATATCCGAACTAAAGGAATCCTTCCCCATCGAGCAGCAGATCATCGGAGAAGGCAAACAAAAAGAGTTTGTGAGGCTCTATGGCTCCATTCTAAAGCTTCGCAACATCCTTAGCACTTTTGACGACTTCATCGGCAAAGAGATCCTTTCTGACAGGGAAGTGCAGGATTATCATAGCATATACATCGATCTCTACACCCAGTTCCGCAAGAAAGACAAAGGCGATGCCGAAAATGTGAACGATGATCTGGTCTTTGAAATGGAACTGATCAAACAGGTGGAGATCAATATCGATTACATCATTGAGCTGATCAAAAAGTATCACGAAGGAAACCAAAAGGATCAAGAGATCATCATCAATATCAATAAAGCGATAGATTCCAGCATCGAACTGCGGAGTAAGAAGGACCTTATCGATAGATTTGTTAGCAGCCTGAGCCCGGCAAGCGATGTGGACACGGATTGGGCAAAGTTTGTGGAAGCCAGTAAACAAGAAGAGCTTGATCGGATCATTGCTGAAGAAAAACTTGTTCCTGAGGCTACTTACAAGTATATCGCAAGCGCATTTCGCGATGGCTATGTTCAAACTACAGGGACAGCTCTATCTGCTGTTTTACCTGCAGTAACAAGATTTTCCAAGACTGGAGAAAGAACTCTCAAACGAGAGACAGTAATCGAGAAGTTTATGGCTTTCTTCAATAGGTTTTGGGATATAACTGATAATAATGCAAGCAAGTAGGGAGAGGTTATGATCAAGAAGATTACTATTAAAGACGAAGCATCCTACCGGGGTGATGCTGAAGTGATTGATGAATTGGCAAAATTCAGTTTCTTTTATGGAGCGAATGGGTCAGGAAAAACTACTATTAGTAGAGTTATTAGGAATCCCACTAAGTACCCCACCTGTAAAGTCGAATGGGAGAACGGGGTGCCACTACAAACTCTAGTGTATAACAAGGATTTCACTAAAGAAACTTTTTATCAGGCAGAGGGGATTCCTGGAGTTTTCACTTTGGGTGATGCACACACTGAAACTGTTAAACAAATAGAAAAGCTGGAGATAGATAAAGAATACTCAATTAATCTTCATGCTAACCTACTAATACAATTGAATGGCTCGGAGGGAAAACCTGGTAGAAGAGGTGAGTTAAAAAAGCTTGAGGATGATTTTATCAAAGCCTGTTGGACTCAAAAATCCAAGTATGATGATGACTTTAAAGAAGTGTTCAAGGGCTATAGAGGTGAAACAGTGAAATTTGCTAATCAGGTAAAAGCCAATTTCAATAATCAGGATGTTTTGAAAGAGCATTCTGAACTGAAGGATAAGTATCAAAGCTTATATATTGATGAACCGATTGAAGAGCAAGCGATCGAATCCATTGATACCACAGAAATCAAGCTTCTCCAAACCCAATCAAAGCTGTCCCAACCTGTTGTCGGACGAAAAGATGTAGATATAGCTGCTCTTATTGACAAACTTCAGGCTAGCGACTGGGTTAGAAAAGGATATCAAAACTATTACAATGCAAATGATAGAATCTGTCCGTTCTGCCAGCAAAAAACTTCTGAAAACCTCGCTAAGAGTCTACAGGATTACTTTGATGATAGTTACTCACAAAGCATTGAGAGTATTAAGTCGTTTCTCGATCAATATGAGACTAAAACCAAGGAGATTGTGCAAACAGCAAAAGGCATTATAGATAACAATGAGAAGTGGATTGATGCTAATAACTTGAGGTTGCTCATTCAGAAACTGGAAACATCAGTATCATATAACATTCTAAGAATAAACAAGAAAATCAAAGAACCCAGCACTATAGAGAATTTAGAGCCCATTGACTTAGTCATTAACGACATAAACGACCTATTAACTGGTGCAAACCACAAAATCAACAGTCATAACAAAATAGTAGCCAATATAAAAAGCGAACGATCACAGTTGAAGAGTCTAGTGTGGAGGTTTATTGTAGGTGATGCCTTAGAACCCAACGTAAAGCACTATAGAGATGAAAAATCTGGTTTAGATAGAGCTATTGAAAACATTTCAAACCGCATAACTGAAGCCAAGGAGAATTTGGATAACATTAACCAGAAACTCAGAACCTTGCGAGCCAAAATTACGACTACTCAGAAAACAATAGATGATATCAATAGCATTTTGGAAAGCTTTGGTTTTAATGGTTTTAAGCTTGATAAAGCCGCTGATAATGACAAGTACAGGATTATACGACCTGATAATCCTGATGCCCAGTCATCTCTAAGTGAAGGTGAGATATCGTTTGTTACATTTCTTTACTTCTACTTCCTGATAAAAGGAACTCAAAATGCTGCAGATACTATTGATGATAGAGTGATCGTTTTTGATGATCCTGTGTCCAGTCTTGATAATGACGTGTTGTTTGCAGTAAGCTGTTTGATAAGGAAAATTATCAGAGAAGCAAAAGGTGGAAAGAGTAAAACTAAGCAGGTTATCGTTTTAACACACAACGCTTACTTTTTCAGGCATCTTACATACTTGCCAGGTATGAAAGATAAAACGGATAAAGAGATATTGTATTGGCTAGTAAGAAAGGGAGACACTGGGTCACGAGTAGTTCCCCATAAGGTTAATCCAGTCAAGTGCACTTACCAGTTGATGTGGGACGAGTACAAGCATAATGAAGATAACTATCATATACTGCCTAACACTATGAGGAGAATTCTTGAAAGCTATTTCACTCTGTTAGGTGGTGAAGAGATTCATAAGCTTCCAGATAGATTTGATGGATATGACAAATTGATATATGAATCCCTCATAACTTGGGTTAACGTAGATTCTCACAGTATATTTGAGGATGCAAACTACAGCATCACCAAAGATAACATAGATGGATACAAAAACGTGTTTAAGCGAATCTTCGAAGAAACGCAGCATATTGCTCATTATAATATGATGATGGGATTAGAGAATGTCAGTTCCTAAACAATAACCGTTGTCGTCCTACACTTCCAATGGAATGGCGGAAAGGGAGTGTGTGCTCCAGAGACACCCGCCGGGTTCATCTCTGAGTCGTATTCGATCTGATCATCTTTGATCCACGGTGCAAGTGCTTTGATGTAGTCTCTTGCATCATCTAGGCTGTTGGACTTGGTGTCCAGTGCCATGAGGTTGTCCATCACTTCAATGGCATCGTTTAATGGATATATCTTATCTTGGGCTGCCAATGCTCGGCAGATATCACTGGTGCGGTCATCCAGGATAACCACGAGCTTGTAGTATCTGGCTTTGGCTTTCTTGTAGCCTTGCAGCCTTCCGAACTCTCGTATTCTCAGTGCTGTATGCTCTGCCAATCCCTGCCAGTAGTGCGATGATCGGTTGGCAAGGTCATTGAACTGGTCTTTGAGGGTATTGGCAAGCATCTCTTTAGTATATCCTTGCTCGAAGGCTTTGGAGAGGGTGTCTGCGAAGTTCTGCCGGACATCGGCTTCAAAGTGATTCCCGATCCAGAACAACTGTTGCTTCTGGATGGTGGAAGAGAGGTGCTGATCATCGATGCCCCAGAGTCCGATGCTGGTCTTGGTTGGGGCTTGCACTTGGGTATCTCTCAGTCCAAGCCGCACACAGCGGTCTATTATCGCTTTGGTGGGCTCATTGACCAGTGCTGCGAAGTCATCTCCCAACTGGGTATTGATGACGCCCATAAGCTTATCTATGGCGTTCTTATTGATCTTCTCGGCTCGTGGCATGTCACTCATCATCTGAATAGCAAGCCTGGCAGCATCCTTGATCTCGGTTTTCCAGGCATTGTTGAGGACCCGGTAGTACTCAAGCATGAGTTTATCGTAGTAGTTCATCAGAAACTGAACCTCCGGACTTTGACTCTGTTCCTGCCTATATCGTATTCGGAGAAGCGCTCCAGACATCCAGCCAGTGCATCACAGCCATCGATATAGCCATCAGGATAAGTGAGGAACTGGCTGATGAGGGTTGGAGTATCCTGACCCTCCGGAAATAGTACTTTAGCTGTCTCGATGATGGTCTCGGTTCTCTCTATTCGCAGGTTCTTGTTATCCTTGTTATCGATGCGCTTGATCCTGTGGCTCATAGGAGGCAGATGGTTATCTGTAGCCCACCTGTCGAAGTCGGCAAGGATACGTGCCTGACCATAGGTGGTTTCACAGGCTGCTCTGGCTTTCACTCTGTAGATTCGATCAAGCTCCTGATAGGTATCATAGTAGTATCTGAAGAACTTGGTGTTCTCTGTCTGCCTGATCCAAACGTGGATTACATAGAAGCGATTACCATCATAGCCTATAGAGATAACAGCTTTGTAACAGCCCTTCTCTCCCCAGGCAGGATCGGCATAGAGCCAGACCCGCTTCATCTGAGCTGGTTCAGGCAGTGTTCTATACTTGGTGAACCAGTGGTTCTTGAATATGTTCCCTTCGATAACCGGCTGACCAAGCATTTCTCTCTGATAACCGGTATGACCGAACTTGGCTCTGAGGTTTGGCAGAGTGGCAGTGGGGTATTGCTCCTCCCAGATGGACTTGCCATGCATATCTTCGAGAGAGAAGCGCAATATCGCCTTTTGGTGGGTCTTTAATGCAATCTGGTAGGTAACGTCCAATTCTGGATTATCTGCTCGTAAATCGCCTAATATGAGCTCCTGGAACTGGCAGATGGAGTAATTGGGGTGTACCAGGTTACCGAGCCAGACGATCTTGCCATTTCCCTCGGGCGAGAGTGCTCCGGCAAGCTCCTGGGTGATCTTCTCCATGCGTCTCTTACCGATGGACTGGTTACCCATGTTCTCTTCTTTATCGATATCATCACAGACGATCAGTCCGGGCCGCTTGGCGGTCTTGGGATTGATCGTTCCTCTATGGGACTGCTTGATACTTCTGGCTCTGATTCTGGCTTTGTTCTTGAGATAGAAGTCGAGATCAAAGGCATCCACTGGCAGCAGCTCCGGATAGTCGATGGTGAGCCGCTTATTGTTCTGCAGTTCATGTAAGGTGAAGGCGGTGCGTTCCTGTGCCAGATCTACGTCTGCTGCAGTATGGATTACGTAACGTTCACCTCGGATGATCTTCCAGATCGGATAGACCACTCCCATGAGTACCGTTTTGCCCAGCCCACGAAAACCAGTGATTCCGATGATGCCTGAGCCCTTATCAGTTTCATCGAACATAGTCTCGTGCGCTGGGCAAAATGGTAGTGGGAAGATATGCGGGAAATAGGTATGACAGAAGAACGAGAAGGCATCCCATCCCTCGCCTGTGGTTCTCCTGATGCGCTCTGCCTTGGCTTCAGGATTATCGTCTATAAAAGGCTTTGGCGGAGATCGTTTTGGATGCGATCTCCGCCAATGCCTTGTTATGTCGCTGAATGAACTTCTTAGACATAACCTTGGGTTGGAGGGTAACCATGAAAGTGCGGAGCCGGAGGCAACGGCTCCGCTGGGTAGGTTTGGAGGGTAGGTATTGGAGTCTTTATGTCGGAGGAAGGTAAATACTTATCCATTTCTGACTCTCAAGTAATCGGCAAGGTCGAGAACTATGCTCTGGAACTGTTTAAGCAGAGTCTCATGCCCTTTCTCGATCATGAAATCAGTTACCTGATCCAAGAACCGAACTATGTAATCATTGAGTTCTTTAGACGGCTCACTGTCCTTCTGATTCTGTTTGATCAGGCTTACAAGGCTCTGTAAAGCGGTATCTGCGGGGTTCTTGGCATATTCTCGCAGTGCTTGGATGAGTGCTCGCTTGCGGGCGATACCAATCTCATGATCAAGCTTGCGCTCTTCCTTGAACAACTCATTCCATTTTCCGCTCTTAATCCACTTGCGGACGGTGATATCAGATACTCCGAAGATCACCGCCAACTCTATGGGATCGGTATTGCCATTGAGATAGGTCTCTTTGCAGTTGTCCCGTTTGACACGGAACTCCATTGCATTACTCATACTCAGGGCGAACCTTGTGCTTATCCAAGTAATCGTTTAGGTCTTTACCAGGGCAACGAAGTTGGCCGTTTTCCTTGGTTCTAAAAGCAGGCAGAGGATCGAGGATATCCCTGATCCAGCGATATACCGTGGTGCGGTTGACCCGGAGAGTCGAAGCTACTTCGTCAGGTCGGTAATTTCGATCATCTTTGAATATGCTCATAGTCTCCTCTGCTGCAATGTTATTTATTGATGCCATATTTCCATCTCCCATACATTTATCAAATCAGGATGTATAAGGATGCAACACTAACTAAGCGTGCTGAAGTTTAGCACGACCTTATTGTAGTTCCCGGCATCATCTCTGACGGCAAAAGAGATGTACTGTTTGGTAGAAGTAACCATGATGGCTTTGTCGATCAGTTCCATTGCTTCCTTCCAGATTGGGTCTTTGATCTTATAGCGGCGCAGTGCGAAGATACGGTAACGGGCAAGCTGTCCCCGTTTATCCACTTGGAAAGCTTCATTGATGATCGCTTTGAGATTATCGTTAGAATCGACTGACCAGGCTTTGATACACTCGTCTATCTTCTGCTTGGCAAGCTGCAGTTCGATGCCGAACTGTATCTTCTCCCGGTAACGGATTTCGATGCGGTATTTCTCGTCAAAACTGATCAGCAGAGCATTACCTTTCCACTCGAGCCCGTTGCGTCGGGCAGCTTCGTTGAGGTAACCCTCGACGATTCCGATCAACTTCTGTTTGTCACTGATAATGCGGTCTTGCAGTTTGATAGCGCAGTCCATCGCTTTGTTGATGGCTGATTCTCTTTCGATGATATCTTGATTGAGCACCTTAACGGCGATCTCTCGTCCCTGTGCATCGGTGAGGGTGCGTTCCTTGGTGGTTTTAGTAGACTTACTACTCATGTGAATCCTCCTTAGGATCAATAGCTGTATTTTGCTTGTCTTGTGGATTTGCTTGTGGATTTGCTTGTTTCTTGATGTAGGACTGGAACATAGCGATCACTGCTCTGCGCTCTTTAGGTTCGAGCAGGTTCCAGTGACTTTTGGAATAATGTTTGATGGTGAATGCCCTGAACTGAGACTCAGTCCAGCCAGCCTGTTTCATGAGTGCGAACATATACTTGCCCTGCTTATCAAAGGTGAACTCGTTAGGACGGCCATGCTTGCGATACTTCAGCATCAGAGCCTTAAGCTCTCGCAGCCTGTCCTCCGATAAGGACGTTAAAGAACTGCCATAGCCCATGCCATCCATGATGAACTTAAAAGCATCCAAGGGCCAGTGGAACTTCTTCACCCTGAGCCCATGTATTTCTTGCCGTAGTTTCCGTGCTTGCTCTTCCTGTGTCATAGAATGCCCCCCGATTAGTAGTGTTACAGCGACTGTTGTTGATGCTGATTCATGTTCTTTCTGGAGCGATAAGGTGCTCTCTGCTTGGGAGGCATTTCGGCTTGCTTACGCAGCTCTCCCAAAATACCCTTGATTACAATCGATCCCACCATGGGGATGTTTGGGGGATTCAGCACACAGTATCCACTCTGATCCATACCAATCACTTTAACCGAAGCCATCGCCTCAAGATAGAGGTATATCCACTGCCTGCT
>Ga0265295_1003539_pt1 | contig 22591 bp, 17 predicted proteins | sample Munlansysbiofilm_FD_192503 | JGI IMG/M metagenome (GOLD analysis project Ga0265295, IMG submission 192503) | Leachate microbial communities from a municipal landfill in Southern Ontario, Canada - Methane capture system biofilm | ecosystem: Engineered > Solid waste > Landfill > Unclassified ...
GTTAATATCATATCCAGCCATCGCTTCTTCTCCTTTGGTTTGTGAAACGTCTTTGACAACGTCAACTTACCAAACCGGAGCGATGGCTACCTACCAATTATTTACAGCAGTTTACGGACTTGATCAAATGCAGGAGCTGCGGTCAATACTAATGCTGTCATCGCGGTAGTTATTTTAGTTAATGCTTTCATGATCTCCTCCTGGTTATATGTTTAGGTGTTTAATGTTTTGTTGTTCTTGCCTTTCTAACGTTGCGTAAGTTATGCCAAGAATTGAAAAAACAATACATAATCTACTAAGTATCTGTAATTAATTAGAATATTTCTTTATGCAGTCGGAGTTAAGGTGCTGACAAAAGGCCATTGCTGCATTAAATAAATATGCACTTAGAGGTATTTGGAGTGATAAATGGTGGAATGGTATCTGTGTACGTGAGTAATATCGGATACTTAGCTGATAAATAATAAAACTATACGCTTGAATTGCTTTTTTATATTTTATTTTTGCAGGTTATCATGAGCTGTTTTATTCTTGAAAGATGTTTAGCCATGTCTTAAGGAGTAGCTGTTTTTCTGGTTTTTAAAAGAGGGATACCAATACATGCAAAATTCCAAAACAGGACGCAATGATCCGTGCCCATGTGGTAGCGGTAAAAAATATAAAAGATGTTGTCTTGGAAAAGGCGATGATTCTGTGTCGACGGTTAAACCTGCTCAAGACGTGTTTAACGATTTGCATCAGGCTCTAGATGATGAGGAGTTTAGCAGTCTGGAAGAGGCACAGGAGTTTGCAACTCAATTTATGCAACAAAGCAATAAACGTCCTGTTGATGAGTTCCATGGTTTGTCGCCACAGCAGATGGCGCAGATATTAAATGCTCCCTTTGATTCACCACAGGTTGCTCATTTTGCAGATAGTATAGTAACGGCCGACCACGCCCCGATCATGCTCTTATTTAATTTGATGATTGAGGCTATCGGAGAAGATGGACTAAAGACAACCGCCAAGGGCAATTTGCCTCAGAAATTCTGCAGGGAAGCAGCCGAGAAGTATTTGGAAAAACATGAGTGGCCGCGGCCAACACGCAATACAAAAGTCAATATAGAGGAAGACTTTTTTGATCTTCATGTCACTAGGCTTGTAGCTCAAACAGCTGGATTTATCCGAAAATACAAAGGGCGCTTTATACTTAGCCGTCAATGCCGCGCACTCTTGGCTGATGGCGGAAGCGCATTCTATCCCATGTTGTTTAGAGCTTTTGTAGAAAAATACAATTGGAGCTATGGCGACGGTTATCCAGAAATCCCCTTTATTCAACACGCGTTCCTGTTCAGTTTGTATCTTTTGCAGCGTTACGGTTCGGAATGTAAATCGACTCAATTTTATGAAGAGAATTTTCTGAAAGCATTTCCAGTGGTGCTGGACGATATTGAAGATGAGATATATATGTCGCGTGAGGATATTTTCTTCTCAGCTTATCGACTGCGTTTTTTTGAGCGCTTTGCGCAGTTTATGGGGTTGGTAGAGGTAGCGATAGGTACGGATAAAGAAGAAATTTTTCCGTTTCTAACATACAAAATAACAAAACATCCTCTATTGAGTCAGGTCGTACAATTCCGGCATCCGACAGTAGTCAGCTCTCTCTGACCAAAGCGCTGGAAGAGGATAACCGCTATCTTGTCACCCAGCAGTCTGCTGATCTGCATTCAGGAGCAAGGGGACACTAGGGCTTATCCCCATGGTATCTGCTATTGAAAAAACTGGATAAGCTGGCTGCAAGCGTTTCTGACTGGAAAAAATTTAATCCTCACGATGTTTTTAAGGATCATATTCACCAGAGCCATGGTCGTAAGCACAGCTTCTGGTCAAAATATGAGGTAAAAAAAGTAGAGATAAAAACAAGCAATTTCAAATGTCCGCAAAAACGAGACATTCCTTGTGCGATTCTCGGTGACATAATATCTGCCATTTTTTTTCTGGCATCAACATGAAAGGATTTATGATGTATTCCTCAAAAAATAGCTTAGGGGACGAATATGCATCCCTTGATGATTCGGCATTTATTCCAAAGTACCGGGCAACATGCTTTTGCGGCAAGGTGCAATACGAGGTGAGCGCCGATCCAGTGGATGCGAAACTTTGTCATTGCAAAACTTGTCAGACACTGCATGGCGCTCCCATGCAATGGGCGGCCATCTTTCATAAACATCAGGTGCGCTTTATCGCCGGTGTGGAATTTCTGCGTTTTTACAATAGCGAGCAGGGAGTCAATGAGCGCATTCTGCCTTGTAAGGTCAGCTGCAGCCAGTGTGGAACTCCGATTGCGGATGAAGGGCGTAGGATGTGGCTCGCCTTTCCCTCACTGTTTGACTTTGGGCAAGGCGCTGCGGTGCCGGATTCATTCAAGCCAACTTGCCATCTCTTCTATGGTCAGCGGGTTATCGATATGCCGGACGAATTGCCCAAGTGGGCAGGGCACAAAAACGAATCTGCTCGGTTATGATCTGCTAAGAATAAGCCTGTTTTTTACTCTTAAACAGACCATTTTAGGGTTAACTTTTTATATCAAAGTTATGCTTGCTGATTTAATGGCTCAGGTTAAAAACATGTCCGAACCCTTTTGGAACAAACGCCGGAGAGAAAGAAAGCCTTAAACACTAGGATGATTATCGGTCATCCAGAAAACTCTTGGAGAATCGTCAATTCAAACGATCACCAAACTGATTGAAAAGATGGAAAAAAATATAAATACAGTCGATATCAGTGACGTTTAGGTGATGTCAGTGATTTGAATTCAGGCATTTAATCATTGTGGGTTATTGTTGGCATTTGTCCCTCATTAATGATAATGGTATTATTTTGTGATATTATTGTTTGGTTTTATTTAATGTTAAACTAACTATAGGAGAGCCACAGTGGACATACTGGAATTTATTCCTCTGACCCATGCAGAAGAACGTATTTATCTGACACAGAAGTTGAACCCCAATTCGTCATTGTGGAATGTTCCTATTTCTCGGCGGTATACGCTGGTAGACCTTGAGATTCTCAAGCGAGCAGTTCAACTTGCTGCAAAGCATACTCAAGGGCTTCATGTAGTTTTTACTGAAAAAAATGGTGTACCGGGTAAGTATTTACGGCATGATTTTGAGCCGAATATTCAACAGAAAGATTTTTCAACCCTTGGAGAACAGTGTTTTTTAGAATGGGCGCAACAGAATGCCTCAACTCTCCAATCTATGCTTGATGAGCAACCTTACCAAATTGTTATTGCTGATGTCGGTAACGCTACAGCGTATCTTTATACTAATTATCATCATATAGCTGCTGATGGCGGTGCAAGTAACCTGTTTTTTGATAGGGTTATGCATGTTTATCGTGCCCTTGAAAATGGAACTAAAATTAACCTTCCCGAAGAACCTGCGTTGCGAACTGCTTATGACTCCGAACAAAAATATTTAAATTCTGAGCAGTTTCAAAATGATAAACAATACTGGGATAACACTTTTTTAAATGTACCTGAACCCATGGACATCGCAGGTCGTCCCGCGGTTAAGAGTCTTAAGCTGAGTAAACATAAGCACCGTTTTTCTTCAATGACAACACAGAGATTACTTGAGTTTTGCTCCAGCCTGAAGGTTTCGCCTTTTCGTGTTGTATTGGCTGCTATGGCGATGGTTTTTTACCGCACCTTACGACGAGAAGAGGTCGTGATTGGAACCGCTACCGCAAACAGGCATCCTCTATCTTTAAATGACACTCTAGGTATGTATGTAAATACGAGTGCTCTCAAGATACATATTCCCGTTGATGCAAGTTTTACCGATGTCGTCTCTATTTCCAGCACAATAGTAAAGGAGGCGATTAGCCACGAACGTTATCCTTATGATGTTATGACATCAGATATACGTAAACGTACTGGAGATGTGCCCAATCTTTTAGATTGTACTCTCGTTGAACTGGTTCGCACTCCTTCTAATGAAAATGGGGAACCTTGTTATCATCACCAGGGCGATTCTCTGATTTCTATTGCAGGATTTCTCGGTTATCCACACCGAAATGCTCCTGCTGGTATGCCCATAGATCTCGATTTTGTCTATAACAAGGAGTTGTTTGAACCTTGGCGTATTCGAGAATTGGTCATTCATATAGAAAACATTATTAATGCTGGAATAGATAACCCCGATGTCAAGGTGCACGATGTAGACTTTATTTGTCGTGAAGAACAACGCCGAATCGTAGAAAATTTCAATACCGCCAAGGGTGATTGGGATACTGAGGTCACCCTGCATGGTTGTTTTAGCAATATCGTAAAACGTTTCCCAGGGCATACGGCGGTTGTTTATCGTGGGCAAAAACTTACTTACGCAGAATTAGATTGTCGATCAAATGCTCTGGCGCGTACTTTGATAAAGAATGGAGCAAAAAATGGCACTGTAGTTGGTCTACTTGCCGATCGGTCATTAGATATTATTGTGGCTCAGTTAGCGATATTGAAAAGTGGTGCCGCGTTTATGCCGATTGATGCGGATTATCCCGATTCGCGGATCAAATTCATGCTCGATGATATTGATGCACCAATCATTGTGACTCAAAACAGATTCATTGCTGAGCGTGATTTTAACCGTGCTCAAGTTGTTAATCTCGACAATGTAAATTCCTTTGATCCAAATAGTTCAACTGTTGAAAACAGCAGTACGCCGGATGATCTTTGTGCTGTAATTTATACCTCTGGTTCTACTGGTAATCCCAAAGGTGTCCTATTGGAGCACCGATCACTGTGTAATTCCATTAATTTTACCATCCACGATCAAAACTTGGGTCCTGAAGATAGAATTTCGAAGTATGCGAGTTTTTCTTTCGATGCCAGTATGTGGGAGGTTTTTGCCTCACTGCTGTGTGGTGGCCAACTCCATATAATTCCTGAAGAGATCAGGCTTTCTCTGGGGCAACTGAATGAATATTTTGAGACGAATGCTATCACTTGGGCATTTTTGACAACACAGTTTGGTGAACAGTTTGTTGAGTATTGTGACAACAAATCCCTTAAAACACTCGTTATAGGCGGGGAAAAATTACGCACGTTTAAACAGAGAAATTATCAATTGATTAATGCTTATGGGCCGACTGAGTGTGCTATTTATGTTACTGAATATGCAGTTGACCAGTTTGAAGATAATATTCCCATTGGCACCACTATTCCAAATTGCCGAATCTATATTTTAGATAACTCCGACAAACCTCAACCTGTAGGTTATGCTGGGGAGTTGTGTATTGCAGGCGTTGGGGTGGGGCGCGGTTATAACAACCTAGAAGAGAAAACAGCTGAATGTTTTGTTGCTGATATCTTTTATCCCAATGAAATGATGTATCGGACAGGAGATCTTGCCTGTTGGACTCCTGATGGAACGATTTTGCATTTAGGCCGCATAGATCGGCAAGTTAAACTACGTGGTTTTCGTATTGAACTGGGAGAAATAGAGAACGCATTGCTCTCTATAGATAAGGTCACAGAAGCCGCTGTTGCAGATTTTAAAGATAGTGATGGTCATGTTTATTTGTGTGGTTATTTTTGCGGTGGTGAAGATATTGATTTGATTAAGTCACAACTCAAATCAGCACTGCCTTCTTTTATGGTCCCGGCTCACCTCGTCCAACTCGACGCTATGCCAATCAATCCAAGTGGAAAAATTGACCGGAAAAAATTACCTCTTCCTGAACAATCAAGCCCAGCAACAGAAGAGTATGTCGCCCCCGAAGGGGAGCTTGAACAATTACTTGTTCAAGCTTGGGGTGAAGCTTTAGATCGCGAGAATATAAGTGTTACCGCAGATTTTTTCCACAGTGGTGGCGACTCACTGCAGTCTGTGGCTCTACAAATAATTATTGCTAAACTTCTGCATCAAGATGTTGACCTGACGGCAATTTTCGAACACTCAACGCCGAAAGCTATGGCAGAACATATAAAACAGTCATCGACAGAAGAACGATCTGTACTTACTGTTGCACCCCCAGCAGATTTTTATCCGACAACCGTATCACAACAACAGCTCTATCTTTTGAGCCAGATGAAAGGGATCGGAACTGCCTACAATATGCCAATCTGTATCTCTTTTGAGGGAGATTTAGATCCTAAACGGTTATCGAAATCGCTTTTGGACCTTGTTGATCGCCATGAATCTCTGCGTACTTTTTTTGAAGTACGTGAGGGGAAATGTGTCCAGATCGTCGCTGATAACGTTCACGTAAAGCTTGACCGGGCTGTCAGTTCGAGCAGTGATCCTGAGATTTTTTCAGCAGGATTTGTTAAACCCTTTGATCTGTCGAGAGCACCGCTCATGCAGACCAAGCTTATTTCACACACATCAAAACAGCATTGGCTACTCCTTGACTTCCACCATATTGCTTTTGATGGCGTTTCTGTGGCTATTTTTTTACGCGAACTTATGGCCCTTTACCGCAATGAGACGTTGCCAGAATTGCCTATACAGCAAAAGGACTTTTCCACTTGGGAAAGTGGCCGGATCGATGAACTACGCTTAAAGCATGAATCTTTTTGGTTTGATCTTTTCGCCGATCTGACCCCGGGTGATTTTCCGACCGAATTTCAACGGTCAGGGGCTCAATCGTTTGACGGGGCGAGTTTAACTCATCACCTTGATCCACAAATAACCAGTGGTCTGCGTACTCTCGCGCAGCAAAATGGGGCGACGCTACATCAGGTGTTCATGTCTGCAATTGGCGTTCTTACCGGTAGATGGTCTGACAGTGAAGATGTCTGTATTGGTACCAGTATGAGCGGGAGGGAGAGGGCAGAGACCGCGGGAGTCATAGGGATGTTTGTGCGGACGCTACCAACACGAATCCGGCTCGAATTTGGTAAGACCTTTGCTGAATTACTCGGTGAGATCAAGAAGCAGATGCGCTTAATTCATGAGCACAGTGAATATCCGATAAACGGCCTATATGAGCATCTTCGAGCTAATCGTGGACCAGGGAGACATCCACTTTTTGATATTAATTTTGTTATGAGAAATACCGGCGCTGAATATAGCTTTGAAGCGGAAAATATCATAGGAAAAGTATCCCCTCTAGCGATTAACACGGCGAAATTTGATATCTCTTTTTCAGCTGAAGAGGTCGATAATGGTATTGCCATTGAAGTTGATTACCGGACGTCACTATTTTCGCGTGCCACCATTTCCCGCATGACGGGTCATCTTTGTAGAATACTTCAGAGTATTGTTGCGCAGCCAGATCTCCCTATCGGTAATATCGATATGGTTGGTCCAGAAGAGCGCGACGCTTTACTTGTACGCTTTAATCCTCAACCCACGCCAGCACCTGCGTGGGCAACTGTTTGTCAGGCTATTTCTGCCCATGCAGTGAAAAACCCAGATAAGATTGCTGTTGTCGCTGAAGGTGAAACCCTTAGTTATCAGGAACTGGATCAACGAGCCAATCGGGTCGCACGAGCTATTCATAGTTGTGGCGGTGGCCCTGATAAGATTATTGCGGTGATTGCAGATCGTTCAATTTGGTCAATTGTTGGAATACTTGCTGCTCTCAAGTCAGGATCTGCCTATGTCGGTCTTGATATTCATTACCCTGCAGATCGAATTCAATTTATTATTGATGATACCAACACCCCTTGTATCGTTGGGACAACGGCCCAACTTTCTTCCCTCGACACGACAAGGGAAACTATTGCGCTAGATGGTTCTTTGCCGGAAGATAGCACCGACCCACTACTAGCACAGGGTGGCCGAGACCTCGCATATTGTATTTTTACTTCAGGCTCCACAGGATCCCCAAAGGGGGTACTTATAGAGCATAATGCGATGGTAAATTTTATTGGCTGGTATGTTGATCATCATAAAATTTTACCGGAATCTGGTTGCGCCGCTTTTGCTGCATTTAGCTTTGATGTGTCGGTAGTACAGATTTTTGCGCCTCTCGTAGCGGGTGCAACTCTTCATGTTGTCCCAGAAGAACTAAGGCGACTGCCCTTAGATCTTGATGAATATTTCTGCAACCAAGGTGTTACCCATGCCCACTTTCCTACCCAATTTGCAGAACAGTTTATTCGTATGTGTGACAGTAAAAGTCTGCAATCCATGGTTGTTGGAGGAGATAAGCTCACCTCTTATCAACTCAGAAATTATCGCCTAACCAATGAATATGGCCCCAGTGAGACAGCGATGGCCTGCCTCAGTTATGATGTGCAGACAGTCATGGCTAAGCCGCCTATTGGGACACCCGTTGCAAATACTAGGGTATATATTCTCGATTCCAGTAACCGGCTGTGCCCGATAGGGATGCCCGGTGAAATCTGTGTGGCGGGTGCAGGAGTGGGGCGTGGTTATCTCAATCGTCCTGAATTGACCGCTAAGTCGTTTGTTGATGATCCTTTTGTGCCTGGGGAGCGGATGTTCCGAACTGGGGATAAAGGGCGGTTGCTTGCCGATGGCACAGTCGACTTTATTGGGCGCATAGATTTTCAGGTTAAAATTCGTGGTTACCGTATTGAACCTGGGGAGATCGAATCGTTTCTTCAAAAATACGAGCACGTTTTAGAAAGTGTAATTGTTCCTCTGGATGATCTTGGTGGTGGTAAGGTTTTGGCTGCTTATTACACGGCAACTCAGGCAATTGATCCTCAGTTGCTCAAATCTTACCTGAAAGAAACGTTACCAGAGTACATGGTTCCATCCTATTTGGTGCAACTGGATAAAATGATTCTTAGTCCCAATGGCAAAATTGATCGCGGCAAATTGCCGCGACCTGAGCTCAGTAGTTCCAGTCCTCTCGAGCCGCGTAACGCCAAAGAAACCTCTATCGCCATCGCTTGGGAAAAAGTATTAGGGCATAAAGGTTTTGGTCTTTTTGACTCATTTTACGATATTGGTGGTGATTCCCTTGATGCTATCACCTTGATGGCTGAATTAAGTGAGCTGTTTGACATTAGTGGTTCCGATATCTTTGCCTACACAACCATTGCGGAACAGGCTGCTCATTTTCAGGAGGCGCAAAGTGGGCGCTCGACAAGGTTGTTACAATTGAAACAACTTACAGAACCAGTCGAAAAAGATGACCTTTGTGCAGTGCAACAGCAAGCCTATGCTGCGGCATGCCAACAAGACGTGGCGTTAGACACCTGTACCCTGTCTCTATTTGATCATGTCCTGTTAACTGGTGCTACAGGAACCCTAGGGATTTATTTGCTGCGGGAACTTTTAGAACAGTGTAATTGCCGAGTAACTGTGATTGCTCGTGCTGATAATGACTTAGCAGCGCAGACTCGATTGGAAGAACATTATTTTGAACGCTTTGCAAAACCTCTAGAGGCCGAAGGTAAGAGGCTTGAAATTATTTCGGGCAATTTATCGGCTAATAATTTAGGTCTGGATTTTGACACTTATCAGCTGCTTAGCACCAGTGTTGATACCATTCTAAATTCAGCGGCTCTGACTAGTCATTATGGTGACTGGGATGATTTTAAAACGGCAAACATTACCAGTGTTGAAAATCTCGCGGAATTTGCGCAGAATGGTCGACCTAAGACGTTTCACCATGTTTCGACGACATCAATTGGGGCCGGGCAGATTAACGGACGCAGCGAGAACCTATTTACCGAATTTGATATCGATATGGGGCAGAGCTGTTCCAATCTGTATATTCGCTCTAAACTCGAGTCGGAGATTCTGCTGGGTAAACTCAAAGAGCAAGGATTGCCGATTAATGTTTACCGCGCTGGGAACATTACCTGCGATTCCAAAACGGGTGCATTACAGCGCAACGTAGAAGATAATGCTTTTTATCAACAATTGCGCGCTTATGTTAATCTTGGTGTTGCACCTGAAACGCACGATTGCCGCAATATGACCTTTGTTGATCAGTCAGCGCAGGCGATAGTAACCCTGATGCGGCGTTCAGGACTTGTGGGCCAAACATTTCACATCCAGAACCCTCAGTTATTGAGTCTGTCGAAGGCGCTTCAAGATGATAAATTAGGTCTCAGGTTGTCATGCCTTTCTTTTCATGACTTCATTGATTTTTTTGCAGCCCATGCTGGTTGTAATGGTTTCAATGAGTATGTCGAGCGCCTTCTCCTCCATTTAGGCTGGCAAGATTGGCTTGCCGATCCGTCACAAACAGCGACGAGCATACAGGTTGAACGAACTGTAGCGTTACTCGAGAGGTGCGGTTTTACATGGAAGGTTCCTGAGTCATCCGACTTGCGACTTTTTGTTAATCATGCGCTTCGGGATCGAGTACAGAACCTGAAAAATATTCCAGGGTTCGAGCTGATTGAAGATGGCGCACTGACTGATATTGCTGCGCGAATTAAACCTGAATATTTTTCATCAGATACCTTGCTTCAGCAGGAGAGTAAGACGGTTAAAGGTCTGCGCTTTGTTATTGACGGAATGGTTGAGACATATCGACATAACGCAAATGGTTGGATTGGTACCGTTAGAGTCGCGGGACCCGGTGCTTGTGTCGGTGAAGAGGCGGTGACAAATTCTGGCGCAGCTATTAATTCTGTCGAGGCGATTGATGATACCTTTGCTTTTCATTTCGAATTGGAGGATATGCATCAACTGATGGTGAAGCATCCGCAACTTGCTTTAGCTTTATTGAAGATTTCCAGTAATAAAATTGACCAAACTGAGCGTTTGTTTGTTGCCGTGTAGATGATTCTGACTAGGTCTTTTAAGTATTAAAAGGTGAAAATGGATTCAAAATATCTTCGTCATAGTGGTTTGTTAGATCAGAAATATAAAGATTTTTTCGTGCCGACGATTTTAACATCTATGTCAACGACGATGTCTATCGTTGTAGATAGTATTATTGTTGGTAATTTTTTAGGAGCGGCTTCCCTTGCGGCGGTTAATCTTGTTATGCCGATTATGATGGGCTATATGACGCTTGCCATGCTGCTGGGAATGGGGGCTGCAACGGCCATATCTGTTGCGAAAGGACAACATCAAGACCAATTTGCTAACGATGTTTTTACCACATCGCTCATGGTTATGTTGTTGTTCAGCGTGGGTCTGATTTCTTTGCAGACCTTTTATCTTAATGACCTCAGCCATTTGTTATCTAAAGATCCAGTTTTGTATCCGTTGGTTAAATCCTACCTACAGATTTTAATTTACTGCACTCCGCTCTTTGTGGTGACGACAGGAATGGTTTTTTGCTTGCGTACGGATGGTAAAGTCAAATTGGCGTCGACGATTTTGATTGTTGCCAATGTTGCTAATTTAATTTTTGATCTTGTTTACATGGGTTATTTCAAGATGGGAATTTCAGGGTCATCGTTGGCAACGGTTTCCGGTTATGCGGTGGGCGCAGGTGTTTTATCTACCTATATTTTTGCCAAAGACCGAACTCTTTGCTTTAATTTTAAGTTGTTAAAGAAACCATTTTCTGTCATTGCCAATACTCAGAAGATCCTTAAGGTAGGTTGCCCAGCTGCTATGAGCAGTGTGCTAATGATGCTTAAAATTTTATCTCTTAATACCATTATTTTAACGGTTGCCGGCCGTTCTGGAATGGTTGCTTTTTCGGTGTGTATATCATGCCTTTCTCTGGTCTCGATGTTTATTTCAGGTGCAGCTCAATCGATGATGCCCATTGTTGGAACCTTATTCGGTGAAAAGGATTACACCGGCATCCGCTTTGTTGTGAAGCGGGCATTGCAGGTATTACTTATTACCACTGCGGTGGCAGTCATCGTTTTAGAGGTGAGCCCTGGCTTTATTTTGACAGTGTTTGGTGTTACCGATGCTGCTGACCATATTGTCGGTATTCCCGCTGTGCGTATTTTTGCGGTAAGCCTTGTGGGTACCAGTATAAGTTATCTGGCCCTTTACTATTATATGACCATTGGCAAGCGGCGGATTGCCAATGCCATTTCAGTGGTTCAGGGGTTCGCTATCGTTGTTCCTGCGGCCTTTGTCCTGTCGAAGTTTTTCGGCATTAACGGCGTGTGGATTGCTTTTATTATTGCTGAGGTTGTTACGCTTTTAATGGTGTGGGGCTACTGCTTTTACATGAAAAAGCAAGCGCCGCAAAAATATAAAGATCCATTACTACTGGACATGGAAATGGTTGTGTCTAACAATGTATTGGAGCTAACTGTGGAAAACCGTATGGACTATTTTGAGGATCTTTTTGACAACATCTGTGTGTTTTTAAAGCACCATGGAGCCACTCTGGCTCTGTGTCAAAAAATTGAGGTCTCTCTCCGAGAGATGATGACTAATATCACCAAACATGGCTACTCAAAGAACAGTAAAGCTTTTATCGATCTTCGAATTACCATAGAAGGTGATTCTGCGTGTATGGTCATACGCGATGGTGGCCGATTTTTTGACCCCTGTAAATATCTGGAGAACCTCGCGCTGCAAAATGCTTCTACGCCACAGGGTCTTGTTCTTGTAAGTAGCACGACAGAGCATATGGAATATTCAAGGGTTATCGGATTAAATACCACTACCATGAGGCTTTAAACCGATCGTTGATTAATTCTGCATTGTTTAGCTTAAAGGTGAGGATCTGAATTAACTTAAAAGGTTATTAAACTTTAAATTAATCGCGATAGCTCTCAGTGGCGGGCGATTAGAGTAACCGTCAAATGCCTGTTTGACACAACAATGGATGGTGCATTGCTGAAAGTTATTTAGTCGACATTTATAAAACCGCTATTTCAAGTGGCAAGATGCACATTTTATAACCTATCAAGTCAGTGCTGTGCATACTTTTGCTGTTTCAGGCAGCAAAAGTACTCAATCCGCTCTTGCGTTGAGATAAGAAATCAGATTTATCTTGCGATTTTTCAGCCCAAGTTTATTGCGGATACTTTCCCGTTGGTGATTAACTGTTGCTGTCGAAATGCCCCGGATGTTGGCAATCTCTTTAGAAGATAATCCGTGTTTGATCATGTTGCAGATCAAAAGTTCAACCGGACTGAGTTTAGTAAGAACCTCTTGGTTTCCATCAACAAAAGGTGCGACAATATCGGCAAAATTTTTCTTTAGCAGGTCTAAATATTTCAGTTGCCTGCCGTCCATTTCTGTCTCTAATGCATAGAAAATAGGAGTGAAAATTTTATCAATTTTCGCTTGAATGGACAAACCGATCATCTTCTTTTCTCTCTGACTTTGGGCCAGTGCATCGTGAAGAGCTACGTTAGCGTCCTGCAGGGCTTGTCGTTCTACCTGTAATTGTCGTTGATTTTTAAACCGTTCAATAGCTTTGGCAATATGGTCACTGACAGCATCAATCAATAGCCGCTCTTCCTTAAGAAATGGCCCTTCATCGAGTAGGGGCATTTTCTTAAGATAGTGGACCTCTACCAAGCCCTCTTGCCGACCGGAGATAAGAAAGGCGGCTTCTTGCGTCCATTGAGTTGGTTTGAAATTGTGCGACTTATAACTGCGCTCCTGATAAAGAATTCTAGCACAAGCCCATTCTGGATATTGCCAAGACGCTGGAAGCAGATTTGCTGCCCCTTGCAATAGATTGTCGATCGAATTATCGCTCTGCTCAACCAACTTAGTCAGGCCGTAAAGACAGTTGAGCTCCTTGACGCGCTCGCGCAGTTGATTTTCAATTCGGTTATCGGTCATATCTCTACCTTTACTACTCCCGTTGTAACATCAGCACATAGGCACTCAAAATTGCTCTTCAACTAGGTTCAAAGAATCTTTTTTGCTTCTTTAAAAAAAACATAAATAACAATCGCTCCAAAATGAATGCCTATATCTTATAGGCATTATATATGTAACATAATAGTATTTACGTTTCCACGGCAAAACGATATCTCTAAGGGGTAAGCAATGCGGTGAGTGTGTTGAATGGTAAGTGGGACAGTTTTGGCTGGCAACCAGCGTATTTATCCTCTGGCGCTTAGCGATCAACCAGATTAGTGGCAATAATATTAACTGCGCTAACTGAAAGTATACAGGGTAATTCAGGCTGATATGTTCTAACGGGGAGAAGATGAATGGGCGATTGGACAGACTATTTTCGGTTGCGCACAAGAAGATATTTAGATGGTCGCGATACGTTCCCATGTGGTGACATCTTGTACATGAAAAACACTAAAAATTTTTTCGCCTATATAAAAAAAGAGGACCTACTCAAGGGTGAAATAATTATTTACGACAATGAGACAAGGCATAAGACAAAATATGACACAGCTGGTGAACTATTTGATGCTGGCTGGGTTGTTGATATGAAAAAAAACAGAGAACTACGACTTTTTAATTCTGGGGAAGCAAGCATTGGCGTGGAAAACCAGCGTCTTAAGTTTAATAAATTATGATGGAAAGAACTGTTTACCTCACGGATTATGATTACCAACGTCTGGGAATACTCTTAGAGATTATGAACAGCGTCCCGCAAAACAGGCGGGATGACTTAAGTTGTCTTGAGGATTTGTTGGTAACATGCAAGATCGTTACTCCCGATGAGATGCCAGATAATATTGTCACTATCAACTCGCGAGTAAAATATTTCGATCTCGACACAAGCCAAGAAAGAATCGCGACACTGGTATTTCCCATTAATACAGATCTTTCATCGGGACGGATTGCGGTCACTTCTCCCATCGGGGCGGCGATCCTAGGTTATGCTGAGGGAGATATCGTTGCATGGAAAGTATCTTCCGGAAGGAGAACCATACGGATTGATAAAGTACTCTATCAAGCTAAAGCAACTGGAGAATATCAAATGTAATACCTTGGGTGTTTGATTATTGATTAGTTGCCAATTGTCGGCAATCTAATGAGGTTTCAATAGACGCTAGGTCCTGCAACTTGCAAAGGGTGATTGGTGACTTGGAATCCTCCTCTCCCCAGTCCACAGACTTACTTAATCTGTGGGCTTTTTCGTACCTGCGCTTTATCTAGGAGAGCATCATGTTAGCACTGCCTGCAGCTGAAACAGGGTTTTTATCCATGCTGGGCATACCGTTTTTAGTCTTCATTGCCCGAATTCTCGATGTCAGTATTGGCACTCTACGCATAACCTTCATATCTCGCGGGTTGAAGTACTTGGCAGCGCCCTTAGGTTTTATTGAATCTCTGATCTGGGTTCTGGCAATTTCCCAGGTCATGCAGCATCTCAACCATTGGGGAACTTATGTTGCCTACGCTCTTGGCTTTGGTGTCGGCAACTATGTGGGGCTGCTGCTAGAAGAACGTCTCGCCGTGGGGAATCTTATCATTAGAACCATCACCAGCGGCGATGCGGCCGATCTGACAGGCGCACTTTGGAACGCGGGTTTTGGCGTCACCAGGGTTGATGCCCGGGGTGAGACTGGGCCTGTCAAAGTTATTTTTACCATTGTGAAAAGACGTAATCTGCAACAAGTCATTGGCATAATTAAACAGTTCAGTCCGAACGCCGTGTACACCATCGAAGACGTGCGTTTTTTTAAGGGGACGTTGCGACAACTAAATCAAAAAAGAAAATGACCCTTGTGTGATGGCCCATTTCAGGTCACCACCAACGGTCAAAAATAAGGATCAGATCATGAGTACAAAAGTGCTTTACATTACGGAAAAAGACCACCAGGCGTTGGAAGAATATCTTGATCGGGCCAAAAGGGCTGATCGAAAAGGACGCGATACATTGGCCAAGTTGGAGGATGAGTTGGACTGTTGTTGTATCGTTAGTCCGCAAGAAGTGCCGCCTAACGTTATAACTCTCAACTCTAAGGTTAGATTTCGCTATGTGGATACCGGTCAGGAAATTACGGCAACCTTGGTGTTTCCGCGCAATGCGAATTTGGCTGAAGGCAGGATTTCGGTAGACTCTCCCATTGGGACGGCAATCCTCGGCTATGCCGTAGGGGATATAATCGAATGGAAGGTGCTTGCCGGAACCAAAACCATCAAGATTGAAGAGATCTTATACCAACCAGAGGCTGCAGGCGATTATCATTTGTAGGATGCAATGTTATGGCAAACATTTGGGTTAAAAACCCATGGCGTAATGAAGTAGCTATTGATATGGGCACAGCATTTGTGCGGGTAGCTATGGCGCAGTTAGGAGTTAAAACAATTCCGACGATGCAACTCGGAGGAGCACCTCTTCGTAGCGGAGTTATTACCAACCAGTATGCTACCGCAAGCCTGCTCTGCCCGTGGCTGTCTCAGGCAAAACGTCTTAGACTGTTTAAACCGCTGGTGCTGGTTGGGATTCCCACTGCTGCAACTGACAGTGAAAGGGAACTACTCACTGAAGCACTTTATCAAGCTGGTGCCGCAGATGTCTCCATCGTCTCCGCGCCTTTTGCCGCCGCTCTTGGCGCAGGATTAAATCTTCTTTCCCCCTTTGCTCAAATGATTGTTGATGTCGGCGACGGGGTGACCGATTGTGCCATTATTAGTGCTGGGCATATCCTTGAGGCTAACGCTACTAGGATTGGATGTTCCAGCTTGCGTGAGCGCGTGCAGGATAGTTTTCGTCGCTACGGCGAGGGTTTTGATCTGAACATGGCAGAGGCCGAACGGATTATTGCTGCATCAGGTACCTACCATACAGGGTTAAACAATGTCAGTCTTTTGGTCAAAGTATCGAGCATTGGTGGTGGCAAACATGAGCCACTTTCTGTGTATTCAGCAACACTGCAAGCCATGATCGAACCCATGATTGTTGAGATTACAGATACGGTTATCAATCTGTTCCGCAAAGTTCCGCCGGCAGTGGGGTGCGAAATCATCGAGAGCGGTATTGTGCTAACAGGTGGCGGTTCTATGTTGCCCGGACTGCAAGAGCGGCTTGCCGAAGCGACGTCTATAAAGGTAACAATTCCAGCTGATCCCCTTGATGTAGTCATCAATGGGCTCAGGGAAATGCTAAAGCGTGCTTGATAGAGAAACACTCCTCGGTTGGCGGTTGGATAGACAGCAGTGCTACAGGTTAAACAACATCTGCATATGGCAGAAAATATAGATGTGCTTAAAAAACAGCTGGATGTGAGCGTTCTCGTGATCGAGTAGATCCTTTACCTATCTGGTGTGAGGTAATACGTTCCGCGGGTAAAACCATGATAAGACCGGCAAAGCATTGCAGCGAAGGGGGTAAGTAGTGGGTAAGTTAGTTTTTACAATAGAACACAATAATTTGGTTTTTAGCGATGGTCTGTTTAAATTACCCCTAGTTAATACCAATATTGATAATAGTATCGGTGTTTTCCGTGGTGGTTTCTATTGGGAGGCGCAGGTATTTGCGTACGATGAGCAAAGCCGTTGCGCGAAAGCAAAAATTGTCAATTATCATGAGGAAGCAGACAAATATTTTCTCGGAGGGCTGCGTCGTTTTAGGTTTGAATATCTACATTTTGTCGATATTGATAAAGACGAAATACTAAAGCTGCTGTACCCATCTAGTTCTTCTGTGCCGACTGCAGAATCTTTGATCGTTCGTCAAGCCACAAAGGATGAAATCGTTACGCATGACGGGACACTCCACTATATATACCGCGACAACGGCGGACAACGGAAGCTGCAACTGCCAGGACGCCCCTATGAATATTATGATCGAAAAATGTTTTGCGAAAAAGAGTTCTTCCGCTATCTCGGGAAGAATACCGTATCTGTAGTTATCTATAAAGAAGATGGTTTTTTGAAAGCGAAGTCCACAGAGCTGCTCAAGGTATTGCACGCAAGTTGTGAAACACAAAATAAGGGAGAACCGATAGAATTGCAGAAATGGGGTCGGACCAAGCTAACCACCTAAAATTTAAATACTTTTATTCAGCGTGAATCCTAAGCATCTTACAACTTTCATTTGTCCGGCAAAAAGAGCCTTTTAAGCGCTGAAAATAGCTGTTATTTACCATTAAATACTCTGTAATATGTTGGATAGCGTGGTCCGATCCCACAATATCGCATCTATTTATTTAATGTTGTCGAGTTAAAAGCTGCCTATAGCAGCAGGATTATTATTGTCAAATGTAAGGTTGGTGTGTAAGTTATCGAGGTCTGTATAATAACTTGTTAGCTTAGGAACAACATGGAAATTATTATCTTTTTAATCGTTGCTTATTTTGTATATATATTGTTTTCTGGCAAAAAGCAGAAAACGAAAAAACGTAGACCAGCATTTAAAAAATTATATGAGCAAGATCAAAGGCAACCTATAATTGAATTTGAAAAGAAGATGATCAAAGGTATGTTTTCAGAAAACCGCGAAGTATTTGTAACAGCCTTTGTAGATGATGCCTATGTAGTATCACAACCATCCTGATGTATTTGGGAGATCATTCCCTTCACGAACGGATAAAAACGTACATATAGAATTAAAACCTTTTATTGAGCAGTGGGATATTAAGTTTCAATCACTCCTTGTCTATAAGTCATGGATTGGAAGAGCAATAATTAAGGAATATTATTGAAATATGATACGCTAACAATGCAAATGCACTCGGACGGCAAAAGCTGCGCCGCCGGTGATTTGCGGCGTTACAAGCTATAGCCCGAGTTCACATCTATATAAGGAAATGGTATGGGAGAGCTTTCTAAGAAAATAGGCGAGCACGGCGAAATGGTTGTGCTCGAATTCTTAAAAATGATTGGATGGGCTGCACCTGGTGATGGTGAAACTTTGCAGTGCAACAAACCGGACAAGCATGCAAAGAAGGAAGGGTCGCCTCGGACTACGCATGGTATTGATCTATTCTTTCCACATAAGAGCCAACTAGAAGACTTTACGATTTCTAACGCAATTATTTCTGTAAAATACACATCTAAACCTTATCCCAATCCGCCGAACAGCAAGTTCAAAGAGCACATTACTGATCTTTCACAAACAATCGAATGTTTTGCAAGATCAGAGCTGCGGGATCAATCCAATCGGGAATACGAAGGTTTAGGAATAAGAAAGTCTAATGATACTGGCGTTCTATTCTGGTTCAGTGGCAATCGTGATTCCGAGCAAGACGTAGTTGGAAAGGTTGCTGGCGTGATACTCGATAAGGAGCTTGATTTTAGCAGTATTCAGGTAATTGATAATGCTAGAGCAGCTTTTATATACAACTCGATTGTAACTGCGCGCCGTATTTACGATACATGTGAGTTGAACTTTCATTACGCATTTAACTCGTCAAACTATACGGATCAAGGCATAGATAAGTATGGGAAAATTCTGCCACTGGAGTATATTACATCTCCTATAATCCCTATGAGGTTAATCGATAGATCAAATAATAAACAAAAGTTTTGCATTTCCACGATAGAGAGCTTTAGTGAAGATGCGATGAAGCGACTGTTGAACTTTGCTAGCGATATTTCTCAAGATTTTTCACAAGAGTTTATATTTATATTTGCGCAATATGATGATCTTGAAGATAAATCAATAGTGAGTAAGTGTATTAGAAGTCTAGGCGAGAGGGCTTCGCTTTTTGACGTCAAAGTCCACTGCTCTAAAGGCGATTTCAGGGGGCTTGTAAATGAACAATAAAAGATTTCTTTTACCTTATGGTGATCCTTTAAGAGAGTTTCTAAGTCAGTCCGGAATTACCAAGGCTGATGTTAAGTCAATTTTGAGAAGAAGGGGTGTTTTCATTTCTGATGATGAGAAGGTTAATACGGTTCCTGTCCTGATAAAGACCGGAATTTCTCCTTGTGAGCTTGAAGAACTTATGGATAAAGTTAAAGGAAAAGAGGACAATCCAAAGGTTCACACGCAGAGTATACCATGGGCTGGCGGCGAAAAATCTTTACTTGATGCAATCCCGGCAGAACTAAATATACAAGATATCATTGACCAGCCGTTTTCTAACTACAGGGTACTGGGGGCTCCTAATTTTAAAGCTGTAGATGGGAATCAAGATCATGTCGAAATGGAATTCAAAGTGGAGCGGTATGACTTAACAAAAAGTTGGGATAAGAACACTTCTCAGTTTTCGGGTAAAGTTACACTCAGGAAAGGCAACGATAACTTAGATGTAAGCATGAGTTTAAATCATACATCTCAAGAAACCAAGCTTGTTGCGGATAAAGTTGCTCGAAAAGTTGTCCAGAATATGAAAAATGAGGGGTTTGTAAGTAACGAGGCAGAAGTCCGGCGTATTAGATTTAACGACTTCAGCAACTCTAACAGGGTAGCATTTCTTCAGGATTTATCTCAGAAGCAACTGAAGGAAGCTTTGTATTTTAAAGACACGAAGGATATAGGCTTTAGACCGGATAAAAAGGCCGAATTGCCTAGTGATATTTCCTGGATGGAAGATAAAATAAAAAACATGATTCTCCAAGGGGATGATATTCATACAACGTTTTTCGTGAAAGATAAAAAATATCATCAATTCTTAGAAGTATATCGGATAGAGGCAGAATACTCTTTTTCTCAAGCAGAGTGCTCAGGAGATTGTAGAGTTGTATTTGAGTTTAGCGAATTTATTAGTCGTGAAAAAAACGACGCCGAATTGCTTATTCGAGTTGCCAATATAAGTTTTAGTGAAAAAAGCTCGTCAATTTCAACAAACAAGGTTAAAGAAACTCTCTTGTCCCAGCTGGAAGCAGCAAAATTGAAATTACATGAGCAGTATCGTGAATCAAGCTTGTAACAAATGTATGTTGTCGGACAGGTTTTCCGCTGCGCTCCAAACCAGCCGCAAATGCAAGCGTTATGTCAGAGGGAAACTGAGAAGCATAAATGGGGGCGACCAAGCTAGTCACCTAAAACTTAAACCCACTATTTCATGGCAAAAAGAACCTTTTAAGCGCTGAAAATAGCTTTAAATACTCTGTAATCTGTTGAATAGCTTGGTTCGACCTATAATTCAAATTGTGGAATGTGCTCGACATTCTTCAGACGGATAGTAATCCTCACCGGCTAAAGTAAACCGGTGTCGCGCCACCGGACTGCGCCATCCTTTTAGAGTCATCCAAAAGGATGCAAAACATAACCAGCAATTTGTCTTGCCGATTGTATCCCCATGGGGGTTCCCTCACTCCACTCGCTTACCTCGAGAAGCCTATAAAAACTCGCTGCGCTCAGACAGTTTACGAGCAACATTCTCGGTGACGCTCATTGCGTTCGGCTGCGACAAAGGGGGAGAAGCTCGAATAAATAGGTAGGGCGGGCATTGCCCGCCGCCATCTAAAGTCACCACAAAACCCGTCGGGCATTGCCCGACCTACCCTCTGGTAGCCACCAACTCTCAGTAAAAGCCAATATATCTGCGCATTAATAGCTACCACAAAGGCCACAAAATAGCATCGTCCGCTGCCCTTAAAAGGGTAGCGGAACGCAAATATCGTCAAGAGCATCCTAACTTTGAACATTACGAAAAAGAGAAATGCCGTCCGCAGGACGATCTTAAAGCCATTTTTGCTTACTTTTTGGGGCTCAGCAAAAAGTACGTCGACTGCCGGGGCGAAACCCGGCGGTTTGATTTTTGTAGTTGATTTTCGAATAGTAATTGATTCAGAAGGACAGAAGGAAACTAGGTTGAACCAAGCCAAAAACCAAAGGAAATAGGGTCGACCAAGCTAACTATCTAAGAACCACTTTTTATGGCTAAAAAGCATATATTTAAGGAAAAAAACGTAAATGTACTTTTCCTTTTCCATCATTATGCCAGTTTCATGGACACAGGTTGATATCCACGCTGCAGCCTGTGGATTAACATACATCCTGTATTTTGAGAAATATGGCGATTTTGGCTTACCACATGATTGCTGATGCTCCGATTTACAATTCTATTTACATGGTCTGTTTTTGCTCAGCCACAGGATTTTTTCGGATTATCTATCTCTACCAGCAGCCAACATACGGGTTCATGGAGTGGCAACACTTGAAATTCCTTAAATATATTGTGCTTATAAAATAGATTTCCATGAAGAATCGATACGAAACACGCCAGAAATATTGACCAAAACTGGCAGCTGATTTATAAAAAGGTGCTAGATTCGTTGCGCTATCGACTCGTAGACCAATTTCATTGGAATAAGTATTCAATTGTAGGAAATGCATTAATGAAAAAAACAGCTAGAGTTTTCTTAAGACAAGACAAGGTTTATAAAAGTGTCAACATATCAAATGCAAATAAACCAGTTATTCCACGCCAGGTCGTAAGTAAATGGCAAAGAATTATAGATTTAGTTGCCCGAATTCTTAATGTTCCATCTGGGTTGATCATGACTATTACAGAAGAAACAATGCAGGTCTTTGTTAAGGGAACAGATGATAGGAACCCTTACCAGGTTGGCGGGGCAGATACTTTAGGTCGTGGACTATATTGTGAAACTGTCATTGGTTCCAACGATGAACTGCTTATTGAAGATGCCCGCCAAGATGAAGTTTGGAAAGATAACCCTGATATGAAGTTAAATATGATTTCGTATTATGGGCTTCCCATTCAATGGCCTGACTCCGAAATTTTCGGTACGATATGTGTTCTTGATAGTAAACCCAATGCTTTAAATGAAGATTTTAAAGCACTACTGTCCGGTTGAAAAATATAATAACAACGTAAGCCATTGAGAATACTAGTTCTTTGACATAACTAATTCATTTTCGATTTGAATTCATCTACTCAAGTGTGTGTTGATACCTTTCTGCCTTG
>Ga0265295_1003540_pt1 | contig 22585 bp, 17 predicted proteins | sample Munlansysbiofilm_FD_192503 | JGI IMG/M metagenome (GOLD analysis project Ga0265295, IMG submission 192503) | Leachate microbial communities from a municipal landfill in Southern Ontario, Canada - Methane capture system biofilm | ecosystem: Engineered > Solid waste > Landfill > Unclassified ...
CTGTGGCTAGTATTCGAAAGAGCAAAGACGGAGCATTTTTAATAAAAACAGGAACTTCATGGTACAGAGTTAAATTTGATAATATGGATGGGATAGAAGTTGTTGAAAGTGGTAATGATTTATTGAGTGAAAAAGATAAAGAACTGAAAAAATCGATTGAAAATAGTTTGCATGTAGTTGAGGTGAATTATAGTCAAGGTGAGGAAAAGATTAAGAGTTTTTCGCCAGAATTGGAGACAACTAAGAGCTATGAAATCAGATTAAAGAGCTTTCTCAAAAGAAAGAATGAAATATTGGAAAAAATTAGTCCAACAGATAAAAACAGGAAGCCGGATATTAGTCAGGCTATTTTAGACGAGGCAGATGCACTGAGTCTTGATTTTATTGATTTTTTAAATGAATTATTTAAACCGAATAAGAAAGAAAAAAGCAAAGATGGGTCCAATGAGGATAGCGCAGGTGACTCTAAAGAAGGAGATAATTCTCGGGAAATGATTAATGCTCATATAATAGGAGAGTTATTGGCTGATTCTAAAAAAGAGATAAACAATTTTGATAAAAAATTACAAGACTTCAAAAAAGCATTTCCCGAATCTAAGAAAATAATTAGCGGACTAGAAGATAAGAGAAATGAGTTTATTTCTTTGTTAAATGAAGTTACCAGCATTGATAATGATTCAAGGACTCAAAAAGATGTAGTTAAATTAAATCAAGCTTATGACAAATTTTTTCTTTTGACTCGTAAAAATTGGGAAGAAGAGTACAAAAAAAGGAGGTCAAATAGAGAAGATAATCAAAAGAAAGAAAAGGAAGATTCTTTAAATAATTCTCCTTTGAAAGATTTGAATATTAAAGAATATTATGGATCGGAAAGCCCGGTTATTAAAGAAATCAACAGGAGACCAAGAGAGAGATTTATAAATTTTTTGGAGGAAAAATTTGGAAAACCCGGAACGATTTATCTCAAGAAGAGCAAGAATGGTTTCCCTATCGGAACAATTGAGATATTGAGTTATGAAATTGGAAAAGATATCAAAGATAATAAAAAAGAAGATGGGATTAATATCAATAACTTTGCCGTAGTAGATAGCGGAAAAAGAGAAAAAGGAGAACCTGTAAATGAAAAGATAAAAATAGGGGAACTTGAGAACTATTTAAGAGGTTACGAGAGAGAAGAGGTCGCTGATTTCAATGATCAAGAGTTTCTTTCTCCCGAAGATGAAGCGCATATTAGAGAGCTTGTTGAGGAGCGTATGTCGGAAATAGAAGTTATTATAAAAGAATTGAAAGATAGGGGGGATGAAGCTCTTAAGGGTAGATTATCCAAATATGAAAATGTTTTTAATAATGCCAAATCGATCATAGAAAAAGACAAACATATTTTTAAGAACCAATCAATCGCCAATATTATTAATGGCATTTATGAAAAAGTTTCTGGACTTAATACGGGATTCGAGAAAGGAGAAGCTGTCGCAGTTGACGATGTGGAAAAGGAAACTGTCAGCGAGGTTGAAGCCGGACTTGAATTAACCAAACAAGAGAAGGCAATTATTGAAGATATCGCAAAAGACTTTATTGAGGAGAAATTTTGGGAAGGAATGTTGAAACATAAAAGTGGGAGATTTTTAAGAGATGATGAAATAAATGCTATGGCTATTGGTTTAACAAAAATTCAAATCGGAAGAATATTAGAAGATGAGAGAGTGAGTGAGGACAGATTAATATTTTTAATCGATGCTATTTTTGATAAAATTAAAAGTGATTTTGAGAAACAAAAATAATTTTATGGGAACAGGACAAACAACAGAAGATATCCTTAGTTTTTCACAAGAGATGGGCGATAAGATTAGGGGAAAAAGAGCGGCATCTCAAAGAGGTGCTGGTACTGAGGAGGTTTATCCCTCAAAAAAGAAAAAAGGAATCAAGGAAGTGATTGAAGGAAACGCAAGAAGGAGAAGATCTGCAAAAGAAATTTCTGAAGAATACAAGGAGGTGCTAAATTATCTTGAGGGATTAATGTCCGGAGCTGATTTTGGTAATTTTAGGGAAGAAGATGTATTAAAAGAAATTAAAAGTATTAAAGGTATAGCTGCAAAATCATTGAGGGATTATGAGGGGGAGGATAAAAAAGGGGAGGCTTTTAGAATTTTAAAGAAAGGATTGGATGAAAGGATAAAAACAATACACGGTAAAAAAAGAAAAAAAATTTTATTGGCTATCCAGAAACATCTGAGTGAGAAAGATATTATAGATAAAGATATTGAAGGAGAGGACGATGAAGAGAAAAAGGATACGGGATTTAAATTGGAAAATTTAAATCTGGAAGAAAAGAAAATTTTTAAGGACTTGAAGAAAGGCTGCCTGGAATTAAATGCTGCATTTATTAAGAGTGGAAGATTTAAAAGTTTTGAAGATGCCAGAGAATATTTGAAAGTTGAGATGATAAATTTGGCAGAGAAATATGATGCTTTGTCCAAAGAACGATCTTCGGATTTTATTCATAAAATGGTGGATTTAGTTTTAGCGGAAATTGCCGGGGAGCTTGAAGATGATAGAGGAGATAAGATAGAAAAAAAAGATGAAGACAAGGAATCTGAAAAAAGTAAATCTTATGTCCAGGAGTCGTATGATAAACTCCATTCTTCCGGTGTCAGTGATGAGGATTTGAAATATTTCTTTAATTTGCCTAGGAAAGAACGAGATGAAATTTTGAGTTTGGAGGGTAATAAATTGGCTGAGGCTTTGCGGAATCAAAAGTTAAAAAACGCTCGAGAAAAGCAGGATGTTCTCAATGAAGAATTGTCTAAAAATTTTAACTTTGAGGGAGAACAAGTGGAGGGAAAAACAAATGAAAATGCCGAGAGTGTAGAAAAGTCGGAGAATGGTTTAATGGGGAACAGTGAAGAAGAAGAGAATGCAAGACTTGAAAAGAAAAGAGTTTTGAAGGTTTTGAGCGAGCAATTGCAAAAATCTCGTGAGGAATATCTAAAAAAAGAAGACGAGGTGGGGATCAAGATTTCCCGTCTGAAGAATTTTTTCCGAAATTTCGCTTCAGTGGATAAAAATTATCAAATTGAAAAAGAACTTGAAATTTATAAGGAAAATTATGAGCGGGCGTTAAAAAATTATATGGAAGCTATTGTGGAATTGGAGGGAATCGAGGATTCGGAAGAAGCGGAAATTATGTATCGACATGCTAAATTTGGGGAGACGCTTAGCTTAATGAGCGCCAAAGAAGATTTGAAATTTAAAAAACATCCTTTGTGGGAGTCAATGAAGAGAGATTTAAGTGTCGGTTCTTCGGACCTGGTGGATAAATACAGTGAGCTTTTGGGAAAGCCCAAGAAGTGGATTACGGAAAAAACTCATTCCAAATTTTTTAGTTTCGGAGGAGGACTGGTTGCGGTCGGCGGAGCGATGTCTTTTTTAGCTTCTCACGCGCCGGGAATTAGAGCTTTGACTGTTTCGATGGGAGTGGCGGTGGCTTCGAAAGGATTTTATAAGCGAGCGGAAACCAAAAATGTTATCGAAAAAGAAAAAGATCTAAAAGCCGGTTCCGAAGAACTGATGAGGAGAATTATCGATTTGCAAGGAAAAATTGATCAAGAGTTGATCAAAAGAGAGTTGAATATCTCCTTGGAAAATATTCCGGAATCTGCCAGGAAAGAAGTTGAGGATTATTATCGAAGATTGGGATTGTCTTTTGTGAAAGGAGCGGCTCTTGGGGCGACGACTTACTTTGGTGGTCAATACTTAAGGGAGAGTGGTTTATTGAGTGAGGGAATTGAGACGATAAAGAAGTCTTTAGGGGTGTTGGGAGCCTCTCTTAATATTGAACCGATTAGTGAAATGGTAATTGAGGATTCTGGTGTAAAATCTCCCGAGGGAGGTTTGGGAGAAGTCGGTGAATCACAAATTAAAACTTCCCCTCACGGAACCGATACTCATCAAGGACCGATTGCGCCCAAGGCAAATTTAAATCCGGAAGTGAGCGATCCATTAGAGAACAAGGCGGAGGTTCCCGCATCAGAAGAGTTGATAGCGCCATCGGAAGTTGAGAGCGCTTCGGCGCAACCGGAAAATATCGAGTCAAGTCTGGAGCAGATTAACATGATTGAAGGCAAAGGGATAAAAGATTCCTTGGCCCAGTTTTTGGCTCAAAATCATGAACAACTGACCGAAGGAAAAATGGGTTGGGATCCGGAAAAATATGCCAGTGTGGAAGAATGGGCCGATAAGCGAGCAATCGGAATTGTGGGTGAATTAAAAGAACAATATCCGGGTTATAATTTTGATCAAGTTTCCACTGAAACCGAATTTCAAGTCGATTTGAGCAATAAAGCGGATATACAAATTGTTGGGTTAGAAGATAAATTTAATCTAGGAGGCAATCCTGAATCGATTGAAGAGTTAAAAAATAATTTTGAGGAAGCCGAGGGAAATCAAACGGAGAAAATCGAAGGAAGTCAGAAAGAAGTAACTGCAGAAGAAGAGGGAATAACACAGAATCCGACTGCAAAAGCGAGTGAATCAGCCGGTAGTGATGAGAGCGAAATTATCCCGAGAGAAGATGAAAAATTTAGAGAAGCGGTACTTGCGGAGATGAAGGCAGAAAATTCGGACTTTGATTTGGAAAAGAGTTTGGAAGATATTAGAAATCAATTGAGAGGCGGAGCGGTTGAAGTCGGAGAGGTGCAATCTCCCGAAATTAATTCGGCTGAAGCACGGATGAGTTTGGATGAATTTTTTAATAATTTTGCGACCAGTGAATTGCCGGAGTTATTAAAAGATAATACCGGCTTAGGAGAGGTTTTTAGGGGTATAAATTCAATCGGAAAGGAAAGTGTGGTCAATCAACCGGAAGGCGGGGTGTTTGATGTTTTTAGACAGACTTTTTCCGCTTATGGCGGGGATAATAGTATCGCCTACAACGGAAACGGCAATGTTAGGAGCTATGTCTTGCGGGCTATGGGAAATCTTTACGAAACAGGCAGATTGGAATCGTTCAAAAACGCCTTGAGAAATATTGAAATAACATAATTTAATCCCTAAACAATAAAAAATATGAGCAACGAAAATCAAGACAAAATAAAAGAAGAAATAATGAGGGATTTGGGTTTTGATAAATTAACCCAAGAAAAGCAAGATGAAATTTTGGCTAAAATCGGAGAAATTATCTTAAAAAAGATATTTATCGCTACAATCGATAAATTGAGTCCCGAAGACGGTGAGAATTTCAGAGAAATGTTGAAGCGGGGCGAGGGAGTTGAAAGTATTGAAGAATTTTTGGGTGCAAAAATTCCTGATTATGATATGATAATAGAAAAGATTGTCGAGGAGGTAAAGGAGGATATAAAGAATAATTAATTTAAAAGGTAAAAATAAGTTTATGGCTGAAGAAAGCAAATTAATTCCCAATCCCGATGCGACGGAGAATTTGGAAAAAATAAAAAAAGAGGATTTTTCCGGAGGTTATGAATCCGGTTCCGGCAGTGAAAAAGAAAAAGAAATTTTTTCTCCGGAAAAAGAAATAGCCAAAGAAATTTCCGGAGCGGAAAAAGACGCCAATTATATCAAACCTTCATCGGGGGTATTTAAAGACGAAGATGATGAAGTTGTAGAGACGGATGCGGAAATAATCAAGCAAAAAAAGATGGACGCCGAAAGTAGTATTAATCACTTGGTGGAATTGGCTACGCTCAAAGGTGTGACGCATGCAGTCAAAGTGGCCCGTCAGTTGGATAATAATTATGTTTTGGATATGATGCACGACAAATTGCTTTCGGAAGAATTGCACAAGGCTTTATTGGAAAAGAATTTGATCAGCGAGGAATAATCCGCTTGTTGTGTCGGATTAGAAAAATAAAAATAAATTTTTAAAAACAAAGATGTTGAATGTTGATTTTTTATTGATTACTTTGATTGTTTTTTCGGGAACAGTGGCCGTTTTCAGCGGTTTGTATTTGGTATTGAGGAGTTTTTTGCGCTTCAGGGCGCAAGTTAATTATTCTATGAATACCGATTTGGAGGTGGTAAAAGTGGCGAAAAACGACAAACGAGAAAAAAATTCTTCCGGCAATAATCAAGGAGATTCGTGGAAAGAAGAGATCGGTTCCATGGAGCAACTCCTAATGACTTTGGCCAGGATAAAAAGAAAAAAGCCTTTTTGGTGGGGGTTGTTTTATGATAATCCTTGTGTTTCTTTGGAGATCGCCAATCCTTCCGACAGTGAGGAAATTTTCTTTTATGTTTCTCTGCCCAAGAAATTAAGAACCACCATCGAAAAACAAATCCATAGTTACTTTCCCAACGCCTCAGTGGAAAAAGTTCCGGATTATACGATTTTTTCTCCCGGAAGTTTTACCGCTTCGGCCGTTTTGGGTTTAAAAAACAAATATGCTTTGCCGATTAAAACTTATGAGATGATGGATGTTGATCCGCTTAACGAAGTATCCAATTCTCTGAGTAAATTTAAAACCGAAGAAGAGGGAGCGGCTTTGCAATTAGTGATCATTCCCGCCAAAGGCAATTGGTATGCTTTGGGTAAAAGCATTGCGCATAAAATGCAACAAGGCAAACAACTGAAGGATGTGCATAGTAATTCTCTAATCAAAAAAATGGGGACCGAGATAGGAAAAGGCCTGGGGGATGTGATGCATGAGATGGCGGGAAGCAATTCAAAAAACGAAGGTTTTTCTGCTAATCGGGAAATTATCCAGTTAACTCCGGAAGAGCAGGAATTGATCAAATCAATTGAACGGAAATCCAGCAAAGTCGGTTTTAAGGTTAATATCCGCTTACTGGCCTCGGCCGACAGTCAAGAAAGAGCGGATGAGATATTGGCGCAAATAGAAAATTCATTCGCTCAGTTTGAAAATCCGGAAGTGAATTATTTTAAAGTTTTGAAGAGATTTAAAACCAAGGATGTTTCTTTTGATTATATTTTTAGAAATTTTAACGAGGAGAGCGCGGTCATTTTAAATACGGAGGAAATTGCCAGTATTTTTCATTTTCCGATTTCCACCACTGAAACTCCCAAGATAAAATGGCTCAAGGCCGGTTCTGCTCCGCCTCCAATCAACATTCCGAAAGAGGGAATCCTTTTGGGTTACAATGATTATCGGGGAGAAAAAACCGACATCAGGTTATCTGACGGGGATCGCAGAAGGCATCTTTATACTATCGGTCAGACCGGAGTGGGTAAATCAAATTTTTTACAGGAAATGGCCAAACAGGATGTCCGAAACGGCAAAGGGGTTTGCTTTATCGACCCGCACGGGGATGCGATTGAAGATATTTTGACAGCCGTTCCCAAAGAAAGAGCGGAGGATGTGATAATTTTCAATCCGGCCGACAGCGAACGTCCGTTGGGTTTGAATATGTTGGAATATGAAAGACCGGAGGAAAAAGGTTTTGTAATCAATGAGATGATTAGTATTTTTGACAAGCTTTACGATCTGAAGCAAACCGGCGGACCGATGTTTGAACAATATGCCAGAAACGCCATGCTTTTGGTGATGGAACATCCGGAGTCCGGTTCGACCCTGATGGAGATCCCGAAAGTTTTAGCGGATGAAGAATTTCGAAGAATGAAACTGTCGCATTGTAACAATCCGGTAGTGAGAGATTTTTGGATAAAAGAAGCGGAAAAAGCCGGCGGAGAAGCGGCTTTAGCCAATATGGTTCCTTATATTACCTCCAAACTCACCACTTTTATCGCTAATGATTTGATGCGACCAATTATCGCCCAACAAAAAAGCGCTTTGAACTTCAGAGAAATAATGGATGAGGGAAAAATTCTCTTGATTAATCTTTCCAAGGGTAGAATCGGAGAGATCAATAGTCATCTTTTGGGAATGGTGATGGTAGGCAAGATTCTGATGGCCGCTCTTTCGCGGGTTGATATGCCGGAAAATGAGAGAAAAGATTTTTATCTTTATATCGACGAGTTTCAAAATGTTACTACCGATTCGATTTCTCAGATTCTTTCCGAAGCGCGTAAATATCGTTTGAATTTAATTATCGCTCATCAGTTTATCGGTCAATTGAGCGAGGAAATTTCCAAAGCGGTTTTTGGCAATGTCGGATCCTTGTGCGCTTTCCGCGTCGGTCCGGAGGATGCGGAATTTTTGGAGAAACAATTTGAACCGGTTTTCGGGGCCAGTGATTTGATTAATGTTAATAACTATAGCGGTTTTGCCAAGCTTTTGATTAATAATGAAACCACCAAGCCTTTCAATTTTAATACTTATCCGCCCAAAGAAGGCAATAAGGAAATCCCGCGATATCTCAAGGAGATGTCTCGTTTGAAATACGGGCGGGATGTTAATATAATTAACAGGGAAATTATGGAGAGAACCAAATTTAGAACTTAATCATTTTTTATTTATCGAATATGAAAAAGAAATACCTATTTTTATTTGCGGCGATATTGGCGGGCGGTTTGATTTTTTTGAGCAAGGCCACCTTGGCCGAGTATGTGCCGATGGAGCCGATTCCGGGTACAGAGGGTACTGCAGCGATTAGCTCTTTTCCGGATTATGTGAATGCGGTCTATAAATTTCTGGTTTGGTCGGTGGGGATAGCGGCGATGTTTATGATTTCAATCGGCGGTTTTATGTATTTTACGGCAGCCGGCAATACTTCCAAAATGGAAAGCGGAAAGAGAGTTATTGTGGATGCTATTTGGGGTTTGGTGGCGGTGATGGTGGCTTGGATTGTTCTCAATACTATCAATCCCAATTTGACCAATATTAATTTGCAGAGCGTGGAGAATTTGGGAGCAAAAAGCACTACACCTTAGAAAACAAATCAAAGTGCTCCAGCTACACCCTAAACTACAAATCAAAATCCTCCAGCCACATCACAAACCCAAAATCCGGCGCCTGGAGTTACAGATGAGCAAATGCAACAGAATATAATGGAGCGTAAAATTAATTTTTTATTTTAATATTTTTTATGAAAAAAATAATTTGTATCGGCTCTTCGGCTAAAGATATTTTTTTTCCGACCGATGAGGGTGTGCATTTGGATACGCCGGAAGATCTCACTTCTCAGAAAAAAATAGCTTTTGAATCCGGGGCTAAATATCATATCGAAACACGTTTTGAATCTCTGGGCGGGTGCGCCGTTAACGTGGCTTGCGGTTTAAAAAGATTGGGAATTGAAAGTTTTTGTTATACCGTTTTGGGGGATGATTTATTGGGAGAGTGGATAAAGGGAGAGATGGAAAAAGAGGGGGTTGATGCCAGTTTTGTAAAAACAGAAAATTGTTTAACCGGTTTGTCGGCTATTATTGTGGATAAGCGAAACGGGGAGCGGATTATTTTTTCCAATCAAGAAGCCAACAAGAGGCTAAAAGTTATCCCAACCGAAATTACGGATTTTAATTGGATTTCAGTCACCGACCCCAACGGGGATTGGCGAGGTGTTTTGGATGCGGTTGCCGAGGTTTCAGCTGAAACGGGCGCCAAGATTTGTTTTAATCCGAGAGGGCGAAATATCACCGAGGATGTGGAAAAGATTCATCAATTTGCCGGAAAAACGGAAGTTTTGTTTGTCAATAAAGATGAAGCGATTGAGATAATTATCAATACCGGGGGAAATGTTTTTAAAGACGAAGAAGTTAATGATGAAATTTTTCTTTTGAAAGAATTAAAAAAAACCGGCGCCAAGGTGGTGGTGATTACCGACGGTGAGAGGGGGGCTTGGGGATATGACGGAGAGGAAATTTTTTATGTCGAGGCGTTTCGGGTGGTGGCGGTTGATTCGACCGGAGCGGGAGATTCTTTTTCCAGCGGTTTTTTGGCGGGCTATATCGAAGGCAAATCAATTGCCGAATCATTGAAAATGGGAATAGTCAACGGAGCCAATGTGGTTCTTCACTATGGCGGAGTGGCGGGCTTACTAAGAAAAGACGAGATGGAAAAATTTTTAAATAAAGTTGAAGCAAAAAAAATAAATTAAAGAAAATAATTAGTATGAGTCTTTTTTCAAAAATTACATCGATTCGAAGAAGGAAAGAAGTTTTTTTGGCTTTGGATATCGGGACGGAAGTGGTCAAGGCGCTTGTTTTTAAATTGGATATTCAAAATAAAAAAGGAATTGTAATCGGTGTCGGGAGGGTGCGCCAAAAAATCGGTAATATGCAAAGCGGAGCGGTTTCCGATATCGGGGGCGTGGTGGCGGTTGCCAGGGAAGCGATAGAGATGGCCAAAAAGAAAGCCGGGGTTAAAAATATCAAATATGCCATTGTCGGGATTGCGGGAGAATTGGTAAAAGGAACAACCACGACCGTTCATTATGAAAGAGCGCGATCCGATTTGAAAATCGGGTTGCCGGAATTAAATAATATCATTCAAAAAGTTCAGCAAAAAGCTTACGAAAGAATCAGCGAGCAAATCGCTTGGGAAACCGGACAAAGCAATATTGATATTCGTTTGATTAATGCGGCTATTTCGGATGTCAGGATAGACGGATATCGGATTAATAATCCTTTGGACTTTCAGGGACATAATGTTTCAATCAGTGTTTTTAACGCTTATGCACCCACTATTCATCTGGGAGCGATTGAATCGATTGTAAATGATTTGAACATTGATTTGGTGAGTATTGCCGCCGAGCCTTATGCGGTGGCTAAGCTGGTCGATTTTGAGGGGGATCTCAATTTTAACGCTATCTTTGTCGATATCGGGGGAGGCACCACCGATATTGCGGTGGTTAGAAACGGAGGCTTGGAGGGGACGAAGATGTTTGCTTTGGGCGGGCGAGCTTTTTCCAAGAGGTTGGCGCAAGAAATCGGAGTGGATTTTGAAAAAGCGGAGAGGATAAAAATAAATTATGCTTTGGGCAAATTAAATAAAATCGACACCGAGAGACTGGATCGGATATTCGAGGATGATTGTCGGATTTGGTTAAGCGGGGTGGAATTGGCGCTGTCGGAGTTTTCTCAAAATGATTTGTTGCCCAATAAAATCTTGATGTGCGGGGGCGGTTCCGGTTTGCCGGGGATAAAGACGGCTTTGCTTTCTCGAGATTGGATAAGTAAGTTGGCTTTTGTCAATCCGCCGAAATTATCCTTCTTGCGTCCTCAGGACGCTTCCAGTATTATAGATAAAACCGGTGAATTGATCAGTACTCAAGATGTTACCCCGATGGGTTTGGCCGGCTTGGTTTTGGAGCTTGAGCAAGAAGAGAAAGTTTTGGCCGGCATTTTAAAACGAGCGATGAATAAAGTGGATTATAAGTAATTTTTAAAAAATATTATTATGCATCAGACTTTTTATATCGATGTGGATGAGGAAGTCAATTCCATTATCACCAGAATCAGAAAGTCCTCGGCAAAATATAATATTTTGGTTGTTACCAACCGAGCCTTGATAATGCAGAGCGCGGTGAGTTTGAAATTGATAAAGCGAGAGGCGGAAAGATTGGATAAGAGAATTATTTTTGTCACCAAAGATGAGCGGGCAATGGCGGTGGCCAAAAAAATAGGTTTTGTAGTTAAAAATTCCTTGGAGGAGTTGCGGGGAGTGGTGAGTGATAATGATGCAAAAATGAAATCAAAACCGATTTCTTTGCAAGAAAATATCCCTCCGAAGGAAGAAAAAATTTTAAATAATAATCGGCGGGTTAGATTGGATAATTTGGGAGCGGAGAGTTTCATCACTCCGGATCGGCGGGTTGATTTAAGCTCAAAAAAAGAAGAAGAAAAAATTCAAGAAAATCCTCAGACTCTTAAAGACGAAGAGAGAGGCGCTATTGAAGTGATTGATAAAACTCAAAGAGGGCCATCTCCTCAGGATGAGGAAATTTTTAATGATTTTTTCAGTCATTCATCCGAAGATATAAAAATTAACGAAGCGAATAATAAAAATGCGAAAGGGGGATATAAATTTATCTGGATTTTCCTGTCAATTTTATTGTTTTTATTTTTGGCAATCGGAGCTTATTTTTATTTGCCGGAAGCGCAGATTAAGGTTTTCCCGAAAAAAGAAGAAAAAGTTTTCAATATTAATTTAAGAGTCGGCGAAAATAGTCAAAACTCTTCGAGTGCGGAAACAAGCATCTTATTAAAGCCGGTTGTATTTGAGGAAGAAAATTTACTCGCGCTTTCCTTTCCGGCTACCGGTCAAAAGGGTTCTTCCAGTCAGAAAGCCAAGGGTAAAATAACTATTTTTAATGAATTTAGTGAAACCTCGCAGGTTTTGGTAGCTACCACTCGATTTGTGTCCGGAGAAGGCAAGGTCTTTCGCTTGATAAATAGTGTGACGGTGCCCGGGATGACAATTAAAGACGGTCAAACAGAACCGGGCAAGATTGAGGCGGAGATAATTTCCGATGAAGCCGGAGAGCAATACAATATAAAGGAGGCGGATTTCAAAATTCCCGGTTTTGAGGGTAGTCCGAAATATGACAAATTTTACGCCAAATTATCCGAAGAAACGAAAGGCGGAGGTGATGCAGAAGGAGCAAGCGGATTAAGGACTGTTTCTTCGACCGATATTGAAAACGCTAAAATAAAAACCGAGAATCAATTAAAGAATCAGTTAAAGGAAAACATTAAAAAGAAGGCCGGAGAAGGAAATGTGATACTTGAGGATGCTTTTGCTTTTGAAGTGATTGATTATTCCGTCTTTCCGGAAGAAGATTCGGTAACGGAAAATTTTGAATATCAGGTTAAGATAAAAATAAAAGCCTTGGCTTTTTCGGTTGAGGAGTTGGAACAAAAAGTTAATGATTATATCGTTCAAAAAACTCTTCAGGAAAAAAACAATATGAAAACGATTTCATCGGAGAAACAATACGGTCGAGCGGAGATTGATTTCGGTTCGAAATCAATCAAAACCGAACTCAAAGTCAAAGCTGTCAATCAAGCGGAGATAAATGAAGCGGATTTGATTGCATACTTGGTAAATAAAAATAAAAGTGAAGTTAATTCCATTTTGGAAGATTTCCCGGGAATCAAGAAGATTGAATTTTCTATCAAACCAAGTTTTCTTTCCAATAAATTTCCCGGCTATCAATCCAGGATAAAATTAGAAATAGCCGATGACGCGGAATAGTTTTTCTTTTTTTTGCGGGGTTCTTCCAGAAATTGTTTTTTTATGCAATAATTCGGAAATGAAAAATAAATGAACAAAATGGGTCAAGAAATAGAAGTTATAAAAGCTAAATTAAATGTAGTGGATTTAATTGGCGAATATGTGCGTTTGCAAAAAGCCGGCAATAATTGGAAGGCTTGTTGTCCTTTTCATAACGAGAAAACCCCTTCTTTTACAGTCAGCGAAGAGAAACAGATGTGGCATTGTTTCGGTTGCAATAAGGGAGGGGATATTTTCGGTTTTTTGATGGAGATTGAGGGCTTGAATTTCAGAGAGGCCTTGGAAAATTTGGCGCAAAGAGCGGGGGTGGAATTGCCGAAATATAGCGGTGGCGAGAAATTTTTTACTCCCGAGGAGAAAAGCAAAGTCGGAGAAATTTTGGAGTGGGCGACGTTGTTTTATGAAAAACAATTGTGGCAAGGTTTGGGCAAAGGGGATATCCTCAAATATCTGAAAGAGCGGGGGTTGAGTGAAGAAACGATCAAAGATTTTCGACTAGGTTACGCTCCGCCGGGTTGGCGGAACTTGTTAACTTTTTTGATTGGCAAGGGCTATGAATCCAAGGATATTTTGAGAGCCGGCTTGATTATTGAAAAAGAAAACGGAAGCGGGCGGGCGGAAGATTTTTATGATCGTTTTCGAGATCGAATTATGTTTCCCATTGCCGGCACAACGGGCAAGATAATCGGCTATTCGGCCAGGATAAATCCTCGGGGCGATGAATCTCAGGCTAAGTATATCAATACTCCGGAAACGGAAGTCTATCACAAGAGCGGAGTTTTGTACGGGATAGACAAGGCTAAGTTAAAAGCCCGGGAAGAAGATTGGATTTTGTTGGTGGAAGGCAATATGGATGTGATTGCTTCTTATCAGGCGGGGATAAAAAACACAGTGGCGGTTTCCGGGACGGCTTTGACAGCTGATCAATTGAATATCATAAGGCGCTATACTAAAAATATTAAAATGTTTTTTGATATGGATGAGGCCGGTCAAACAGCGGCTCTAAGGAGCGCGCAATTGGCTTTTGAAAAGGATTTAAATGTTTTCATTGTTTCGATTGATGAAGGAAAAGATGCGGCCGATATTGTTAAAGAAAATGTTGAAAAATTCAATCAGGCTATCAAAGGGGCGGTTCCGGCGATGGGATATTTTATCGATAGATCAGTTTTCGGAAAAGACAAGCGCGATATTCAGGACAAGAAAAAAATAATCGAAGAGTTGAGCGGATTGATAAACAGTTTCTCCAATAAGGTGGAAAAAGAGTTTTGGCTAAAAAAAATATCCGGGCAATTGAATATTTCGGAAAAAGCTTTATCGGAGGAATTTGAAAAAAATAATAATCGACAATGGTCGGGTGAAAATAGAAACACCTTTGAGCAGAGAGAGGAAACGATTGAGAATAAATATGACAAAATTAAGGATATTCAGATTCAAATCCTGGGCGCTTTTATCAGCGAAGATGATTTTTGGCGGGAAGGCGTGGCGAAGTATTCTCAAGCGATTAAAGACTATTTTGACAATAAAAAAATTGTGGAAATTTTGATTGACAAAGGGCAGTTAACCGATTTCAATTTTGAAAAATTATTGGATACGATTGAGGATGCCAATTGGAAAAAATTTCTAAGAGAACTTTATTTCAAAAATTGCGAAAAAGATCAAAATCTTAATTCTTCAAAAGAAAAATGGTTGGCTATTGATCAATATTTCTCGGCGCTTAAGAAAGAATTATTAAAAAACAAGAATACCGAGTTGATAGAAAAAATCAGGGAGGCTGAAAGTTTGGGGGATAAAGAGGCGGTCAAGGAGATAACCAGACAGTTGGTGGAATTGAACAGAATCGGGTAGATTTTTCCAAATATTGGCAAATATTTGTTTTTATGTTAAAAATAGTATAAAATTAAGCAGATAAAGAGATGTAATTTTTTGCATCAATTCTTTTGTTTTTAAGTTAAAATTTTACTTTGCAAAAAAATGGCTACAACCAAAAAGAAAGCGACAAAAAAATCCACTTCCCAAAAGACCAATTCTAAGGTTTCCAGTCGGAAGTCTTCTTTAAAAAACAAGAGAAAAACAAGGACGGTTTCTTCCAAAAAAACTATCAAAACTTCTCGGGTAAAAAAGAAGAAAGAAATCAAAAAAAAGGTTGTTAAAAAGAGTAAGAAGCCGACCGTTAAGAAAACCAAAAAAGTCCAGAAGAATATTCGGCAAAATAAAAAAGCGGTCTCTTTAAAAAAATCGGCCCCAAAGATAAAAAAGGTTTCCAAGGTTAAAGCCAAGGCCAAAATCGGGGGGGTAATCGAGGATTTGGTTTCAAGGGGAAAGCAGAGGGGTTTCATCACCGAGGATGAGATTATCCATGCTTTTCCGGATATGGAAAAAAATATTGAAGAATTGGAGGAGCTTTATAATAAATTGGAGACCGGCGGAGTGAAGATTGTCAGTTCGGGTGAGGTGATTAAAGAGGAGACCGACAAAATAGGGCGGGAATTTTCACCGGAAAAAATTGACAAAAAGAAAGAAATTGAGAATGTTGAGCCTAATTATAATGATTCCGTGCAGATGTATCTAAGAGAAATTGGCAAGGTATCTCTATTGAAAGCTGATGAAGAGGTGCGATTGGCGAAGTTAATCGAAAAAGGGGATCCTTCCGCCAAGCAAAAGTTGACCGAAGCTAACCTGCGGTTAGTGGTTAGTATTGCCAAGAAATATGTCGGAAGATCAAATAATCTTTCTTTGTTGGATTTGATTCAAGAAGGGAATATCGGATTATTTAAGGCGGTGGAGAAGTTTGACTATCATAAAGGTTATAAGTTTTCCACTTATGCCACTTGGTGGATAAGGCAAGCTATTACCAGGGCGCTGGCTGATCAATCTCGGACCATCAGAATCCCGGTTCATATGGTTGAAACTATCAATAAATACACTCAAATAGTCAGACAATTGGTCCAGGAGTTGGGCCGAGAGCCTTTAGCTGAAGAAATTGCGGCGGAAATGGATTTGGAGGTGGAAAAAATTCGCCATATTCAAAAAATATCCCAAGAGACCGTTTCTTTGGAAACATCTATCGGAGACAGTGATGACGATAGTGTTTTGGGTGATTTTATCGAGGATACCGAGACGATAATGCCCGATCAAACCGCTTCGCGAACCTTACTAAAAAATCATGTCACAGAAATATTAGAAGAACTTAGCCCTAGGGAACAAAGAATTCTCAAGATCCGTTTTGGTTTGGATGATGGAGTGACTCATACATTGGAGGAGGTGGGTCAAGAATTTGGTGTAACTCGTGAGCGTATCAGACAAATCGAGGCTAAGGCTTTGGATAAAATTAGAAATCAAAAGGGATTGGGTAAATTGAGGGATTATTAAAAATCCTCTTGATTTATTTTTTTAATAAGTTATAATGGTTTTTGTCGGGTTTTGAATTGGAAAATAGCTAAAATTTTTAAAATTTGGTTAATAATTTTTTATTTTTAATCAAACGTTGAAAATTGAATATATTCCGCGATAGTTCCGATGTGAATTTATTTTTTAAAATTAGGCTCAGTATTTTTTACTGAGTCGAACATTAAAAATTACATTCCGCGATAGCTCAGTGGTAGAGCAGTTGGCTGTTAACCAATTGGTCGGGGGTTCGAATCCCTCTCGCGGAGCAAAATTAAAGCAGGATTAAATATCCTGTTTTTATTTTGCGGAGTGAAGAAAGTGAACAGTTTCACTTTCGTGAGGATTCGAAAGTTGGAGTGATGCGCCCAAGCGCCACGAGACGGGGTCGAAGAATTTTTATAGCAATAAAAATATCTGTGACCGAATCCCTCTCGCGGAGCTAGTGAAAATAAGGCTTAAGTAAGTCTTATTTTTTATGTTCTAAGATAAATTTTAAATCTGTATATTTAAAACAAGTTTCGTGCTTGACATATTTAAATAAATACAATAACCTTATTATCAAAGTTCTTTTTCAACTATAGTTAAAAAATTCAGAAGAGAGGTATGATCATGAACTATTCTTTCGCATTTACGGTTTCTAAAATAAAAATTGGAAATAGTTGGATTCTTTTCAATTGGTTGAATACACAGAATATTTCCATAGAAGATTCTAGCCATCCTCTTTACCAGATGCTTGAAGCGGGGGATAAAAAAGTCAAGCCATTTGAAGTCAATGGGTTTTATAATGATTTTGAATATTTGAGGGATAATCATTTCTTTGTGGAAAATCAGGAAGTCATAAGAAATATAGTTAGATCTCAATATTTGGAAATTATTGATGGTAAAAACATTAGTGTCACAATGATGCCAGTCAACCAAGCTTGTAACTGTCGATGTCTTTATTGTTATGAGGATCATAGTAAATCTGGCCTAATGGGCGATGCTGACCTGGCTGTATTTCAAAGGTTCATTGAAAGGCAAGATATATCATCCTTGCGCATTGATTATTTTGGTGGGGAGCCATTACTGAATATAGATTTTATTAAGAAGTGTAATGAGGGTATGATTGCCTTAGGAAAGAAAAGAGGATTTTCGTTAACCCCATCTTCGATGACCACGAATGGGTATTATCTGACGAGAGATAACTTTTTGAGTCTGTATGATTTAAGAATTACATCTTTTCAAGTAACTGTCGATGGTGATCGAGAAAATCATGACAGATATCGCCCGCTTACAAATGGTCAAGGCACATATGATGTCATTTATAAAAATCTTCTTGATATTGCAAATACAGAAAGGAATTTTTCTTTAACACTTCGAACTAATTTTACACCAAAAAATGGTTCTAAAGAAAAGAGAATTGAATTTCTGGAAAAAATCAAGTCTGATTTTAAAGGTGATAAAAGATTTGTTTTAATGCCGGAGCCAATTGGCAAATGGAAGGATGGTGAGGAATACAAGGATGAAATGCATAGTAGTTTTTCAGTTGCAAATGCATTGCGTGAGCAGTTTCAGATGGATGCAGAAGATATGGGACTGGAAACGTTAAGTATGGTTTTGTTGTGTGGTCCAGAATCTCATTTCTGTTATGCAAGTAAGCCTAACGATATGGTTATCTACCCCCTTGATGAATATGGAAGGTTACCTATTCAGAAATGCACGCTTGAGGTTAATAGAAAAAACAATAATGTTGGATTCATTGATTCGGATGGTCAGCTGATAAAGAATGAAAATTGGCAAAAGTGGGTTGTTGATAATCTCTTCGTGAATAAAAAATGCAGAAATTGCTTTTTTGTTCTGAATTGTTTTGGCAACTCTTGTGCTTATAAAAATCAATCAAGAGGACAAACTGTTTGTCCAAGAGAAAAAAGGCAGGAATATGCTTTGATTTCTAGGATTTTAAAGTATATTTCCAATCATCAATAATAAACAGGACCCAAAAGGAGGTGATTAAGAATGTCCAAACCTAAAGTTAAGCCGATTGTTATCGGTAAAAGCTTGAAAGATGTCGCTTCTCAGGCTGTCGGCAAGGATGGTAAGGTTGACCGAACTCGTGTCACAAAGGGTGATTGTGTAAAATGACAGTCATCACTACAAAGTAGTAAGCCTCAAACAGGCGTCAGATTTAGTTTATCTGGCGCCTTTTAATTTTCAAGTTCCATATAGATACTATCTTTAATTTCTATAAAGCCATTGTCTTTATAGAAATCAACAAGCCATGGAATACCCGGTTCAGTAACGAGACCAATATTTCTTACCCCATACTTTCTTAATTCATCGATAACAGAAGTTAACAATAATTTTCCCATACCTTTTTTCCTGAAATCATCATTTACAAAAAGATCAACGATTATTCCGTGCCTAGATAAATCAGAAATGGCTCGAATAGCTCCGATTATTTGATTGTCACTATAAGCTAAGCAGATAATGGTTGAATTATCTATGGTAATATTGGTAACTGGAAATTTATATTTTGTTGAGTAGAATTCGATAATAGCATCCTTGAATTCATTAAAACCTTCTTTTTTTAGTGTTTTTATTTTAATCATAATTTTAATGTTAATAATTTTTAAATACCCTTATTTTTTTAATTATATCATAGATGTTAATGAAAGAAGAGCTATTGGATTTTTTGCTTTGTAAGTTCTGAACATATCCACTAACTGGAGCAAATTAAAAAAGATACCTACGAAGGTATTTTTTTAATTTGCGTAGCGAAGAAAGTGAACAGTTTTAATGTGAATTATTTGAGAGATTTATCATTTTTGTATTCCAAAATATCTCCAGGCTGACAGTCTAGGGCTTTGCAGATTGCTTCCAATGTAGACAGCCTGATAGCCTTGGCTTTTCCGTTTTTCAATATGGAAATATTAGCCATCGTTAATCCAACTTTCTCAGTAAGCTCAGTAACACTCATTTTTCTTTTAGCTAACATTACATCAATATTTATTATAATAGCCATATATTTTTTCTTAAACTGTTAAATCGTTTTCTGATTTTATCTTGGCAGCATTTTGTAAAAGTTTCTGAAGCACAGCGGCAAAAGTTGCTATAATTATAGAGGAAAAGATAATAACAAATCCCAGCGCTACGAGACCTGGAGCATCATCTTTATCCGCTACGTGAAATATATAAGGCATACCCGTTGTAAATAAGGCACTGATTGAAACTGCAGAATATTTTATATTTTTTAATGCTCTTACCGATAAGCTTGAAAATGCTTTATTTTTTTCAATGTAATTTAATAATTTTATTGCCTGATAGAGTGCCAGGAAAAATGGAATGGCTGTAATATACAACCCTAAGAAAATGTAGCCGTAATCGAAATCTCCCTTTAATTCTGATTTGATTAGAAACGGTAGGACAAAAATACATACAGTGAGAACTACTGTTCCAATCAAAACGACAACTCCCTTTAAAAATAATGTTGATCCTTGTTTCATAAAAAGTATATTAATTATTTATATATTTTTTCTTAAACTGTTAAATCGTTTTCTGATTTTATATCCACAGCGCTTTGTAAAGTTCTTTCAAAAACAGCTGTGGCAGTGGCAACTATAGCAGAGACAAAAATCAGGAGAAGACCCATCATAACACCGCCAGCAATATCATCGTCGGGTCGAGCTATAAATAGGTAGACTTCTGGCACTACGATAAAACCAATAATGGATATTGCGCAATATTTTATAACTCTCAAGGCTTTTACGGATTTGAATGAGAATATTTTATCTTGTCCGATGTATTGGAGTAAATTAAACGCTTGATACAAGGCTACAAAAAATGCAATAGACGCTGTATATGCATAAGCTAGAAAGGGATCATTAAAATATATTTGAAAGAGGGTGGCATTCGCATTTCTACCCTCGAGGTGGGGTTCCCATAGCATAAAAGCAAGAGTGCCGATACCGATAAGTACAATGACTATTTGAAGAAATATTGTTGAGTTTCGTTTCATAATAAAATATTTTATTAAGTTATTGATATTCTTATACTATTTTATTATTTATCGTTTGTCAATATATTTTTATCGTTAAATTATATTCATTTTACCAAACTGAAAGCCAGTCATAATCAGCGATTGCGATTGGCAAGATGCTTCACTTTAATACAACTTGTTAAGAGAGTATTGCGGGGTTGATTTTTAAACTAAACTCTGGTATATTCATTGGAAGATCTTTGACAGATATCCAATCAACCCTTTAGAGAGGCTCATATGAAAATGCTTATTAATGGATGGTTTCTGGTGTTATTATCACTGCTAAATGCATCATTTGCACTAGCTTTTAGTTCAGGTGAGTTAGGAGAAAAATCAGACAAATATGGAGAGAATTTTTCATATTTTGTTACTACATCATCAATAAAAGGTAGTGTTCTGCATGTAGATACTGGTATGGCAGTAGCAATAATAAACTTAAAAGATAGGTGCATTTTAGCTACAGCCAAGCATATTGTTCAAGATGTCTCATCTGTGATGGTGGCGCCATTGAACAATGGGATGATTAGTCGCAAGAAGATAAAAGCAGATGTTATTTATAAGGACAGGAAGGATGATGTGGCCTTTTTATCCTTTGCTACACAAGCTGAATGTGTAACTCCCAATGTGGCCATAGATGAAAATGAATTGATTGGGAGTTCTGCAATGGCCTTTAAATGTTCTTTGGATAGTGGTTGTTATACAACAAGAGGTCGCATAAAGGACTTTTATAAAATACAAGATGGTAGGGATTTTATGGTTGCGGATATGTCGATTGAAAAAGGTTTTTCCGGTAGTGGTGTATTTAATAACAGGGGTAATTTAATCGGATTGGTTAGTGGAAAAGATAACAACGCCGCTATAGCGTATTTGATTTCTGGACCAAGAATCATAGATGCCTTTAGGAAATCGAAAAAATAAATGGAATATTATTTCCAGGTCAGACAAACCTGCGAGGGGTAAAAATCTCGCAGGTTTTTTAATTTTCTTGATTTGTTTATTTTTTAATTCTGACCTAATATATGCGCAAGAGAAGTTTAATTTTTTATACTCAATAGCCTAGTGGAGCTTTTGGTGGTAAGATGTTAGATATGGAAGAAAAAATAATAAAAATTGAAGATTTGGGGTGGGATGATTTTTTTCAGTCTAATTGGGCAGAGCTCGGATTGGGCGATTTTTCGGTGGCTCGGGTAATTGCACAATACAAAGGAGCTTATAAAGTTAAAAATACTGAGGGAGAATATTTAGCTAAAATAACTGGCAAGCAAATATTTGAAGCAACATCTAAGGAAGATTATCCGGCAGTCGGTGATTGGGTGGTTATTGTTTTGACTGACGGAGATCAGGCTATAATCCATAAGTTATTGCCGAGAAAAACTGTGATGAAAAGGAAATGCAATAACAGGGATGAAACTCAAATTATCGCTACAAATATCGACACCGCTTTTGTTATTGAAGCTGTGGATAGAGACTATAATCTTAACCGTATAGAAAGATATTTTGCTATTGCTAGAGATAGCGATATTCAGCCAGCCATTATCCTTAATAAGATAGACTTGGTTTCCAAAGAGGAATTAGATATGAAATTAGTTGAAATAAAAAACAGAATGGGTGACGTCGAGATTATTTCTACCAGTACTTTAACCAAAGAAGGATTGATGGAATTAGAAAAACATATCATTAAAAGAAAAACTTATTGCTTCTTGGGTTCATCGGGAGTAGGCAAGTCATCCCTAATCAATAAATTATTAGGAGAGGAAATTATAAAGACCGAAAGTATTGGTGAGCATTCCGGGAGAGGAAAACATGCCACTACCACACGAGAGATGTATTTCTTGAAAGAGGGTGGAATTGTGATTGATAATCCCGGAGTGCGGGAGGTGGGATTGACCGATATGCGGACGGGAGTCGATGAATCCTTTGATGATGTGGCGGTGTTGGCAAGAAATTGTAAATATATCGATTGCACTCATATCCATGAACCGGAGTGTGCGGTTTTGTCGGCTCTGAGAGCGGGAGAGATAACTGAAGATAAATATAAAAATTATATAAATTTAAAAAAAGAGGCTGAGCATTATGAGTT
>Ga0265295_1003541_pt1 | contig 22581 bp, 17 predicted proteins | sample Munlansysbiofilm_FD_192503 | JGI IMG/M metagenome (GOLD analysis project Ga0265295, IMG submission 192503) | Leachate microbial communities from a municipal landfill in Southern Ontario, Canada - Methane capture system biofilm | ecosystem: Engineered > Solid waste > Landfill > Unclassified ...
TCTGCCAAGTGATCAGAATCTGCCTGCAACGCGTCACCCACTACAACAAGTCACCATATAGAGCCGATCTGATCGAACCATGGCAAATGAAAATCAGGCTGGTATAAAAAAATGGGGGAATGCCAGCGTTTTTTTCCTTGACAGGAATTCCGGCGGGAAATAGCTGTTGTTTTGGGAGTTGAGATGAAGAAATTCGCTTATCCGCTGATCCTGGCCCTGCTCTTGCTGCTCGCGGGCTGTGACCTCATCTGTCCGGAGGATCCGCCCTCCGGCTGGATCGAAATTGCCGGCCAGGATTTTCCTGTCTATGTGGGCCATTTTGCCAATTACGAGCACACCGATGCCAACGGAAATTCCCTGGGTACGGTGGTTTACGGCGAAGATGGCGACGCCAGCGACTGGCAGATCTTTGCCTATGAGCCTGCAATCCGGGGCGCTCTGCCCAAAATGGCCGTTAAGGCAGGCGGGGCCAGGGATGAATACCACATCCTGGTCCAGGCGTTTTCTTACACCTCAGTTGATCTTGGCGCTGCCATCCTTTTTAACGGCAATGACACCGGTTTCATCACGCCGCACACCTTCAGCTATCAGGGTGCCTACGATCCGGCTTTGGAGGACAGTTTTTTTGTGTCGTTGCCCTATCATGAGTTCTTTTGCGGTCCGGAGGTCAGCTTCGCCCCGGAAACCAATACCTACAGCTATGTCTTCCATGGTTCGCCATTTATCCCTCCCTGGTATTCCTACACCGCCAGTCTGGATGAGCTGGGCCATGTTCTGCTGAGATGGACATTTGAGACGGAACCAAACGAGCTGGGGTTCCGGCTCCACCGCTCTGAGACGAACAATGACATTGCCACAGCCGAGGTTATCAATCCGGAATTGATCCCCGCCACCAACACCGGCGAGATGCACGATTACAGCTATACCGACGTGAACGTGTCCCCCGGCCACACCTACTATTACTGGCTGGAGCGGGTCTTTGACGGAGCAGACTCTTGCCTTTACGGTCCATGGTCAGTTCTCACACCCCCGGCTGACAACAGGATCGCTCCGGCCTATCCGAATCCCTGCCGGAACTACTTTTACTTGCCCCTGGATGTGAAATTCGAAGGTGGCGCGACCGTGCTGCTGCTCGACAGCCAGCACGCGGTGCGTAAAACGGATCTGCTGGGCGCGGGAAACCACAATCATTACCTGGATGTGCACAACCTCGAGCCCGGCCTCTACCGCGTTTTCATCTGGTTCCACGACGGCCACTACGCTTACGGGGACGTGCTGATCGAGGAGTGAAGCGAGTTGGGATTCGATGAAAATATCTTTGCTGTAACTGTGGATTTTTGTTGGCTATTGATTGACCCGACAGGAGGTTAGCATGAAGAACGCGGTTGTGATCTTGCTCTTGATTGCCGCTTTGATACCTCTGGCGGCATCTGCCACTGCCATACAGATAATGGCGCAACATCTTCCCGGACCGGAGCTTGATCCTTTTCCCACCGAACAGAAGGAAGAAGACCGGACTTGGCTGCTCACCCAGAGCACCCACTATTCCTATCCAGGCTTTTGGGATCCCGAGGACCTGGAAGAGTACAGCTACGACCAATTCAACCGGCCGCTCCAGTACACTGTGAAGACTTGGAACGACGGTGCCTGGCTGCTGGTCAACGTGAAAGACTATTTCTACAATCCGGAGGGTTGGTTGGCGGAAACGATCTGGCGGAACTTTGACGGCTACGAATGGCAGAAATCCCAAAAAGTATGCTATGAGTACGATGCCGCCGGCCGCAAGACCCTGATGGCCGTTTACGAGTTTTACAACAACGACTGGGTGGAGTGGTACCGTCACGTTTACACCTACACCCCGGCCGGCCTCCTGGCCACCGACAATACTTACTATGTCGACGGCCAGGGCGTGACCATCGAAACCAATTTGAAAACCTACAGCTACAACGCCTCCGGGCAACTGACCGAGCTGTTTGAGCGCGACATCACAGGCGACTGGGAATGGGTCTTTGAACACCGCACCCTTTACAGCTATGATCAGGACGGGCTGCTGACCCAGACTCTGTTTCAGGAGCCGGACGGCAACTACATCTGGCAGAACCTCGCCCGACACCTTTACTACTACGATGCCGCCGGGCTGCGAACCGAGGACTGCTGCCAAAGTTACTACTCCACAACCGGTTGGCAAAACTGGTACCGCTACCTGTTCAGCTACGGCGCCAACGGGCTGCTCAGCGAGAATCACTACCAGGAATATGACGGGGAATGGGTTTCGGTAACCCGCGATCTCTACTCCCGGGACAGCCACGGCAATGATATCGAAAGACTCCACCAACGCTGGTTTGACGGCGTCTGGAACGACAGAGACAAATGGGAGCGGGTCTTTGCCAATACCTCCGTGGAGGATGAGCTGGTTCCCGGGCTCCAGCCAGAGCTAACCTGCCACCCCAATCCCTTTGCCGGCAGCGTGGAGATCAGCTTCGAACTCAAAACCCCCGCCCGGGCCGAACTGGCCGTTTACAACCTCCGGGGACAGAAGCTATGCGATTTATCCAGTGCAATTTACGGGCCCGGCAAACACGGCTTGGCCTGGGACGGCCGGGACGGCGAAGGCAAGCCGTTGCCTGCCGGGATCTATCTACTCAGGCTGCGCGCCGCGGGGCAGGGAACGGCCCAGAAAAAGATCAGCAAGCGTTGAAGTAACCCTGGAGGCATTTTATTGATCAAACTCACGGGGTGAACAAGCAGTCTAACAAATCGGAGATTCAGGGCGGAGCCCAACGGGCGAAACACATCAGGTGGCAATCCCGGTTTCTTTGGATATCAGAAGTTACGAAGCCACGAAGGGGCGACACGATAAGCTAATATATTAGGCCCAAGTTCATTTATGGTGGGTAAACTCTAGTATCCTATCCGTCATTCCAGCGCAGGCTGGAATCCAGGTCTTTTGTCGGGTTCGTAGCGCAGCATGCCAATGCTGCGTTTTGGCTTGTCGCAGGATCGGAATCCTGCGCCACGGGGCTTTTCTGGATCCCAGCCCACGCTGGGATTACGGTACCGATGTGCCATTCATACACACCCACTCTATTTGAACATGAGCCAAATATTATATGACAAGTATTTGTGTCGCCCCTTTGGGGCTTGCACGCATCTTTTGCCTCCCCTCCCAGGGTTCCGCTGCGCTCCACCCTGGGCTAAGTTGTTGCGCCCCTCCGGGCGTTTTTCACCACCTCTTGCCGCAGGGTTCTGTCCACCTGCACACTCTTCTCCATAGCTTGCTAGGGATTTGATCTGGGTGGGCTCCGAAGGCCCTCAGCTGCGCCTATTTGACGCCGCCCGCCTGATCCCCGCACCGGATGCGGCCATCATGCGGGGGGCGCGCGAGGGCTGAAGGGCAGGGCCTTTAGAGGGCAGACCAGAGCAGCCCGGAGGGGGACAGACCATAGCGAGGGTGCGACCGAGCGCAGCGAGGCAAGCCCCTCGTAACGATACAGGAGATCATAATGGAAGTTGCCTCCACCCCTCCCCGGAAACGTGGAACGCTTCCGGGGAGGGGTGGAGGCCTGCTAAATCGGTTAATCTATCCGTTTAACGAGGGGTTCCGAACCGTCTTAAGCCGGTTCTACACGCCCTCGCTATAGTTCTGCCGCCCTCACTGGCTGTATCCACCCGGTTTGAAAGAGAGCAATAGCTTTTTCATAACAACCACCCAGTTTGGCATTACCCAAACGGTCTGGATTCCGGGTCCCTGCGTGCTGGGGCACGCTTCCCGGAATGACACCATGTCTGCATCTTACTGCTATCCGTGATGATCCTGCCATCCGAGCTACTTCTTCTTTTTCTGAACCAATTTTCCCTTTTTCCGCGCTTTTCCGTGACCTGTTCTTTGTGCCTCGGAAAGAACCACCCCAACTAGCTGAAGCTTACGGTAGAATCATCAACCTTCCTATCCTGGCATCCGCGTTCACATGTTTTCCAACCGCAGGAGCAAAGAAAAAGCCTCCCCCGGGTTTGGGAGAGGCCTTACATGGATGGTATTGGAGATGTTTAGTACATTCCGCCCATGCCGGGATTGGGCATCGGAGCGGGTGGTTCGGGTTCCTTGATGTCGGTGATGATGCACTCGGTGGTCAGCAGCAGGGCCGCGATGGAGGCGGCGTTTTGCACGGCTGAGCGCACAACCTTGGCGGGATCGATGATGCCGGCTTTGAGCAGGTCTTCGAATTTGCCGTTGGCGGCGTTGTAGCCCATGTTGATCTCGTTGTAACCTTTCAGTTTTTCCACGATCACAGCGCCTTCTTCGCCGGCGTTCGCGGCGATCTGGTAAGCGGGGCGTTCCAGGGCTTTCATCAGGATCTCGACGGCCATTTTCTCTTCGTGGGAGAGGTCTTTCATGTTTTTGAGGGCTTTGGCGGCCTGGATCAGGGTGACCCCGCCGCCGGGCACGATGCCTTCCTCAACCGCGGCGCGGGTGGCGTGCAAAGCGTCATCCACGCGGGCTTTCTTTTCCTTCATCTCGGTCTCGGTGGCGGCACCGATGCGGATCACGGCCACGCCGCTGGAAAGCTTGGCCAGGCGTTCCTGGAGCTTTTCCTTGTCGTAATCGGAGGTGGTTTCCTCGATCTGGGCTTTGATCTGCTTCACGCGGGCGGCCACAGCCTCTTCGCTGCCAGCGCCTTCGCGGATGGTGGTGTTCTCTTTTTCCACGATGATCTTCTTGGCACGGCCAAGATCGGTCATGGTGGCGCTGTCGAGGCGGCGTCCCATTTCCTCGGAGATCACGGTGGCGCCGGTGAGCACGGCGATGTCTTCCAGCATGGCTTTGCGGCGGTCGCCGAAACCGGGGGCCTTCACGGCCACAACGTTAAGCACGCCGCGGAGTTTGTTTACCACGAGGGTGGCCAGGGCCTCGCCCTCGATGTCTTCGGCGATGATCAGCATGGGACGTCCCTGCTGGGAAACTTCCTGCAGGATGGGCAGCAGGTCTTTGAGCACGCTTATCTTTTTGTCGTGGATGAGGATGAAGGGATCCTCGAGTTCGGAGATCATCTTGTCCGCGTTGGTTACGAAATAGGGGGAAAGGTAGCCGCGGTCGAACTGCATGCCTTCCACTTTCTCCAGGCCGGTGTCGATGGATTTGGCCTCTTCGATGTTGATGATGCCTTCCTTGCCCACGGATTCCATGGCCTCGGCGATCAATTTGCCGATCTCGGTGTCGTTGTTGGCCGAGATGGAAGCGATCTGGGCGATCTCAGCGTTGCTTTTGATCTCTTTGGAATACTCGTGGATCTTGTCCACCACAACCTTGGTGGCCTTTTCCAGACCGCGTTTCAGATACATCGGATTCACTCCGGCGGTCACGTGCTTGAGGCCTTCCTCGATGATGGCCTGGGCCAGGATGGTGGCGGTGGTGGTGCCGTCGCCGGCCACGTCGTGGGTCTTTTCCGCCACTTCTTTGCAGAGCTGGGCGCCCATGTTCTCAAATTCACCCTCGAGCTCGATCTCCTTGGCGATGGTCACGCCGTCGTTGGTGATCGTGGGGGAACCGTATTTCTTGTCCAATACTACGTTTCTGCCACGCGGACCAAGGGTCACCTTCACGGCGTCGGCAAGCTGGTCAACGCCCTTCTTCAGGGAAGTGCGGGCTTCGTGTGAATACAGCATTTGTTTTGCCATTGATTTCATACCTCCATATGGTGTAATCTTTAAATTCAATTTAGCAGTCTCAACGACTGAGTGCTAAAACTAAGATAAGCCGATTTCTGTCAAGCACAAATTATTTTTTCCGTTTGACAGATAGGCCCCGCCGGGAAAGCTGGCCATAAACTATAACACGGACGTCACATGGACAAACACTTGGAATCCGCTCTCGCGCAGTTGCTGCCGGAGCTTGCCCGGCACGGGATCAGCGTGGCCAGCCGGAGGGAACTCGCTTACGGGCTGCAGTTGCGGCTGGAGCGCGACGGCCAGGCCGCCACCCTGAACATCTATTGGTCCCTCAAAAAAGGGATCAGCCAGGTACTGGCGGGCAAGCCCAACAGTTTGCAGGCCGATCTGGAAAAACTTCTGAACCGGGGCGCGCCGGCGTCGGTGGGCGATTTCCACACCTGGGAGCGCTGGATCGGCTCGGACGAATGCGGCAAGGGCGATTATTTCGGGGCGCTGGTGGTGGCGGCCTTCGCCCTGGATGCCGAGAAGGTTGACGAGATCCGCTCCCTGGGCGTGCTGGATTCCAAGAAGCTCACGGACCTCCAGGTGAAGGGCATCGCCCACAGCCTCTACGAACGCTTCAGCGACCGCATCGCCTGCGTCGTGATCAAGCCCCTGCGCTACAACGAGATCATGGCCGACAGGCAGAGCCGGGGGGAAAACCTTAACGACCTCCTCGCCTGGCAGCACGGCGCCGCGATCATGGAATTGCTGGGCCGGGTCCCGCTGGTGCGGGGCGTGTTGGTGGACCAGTTCAGCCTGCACAAGAAGGTGAGCAAATTTCTCAAAACGAAAGAGATCGGCATTCCCGTGGAGGAACGGCCCAAGGCCGAGTCCGATCCCGCCGTGGCCGCCGCTTCCGTGATCGCCCGCTACCAGTTTTTACAGAGCCGCCAAGCCATGGACCGCCATTACAAGATGAGTTTTCCCCTCGGCAGCGGCAAAAACGTGCTTCCGCCCGCCCAGGCCTTTGCCGACAAATATGGCTGGAACCGCCTTGCCGAGGTGGCCAAGCTGCATTTCGTCACCAGCCGCGGCGTCCGCGTCCGCGACATTTTCGACCCTCCCGCGGACAAATAGCTTGACAGAAAGGAACGCCGCCAAAACTTGAATCCATAAACCCAAACCCATCCGGCAAATTCCCAAGTTCCTCACAACGGAATGCAGGCATATTGTAACACTTTTTACACCTCAGAGAACATACCATCCCCCACCGGGATTTTGGAGCATATCATTATGATCAAAGCAATGGGACGTCTGAACCTGGACGACTATAAACTCATGGACGCTCATGTGGAAAAGATTTTCAAGAATCTGGACAAGGGCAACAACGGCATCGCGGAACGGCAGATCTTTGAACTGGCCAACACCCAAAACTATTTCGTGCGCGAAGAGCTGGGCAAGCGCCTGGCCGTGTATGAAGGCAAGGGCAAGCTGGAGCGCATCTGCGGCGACATGCTGGAGCACAATCTCTACGGCATTCGCGCCACCGCCCTCTTCTATTTTTACTTCCGCCACCAGTCCGAGCCCGCCATCATCGCCCAGACCCTGGACAAAACCTGCGAAACCGTGCCCTGGGAAAGCGAGACCATCTGTTTCGAGATGTGGAAAAAGGCCCCCGAGGTGATGCAGGAATACATGCCGCGCTGGTCCGCTTCCGCAAACCCCAAAAAGCGCGAGATGTCGCTCCACGGCATGGAAAACATCGCTTCGCGCAGTCCCCAGTACGTGCTCACCTTCATTGGCCGCCTGCTGGATGACGAGGACGAGGAAGTGCAGAAAAAGATCAGCCACATCCTGGTCCAGGTGGGCCGCCAGCGCCCGCTGCAAACCTATGCCAGCATCCGCCGCTGGCTCCTCGAGGGCGACGACAAGCGCGCCCGCACCATCTGGGCCACCCTCAAGAAACTCACCAGCATCTTTTCCCAAAAGAACATGCGCGACAAGGCCCAGGAATTCGTGAGCATCTCCCAGCGCGTGGCGCAGGGCTGGAAATCCGATTCCGACCCCGCCGTGGCGCAACTGGGGCACAAACTGGGCAAGCTGCTCAAGGACCTATGATCCACGTCATCTTGGTGGAGCCGGTCTATGAGGGAAATGTGGGCGCCGTGGCCAGGATCATGCACAATTTTGGTTTCGCGGGGCTGCGGATCGTGGGCAGCGTGCCCAGCAAGAACGATTTTTATCTGGCCATGCATTCCGAACACCTGCTGGAAGAGGCCTTGGTCTTTCCCAGCCTGGCGGAGGCCATCACCGGTCTGGACCGCGTGATCGCCTTTTCCCGCCGCCTGGGCAAGCTCAAGCCGGCGGACCTCGATCCGCCTCAAATGGCCGCTTACTGCGGCAAAATCCCCCAATTGGAGATCGGCCTGGTCTTCGGCCGCGAAACTTTTGGCCTCACCGATGCCGAAGCCGCCCTCTGTCCTCTCCGCTGCCACATTCCGGCGAACCCGGCTTTCCCCTCCCTAAACCTTGCCCAGGCCGTCACCATCGCCCTCTGGGAACTCAGCCGCGGGGGTGGTGAAAGCACCCGGATCAAGGCCGTGAGCGGAAATGAACTTGACAAAATGAAGGCCTACATGCTTGACGTCATGGAGGCCACCGGATTCTTTCGCAGCCACGAGACCACGAACTGGGAGACCTTCCTTGGCAAGATGCTCACCCAGCTGAATCCGACCAAAACGATGCTCTGGCGTTTCCGCCAGATGTTCAACCGCTGGCACGTGCTTGTCACTGGCAAAGGCAGGGGCTACGAACGCTCCCGCCCGGCCGGTTTGAACGAGCCTGAATAAAGCATTCGCCCAGTGCCGCCGGCGCGCCTTCAGCCCGGCGGACCCAGATCTATAGAGGTAAGCCATGACACTTTTAACGGCAAGGACCGAGCTCGATCCCCGGCAGCAGGAGATCTTCAGCTTTTGCGAAGCCTATTTCTTCGCCCATGAAAACCCCGCCCTGGTGAATAAGAACGCCCGCTATTTCGCGGAGGGCTACGACGCTTTTGGAATTGACGAGGAACAGCTCCGCGAGCTCCGCGACCAACTGCTGGAACGCTTTGACCCCAGCGTGTCCGAGCTGGCGGAACTCGCCTACCACCTCTTCGCCACCGGCAAATACGAATTCGGCTCCCTGGCCCTGATGCTGCTGAAAAAACACCGCCCCCGCCTGGACCGCGGCGTCTTCGACCAGCTTAAACGCTCTCTGGATGAAGTGGTGGAGAACTGGGCCCATTCCGATGTGATCGCCACCAAACTCACCCCCGTGCTGCTGGAACTGAAGGTGGTCGATCTCGCCGATTTCGAGCCCTGGCGCGTTTCCGCCAGCAAATGGACCCGCCGCGTGGCCGCCGTCACCCTGCTTTTCCTGCGCGGCCACCGTCCCGTGGAACAGCTGCTTCAGTTCATCCAGCCCCTGATGCAGGATGGCACCCGGCCCGTTCAACAGGGCGTGGGCTGGTTCCTGCGCGAGCTCTGGAAGGTCCATCCCCGCGAGGTGGAGGATTTCATCTTCGCGAACAAGGAAACCGCGCCCCGCCTGGTGATCCAGTACGCCACGGAAAAGATGAACAAGGACAAAAAGAAGCGCTTCCGCCGCGCCATCACCAAGGCCGTGAAACCGAACAAGCCTCAACACCGCAAGGACAAAAAACCCCAGGAGGATCCCGGTGCCTAAATTTTTCACCCTCGCCACGCTGCTCTGCCTGCCGCTGCTGCTTGCGGCCGCGGAGCTCTCTGTTTCGCTCGATCTGGGCGCTTTCGATCCCGCCGCCGCGGAACTCCCCACCGGCTGGGGCGTCCTCAGCGCCCCCGGCTTTCCGCGCCTGCCGGTGAAGACGGTCAATGTTGTCCTGCCTCCGCAGGCCGCCAATCTCACTTTCAGCCACCAGTTTTCCGGTTTGGCCACCACCACCGCCCCGCCACCCTCGCTAAATCCGCCCTTCACCGACGGAGAGCGCGTCCTGGCCGCCCCCGCCGCCCAGCCCGGAACTGCGCGCGTTGTTTTCCGGGGCCTTGGCCACTGGGGCGAAGTGGCCTACGCCAGCTTTTCCGTGATCCCGGCCATCCACACCGGAACGGAGTGGCAGGCTTGGCGGCAGCTTCAGCTTGGCCTGAGCTGGGACCAGCCCGCGGAAACCTCTGTCAAGGCGCTGCCTTCGGTTTGGCAAAGCCTTGCCAACAAAGGATTTGACCCCAGCGATTTCTTCGCCAATCCCCAGGACCTGGCCAAGTATTACCGCCCCTCCCCTGCCAAGAATTATGACTATCTGATCGTTTCCACGCCGGAGCTTTACACCGCCCTCGCCCCGCTGGAAACCTACCGCCAGGGCCAGGGCCTGATCACCGCCTTCGCCGACATCAACACCATCCTCACCTCCAGCCCCGGCGCCTCCCAGGGCGAGAAACTGCGCAACTACCTCATCGCCCAGTACAACGGCAATCCCTTCACCTACCTGCTTCTGGTGGGCGACCACGACACCGTGCCGGTGATGTTTCTCACCCCCGAGCCGGACGGCTATGAGACCGTGGCCTCGGATTTTTTCTACAGCGACCTGAGCAGCATCGTGGATGCCGACAGCGACGGCCGCCTGGGCGAATACTCCTCCGGCGACGGGATCCAGGATTTTCTCTGCGACTACACCCCGGAAGTCTTTGTGGGCCGCATTTCCACGAACAGCGCGGCTCTCGTTTCCCAGATCGCCACCCGCACCGTGGCTTTCGAACAGAGCAACGCCCCCTGGAAGAAAAAGGCCCTGCTCCCCGCCGCGTGGCTGAATTACGGCGGCGAACCCGAAACCATCTATCTGCAAACCGACGGCGCCGCCTTCATGGAGATCGCCCGCCAGACCATCCTCAGCGACTACGAATGCACCACGATGTACGAGCAGACAGGCTTCCTGCCTTCCTATCCCTCCGACCTCGCTTTGGATTACGACCTGCTGAAAACCGAGCTCAACACCAACAGCTACGGCCTGCTCAGCTGGAGCGCCCACGGTTCCTCCGGTTCTTCCTCCCGCAAGGTCTGGATGAACGACGACAACAGCAACGGCCTGCCCGACTCCTGGGAAATGAACTGGATGGGCATGGTGGACCGCCAGAGTTTCGACAACCTTGCCAATCCTGACGGGATGATCATTTTTGCCGCCTCCTGCTACAACGGCATGATCGACAGCAACCAGCAGTGCCTGGCCGAGTACGCCCTCCAGAAAAAGGCTGTGGCCGTTTCCGGCGCCACCCGCACAGGCTGGTACAAGATCGGCTGGGCCAATCCCGGCTGGGGCGGGATCAGCTCCTACAACTACCACTGGCTGGAAAACATCGCCAACAACGGGATGACCGTCGGCGCGGCCCAGGCCTTTGCCAACCTCACCCACAGCCAGTATTACCTCTTCGGCGACCCTGTCGATGCCGGCGGGATCATCTACCCGGAGCTGCAAAACGTCTATACTTATCTGCTCTACGGCGATCCGGCTCTCGGCCACATCGGCCAGTCAAACTACACCAACGGCGAGATCCTGGTCTATGAGCCCTTCCACCAGGACGGCCTGACCATCGTGGAAGCCCTCGACCTTGCCCACTTCAACGTGGTTTACACGAACAAGCTCATCCCGGATTACGACTACATCCACCAGTTCGAGGCGGTCTTCTGCCTCTTCGGCTGGGGCGACACGGCCTACATCCTGAGCCCCGATTCGCTGGATTACGCCCTGCTGAATTCCTATCTGGACGGAGGCGGCAAACTCTATCTGGAAGGCGATGTCGGCTGGGACCCCCAGGACCCGTTCTGGGGGAAATTCGCCACTCACGCGCCCCTGGACTACTTTGCCTACATCGAAGACCTCGCCACCACCCAGGCCGGCCACGCCTACACCTGGGGCTATGACGACCTGGCCGATCCCTACACCGAAGCGCTGATGCCCACCAATACTGAAGCTGAGATCTTTTTTACCACCCAAAACCTGCAGCATCCCAACCATACCGTCGCCATCCTGAACGCCACGGACACCTTCTCCACGGTGGCCTCATCCTTTGCCCTGGCCGATGTGAACGCTACTCAACCTTACTCCAGCAGTTTCCGCTTCCTGCTGGGTACCATCCTGGACCGCCTGGGCGTGATCGATTACCTGCCCACGGACGCGAATGATCCCCAGACGCCGGCTCCGACGCTGTCCGCGCGGGTCTTTCCCAATCCCTTCGCCGCCGGGATGGCGCTCCGGGTCGAACTGCCAAAAACTTCCGCGGCCAGCCTGGAGATCTACAACCTTCGGGGCCAGAAGATACACACCCTCAGTTACTTGTCCCTGCCCGCCGGAACCCGTGAACTGCTCTGGGACGGCCGCGACGACCGGGGTGAAGCGGTTGCTTCCGGTCTCTACTTCTGGCGCTTCAGCGCCGGCAAAGATTCCCTCAGCGGAAAAATGCTTAAACTGGTGGATTGATCTCCATAGCGCCCCCATCCCTTCATTCGAGAGGTTCATAATGTTGAACGCCAAGCGTTTCGCCCTGCTCTTAGTTTTGCTGGCCTGCGCCTTTGCCGGCCTCGCCGCCCTGCCCCCGGCCTTTACCCAAAAGGGAAATTACGAACTTTATAAGACTCTGCACTCCAAAGCCTTGGATAACCTGGGCAAGCTGGACCGGATCCACCGGAAGGAATACCGGCGCCTGCTGGCGGACCAGGATGACATTCTGATGGCCTATCTGCTTGCCTACGAAAGCGATGCCAATCTCCAGATCGCCCGCCCGAACGATCTCCTCTCGAACTATCTGCACATCCGCAGCCTCCTCAACACCCGCGGGACCAACCTGGACCCGGAGTTTTACCTCTCCTACGTGGCCAAACAGACAGTTTCCGACGAACGCATCGAGGCCTACCGCGAAGCTTTGCTGAAGGACGGACTGCGAGATATAATGAACAGCAGCGCCGATGAGCTTGACCTGTACAGAAAAGTAAGCCAGTGGTGCGTGGGCCGCCTCAAATTCCAGCCCACTTCCGGACGCGACCAAAGCCCTTTGGACATCACCCAAAAAAGCCTGCTGGGGCGCTGCGAGGAGATGCAGATCCTGTTCGTGGCCGCCGCCAGAACGGTGGGATTGCCCGCGCGGCCTGCTTCCACGCCCTGGTGGCCGCATCAGGACAACAACCACGCCTGGGCTGAAGTCTGGCTGGACGGCGCCTGGCACTACACCGGCGACATGGATGCCGCCTATTGGCCCGACCAGACCTGGTTCAGCGGCCTCATCGACAAGACCGTGTTGATCCTCGCCGACGGCTCCCTGCCCGCGGATGGCGATGAAGTCCTGGTCCGCGGCCAATACGATTGCGTGATCAATTCCATCCGCAACTACGCTGGGGACAGGACCCGCTCACTCACCATCCAAACCCTTGATGAACAAGGCAATGCGCTTCCGAATACCGCCGTCGGCGTGATGGTGGTGAACTGGGGCGCCCTACGTCCGCTGATCTGGCTCAAGACGGATGCCGAAGGCAAATTTACCCTCTCCGTGGGCCGCGGCGCCTTTTACCTGGCCACCGAGCAAGACGGGAAAAGGGCCCTGGAACTGGTCCCCTCCGGTGACAGCACCCTGGTCAGCTGCGACCTGACCCTGAAAGCCGGGCCGCTGGCCGACCGCGACGACCGGCTGATCTATCCCTCCAACACTTTCGAGTGGAAACAGGCTCCGGATGACTGGAACGAAGGCGTGAAGCGGGAAAAGGAACGCTGGAACGCCGTGGATCAAAGCTGGGCCAGGATCGCCGCCACCCGGGCCGATTCGCTATCAGCCGATTTCGTCCGGGCCGCCCGGGGCAATTATGCTGAAGCGGTGGAATTTTTGCGCCGCTATCCCCAACCCTACGAATGGTTTATCCAGGATTGTCTGGCGGAGGAATGGGGCATCATGGACCCCAAGTTCCTCTGGCAGGCCAGCGCCGACCAGATCGAGGCTGTCTATCACGCCTACCTCTACTTTGAACTGGAGGATTTCGGCACCAGTGACCTCGCCGCGCTGGTCTTTCCCAATGTCCGCTATGAAGAATTGCCCCAGCCGGTTGATTTCCAGGACGGGATCCCCAGCTTCTATCCCCGCTCCTTTTTGCAGAAAGGCTACACCAAGCTGGAACGGCTTAACCGGGCCGCGCGCTGGCTGAAGCGGAACTACAAGCTAAACCCCGACAAGGCATTGAGCGGATTGACCCCGCTCCACGTCACCCTGGGCCGAAAGTACCTCAATAACGCTCAGTACAAGCAGATGGCCGTCAATCTGGCCCGCGCCAACGGAATTCCCGCCGCTTATACCTACCGTGCCAACCTCATCAACGTTGTTTACGACAACGGTGAAAGCGGCTACTACGATCTGGAAGCCTGTGCCCCGGAGACGGATCCCGATGAGCAGGAGGCTTTTATGAACCTGAAGGTGCTCGTTTCCGACGAATCCGGCGCGCCCTTGGGATCGAACGAAAGGGCCGTGCTCATCCTTTCCGATCTCCGCGAGGGTGACTATGCCTGGCTGGAGGGTTATTCCGGAGAGGACAAAGGCAACGGGGTCCACAGTTTCCGGGCGCCCAAGGGTGAATTTTACCTATCCGCCAGTTACCGTATCTCGGACAGCCAGACCGCTTTCCAGACCAGGCATCTGGACCTCTCCCAAGCCGACAGCCTCACGGTGGAGATCTTCCTGAAAGACTATCCCCGCGGCTGGAACAACGGCGTCTATTACCTGATCACGGACCTCCTGACCGAGGCGGATACCACCGGCTGCGGCATCTTCCTGATCGGCAACCACGACCAGGAAAACAGCGTCCGCCTGGCCGAAAAACTGCGCTCCCTGGGCCAGAAGTTTCTCTGGGTGGGTTACGAGCCGGCTCCGCAACCCATGGAAAACTATGTGGTTAGTGATCTCTGGGCCCAGTGGGTGGCTGAGGACCAGCGCAACCGGGTCCGCACCATCACCCTCACCCTTAAAAACGGAAAGTGGGACAGCTACGAGGGGATCTGGGACCACCTGCCGGAGTGACCCAGCCAAAGGCGTTCGAGCTTGTTAACCTCTTGTAATACAATTAGTTATGGGCAGGATCAGCTGGTTCGTCCCTTTCCCCCATCCGACTCACCTCCCTTTCGCCTCCCCTTAAGTTCCCGTTCAGCCATTGGGAAGTCAGGGGGAGGCGAAAGGGAGGTGAGTCGGATGGGGGAAAGGGCGGGACGAGCCCATTTCAACTTGATCTTCCCGGCCCTCCGCAGAGAACCGGCTATTCTGGCGGCTTCACGCTGGTGAGAAAAACGGCTCAGAAGCCGTAATAGATCCCCACGATGCTTGCCTCCAGCTGTTGGGTGCCGATGCTGTCGAAGAGGGAGCGGGGGATGGTTCCGGAAAAGCGCCCGGTGCGCCCGGTTTCCAAAGTGCCGTATTCTTCCGGATAGAGTTTGAGGGGCACGGCCAGTTCCCCCACCCGGAGTGAGATGTTTTGCACGGGGAAGCTGCCCACGTTAAGCAGATCCACTACGATCTGGGGCGCGCCGTAATCGCTGTCGAGGGTTTCCCAGGACCAGTAGTCGGTTTCGTTTTGGGGGTCCAGTTCATTCCAGACCTGGTTGTAGCAGGCGGCGTAGAATTCGCGGAGGGAGGCCTCGGTGAAGTTCTGCACCAGGTCCTCCGGCACTTCGATGTCGTCGAAGGTGTCGCCCCAGGTGCAGTTCCAGATGTCCAGCATATAGGACACGAAGCTTTCGGGGAAGCGGTCGATGCTGGTTTCGTCCAGTTCGTCCCGGCCGTAAACGAGGGCGGAAAGTCCGCCGAGCAGGCAGAGCGCCAGCAGCAGCAGGATGGTTTTTTTAGCCATGATTCCTCCAATCAAAGGGTTCGCTTGTCAGGTGGTGAGTCATCAAGCCGCAGGTCCAGGGCTTTTTCGATGTCCCAGCGGGAGAGCCTGGCGTAGCGGGAGAGTTCCAGGCTGGGGGGCAGAATGCCTTTATAGATCAGGTATTCACCGTTGTAAACGTGGGCGAAGCGGCCCCGGACACCTTTGGCCAGCCGCAGTTCCCAGCCTTCGGGGCCTTCGGCCAGTTGGTACCAGTCGGGTTCTCTGCCAGGTGGTTTTTCCATGCTGTAACAGGATCTATCCTGGTGACCCCGGCCGCCCCGGTATTGCGCATCGTCAACGTCATCGCGGGAAGGGCGCCTGCTGTAGGAGACCAGCGCGTCCTGCTCCAGACGCAGGTCCAGTTCGGGCAGGACATCTGGCGCCTGTAGATACGATCTCATCTCCCTGACCCCGGAGTGCAGCTCCAGCTGGGGGATCCAGAGCGACGCCCCAGGTGAGCGCACGGAGGGGGTCCTGTAAGCGCAGGTTATCTCGTGTTCCTTGATCCGGAACTGGGCGCGCCAGTGGCCGATGTTTTCCCAGTAGAGGGGTTTTCCGCTGAAGAGGTTGCCCTCGGCGGAGCTGGCGCCTTCGATCTGGAGGAAGGTGTAGGCGTCGGTCTCGTCCAGCACCACGCTGTCCATGACCTGCTGCAGGGAGAGGGTGAAAGAGTTGTCGAGTTCGGCGATGTATCCGCCGTTGGTGCCCAGGAAGCCGAGGTCGCACCAGATGCCGAACTGGGTGAAGTTGCTCACCTTGAGGGCGGTGAAGCGGTCCGCGTCGAGCTGGGCAATGATTGTGAAGAGAATGAGGAAATCGCCGTCGTCGAGCAGGCGGATGCTGCCGAAGAGACGTTCGGGCGAAAACTGGAGCGGATCGGCGGAGGCTGTTTCCAAAGGCAGGGGCGGGCTTGCGGGCAGCGGGAACGGTTCAACCCGTTCCGGGCGGACCGACTCCAGGTACATCTCCCAGAGGATTTTGCCGTAGCTGTCGTCCAGAGTTTTAATCATGCTATACTGACCTCATGACTCTATATGTTTCCAGGGCCGGGGTTTCCTGACACAATTGTGGCAGCCAGAGCGCGCAAAAAAGCCGGGCGGATTCTTTGGAAAAGCCTTTGTCGGCGATGTAGGCGAGCAGTCTATGCCGGAGGCGGGAGTGGATCTGGTCGATGTTGGCGTTGGTTTCGCGGGTGAGGCGCTGGGTGGGGAGGCCGCTGAGGACCTCGTAATAATGGCAGAGGGCGTTCAGATGCCGGGGATGCCAGTCCTCCCGCAGACGTTCATAAAGCTCGCGGGCGCGGTCGCGGGCCTCAAGGTCGGCCAAGATCTCGGTGAGGGTTTGCGGAGGGCTCGGGTTCGACCGGAGGCCCCGGTAGTCCGGAACGTCGCCCAGGCCGTCATCCGCGGACACGAGGTCCGGCAGCAAAGTCCCCTCTTTTTGCCAGAGTTCGTCGATCGCCTCTTTGTTGCAAAGGATGAGGTTGTTTTCCAGCACCCGGTAGAAATAGCCGTAAAAGGCTTCAGAGCCCTGCTGTATCCGCCCGTTGAGGATGTTCAGCTGGGGTTTGAGGCGGGCGTAGATGCCGGCGGCGCGGCTGGTGAGGGTTTCCCAGAAGTCCTGGCGGTGGCGCTGGCAGAGGTCGCGGATGAGATTGTTCTGGGCTGGGCGCACTTTCTGGATGAAGCAGATCAGGTGCCAGATGCCCACTTCGGTTTCCGGGCCGGTGGTTTCGGAGCACAGCAATTCCCAGATCCCGTTGAGCAGGATCGTGAAATCCAGGCTGAGGCCGGAATTTTGGTTCAGCCATCTCTGGTAGCGCTCTTGGTCCGGATGCATCGTTCCTTATCACCTCGCAGACTGGGTGGGCAGGTTTCGCCCGACCTCACGCAAGCATCGCGGCGAGGAATATTCTGTCAATCGAAATTATTTGTCAGCCAGCCCCAGCCCCGGCGCATATAAAAGTATGGGAGGCCAGGGGCTTCCCGGTTTCAAAAGATCATACTTTAGGAGGTAAGATAAATGAAACAGGCACTACTCAAGAATCTGGAGGATTTCCGCTGCGCTCCGGGCATCGCGGCGCAGGGCCTCACCATCATCCCACTGTTCCGCGAAGGAAATTTGGAGGCCGGCTATATCTCACTGCGCCAGGCTTTTGCCGATGGCGTGCTGCAGATCACCGAAGTGAGCCAGGGCGGCAGCGTGCCGAACCTGAAAGTGACCAACCGGGGCAAGCTGCCGGTGTTGCTGCTGGACGGCGAGGAATTGCGCGGGGCCAAGCAAAACAGGGTGCTCAACGCCAGCGTGCTGGTGCCGGCCGCCAGCGAACTGGTGATCCCGGTAAGCTGCACGGAAGCGGGACGCTGGAGCTATCACCGGCCCGATTTCGAGGAATCCGGCCACGTGGTCGCCGCCAGCATGAAACCCGGCAAGATGGACGCCGTGAGCCAGAACCTCAAATGCAGCGAAGTGTTCCAGGCGGACCAAAGCGCGGTCTGGGACAACATCGAGCAACTGCAGATGAGGATGGGCGAGCGGTCCAGGACCTCGGCGATGGCGGATGTCTATGAATCCCGAAAGGACAACCTGGCCGCGTTTGAAGCGATCTTCCGCTTTCCCGATCTAGCCGGCAAACAGTGCGGGATCCTGGCGGAGATCGACGGCCGCTTTGCCGGCTTGGAATTGGTTTCGCATCCCTCGATCTGGCAAAATGTGGGGGAGAAGATCACCCGCAGCTACGCCATCGAGGTGGTTGACCGGCCCCGGGGCGAACCCCGCCGCGTGGAAACAGCCGGGGACGAGCTGGCCAGGCTTTTGGCGGATATCACGCTGGAAGGCTACAAGAGCGTGGGCCTGGGCGACGACCTGCGCTTCGAAAAACAGGACCTCACCGGCGCCGCGCTGGTCTGGGACAGGCTGTTGGTCCATCTGGCCGCCTATCCAAGGCTGCGCAGGCAACATGACGTGAACTACCACAGCCCCAGATACCGCTCCTGAGTTTTGGCGGGGCCTTCATTCAGGCCACGGGGCGTTCGGAGATCCGGCCGCCCCGTTTTGTTTCAAGGGTATTACCACAGAAACATTTGTCTCTCTTTCAAACCGGGTGGGTAATTCGGTGGTTTCCAGCCCGGAGGGCGGCAGATCATAGCGAGGGCGCGTAAGCCCCTCGATTGGCGATAAGCTGGATCATTCATCCCCCCCAAGCCCCAGACCAGGTTCACAGAATAGTGAGCCTGGGCTGGGGCTTGGGGGTATTTAAATGCGTTGCTATCATCCTTTCGAGGGGTTCCGTTCGCCACGCTCAATCCACACCCTCGCTATCGTTCTGTCGCCTTCCAGGCTGCTTTCTGGCTGGGCGCCTGTACCCACTTGATTTGAAAGAGAGCCGTAAATGCTGGCCACCACAATATCCTGTTCGCCAGATCCTGAGCGCTCGCGACCATCCCCCTCCCACGCCTCCCGCCTAATCCTCGCATCAAATGCGGGCATCAGGCGGGAGGCGCGTCCGGAATACGGGACAGGGCCTTAACGGCCAGTATATATTGCTTCAGTACTCCGCGGTGTAATCACTCTGGGATCAGGTCAGTACCACCCACTCCATTTGAATATGAGCCAAACATTTTATCAGGGAGAAAGCGAAGGATGAGGGCGTGGAGACCTTCCCTCAAGTAAGGTTAACAGCTGTTGCGGAAATCAATGCGCATCCGCTCTGCAAGTATTGAGTACGGGAGAAATCGCTAGCTAATAATACTCGTAGCGGATGCTCAGGCTGATGTTCTGGTCCCCCTTGTCCTGGGTGGCGCTGTATTGGGTGAGGTTGCCCTGGGCGTCAGTCTTGTAGCTGTGAACGGTGGTGATCTTGTCGTTGGGTGAGGTGTAGAGCACTTTGCTGAGGCGGCCTTCGGAGTCGTAACTGTATGTGTATTTTCGCATTAGGTTGCCCTGAAAGTCGTTGACGGTGCTTTCCTTCAAGCGGCCGCCGGCGTCCATGACATTCGTCGTTTTCTGGGTGTGGGCGTTGTTCAGATAGTCCTGAAGGATGGAAACGGTGTTCTTCTTCGCGTCGTAGCTGTATTTGGCGGTGGTGATGAATTTTCCGCTGAGGTCTTTCTTCTGGCTGGCCACCAGGGTGCCCTGGCGGTCGTGAAAATCGATCAGATCGCGGTTGCGGCGGCTGGGCACGGCGAAATTGACGGCGGTGCTGTAGCCGTCGGCGGTGTAGGTGTAGAGGTGTTCTTTGAAGACGGCGCCCGCGTCGTCGTAAAAGACGATCCGGCTGAGGTGCCCCAGATCATCGTAAAAGTATTCCGCGGCGTTGCCCTGAGCTGGGAAAATGCTGTCCAGATCGGCTGTTTGGGTATCGAAGCCATCCTGGTAGGCGTAGCGCTGCACCCGCTCCAGCTGCCCGTCCGGGCGGTAAAAATAGCGGAATCCCTGGGGCAGGGGGCTGTGGGGATAACTGATGGTGGTGGCCACGCGGCCGAGGCTGTCGAAGCGCACTATCACATGGTCGCGCAGGGAGCCGGCTTCCCAGATAAAGTCGCTGGTTTGGATGTACATCTTGCGCACGCGGCCTTTGAGGCCGAAATCTTCCCAATCAAGCTGGTCGCCGCCGTTTTTGAAAGGATATTTATCCAGCGCGCTGTGACGCTCCACGTAGGGCGCCGCGGGGGCGGGATGGGCGCGCAGGCCGGGATCGGCAAAGGCCAAAGCGGCCAGGGCCAGGATCAGCAAAACAAAGCCAGTGCTCTTCATTTATCCTCCATTAAAGGTATGCACGTTTCAACTTATACTATTCCCCTGGGCTTATACTGTCAAGTATTATTTGCCGCGCAGCTTTCAGGCCACCTGCTATGCGTTCTCACTTATTTTTTCAAATCGTATCACCATTCTTTCAATTCGGCGATATCGGAGCCTTGCGATATCACGATTATTTCAAAACGATATCACAATTTTTTCAAATGAAATTCCACGACTTTTTCAAACGAGTTTTCTAAACCAAATCAGCGGAACAGATTAGATATTTTCGATTCCGAATTGGTCAAACAGGGCTCCGGAAGTAGTAAATATCACGATTTTTTCAGAGGCATTTTGTAAGACATTGAATGGCTGCTGATTGAAATCAAGGTTCCTACTATCTGATCAATAACCAAGGCATTGATCTTTCTTATCATATTGCGCGGAAAGGATTTGACCACCTGTGCGAGGGGTGCAATGTAGCACCCATAAATCAACAGTCGGGTAACCGAGAAGGAGATCAAGATGACCAAGCAAAACAAGAATCGCAAGGAGCAGGCAATGCTGGAGGAGATGGTTCAATCAGGCAGCCAACTTATTCTGATGCATGACGATGGGACTGAACAGCCAATCGAGGAGATCGCTAAGAAAGATGATGTCCTGCACTTAGGCACAACAATGAGGGTAATCGAGATGGATAAATCAAGATCAGGTAGCGATCCAGATGATGACGATCCATACGCTAACGAGTTCCACTACAAGAGCTGGTGGAATCAGTTCCGAGGCCCGTGGCTGCAGTCGGAGAAGATGAGCGAGGATGAGATCAAGACCAGAGCCGACGATGCCTGGGAATGTGGAGACTACAAGGAGATGATCAACTTGATGGCGGAGCTGATCTGCCGGCTCGAAAAGAAGAGATAACCAGTAGCTAAGCTACTCATTAACCCGGTTCTGCCGGGTTTCTTTCTTGGGCATCATTTGGCGAGGGCAAGCAGTTTATAGAATGGATCAGTGGCAGTATAGACCTGGCTGATCCCGATTAGCACGGTTACCAGATTCCCTTCAATCATGATATCAGCTATGTAGAGGAAGGCATCGCACTGGTTGGTCAGGATGATGTGCGGAAGCTCCTGATACTCTTTATCCAGGATGTGGGTGATGATCTTATCCTCAGCTAACTTTGCCGGGCTTGCTTGGCTGTTGTCTCCTATTCCCTTATCCTGATCCTGAATCTCGTATTGCAGCTTGGTAAGTGAGAGAAGGCCATCCTGCAGGTGTTCGGTGCCGATAGCTGCATTGGCGATCTTGCTTCCGGTTACCGCTCCATCCAGGATGTGATTGGCAAAGATAGAGTTGTTCTGGATTCCCCTGGCATCCATCTTCCCGATGGAACAGGTCTTGCCACTGAACTGACCGAGGGGATTGCCCAGGTTATCCCAGATCTCATAGAAGCCGCAATCCGCTTCGTTTTGGATGCCGATCTCATAGTAACCAGAGTCTGGTACAGTCTCGATGAGTTTCTTGCCCTCTGCCCAGGATTGACCTGGTCTGAGCAAGCGGATATCCAATCCTGATTGAGGCTTTCTGGTTGTGCCTTCCATAGTGTAGTAGCCGATGGCGAACTTGTACATGTATGCTCCTGTAGTGGTTTCTTAGATTTGACCTATTACTGTCTCGTCAAAGTCGGTGATAATGATGATGCCGAAGTCGATGTAACCAGGGGTGCCGATGTATCTTGATTCCAAGCTGAACTTGACCTTGGTGGGATACTCGTGCAGATCATCCGGACACTTGGGCAACTGGGTTACTGAAACCGGGAACTGGCTGTTAATACTGCCATGTGCTGTGTATTCAAGGTATAGCCTGCCTGCACCTAAGAGGAACGCCATCAGGCCATAGTACTCCTCAGCAGTGAGCACACCCTCAAGATCAAAGGAGTCTTCCCTGTAAGCATCCCGGCGATGGAGATAGGTAGGATCGAAGGCGTTCTTCTTCTCCAGGCGATACTTCTGGGTGGGTTCATATTCGACCTGTCCATTCTGACAGAGATAATAGTTAACTCCCTGATCATCCTGCCGGATCAGTTTCCAGCCCTTTATAGCAACCATGCTTTCACCTTGTATTCGTCATTAATATAGTCCCTCTCCACTTCTGTTGGTAGCGTCTCAAAGGTTGGTGTAAAATAGGTAACGGCAGATGAAGAAAAAGGTTGAGCCAGATCCCGCTCTTTGTTTTGATGGTTTTGACAAAACTAACAGACAAGGAGACGATCATGACTCAACC
>Ga0265295_1003542_pt1 | contig 22581 bp, 18 predicted proteins | sample Munlansysbiofilm_FD_192503 | JGI IMG/M metagenome (GOLD analysis project Ga0265295, IMG submission 192503) | Leachate microbial communities from a municipal landfill in Southern Ontario, Canada - Methane capture system biofilm | ecosystem: Engineered > Solid waste > Landfill > Unclassified ...
CGTGGAATGAAACAACCTCAATTGCGATGTACGTAGGAGTGTAGCAGTCGCGTCCCACACGGGGCGCGTGGATTGAAACATAACTCAGATTAGAACATTAGGAAAAAAAGCAGTCGCGTCCCACACGGGGCGCGTGGATTGAAACTTAATAAACCGTAGTCATTTCGATAACTTTTAGGTCGCGTCCCACACGGGGCGCGTGGATTGAAACTTTACGTGCTGCCCGACATCGATATCACAGGAAAAGTCGCGTCCCACACGGGGCGCGTGGATTGAAACTATCTAAAGGCAATGCCACATTTTAGGGAGATTTGTCGCGTCCCACACGGGGCGCGTGGATTGAAACGGACCAGGTGTTTAATACCATGGAAAAATTACAGGTCGCGTCCCACACGGGGCGCGTGGATTGAAACTAATGAAAGCAACTAGAAAAGATGGATATTGGAGGTCGCGTCCCACACGGGGCGCGTGGATTGAAACATTCTTACTGAGGAAAGCGGAGGAAGAGGCAGGAGTCGCGTCCCACACGGGGCGCGTGGATTGAAACGGCTATATAATGGAAAACCTTATAATAAAAAAAGGTCGCGTCCCACACGGGGCGCGTGGATTGAAACTTTCTGTTTTAAATTCTCTATTTGAAAAACCTCAGTCGCGTCCCACACGGGGCGCGTGGATTGAAACATAACGCCTGTAACGACAGCGAAAAAAAACTTAAGTCGCGTCCCACACGGGGCGCGTGGATTGAAACATTTTAGAAAAGTTGATAATTTGAAGCATGTGTGTCGCGTCCCACACGGGGCGCGTGGATTGAAACGTTAAAGACCGCAAGGTAATAACCACAAAGAGCAGTCGCGTCCCACACGGGGCGCGTGGATTGAAACATAGTAATCTGTTTGCATTTGGCTAAGCTTGTCCGTCGCGTCCCACACGGGGCGCGTGGATTGAAACTTACAGCTGTCGGGGATCGAAGGGGTTTTCCCCTGTCGCGTCCCACACGGGGCGCGTGGATTGAAACCTAAGCCTATTATTGGTATAGTAATAATAGCTAGGTCGCGTCCCACACGGGGCGCGTGGATTGAAACATTCCAGCATTTGGAAGGTCAAAGAAAATACCTAGTCGCGTCCCACACGGGGCGCGTGGATTGAAACGATCCCCGACAGCTGTAAGAACAGCCGTCTAATGTCGCGTCCCACACGGGGCGCGTGGATTGAAACGTACTTGGTAAATGCACCATAACTACTGTGTAAGTCGCGTCCCACACGGGGCGCGTGGATTGAAACTCAAAGTAACCTCGCTCTACATGCATGGTTAAAGGTCGCGTCCCACACGGGGCGCGTGGATTGAAACTTTATGGTTAAAAGCAAAACAAACGATGCAAATTGTCGCGTCCCACACGGGGCGCGTGGATTGAAACACTTTGAAAATGGTTGAGGAGCTGATCGAATTAGGTCGCGTCCCACACGGGGCGCGTGGATTGAAACATTTACTTTCAAGCCAATAAAGACAGGAAGGAAAGTCGCGTCCCACACGGGGCGCGTGGATTGAAACCCCTGTTTGGCGGATATAATAAATTTTATCCAGGTCGCGTCCCACACGGGGCGCGTGGATTGAAACGGCTATTAAATTAAATACGATGCAATCGTGTTCTGTCGCGTCCCACACGGGGCGCGTGGATTGAAACATAAACTCATCGTAATCAAAATCAATCAAATCGTGTCGCGTCCCACACGGGGCGCGTGGATTGAAACTCGTAATGGAACAATACTATTAACAAATAAATTAGTCGCGTCCCACACGGGGCGCGTGGATTGAAACATGTAAGTGTTTGAATATCTGTATGTTACACTGTGTCGCGTCCCACACGGGGCGCGTGGATTGAAACTTTTGTGAGGGCTGCGGTCAATGCAGCCTTCTCGTCGCGTCCCACACGGGGCGCGTGGATTGAAACGTCTTCGGTTGCTAGATCGAACAAAACGCTATCAGTCGCGTCCCACACGGGGCGCGTGGATTGAAACATTGCGTATTGTGATTGGGGCGAAACTTTTGATAGTCGCGTCCCACACGGGGCGCGTGGATTGAAACGTAAACAATGCAAGTCCGATCAAAGACGAAAAAAAGTCGCGTCCCACACGGGGCGCGTGGATTGAAACAACCTTTGGATTCTTGGGTTGTGGAGTTCTTTCGGTCGCGTCCCACACGGGGCGCGTGGATTGAAACTATATAAGTGTTATGTTATTTTTGTCAGGCATTGTCGCGTCCCACACGGGCGCGTGGATTGAAATAATGCTGTTGCGTTCGAACTTGCTTTTGTCTAACCGACTTTTAAAATTTCTACTATTGTAGATGTAAATTAGAAGAGTTTACCATTATATGTCTAACCGACTTTTAAAATTTCTACTATTGTAGAACCGCTAAATGCGTTATGTGCCAAGTGGTTAACTGCCACTAAACCCTGCGAGGGTTCCAAACCCTCGCAGGGTTACAGGGTATAAATGCCAAAGGAAGATTGTTAAAAATTCGTCTGGATTCCAAATCCTGAAGGGGGTTGTAAATCACCAACATATTTTGAACTGCCGAGCAGCCATATTATTAAATTTTCCTAGAAATTTATTTTCCCGGATAACATTGCTTTGCTTTTTAAAAAACGGGATTGTCTGTTTTTTCCAACTTTTTTCCTATTTTTGCGTATTGCATTGAGACACTTGAGAAATAATTATGAAGCACATTACCATAGAAATTCCCGACAACAAATACTCCTTTCTCATGGAGTTACTCACCAACCTCTCGTTTGTGAAAGTGAAAAGTGCGGATATTTTAATCCCCGAAGAGCATAAAAATGTGGTAAGGGAACGAGTAGCGGCTACCAAGGAAAATCCTTCGCGTCTTTTGGAATGGGACACAGCAAAAATGACAATAAAAACCTGATATGTCAACTAGGTTTAAGCTCTATATTGAACCGGAAGCACTAGCTGATATTCAAAATGCTGTCGATTTTTATAATTCTCAACAACCAGGGTTAGGAGTTAAATTTTTCAAAAAATTAGGCAAACAAATAAATATTCTGAAAACTAATTATTCTGCTTTTGCCGTTCGCTACGACGATATTTGGTGTATGCCTTTATCTAAATATCCGTTTATGATTCATTATCGAATTGTACCCAATAGTAAAGTTGTAATCATCACAGCCTTATTTTCGACACATATCGACCCAGTACAATGGCATAGTAGGCAGTAAAAAGCATTTGTTGCTAGTTATTCTGTTGTTCGAGATTATTGTCGGCTGAAATGGTTTCTGAGTTTGTCGAAGTGCTCTCGAAGCTTTTTCATTGTCATTCTTTCATGTGAGGTTGTGGATTACGCCGCTTTGGCATCGAAGTATCTGATTGTAGTTCCCATCGGTGTCGCTCCAAGTAACACCGTTGGTTAGCAATGCTAGGATGGAAGCCTTAGGGCACAATACGAGTAAACAACAGTGAAACCCATCGATAAATTTATTACTTTTAGCCCTTGATTGATTTTCTGCGGAATTTTGATGGAGGGTTATTTGTTTAAAATAGGAATTTTTTAGTGAATTTGTGATTATGAAATTACCAAAGCTATCGTTGCAACTTAAAATTTTTATTGGGCTTATTCTTGGAATTGTTTATGGCTTGTTGGCCATATATTTTGATATTTCGGAATTTACCCACGACTGGATAAAACCATGGGGAACCATTTTTATTCGACTCCTCAAATTAATTGCCATTCCCTTGATTTTTGTGTCGTTGGTTCAAGGAATAGCCAGCATGACAAATATTTCTCAACTTTCGCGTTTGGGGTATAAAACGTTGGCTTTGTATTTAACGACAACGGTTATTGCCATCAGTGTAGGGTTGTTTGCCGTGGGGTTGATAAAACCCGCACAATCGTTTCCAACCGACCGTAGGGAACAACTGCAGGAGATGTATCAAGACCAAATTGGCGATGTAATTACCGATGCCTCGGTGAAAGACAAATCGCCCTTACAAGTGCTTGTCGATATTGTGCCCGAGAATATAATAGGAGCGAGTGCCAACAATCGGAATATGTTGCAAGTGATTTTCTTTGCCTTCCTGTTTGGGATATCCGTTGTAATGGTGGGTCGCGAAAAGGCCGCATCGGTTATTAATTTCTTCGATGCCACCAATCATGTGCTCATTCTCATGGTACAACTTATCATGAAATATGCTCCTTACGGCGTTTTTGCCCTGTTGGGCTCTATGTTGGTTGAATTGGCCGGTGATTCGGTGAGTTCAACGCTCGTTTTATTAGGAGCATTGGGATTGTATGCATTAACCGTTATGGTAGGACTTCTGTTTTTGGCGTTGGTGGTCTATCCTCTGGCAGCACGGTTTATTGCTAAAAAGAAGTACGGGGAATTTCTAAGAGCCATACTGCCAGCCCAGTTGGTTGCTTTTACCACCAGCAGCAGTGTGGCAACGCTTCCTGTTACTATGGCGCAATGCGAAAACGAATTGAAACTAAGGCCCTCGGTGGTGTCGTTTGTATTGCCCATTGGGGCTACGGTAAATATGGATGGAACCTCTCTTTATCAGGCTGTGGCTGCTGTTTTTATTGCCAATATTTTTGGATTCGATCTTACCTTTCTACAACAGTTAACCATTGTATTAACGGCAACGTTGGCGTCGATAGGGTCGGCAGGAGTTCCAAGTGCAGGCGTAATTATGTTGGTCATAGTATTGGAATCTATTGGCGTTCCTGCAGCAGGAGTGGCACTAATTTTGGCTGTCGATCGGCCGTTGGATATGTTCAGAACAGTGATTAATGTTACCGGCGATTGTTTGGTTTGTGCCATTGTCGATAGAACTGAAAATGAGAAATTTGATGAAGGGAATTTATGAAATCCTCCTTTGAACTAAAATATGCAGAGTAGTGAAAATCCGTTTGAAAAGCCCTTATTGGTTGTATTTTTAATGATTTTTTTGATGTCGGCATTTGGTTTTTACGAGTAGTTGCTTATGGTTAAAATTTTTAAAGTGACGACAATTGTATTTTTAGTTTGGATGATAAAAAATTTATTCCTATTATTGCTATTACGAAATAAGACAACTAAATAACAGAAATTATGGCAAGCGTTAGAGAACTTAAAAAGTTCATAAATAAAATCGTGGATGAAATAAATTACGATATTGAATTATATGTTGGGCTAAATTTGGATAAAAACCATTTTGAGGCACAAGCAATTTATGAAGAGGTTTATGAATTGAAAATGAAATATCTGGAATTAATCAATGCGAAAGAAATAAGCAAAGATGGTTACAAAACAATGACGGCTGATTTTTTAAGCGAGATTGATGTCTTAAACCAGAAACTGTGTAAATTAATCGGCAACGCATAGTTCAACATTTGTCTGATTATTTTAGAAGATTTGTAAATCTACGATAAAAAAAACTTCCCTTAGCCTTGGCTAAGGGAAGTTTTTTTGTGGTTATGTATTTCGGTTTATAAACCCAATACCTTTGCACCTTGATTGAATCGAATATCGACAGGAATACCTGCTGAATTAATTCGGGCAAGGTCATTCTTTAACTCTTCGGTCATGATACCACGTTCTTCGATCCATTTTTTAGCGGTTTCGTAATCACCTTCACCTTGAATAGTCAAGGTTTCGTTAATTAAGTTGTTCAACGCTAAGGTCATTTTATCGAAATTAACTTTATAGGTACCTGCTTTTTCGTCCCGTGTAAACGCTCCTAATTCGGCAAAATAGTTGAAACGCATAAGGTTAGCAACACCGTGTGCACTGGTAGCTCCAAAACGAATACTTCGGAAAAGTCCGGCCATAAATGTTACGTAGTTATCCATAATATCTTTGTCGGGATATTCGCCCATTTCGGTTAGTTTGGCAACCATAAATAGACCCATTAGATCCGCTTTGTTCTCTTCAATTGAACTGTAGGTGTCTTTCATGGCATCGCGAACGGTTCCTTTTCCGGAGATCGTCTCTTTGATACCCAAGCCGTGACCCACTTCGTGGAACATTACGTTTTCGAAAAAAGCGTCAAACTTAACGTGTTTGCGTTGCGAAGGATCGATCACTAAATCGGAAATTGGAAGAAGGATTTTATCGAATTTTGCCTGCATTGCATTTTTAAGTTGCAGTTTTCGGCTTCCTTTTGCTGCATGAACGCGAGGATCGTTTGGTAGGTTAATGGCAATATTTTTACTTCCTGCATTGCAGTCGCCACGATATAGAACAACGTCGTAAACGTACATGTTAGCTACAGCGTGAGCCTTCTCTTGCTTATATTTATCGTCGCAAGGGAGCGAAGCTTGTAATTTTGGAAGAAGTTCGCCAAAACGATCAAGTTTAGCACTCCACTCAAGGTCTTTAATCAGAATTTGTGCACTGTGCGCTGCTCTTGCGCCCACAAGTTGATCCTCGTAGCTTTCAATTGGTCCAACAACAAAATCAATTTTGTTTGTTTTCATATCCATCCACGCCATGTCAGAAGCTAGGTAATCATCGGTTTCCAACGCTTCGGCTCTCAGCGACAGATATTTTTTAAATCCCTCGTCTTCGGCCATTTCAGATGCTTCGCGAAGCAATGTAGCTGCTCTGGTAATCTCTTCTTTGTAGGCAACATGATATGGAATCATTATAAGTTTTCCTTGCTCGTCGCGACGCACTAAGGAGTACCAATCCAATTTGTTGGGCTCTTCCCACGCCTCAAACTCTTCAAGAGTAATGTCGGCAGGATAGTAGTTTGCTCCGGCTGGTTTTTCACCATATCCGTCCACAAATGGCTTGTTGGCTTCCATTCGATTCCAAGGGCCATACATGATATGGGCAAATTGACGAGTAGCCTCATCAGGCAACGATGCTAAGAATGTATCACGATCCTTGTTAAATGCATCTTTCCAGAAAAGGTCTTCCATAATTTCACCCACTTCAATTAGTTTTACCAACATCTGTTTTTGGTTTACACTTAAGTGCGACATGTCGCCTTTAAGGTCAACTAGGGCAAATTGATCTACTTTTTCCTGCATAGGATTCTTTGTTTTTGTTGTTTCGCTACAACTCCAAAGCATTGCCAATGAAGCCGCTGCTGCTATAAATAGCGTTCTTGTTTGCATAATTGTTGTTTTTATGGTTAATTATAATTGATCGTTCTCGTTATAAAATTTGAAGCCCAAACGCTTGCCGGTTTTCATGTTGGCATAGCTGTTTTTTATTTTCATTTGATCAACCGTTACTATGGCCGCCTGGTCGTAGGGTGGAACTAAAAGATCGAAGTCGAGGGAGTACAAAATTGCCGATTGTATAACGTCGCGCATGGATCGCTTATCGATGATTTCGTTCCCAAAGTTGTTGTATAAAACACCCAACTGACGTTTTCCCTCCACCATAAAGTTCATGTTTCGGTTAATGAAAATTCGTCCAATCATATAGCCCATATCTTCGCCTCGGTCGTATTTGAATGAATCCGCCAAAAAGTTGTAGATGTTTATCATTCCACAATACGCAGCATCAGGATCTTTGGTTAATATTGGGGTTTTCCACACTGGATTGCTTCGGTCGAATAAAAAAACATTGGTATGCATTACAAAAACCAATAAATCGCCTGCAATATGCAACTCAACCTGAAAAGCACCATTTTCGCGATACTCAACGGTTATTTTTGTCTCCGATCCACGGAACGATTTCCGCGTGTTTTGGGCAATATACTTACATACACTTTTGAGCATTTTAAAACTCTCCAATGTGTTATTGTAAACCGTCTGTTTAATGATCGACTTATGCGCCAGAGTATCTAAAATTAGGGTTTGCGTATCAACTTTCATCGCTGTTTGTTTTTTCGAGTGGATAGGACGTTTTATATTCTCTCACCTATTTGTTTGACAAATTTACAAAAACGTTTGTACAAAACAGTCGAAATCTACAATGATTTGTTGATTTATCGAGTTGTTGAGTCGGAAAAAAACCAACCAATCCTCAATCCCAATCACTGATCACCAATCACCGTTCACCGTTTACTGATTACAGATCACCGATCACCCATCACCGTTCCCCAATTCTATCTGAACTTTCCTACAATCTTCTTGTTTTAGTGAATATAAAACGATCTCAATTACTGCAAATGGAAATTTTGCGGTTGTGAATCTTTTTAGATTAAAAAAGTACGGAGGAACTCAATAATGGTACGGAAATACGGAATGTTTTTATTTTTAATGATATTAATATCGAATGTTATGAATGCACAATTGCCAAAATACAACACGTTAACCCCGGAGGAGCAACGTGTAATAATTAATAAGGGAACAGAGTATCCCAATACTGGTTTATTTGTGAAATATGCCGAGAAGGGAACTTATATTTGTAAGCAGTGTAATGCTCCGTTGTATAAATCGGACACTAAATTTGATGCGCACTGCGGTTGGCCCTCGTTCGACGACGAAATACCGGGTATGGTAAAACGTGTTTTGGATTCCGACGGAAAACGAACCGAAATTATTTGCTCAAATTGCAATGGCCATTTGGGTCATGTTTTTGAAGGAGAGGGGTTTACAAATAAAGATACAAGACACTGTGTCAATTCAATATCGCTTTCGTTTGTTGCCCAAGGGGATGTTTTGCCCGATATAATAATGAATAAAGAGCGTACTGAGGTGGCCTATTTTGCATCGGGTTGTTTTTGGGGAACCGAGTTTTACATGCAAAGAGCCGACGGAGTAATCTCAACCACTGTGGGATACATTGGGGGAGTTAAAAAAAATCCGACCTACGATGAGGTTTGCTCCGGTACCACTGGGCATGCCGAGGCAGTGAAAGTTGTATTTGATCCTTCCAAGACATCGTTTGAAGTTTTGGCACGGTTGTTTTTTGAAACCCACGACCCAACACAAATTAATAGGCAAGGACCCGATGTTGGTACACAATATCGGTCTGAAATATTTTACACCTCAGGAGCTCAGAAAACGGTATCAACCAATTTGGCCAACCTTCTTCGTTTGAAGGGAATTAAGGTTGCCACCCGAATTACAGAAGCAACGGAGTTTTATTCGGCCGAAAAATATCACCAGAAATATTACGATAAATCGGGAAATAGACCCTATTGCCACGCCTACCGTAAACTGTTCTAACACAATACGTGGAGACATTGTAAGCAACGCCTCCACACTTGGTTCCTTTGTATATGGTTCTATATTCACCTTAGTATCTGGTAGAGCTATATAGATTTTGAGCGTTAATTAAGAGTCTAGTATCCATTATTACTATTATGTTTTCACATATAATGCTATGAAAATGGTAAATAAAAGCCTAACAGTTTAGGTTAGTAATCAGTTTATTTATATATTGTCGTAATATTTGAAGATCCGCATCTCCAAAACAAATATAGAATTTATTTTTGTGCCTTTTGTATGTATTTACTGAGTATTTGTTTAAATTGTCGTTTAATTTAAAGTAAATGAAAAACCGTTTATGGATTCTTATTTGTTCGTTTTTATTTATAAATATATTAACGATACATGGAAATGAACTTCCGCAAGAAATTAGAGAGTTAGAGTCACAGCTAACCTATGTTCCAAACGATTCGGCAAAAGTAGATTTACTGATTGATTTGGCTTTACAATATCGAAAATACAACACACAAAAAGTATTTGAGTATGCCACAAAAGCCTTTAATTTGTCCTCAAAAATTGGATATGAAAAGGGGATAGCCGCCAGTAATAATCGGCTGGGTAGTTTTTATCGACAAACGGGAATTTACGACAAAGCAATTGATTACTATTTTAGAGCCTTGAAATACTACGAAAAGGTGAACGATAAACGAGGCATCTCATTTTGTAGTAATGGAATAGGTAATATCCTTCGCATTCAACAATTTTACGATCGGGCTATAGAATATCAGCAACGTGCACTCGATATTTCCATCGAACAGAAGGACAGTGTCGGGATGTCAATTTATTATAGAAACTTAGGTTCTACCTACGATGAGCTCGGTGATTATGAAAGAGCCTTGGTGCTCAATCAGAAATCGCTCGATATTCTAGGATATGCAGGAAATACAAGCGTTAGAATAGCTAATTTTCAGGCTGTTGGAACTTCGTACTTTAAACTTGGAGATTTGCCTAAATCCATATATTACTACAATAAGGCCTTAAAGTTGGGTGAGGAAACCTCCAATTTTTATAGTATGACCTATACTTTAAACAGGCTTGCTAATTGTTATGTATGTCAGCATGATCTAGCAAAAGGAGAAGATTATTATAAGCGATCCATTGAAATGGCAAAAGAGTTGGGTGTAAAGTATGATATTAAAGATGCTTATGTTGGATTGTCGAATTTGTATGGCGAAAAAGGAAAGTATGAAATGGCCTACAAAAACCTACGGTTTTATACCGATTACTACGACTCAATATTTACCATTGAGAATGCTCAAAATATTTCAAAATTGGAACAAATATATGACATGGAACAGCAACAAATAAAAATTGAGTTGTTGACCAAAACCAATGAATTGAACGAAATAAATATAATTAAACAACGGAATATCTCATATAGTTTGATTGCCTTTGCATTGCTATTTGTTGGTTTTGTTATTATCCTAATACGATATAATAAACGTGTTCAGAAAACGAACTTAATGTTAAAACAAAAAAATGAAGAGATTAAGAAACGAAACACGGAGATAGAGATACAGGCACAAGAGTTACGTAAACTGTCAATTGTTGCAGGGAAAACAATTCATGCCATAATGATTATTAAACCCAATGGCGAAATTGATTGGGTAAACGATGCATTTACCCGAATTTATGGATATACCCTTGAAACATTTATTGAGGAACGTGGGAAATATCTTATTTGGATTGATTCTGATCCTGAAATACGCCACAAAATCGAACGTTGTATTCAGCATCATGAATCGGTAACCTATTCGTTGCAAGTTCCTTGCAGTGATAAATCGGAAATGTGGATACAAACGACCTTGTCGCCCATCTTTAATAACGATGGATCTATTCAATGTTTTGTTGCCATTGATACTGACATAACATCATTTAAGAAATCTGAAATAGATCTGATTCAAATGAAAGATAAGCTCGTCTCTTCTGCTATAGAATTAGAGCTGAAAAATATTCAAATTTCAAAACAACGCGACGATTTGTCACAATTAAATACTGAATTAAATCAGAAAAACGAAGAGATACAACGCCAAGAAAACAACCTATTGATGATGAATATCGAAGAAAGCTAAAAGTAATGATGTTGAAAATCAACGCAATACGGTACATGATATAGATAAATAGAAAAAGGTTAACAACGCGTTTTATAGTCGAGACGTTGAATGCAACGTCTCGACAAATTGGTATTCCGATTTATTTAGTATCCTATTTATTTCCCTCACAGGCAGTTCGAAATGCAAATTGCTCCACCCGATGTTTTAAAGGGCCCAAGTGGGTATCTTTTGTGTCTTTAACTTTCAATAAATAGAGTGATTTTATAATTCTATCCACAATCTCGGTGATAAGTCCCGAGTATTTTTGGTTTAAATGCGATTTACAGGCGTTTTTCATGTTTGAATCCATGTAAGCAGTCATTTTTTCATAGATTCCGGGGGTGTACCAAATGGTGGTAACTCCTTTGCTAATGGCTTCGCCGGCCATACTTCCCATTAAACCTTGCCAACCTAGAAAAAGTTCACTGAGTGGATTCGTGGTCAAACTGGTTACAAATTCCGACGGATGTCCTAAAATAATACACGTTGATTTGGTTTTTGACAACAGTTTGCGACTTAAATGTTGGTTTAATGACGACCATTGAATTACATCGTTGTTATCCAATATTCCATAAATAGACTCTTTAGCACTGAACAGATTTATTTGATAATCAAAACTTTGGTTGGCAAAATTGTCTTCGAGCCACTTGTTGGCATTTTCGGCACTATTTAGGGTTTCAACGTTTAATATAAGTCCTGGATAGGATTGTTGTCGTTGAAATAAATGCATCGACCATTCATTGGTTTGGTTAGAATGTGCAACCACGGTGCAACCCAATTGTAGCATCTTGTCGCACAGTTCAACACCTAGTTTCGAATCGGAAAAAAGAACGAGAGCAGTTTTGCCTTTTAAGGGTAGATTTTCGCTCTTTATCTTTTTTGATGCTTTTGGAACGATATACGAAAAAGCACCATATTCTCCACCAACCCCTGCGGTTGGACAGAGTATTTTCATTCCCTCTTGCAATTTTCCACTGTGTTTAAGCATCGATAGTGCCAACGGAATGGTTGCTCCCGAGATGTTGCCATATTTATGTTGTGCCTCTTGGTACAGTTTTTCCATTGGTAAACTCAACTCTTGGGCAACGGTGTGCAGAATGGCATTTCCAGTTTGGTGTGGAACAACGAGGTCTAGGTCGTCAAGACTCCAGTCTGTTTTCTCTAAAATCTCTTTACTAACATTCGTTATATTTATGACCGCGCGTTTTTTTACTTGTCCGCCGTCCATATATAGATTCCAGTTTTTATCCACGCCTACAGAGTCTATCATTTTGATGTCGTGGTAGTTAACTTGATTTATTACGCCTTCAGAATTAAGTGCCGTTTTGCGACTTATAATAATAGCGGCAGCAGCATCGGCAAAGGTAGCATGGGCAACAAAGTTGTTGTTTTCATTCAGAAAGTGCGACATGGTCTCCGTATGCGCCAACATAACGTTGTTTACCTCAGGATTGGCTTTAAAATGGTCAATCGCTCGTTGAATTCCTTTGTTGAATCCCGCACATCCACTGGTTAGAGTCATGGCTGGGGACTGGTTTTCGGGGTTCACAAAGTAACATTTTAGAGTTGCTGCCATTCCTGGGGCTGTTTCGTGTGGCGAAACCGTGCTTACGATCCAGCTATCAATGGATTCGGGCTGGAGATCAGCATCATTTAAAGCCATATTTACAGCTTCAACCAACAGGTCGAGAGAGTTTTGCGCCATATCTTGATGCTCTCTTGTGGGAGGCCAAGGAGTGACGTGTCGTCGCTTATAAAATCCCATTTTATGACCCACAAAATATTCGAAAGGATCGCTGTCAGGATTTTTCAACAAATACTCGTTGTAGTTTTTACTATGTAAAACTAAATCTTCGTTAAATCCCTTTAATTGGCCTGTCCTTACAGCTTTAAATAGATCTTTATTTGATATTGAGTATTTCCCGGCGGAGTGTCCAAATCCGGTGAAAATGAAATTTGTTACCATGTTATCTGTTTTAATTCGTTGTCGCGATCATTTAATTGTGACACTGTTTTTTATTGAGTGTCAAAAATAGTAAAAACTTTGGAGGTTTGGGCATTTCTTGGAATATGGATTTGAAATTCTATTCCTCAAATATCATTGTGTTTGGTTTATTGTACATCCTACGGAGTGCGTATCCCATCATTCCGAGTGTGAATATTTTTCAAAAATCCGTAATATGTAATGACGAATAAGAAGTATTGGGCTAAAGCCCGGAGTCTAGTAACGATCAATAACCCCAGTCTGAAGGCTGGGGTTATTACCGGTTCGTCAGTTTTGGCTTTAGCCGTTAATCCTTGATTTCCATTAATATACGAAAACATGTCATTGACAGAGCGTTGCTCGTGGCGATCTTTCGAATTAAATAGCAACATATTGCTTCACTGTGCTTGCATTGACGGGATAATTCGAAATAAATCTGTTTGTTGCAACTTGCCACGAATACCTGCCGCCGTAGGTGGCACTTGAGTTTGGATTTAACTATGCCGCCGTAGGTGGCAAACATCGGTAGAAAGATCAAATTAGGAGGAATCTAGCACGCCGGTAGGTGTGCAACACGAAATGGTTTAATTCGTCACAATTCATGAATAATAAAGCCTCGTCGTAGGTGGCAATAGCGAGATGTTTCCTAGAACAAAATTCGCCATTGTGGAATGACCATAAATGTCGTTTGATAAACATAATTGGTTTTGCCGGTTAGTTTATTAAACTGGTCGCTCTGTATATTTTTGTTGTTCAGTAGGTTTGTGAATTCCAACGCCCACTCTTGGGAAACACGACTACCGCTTATTTTATAGCTAATTTTAAGATCTGTTTTAGTGTAATCGGTTAATTTTATGGAAAATGCTTTGGTTTCGTCCCAATTGCGCTCATAAAAGCCAGTTGTTGTGTTGAGCGTCAAGTCGTAAGGCGTTGTTCGTTTCCCTCCTGCATAGGTCGTTTTAATGTCAATGGAAAGTGTTTTTCGTGATTTGTTGCCAGAAAAAACAAACTCTTTCCCAATTAATCCATTAACAACATAGTTGCTGTTGAATGCGGTGTTGTGTTCAATGTTGTCGCTTCCCGTATATTTGGAATCAAACAGCGATCCGGTGGCTAGAAAATAAAATCCGTTGTTCAGAAATCGTTCTATGGTTAGCTCAATACCATAGTTTTTCCCTTTCCCCCTGTTAGCAAGATATTCGGGTGTTTGTAATACAAACGAAGCCCCATCGTTCAGCGTCGAATATGCGTTGCTTTCGTGTGCATCGATGGGAGCATCGAAAATATGCTGGTAATAGGTCTCCACCTTTGCGCGGGTAAATTCATTGATTTTGAAATCGTAACCTCCAATAAAGTGATGACTCTTGGTTAGTCCCAATTCTGGGTTTGTTTTAACCAATGTTCCATCGTCAAGTTTTGCCATGTAAAAATAGGAGAATAAGGGCGATATTTGACTGTGAAGTCCATACCCCAAAGTAAAACTGTGGAGTTCGTTTAATCGATATTTTACACCCAAACGGGGTTCTATCGAAAAGGAATTATTATGCATAAACTGTTGATAATGAACACCGAAACCCATGGATATTTTGTCGCTTGGACGATACTGATGGTGTGCAAATGCTTGTAAAAGAGCGGTGGAGCCATCAAAATCGTATTGTGGACGAAAGGTATTATCGTTTAGCAATATGCTGTCTTTAAGATCGCCAATTATTTGTTTATAAATGAGCCCAATTTTTGTTGTGTTTTTGGAGTTAAATCGCTTGTTTAGAGTATAAGATCCTGAAATTCTATTATCCACATAGCGGCTGCCATAAACGGTTGTTTTTGCAAGAGTGACTGGGGTTAAGGTGTCCACATCAGTCATGGAAATTTGTGACGATGCCGAAAGGGTCAGCTTTGAATATAGAGTGGGCGAAAAGTGATATACTTGCGTTAATCCTACAACGCCCATATCCGTTCCACTGGTGATATCTATTCCTTCGCCACCATAGAAATTAATAGCTTCTTCGGTGGTATCGCGCTCACTTTCCCAGATTTTAATCGTGCTAATTCCTCCGAGTCCAAATAGTGAAATATTTCCCATTTTTGTGTCGGGAAAGTTTAGTTTAAACGAGAGATCTTGATAAAACGGAACGCCCATGGTGCCAAAGTCCATTCCTAATTTCGAGAATACGCCTAAGGTTGAATATCGATAGTTAATTAAAAATGATGACTGTTTCCGTTTGCTAATGGGACCTTCGGCACCCAACTCAAATCCGTTGAATCCAATTTGAGCCAAGAATTCAAATTTTTCGTTATTCCCGGAGCGCATGTGCAAATCAAATACGCCCGATGTTGCATTTCCGTACTCCGAAGGGAATGCACCAGTTATAAAATCGGAGTTCTCCAGCAAAGTGTTATTTAGCATACATACCGGACCTCCCGTGGTTCCGGACATCCCCCAATGATTTGGACTGGGAATATCAACTCCTTCTAATCGCCACAAAAGTCCCATGGGCGAGTTTCCCCGAATAATGATATCGTTTCGTGAGTCGTCAACACCCAAAACTCCAGCATAGTTCGATGCCATGCGCGCTACATCGGCGCGACTTCCTGCATATCTTTCGGTCTCTTCGACCGTGAAACTGCGGGCACTTACTACGGCCATTTTGTTTACCGAACCGGTTTTGTCGGCCTTAGCCACAATTACTACCTCTTCGCCTTGGATAGCCGACTCTTCCATACCCACATTTAGATAAAGTTCCTTTCCAGTTTGCAGATTTAGATTGCTTAACGTAACATCGTGGTATCCTATATAGCTGAATTTTAACGATATACGTCCAATTTCAACGTTCTCAATTCTAAAATAGCCCTTTTCGTCGGTAACTGTCCCAACTAAAGGGTTGCTTCCCAACAGGATGACATTTACACCCGGTAAACTTACGCGCATGCTTTTGTCCATTACTCTTCCTCGAATAGTTTGTTTCGGCGTGGCCGGATTTGCAACCAATAGAGTGGTCAACAGTGTTAATAATAGAATTAGGTTAGTGATTTTCATAACAATTTGGTTGGTGATGTTGGTTTAAAACGGTTTCCTTTTAAATTTTAATTGCAAAGGAATGTCATTTTTCATTTATTGCAAAATATTTGTTGGTAATGGTTTGTTAAAATTTATAGCTGTCTGATAATCAAAATAATGCTCATCTATGTTTACAGCAGGGATGATTATTTATATTAAAATGCTGATCATTTTGAGCGAAGTCGAAAAATAGAATTTAGCAAACCATTGTGTTGATAAACAGGGCTGTTTTGCGGAGAAACGGATTTATTGAGCGTAAAGAGTGTCCGATAATGAACATTAATTGGGCATTTATAATTGGAATAGGTAATTGCAATTTGTTGTTTTTTAGATATGTGTAAGAATTGGACTCTATTTTGATGTCTATTGTACGGTTCAGTTCGGTTGAATTGAACTCGATGTCAGTAAATCACACAAAAATTTATTTTATGAAGAACCCCTCTTTAATTGCGTTATCTTTGTTGACTTTTGGACTTTTAGGATGCTCAACAAATATGGAAAATAACGCTATCGATACAAAAAACCTTGATTTATCGGCCAATCCGGCTCAAGATTTCAACCAATATGCCAACGGTGGTTGGATGAAAAATAATCCAATTCCTGAAGACAAAGCAAGTTACAACACGTTTACAGAACTTCGAGATGAAAACGAGAAGAAAGTTCGTTCCATTGTTGACGAATTGTTGAGCCAAGAATTTAAAACCGGTACGGTAGAACGAAAAATTGGCGATATGTTTAAAACCGGAATGGATAGCGTGGCTCTCAACAGTGCAGGCTTTACACCGTTAATCCCTTATTTTAAGCAAATTGATGCCATAAATAATCTTCAGGATCTACAGCAGTTAACGGTTAAACTTCGCGTCGATGGAATCTCAACGATGTTTAGTTTCTACGGTTCGCCCGACCGGATGAACTCCGACCTTCAGATTGCTCAATTGCATCAAGGAGGGTACAAACTTGGAAATCGCGATTACTATTTCGAAAACGATGACCGCACCATTGAGATTCGTACCGAATATCAGAAGCATATTAGTCGTCAATTTCAAAATACAGGAGTTGATGATGAAGTGGCCGATAAAGCAGCGCAAGTTGTTGTGAACCTTGAGACAAAATTGGCATCAAAGGCATACACCAATACTGAAATGCGCGATCCAATCCGCAGTTACAATAAAATGGAGATGACAGAAGTTCAAAAACTAGCTCCTGATTTTAATTTCAATTCCTTTTTCCAACATATTGGACTGGCAGATCTTAAGGAGCTCAATGTTGGAAACCCAGCATTCTTTCAAAATTTTAATAGCGTGCTGGTAAATACCCCCATCGACGATTGGAAATGGTTCTTAAAATGGAATATTATTACAACCAATGCCAACTATTTGAGCGACAATTTGATCAACGAAGATTTTGATTTCTATGGTAAAACAATGTCGGGAAGCGAGAAGATTCGACCTCGATGGAAACGAGTTCTTGGCTCAGTAAACTCAACACTCGACGAGGCTATTGGTCAAATTTATGTTAAGAAATTTTTCCCGCCGGAATCGAAAGAGCGAATGCTCGAATTGGTTGGAAATCTAAAAGAGGCTTTTGGCGAGCGCATGGCAAAACTGGAGTGGATGAGCGAAGAAACCAAAGAGAAAGCCCTAGATAAATTGAGCTCAATAAATGTGAAAATTGGATATCCCGATACGTGGAAAGATTATACATCGCTTGAAATTAAACATGACAGCTATTTTACAAATATCACCCGAGCGCGTCGATGGTTTTTCCAGGATATGATTAGTAAAATTAACAAACCCGTTGACAAAACAGAGTGGGCAATGTCGCCACAAACGGTGAATGCCTATTACCATCCGTTGAACAACGAAATAGCATTTCCCGCTGCAATTCTACAACCGCCATTCTTCTTTGCCGATGCCGACGATGCTGTAAACTACGGTGCCATTGGTGTAGTAATTGGTCATGAAATGACACACGGGTTCGACGATAAAGGCCGTATGTTTGACAAACATGGAAATATGACAATTTGGTGGACCGACGAAGATAAATCGCGTTTCGAAGAGCGCACAAAATTGCTTGTCGATCAATTCAACAATGTTAATGTGTTGGATTCATTGAATGCCAATGGCGAGTACTCTTTGGGCGAAAATATTGCTGATCTTGGTGGATTGAGCATTAGTTATACGGCATTTAGCAAGACTCAACAATTTAAAGATGGAGGAAAAATTAAAGATTTTACTCCGCAACAACGATTTTTCTTAGCCTACGGTCATGTTTGGGCACAAAACCTACGCGAAAAAGAGATGGTTCGGCTTACAAAAGAGGACGTACACTCTCTTGGGAAAAACAGAACCAATGAACCGTTACGGACACTTCCCGCTTTTCATGAAGCTTTTAATGTGAACGAGGGCGACTATATGTATATGCCGGTTGAGCTTAGAGCAACAATTTGGTAAACAAATTTCATTTCAAAAAAAAGGAGTCAAAAGGCTCCTTTTTTTGTGACATTTAGTACCGACACTGCATATTTCCAACAAGAGAATCGATCTAGTTAATTAGCGGTTTTTATCTATTCTGTGTGCACTGTTTTTCTTTTACTATTAGGAAATTAACAATTGAATAACAATTTTCTCTATTGACTTATAGAAAATGAATGCGTATATTTGTCAATGAGTTTGTGAAAACATTACAAAAAAACTAACTAATCAAATCGATTATGAAAAGAATATATACATTGGGCGTATCATTATTAATGGTAGCAACCTTCGCAAATGCACAGACAATATCACACTCGGTCGTAGCATCTGCTGGTGAAAATTACACCAACTCGGAAACAGGAATTTCAATTAGTTGGACGTTAGGAGAGCCAGTCATTGGAACATTAACCTCCGATGATGAGTCGATTATCTTAACACAAGGATTCCAACAAGGCATGCTTGGCGGCGATGTTTACATTGTAACCCTTGATTTTTCAGCTGAAATTACCGTTTATCCAAACCCTGCCACAAACTTTGTAAATATAAAGGTTGATGGGTTAATCAATGGTGCATTAAAACTTGAAGTGTTGGATATTCACGGTCGAATACGAGCAGAGCACAATAACATCACAAACGATGATTTGGTTACCATCAAAGCCGATCATTTGAATTCGGGTGTTTATATGTTACGATTTATCTCAGGCGACCAAACCGTAAAAACCGTTCGGTTGATTAAAGAATAAGGTTCTCATAATAAATAAATAGAAAAAAGCCATATTCAATTGAATATGGCTTTTTTTGGCTCTTCGCCAAAGCTAGTGGATTTGGTCAATTAGGCTCTTCCAAAATTTACCATCACGCTGAAATTTCTCACATTTCTAAATCAATGTCGTTTAGTTAAAATGAAGTTTTAGAGATCCTTCGCTACGCTCAGGATGACATTCCTGTCGGACAGATGAGGGAGAAAGCACCTGTCATTCTGAACGTAACGTAGTGGAGTGAAGAATCTCGTAATCATTATTTGGAATTCTCTGTACAATAATGAATCCTTTTTTTAAATCCACTAGTTTAAGCGAAGAACCCTTTTTTTTTAACTAATATTTTGCAAACATCACACATATTTTCTAATGAAATATTTCTATTTTTGCAACTTTATGTTACTAACCAAAATAACATACCTATGTCAATTGTTGAAAAACTGCAGAAACTTGAGTCATTAGATCGGTTAATCCGAATGAAGAGCACAGGCACGCCACACCAATTAGCCGAAAGAATGAATTTATCGGAACGGCAATTACGAAGATATATTGAAGAGATGCGGATTATGGGTGCTGAAATACGGTACAATGATTATCTGAAATCCTACGAATACCTAAAACCCATGAAATTCTATTTTGGGTTCACTAATGAAGATATGAAAAAAATTATGGGAGGAAATTTTCATGACGGACATTATATGTCCGTGACAGACTTTACTTTTTCTGCCGTTACCCGTAATTATACGGGAAACCCGGTTATCTGCTGAAAACGGGCACTTTTGCAAAAAGTAGGCAACAAAACTTAAATCAAAATGAAAAGTACAAAAATGGAAAAATTTCAGGAGAAAGGGTTGAAAGACCTTTCAGCACTGAGCTTGAATGAAAGTGAAATGTCAGGAGTAAAAGGAGGAAAGCCATGGTGGATGGTTTCGCTCACATTTTCGCTCAATGTTCAAGGTTTTTTTGATGGCTAATTATTTGAACCAGGAACCATAAGTGATAAAATAAATGAATTGGATGCTCCACAGTAATTAACCGAATGAATTTTGATTACTAAACCGCAAGGATTTTTTCTTGCGGTTTGTTTAACTGATAATTATATGAGAACCACGATGGTATTTGTTTTTTTTCTTCTTGTAAATTCTTTGTGCTCACAAGAAGTTGATTATTTTCACCAGAAAAGAGAATACCATTACAAAGCTATATACATTAACACAAAGGGTGATACAATTTCTAATGAGAAATTGATAATTAAACCCTTAGGCAAACCATGGGTCGGGCAACCAAGAGTTCAAACTGCTGTAAAGTACATTTATGCTAATGATAGTAACGCATTTCGACGCTATGTAGATCCGGATCCCTATTTTAGAGAAAGAAATTTAAAATTCGATAAAAAAGGGAAAATGCGTATCAACCAAGTTGAAACCACCGGGGGTGTTGTAGCAGAGTATGATTTCTATATGCATCCTCCACGTACAAACCAATACAGAATGTTGTTTTATGCTCCCCATTTTTGGATCTCATTCCTACACATGAAAGACACTGTGTCAACGTATATTTCTGGGATGATAATTCCAATGACAGGAAGATTTATTCATCACAATGCAGTCCTTCCAATGCCCGACACGATCATTGAAGGAAGCACTGTCAAGGCATGGCAATTGATTGTAACATCAACCGGAGATATAAAAGAGCGGTTTAAAGCCGAGAAAATATACAATTCAAAAATGGATGCCATTTTTACAAAGGAGTATGGTTTTGTTAAAGTTCATTATACCTTTGAAAACGGAATCAAAATTCAATTTGATTTAGAAAAGGTCGTTGAATTTTGAGTTTTACTGAAAAAAATAAGCACAAATTTTCTTACGGACATTTTATGTCCGTGGCAGACTTTACTTTTGTTGCCGTTCCCGATTTTTACACCGGGAATCCGTATAAATGCTGAAAGCGGGCACGTAAGCAACGTAGGCAACAAAAACTAAAAAAAATGAAAAGTACAAAAATGGAAAAATTTCAGGAGAAAGGGTTGAAAAATCTTTCAGTACTGAACATGAATGAAATGGCGCTAGTGCAAGGTGGAGAGTCAGAAGTACCACCTATTGGGTTTATGCTAACTCTATCTTTTACGATCAACGCACAGGGGTGGTTTGACGGCTCTTTGTTTAGACCAGGAGGTATTAGTGATAGAATTAACGAATTCGATTAAGAATCTTTTCTTTGTTTTTATAAGTCGAGGGAATATTCCTTCGGCTTATTTTGGACTTAAAAATATGAAAGTTTTATTTTTGATTTGCGCAATAGCCTTAATGTACACGAAATCGTTTTCACAGAAAACACCTTTCTATACTAAAAAGAAAGAATACCACATGCGTGCGCTTTATATTAATAAAGAAGGGGATACCATTTCAAACGAAATAGTTGTTGTAAAACCACTAGGCAGACCTTGGTGGCCACAACCATGGCTCCAGAAATCTATTCGATATATCTATTCAAACGATAGTAATGCTTTTCGACAGTACGTAGATCCCGATCCATATTTCAGAGAAAGAAATATTCAATTCGATAAAAAAGGAAAAATGCGTATCAGACCTAAAGAGACAACGGGCGGTATTTTTAGAAAAGAGGTTGTTTATATGCATCCTCCTAGAACAAATCAATATCGAATGCTTTTTTACGCAGCGCATCCCCTAATTTATTTTGGACAAGACATGGATAAATTTTATCCTTATCAACATAAATTGGAGATTCCTTTCAACCATTTCACTCAAATTTATAATGCTTCCTATTTGTCTGATTCAACTCTTTTTAGTAAGAATGTTAGAGTGTGGAAGTTTTTTGTTGAATCTAAAAGAGATAAAATTTCTTTGAAAAATGAAGAGAGGATATACAACTCCACCCTCGATGCCCTTTTTACCCGTGAGTTTGGGTTTATTAAAATGCACTACACCTTCGAGAATGGAATCCGAATATTGTTTGATTTGGAAAAGGTTGTGGATCTATGATAACCATGTTTTCGTTCGAGGGTGACAGAAATACCAACGATGTAGC
>Ga0265295_1003543_pt1 | contig 22571 bp, 21 predicted proteins | sample Munlansysbiofilm_FD_192503 | JGI IMG/M metagenome (GOLD analysis project Ga0265295, IMG submission 192503) | Leachate microbial communities from a municipal landfill in Southern Ontario, Canada - Methane capture system biofilm | ecosystem: Engineered > Solid waste > Landfill > Unclassified ...
CTAGGTATCGTTAAAGCAGTTGCCAGCCCTAAAGAAGAGGCACAGCAGAAAAGCCATTAATATCCACCGCAACAACAACCTACTTTTCACACACAGCACAGCTAACGTGGAAAGTAGGTATCTTTATACTTGAAGTAAAGCTGACATTGCACTACCCATTCCAAGGACCGTGCAGCCCATCCATGGGTACTTAACTGCCGCCATCCGGGCGGCAGATACCCTTTACATGGGTAGCCCAATGTCAGCACACAGCGACTAGAGCAACAACAATCAACCACCACCTTGGCCAATATGCTCAACAGAGCCAAGAGGGAGAGAGATATCATGTTCCCAGTAATGACAGCTTATAAAGGCAGTAGCGCTACCACATCAAGGGTAAATGATGTAGTGCAACAAGCTGGTGGTATTCCCTATCAGGTAAGTAACCTTATGGGAGCTGTCCAACTGTTAAGTGAGCAACACCCAGCAGTGTTAATTATTGGTGAGAGCTTTGATAACAGCAATGTCTTAGATGTTATTCCGGTATTTAAACATCTGCAGAAGAATATGAAGATCATTCTTCTCGCCGATAACGCCACCGAAGGCTTCCTACGCCAGGCCAGAGCCGCAGGCATCTTCTATCATGCTCTAGAACCTAATGATGCAGAAGATTGCCAAGAGCTTAAACTGGCTCTGGAGTGCGCTAAGCAGGCCAGTGAGCAGAAGAGTTCCACTCTTTGGAAGAAGCTGGCACCGCTGTTTGGAGCGGGACACGCAGCTTCGTAAACGAGTTATTTATTTCGATGTATTTTTGGTGTTTGCTGACGGCGATCCTATTGGGTCGCCGTTTTTTTATGCGGTGGGGTGTTTGGGGAGAGTTCCTTAGATACACAAGCAACCAAATTCAGGTATCAGTGCAACTGTAGGTGAAAACTTTATTGGCTACTTGTCTCTATTTAATTGGTTGCGGCCGGATGAGCCACTTCTTAATTTGCCCAAATATGGTATGTTTGTGGGGATTAATAGTACTTGAAGCGGCTTACCAACCTTAAAGCTGGGCGCGTGGCGGAGTAGCACAATGATAAATGACCTTTTGCTTAATGCTGCCTTGTTGGTGGTTCTATCTACTCTTTATGGTGTTCTGGCACGCATAAAAGGGATAAATGAGCTGTGGATTAAAATTACCATGGGATTTCTGTGCGGGGCGGTGGCTGTCGCTGGCATGAATATGCCCATGTCCTATGCGCCAGGGGTAATTTACGATGGTCGTTCGATCGTGTTGTCCGTCGCCGGATTATTTGGTGGATGGACTGTCGGCTGCATAGCGGGGGCGATCGCCGCCATGTACCGTTTCTATCTGGGCGGTGTCGGCACTATCCCCGGAATAGCGACAATTATAAGCTCGGTTCTTATCGGCATCTTGTTCTTGCATCGCATGCATGGCCGGCCAGAAAAACTGGGAATTCTCGGCCTCTTTCTTATGGGAATAGTTACCGATATTGCTATGCTTCTGTGGTCGTTTATCCTCCTGCCTAGCCCTATGGGCTTTAAGGTAATTACGCAGATTACCCCTGCTTTCATAGTGATCTTTCCTACCGCTACCGTTTTTATTGGCCTACTTATGGGTACCGATAGACGGCGGCACTGGGCTGAAAAAACCTTGCGAGAACGGGAAGAGTGGTTTCGGCGTATTTTCCATACTAGTCCTGATGCAATTACCATTACTCGTGTCGAAAATGCAGAATATGTTGATGTGAATGCCGGTTTTACCGTCTTTTCCGGCTACGAGCGCGATGAAGTCATTGGGCGTTCGGCTACAGATATTCAAATTTGGTGTGATCCCAAAGATCGCCAGCGTTTGGTGGCTAAGTTAGCACAAAATGGCAAAGTGGATAACTTTGAGGTCGCCTTTCGCCGCAAAGACGGCTTCACCATGGTCGGACTGCTATCGGGGTGTCTTTTTGATTTAAATGGTGAACAGCTTATTTTGCTTGTTACTCGCCACATCGACCATTTAAAACAGCTTGAACGAGAGCGTGAACAGCTGTTTAACGAGACTGAAGCGGCGCGTAAACTGTTAAGCAGTGTCTTTGCGCGCATCAGTGATGGAGTGACAGGGGTGGATAATAAGTTAAACTTTACCTATGTCAACGAGAAGGCGGCAAAAATGCTGGGGCATAAGAATCCTGAGGAACTGCTGGGTAGATATATCGGTGCCGAATTTCCTGCTGGAGTTTTCTCTCCCCTGCACAATGTTTATCAAAAGGCATTGAACACCCAGCATAAGATTACCTTGGAAGAGTATTATCCTCCTTCCGACTCTTGGTTTGAAAGTCGTATATATCCGGCACCGGAGGGGTTGACCGTATATTTAACCGATGTGACCAAAAAAAGCGGGCAGAGCAGGATTTGCGCAGAGCTAAAGAGTTTACTGAAAAACTTATTGAGACTGCTAATGTTATTATTCTACAACTGGATCTGTCGGGTCGGGTAGTGCAGGTGAATAGCGCCACTGAAGTGATTACCGGTTACACCAGCGCGGAATTAAGCGGAAAAAAATGGTTTGATCTTGTGGTTGCACCCGAACAAGTCGACAGGATGTGGCAGATGTTTACTAGTAACATTGGGCGGGGCACAATGCCCAAAGTTTATGAAAATATCATCGTTACTAAATCTGGAGCGCAGCGCTACATCTCTTGGCAAAATAGTATCTTACAAGAAGATGAACAGGTTATCGGGACTATCTCTTTTGGCCTAGATATTACTGAACGCGCTCAGGCCGAAGACGCCCTCAGGCAGTTATCAGCCGAACTAGAGCTACGTGTGGCCGAGCGCACCGAGGCGCTACAGAAAAAAACGCAAAAGCTAATAGCCTCGGAACTGGCACTTAAAGATACCTTAGCCGATATCACTAGCGCCACTGTAGCGGTGCAAAAAGCCAATAAGGAGTATACCGAAGTCAATAGAGAGTTGACTGAATTTGCCTATATTGTCTCCCATGACCTCAAGGCACCGTTGCGAGCCATCAGCCAGCTTACCCACTGGATTGCCACCGACTACTCTAAGTTTTTTGACGCCGATGGCAGAATGCAGATGGAACTTATTTTGCAACGGGTAAAACGCATGGATGCTCTCATCGACGGTATTTTAAACTACTCCCGCATTGGCCGCGTTCGCGAGCAAAGTGGCTTGCTGGATCTTAATTTAGTGGTAGCCGAAGTTATTGCAGATATCGCTCCACCGGACGATGTGCAGGTAACTATTGCCAATCAATTACCAACCCTGGAAAGTGACGCCACCCGCATGCGCCAGGTGTTTCAAAATCTGATTGGCAATGCGGTAAAATTTATGGATAAAAGCCCTGGGTTGGTACAGGTTGGGTGCAGTGAAGATGATGAATGCTGGACATTTAGTATCCGCGATAATGGCCCGGGGATTAAATCGGAATATTATGCTAAAATCTTCAAAATATTTCAGACACTGTCCGCCCGTGATGACCATGAGAGTACCGGCATAGGTCTAAGTTTAGTCAAAAAAATTGTTAATCGCTATGGTGGCTCAATCTGGTTGGAATCGGCTGTTGGCAGCGGTACCACGTTCTTTTTTACTTTGCCGAAGATGGGAGTAGCAGATGAGACACTCTAGACCAATTCTTTTGGTTGAGGATGATGTGGTTGATGCCATGACGGTTAAGCGGGCACTGCGCGAAATTAAGGTGAGTAACCGTTTGGATGTAACCACCAATGGCGAAGAGGCTTTGGCTTTTTTAGCCGATGCCAATAACGAAAAACCCGGTATCATCCTGCTGGATGTAAATATGCCCAAAATGAATGGTATCGAATTTTTACAAATAATTAAGCAGGATAGTGCCCTCAAAATGATTCCTGTGGTTATCCTGACCACTTCTCAAGAAGAGCGCGACCGGCTGGATAGTTTTAATTTGGGCGTTGCCGGTTACATGATAAAACCGGTAGATTATATTAAGTTTGTTGAGGTGGTCAAAACCATCGATCTGTACTGGAGTCTCAGTGAGTTGCCCGACTAGTGTACCTAATAACTGCGCCATAAGTATGAGGTCGAAATTATAACTTCTCACGCTAGCCAGAGAGAACTATATGAAAAAAACTGCGGTTAAACTCCTCTTTGTCGAGGACGACTTGGTGGATAGGATGGCTTTTGAACGCTTTGTCGTGCAAGAAAAACTATCCTATAGCTACACCATGGCTAGTAGTGTTGCAGAGGCGCGAGATCTCCTGCAAACCTCCAAGTTTGACATAGTTATAGCTGACTACAGCCTCGGCGACGGTAATTGCTTTGACCTGTTTGATCTACTGGCAAATTTCCCAGTTATTATAACCACTGGGATGGGTAACGAGGAGATAGCGGTTAAAGCTATGAAGTCTGGAGCCTGCGACTACATCATTAAGGATTCTGATGAGCGCTATCTGACAATTCTGCCAATGGCTATTGAACTTGCCATAAAACGTAAGTGCGATGAAAAAGAGCTCCAGCAATATCACCAACGTCTAGAGGTCATGGTTGCAGAGCGCACCGCTAAGTTGCAGGCAGAGGTGGAGTTGCGTAGCAAGACTGAGATAGCCCTACGCGAAAGCGAAAAAAAGCTCAATAATGCCCAGCGCATTGCTCAAATTGGTAGTTGGGATTTAGATTGGCAAACACAGAAGCTACAGTGGTCTGACGAAGTTTATAAAATCTTGGCGCTCGACCCGCAGCACTATATTCCCTCACGAGATACCTATATAGATAAAATTCATCCCGAGGATAGAGGGGATGTTGTTGCTAGCTATGCACAAGCTCTAGCCAGTAAAAAAGCATATGAGATCGAATATCGGCTGCAGCTTTCAGACAATAATGAAAAATTTGTCAACGAACGTGCAGAGATAATCTGCGATGAGCAGGGTGAACCATATCGCTTGGTAGGAACTATTCAGGATATCAGTGCTCGTAAGCGCAGCGATGCGCATAAGGAAGAGTTGGAAGCGCAGTTACGGCAAAAGTTCAAGATGGAAGCTATCGGGACCATGGCTGGAGGTATTGCCCACAACTTTAATAATAACCTGTCGATGATCCTCGGTAATATTGAGCTAGCCAAGCTAAAAGAGCAAGATGATAATATTGTTAAAATGCTCAATGATGCTCAGATTGCTACCCTGCGCGCGCGCGATCTGATCCGCCAGATTTTGACTTATAGCCGCCAAGGGACACAGAATAGGGCGTCACTACCGTTGCCACCGATTATCGATGAAACGATTCACCTGCTGACGGCAACTATTCCGAGTACCGTGCATATCACGCAAACAATTTGTCACGATTGCGCTGGCCTCACTATAGATGGCGACCCATCGCAAATTCAGGAAGCACTGTTGAACCTGTGTAATAATGCGGTTTTTTTTATGGATGAACGTGGGCAATTGACGATCAGCTTGGATAGTATTGATGTGGCGCAAAGTGAAATCCCTGCGCGCTCCACCTGTAAACCTGGTCGTTATGCGAAGCTCAGTGTGCAGGATAACGGTTGCGGCATAGACAAAAAGATTATAAGCAAAATATTTGACCCATTCTTTACTACCAAGGAGATGTGTGCAGGTATAGGAATGGGTTTGGCCAGCGTACATGGTATAGTTGAGCAACACGGTGGCATGGTCAAAGTGTCTAGCGTCTTACAGCAGGGCTCTACTTTTGAGCTCTATTTCCCTGTCCTGTTACCGGCGCAGGTGGATGAGGAATCACTAGAAGTGATGGAGCTGCAGCATGGAAGCGAGAAGGTGTTGTTTGTCGATGACAATGAGCTGCTGGTAGCTCTTGGAGAACGGCTATTGTCGGCTCTAGGTTATCAAGTCACTGCCATGTCTAATAGTCGCGAAGCGCTAAAACTTTTTAGTGCCAACCGAGATTACTTTGATGTTGTAGTAACCGATCAAACCATGCCGGTGATGTCGGGACGAGAGTTAGTAGATGAACTGAGAAAGCTGCGCCCTGATATCCCCATTATAATTTGCACGGGTTTTAGCAGTAAAATCGACGAGGAAAAGGCGCATCAGTTGGGCATCAATGACTTTTGTATGAAACCTCTCGACCTGCCAGAACTGTCCTACAAACTCAGGAAAGTCTTGCATAGTACAAAATAAAAACCTATTAAAGTTTTGCTTGCATCAGCGGCGCTGTGCGCATTTTACTAGCAATTGCTCACGCACTTCTCCACAACCTTCTAATTTGGCAACTCATACCGATAATGCAACTAGAACAAAAATCATCAAGTTATAAAATACTTATTCTCTTCGCCCACCCGGCGTTGCAAAATTCTCGGCTTAATAAGCAGTTGATACAGTATGCTCGCGGGTTAGAGGGGGTAACCGTTCACGACCTGTATGAGACTTACCCAGACTTTTACATAGATGTTAAGCACGAACAAAACTTGTTGATCGAGCATGATATTATAATTTTTCATCATCCGCTGCTGTGGTTTAGTGTCCCAGCAATTTTACGCGAGTGGATGGATTTAGTGCTTCAGCATATGTGGGCCTATGGTGTGACCGGCCATGCGCTGAAGGGGAAAAAACTGTTTAATGTGGTTAGCGCCGGCGGTGGCGAGGAGCTATTTCAACATGATGGCTTCCACGGTAATACCATGGTTGAGTTCTTAGCGCCAATCCGTCAGGTGGCGCGGGTGTGTGGTATGGATTTTTTACCACCTTTTGTGGTTCACGGTACGCGCAATATTACTCCGCAAGCGATAAAACAGCATGGTAATGACTATCGAAATCTTCTCCTAGCGCTGCGTGATGGTCGCTTGGATATAGCTGGTGCCAAGGCTCAACAGAAAATTAATGCAAATCTGGCAACTCTGATTTCTGCGGTAAAGGACTAACCCGATGCAAGGAGATAGTTTTTTTTATACTGCGCTGGTCTATCTTTCCGCTGCAGTTGTCTCGGTGCCACTAGCTAAACGCTTTGGCCTGGGATCGGTGCTCGGATATCTTATCGCCGGGTTCGTTATCGGTCCGTTTGGCTTGCAATTGGTTGGTGAAGAGGGGCAGGACGTGATGCACTTCGCCGAATTTGGCGTGGTGATGATGCTCTTTCTTATCGGCTTAGAGTTGCGTCCTGCGCTGTTATGGCGGCTGCGTGTTCCTATCTTGGGGATGGGTGGTTTGCAGGTGATGTTGACCACCGGCGCTTTGACGGCAGTTGCCATGTTTTTTGGTCTGCCGCTGCTGATGGCTGTGGCTGTAGGGATGACTCTTTCCCTGTCGTCGACGGCGATTGTTCTGCAAACCCTGAACGAAAAAGGGTGGATGAAAACCGATGCCGGGCAGAATGCTTTTGCCGTGCTGTTGTTTCAGGATATCGCCGTTATCCCCATGTTGGCGATTCTGCCAGTTTTAGCAGTTGCGGATATAACAAATTTATCTACTGTGCCACTAGCACCAACCTCAGGTACATGGGTTGTCGGATTGTCTGGTTGGGAACAGGCGTTGATGGTGGCTGGGGTTATCGCGGCGATAATCGGCGGCGGCATGTTCCTCATGCGCCCATTCTTGCGCTATGTCGCCAGAACGCGCCTGCGCGAGTTGTTCACGGCGGCGGCGTTGCTGTTGGTAATCGCCATTTCCATGCTGATGACCAAAGTTGGCCTCAGTCCGGCATTGGGTACTTTCGTTGCCGGGGTGGTGATGGCGAACAGTGAGTACCGCCATGAACTTGAGAGTGATATCGCCCCATTTAAGGGGTTATTGCTGGGATTGTTTTTTATCTCGGTGGGGGCGTCTATCGATTTCTCTCTGATAGCACAGCAACCGGGGAAAATGGCCATCATTGTTGCCAGTTTGATTGCCGTAAAGCTTGCGGTACTCCTTATTGTTGGCAGCATATTCAGGATCAAAAGCGACCAGAATCTACTCTTTGCTTTTTCCTTGGCGCAAGGTGGAGAATTTGCTTTTGTGCTGCTCTCTTTCGCGGTGCAGAATCAGGTTGTCAGTAGCGAGGTGGCAAATCCTCTGGTGGGGGCGGTTGCCGTGTCCATGGCGCTCACTCCACTAGTGTTGATTATAAACGAAAAGTTTCTTCAGCCGTTCTTTGGGGTGCATGAAAAAGAGGAGCTTATTGCTGACACTATAGATGAGGAAAACCCCGTTATTATTGCCGGATTTGGGCGCTTTGGTAGCATCGTCGGACGTTTTTTGCGCGCTAACGGGGTTGGGGTAACTGTACTAGAGCACGACTCAGATCGTGTCGAGGTGTTGCGTAAGCTCGGGCTTAAAGTGTTTTACGGCGATGCATCACGACATGAATTACTGCACTCTGCTGGGGCAGAGACGGCTAAGCTCTTGATTATCGCTATCAGTAACCAGGAAACTATCCTGCCTCTGGTGCGCATGGTCAAAGAGAACTATCCGCACCTGACAATTTTCACCCGCACCGAGGGGCGCACGGAACTATTCGAATTGCTAGATGAGGGAATCGAACATGTCTATCGCGACACCCTTGATACTTCATTGAGATTGGGCACCGATGCTCTAATCAGCTTAGGTTTTCGTTCCTTTCAGGCGCATCGTGCCAGTAAAATGTTTCGCCATCACGATGCCAATGCCATGGTAGCTTTGCGCTCAGCACGCTATGACGAGAAGGAATTTATCAGTGTGGCGCGCCAACGGATCAATGACCTAGAACAGCTGATGTTGGCAGAGTTACGCGACTCGCAACTTTATGGCGATAGGGGTTGGGATGTGAACCATGTAATGAGTGAATTTGGCAACACGCAGCAAGATGATAAGGGGTAGTTACTCACAAGTAATATTCACATTGAGGAGGAGAACATGGCTGCAGATTTGATCTTAACGCGCACAGAAAATCGTATTGGGTTTATCACGTTGAACCGACCTGAGGCAATGAACACTTTTACTCCAGACTTTGCCCAGCAGCTGGATGCTGCACTGTGGGCAATGGAAAATGATGCTGAGGTGCTGGTGGTCATTATTAATGCCAAGGGCAAAAACTTTTGTACCGGAATTTCACTCGATCAATTTAACAACAAGAGCCACGGCGAGTATCGCGATTTTCTGTACGGTATTGATGCTTTTTATCACACCCTGGCCAAGATGAAAAAAATTACTATTGCGGCAGTCCATGGTTACACTCTGGCCAATGGTGCGGGACTAGCCTTTGCGTCAGATCTAACCATTGCCGGCGAATCGGCTACTTTTGGAACCACGGCAATAAATGTCGGTCTAATTTGTCTGGGCCCAGCAGCACCGATGGCTAAAGTTATTGGCCGCAAGAAGTTGATAGAAATGGTACTTACTGGCGAAATGATTAGTGCGACCGAGGCAGAAAAGCTTGGACTGATAAATAAGGTTGTGCCCGACGGCGAGCAGGAAGCTGCAGCACTGCAATTAGCAGAAAAACTGGTGAAGAAGAGCCCAATTGCCTTGCGTATAGGTAAAGAGGGTTTGAATCGACTATTTGATGACAATTACGATCAGAAGCTGGATATGATGGATGATATGTTTGCCGCTATCTGTGCTGGGGATGAAGCGGAAGAGGGGGTTGCTGCATTTATAGAAAGACGCAAGCCCTGCTGGCTAAACAAATAACCTGAAAATATGTTGTGAAATCGATCTGTTAAAGAAAGGATAGTATCCACTATGGGAAAAAATCCTATTTCCACGCCAGCGCCAACCTGCGCGGTTTGCCCCATCGCAGTTGCTGAGCGTTTTTGTCGCCAAGAAAAGGGTAAGGCTCCGAGCAATTGTCCCTCGACGAGATCGCCAGATATTATCCAAGAGACCTTGGAAATTCTCAAGGATCCAGCGGTAATGGAGATGGTACGTCAGGCATCTATTCAGGAGGCTGAAGCTTATGGCGGCAGAGAACAGGGTTACGCCCATGTGCACCCTATCAAACCGCGTATTCAGGAGACTATTGAGTTTGCCCACAAAATGAAATTCAAGCGTATCTGCTTAGTATTTTGCCTCGGGCTACGCAAAGAGGCGGAGATCATCCATAAAATTTTCACCGATAACGGTTTTGAAACTATCTCGGTCATGTGCAAAGCTGGAGCCGTCTCAAAAGAGGAGATTGGCTTGCTGCGCGAACAGCAGATAGATCAGGAAAATTTTGAGGCTATGTGTAATCCGATTTTGCAGGCACTGACCGCCAATTATCACCAGTCAGATCTGAATGTAGTTTTCGGTCTGTGTGTTGGTCACGATGCCCTGTTCCTCAAATACGCCACCGCGTACAATACCGTGCTGGCCAGCAAAGATAGACTCCTTGCTCACAACCCGCTAGCGGCGATTTATCAGTATGATAGCTACTATCGCTACTTGAAGAATCCCATAGATGAGACATAATTATCTTGTAGTTAATTGTCCGCTAATCTGAATTTTTTGCCCACGCTGTGTTTAGCGTGGGCATTTTTAATACTACTGTGTTGAACGCTTAATTCCGCGCTTTGTTGGCAACAAGATGGGTAGGTTGGTGGTGGCTTAGTTTTTTCACGATGGTTGTCGCCCAGTGGGCGGCGTTGGCACAATCGCTACTATTTGGGTGTTCTTTGGCCTCCTGCCAGCGCTTAATGCGCGCAGCATCAGGAGCGTGCGGATGATCTTCAGGCATGGTGCTCATTCTTGCGGTGAGTTTAGGGTCGATGGCTCCTTGGCAAATAAAGCGTGCAACAATATTACCGGCGGGAATTAGTTGGGCGGCTTTGTTTAAACTATCTCTGGCATGTTGTGAGTCAGGGTTTGCCCCTAGGGTGGCAAATAGAGCCACTGTTTGTTGGTTAAGGCGTTGCATATACTTTTTCGCCTTATCGTCAGCAGTCCCTTTATCGACCCAGAAGCCAACAAAAATCAATTCGTAATTGTCTGGGTCGGGGTTCTCATCTACAGAGTGCAGATCAGCATGAGGTAGCGCAGCCTGAATGGCTTGGGCAATCTTGGCGGTGTTACCCGTTTTGCTCGAATAGCATATTAAGGTTTTCATGGTTTTAAGCTCTTCTTTAGGCATGAATTATAATTCAAGTGCTGCTGTAGTTAACTATTAATGGCTGAATTGTGAGCTGGCAGAGTCCAAAGTAACACTTTTCAAGAACTGAAAATCTCTATTAAACAACGCTGCGTGGTATATCTTATCATCATGATAACGGACGATATACTGTATAGGGTCGGAAATTAGGTGAAATGTCATGGTTTGGTAGTCAAATCCATCAAGTCTTAATGGGATAAACTTATAGTTAGGATAGCTGATGAGGTATACCTGGCTTAGGTGGTTAATCGCGTAGCCGTAGACGTTTTGTTGGCGGTTTTCTGAAATTTGCATATGAACGATCTCACCAACCTGCTGCGGCACCAGAACCTCATTGACCGTGAGAGTGTTGTCTCCCCGTTTGAGGTTAAACAGTCTCCCCAAATTGTCCTTGAAAAAATAGCCCCAATCGTAGGGTTTCATGTTGGTAATTTTACCCCACATGGTGTCGATGGGAAATTGAACATGCTGTTGTTTTAGCAACGCGTTGGTCTGTTCGGTCAGTAGTGGCTCTGGTTGAATTGTTTCACAATCGTAGACAACAATTCTGTCGTGTTTTATCGCGAACACCTCTTCAGGAAAGGGTATGACGCCTTTATGGCTAATAGGGTTGAACAGGGGATAGAGGGCAACCTCTTTGGTGTCGAGGCTGGCTGGGTGGTATTGCAAACTTAAGCGTGCGGCCTTGATCCGTTGTTTATCGTACTGTTGCCCATGCAGGGTAAATGGCAGCTTCCCTTGAATATCGAGGTTTTTCCAGTAGACAAAAGGCAGAAGATGTTCGTACTCCTGACGATCGAAGGTGGTGGTTTGTGTGCCGTAGCTAAATTGATGGCCTTGACCATTTTTTTGGTAGATAAAGTCGTTAATTATCGGTGAGTAAAAGATGTAGTATTGCTCCACAAAATGGCGATATTCCTGTTGGTAGCGGGTGATGCCGACGCTGACGATGAGTAGGCAAACAGCGCCGATGCTGAGGTGGTATAGAATTGATTTTACTCGTTGCACTTTTACGCTGAGAAAGCTGTCGTATACGGGGAGGGTAAGCCACAAAATCAAGGCGATGAGAATAAGGTCTTGACTGGCGTAACGATTTTTAAAGTAGAGTAAGCTCAATAGTACCGGAAACAATAGCTTGTACGCTTTTCGCCAGCGATTGCGCTCAATGATTGCTGCACTAAGGCCGAGATAAAGAGCGAGGGCGAGCAGCGACCAGAACAGGCAATCTTTGGCGGCCACCAGCACAATTTCGTCGGGATAGTAGCGTCGGATGATGGTGATAAGCGCGAGTGTCATCAGGGTGTTGATTGAAAAGATGCTCAGGCTACCAGCAATGAGGTGATGGGCGACAACGGTACGCAGTGGACAGGGCAGATGGGTGAGAATACGCACCCGATTGCGGATGATCTCAGGGAGAAATTGCGCTACAGCAATGACGAGTGCGCTAAATAGAAAAAACGGCGCGAGGCTGGCGTAAGGTTTATCTTCTAGTTGAGCAAAGCGATACCACATCATCGATTCAGGCTCGATTGATTTGAAAGTGAAATCGAGATTGAACCAAAAATAGCTTGCGCTGCTTAGTGCAACAACGCACAAGGCAAGGGCCGACCAGCGCAGCTTGAACCACTCTTTTTTATAAATTGCTTTATAGACCATCAGTATTTTCCTACAAAACCAAGAAAGCGCTCTTCAAAGCAGATATCCACCTTGGTGAGGGGGTGGTGTACGTGCTGTTCTAGCTCGTTGTGGGGCATAAATGAATACAGCCGTGTGCTATTTAGCTTGTGTTCAATGCGGTGAACTTCTGTATAGCTACTAATAAATTCGTCGCTAATTTTAGCTGTTTCATAGCAGTGAAATTGTTGGCAAAAGTCGCTCATACTGCTTTGATAGACTGCGCTACTGCGGTCAACAATAGCGACTTGTTGCACCAGTTTTTCTAAGTCACTCATAACGTGCGAGGTGATGAGGACGGTTTTGTTGGTATCGCGAATATAATTTTTAAGATAATCGATAAACAGACAGCGGTAGCCAGCATCGAGGCCCATGGAGTAATCATCGAGAATGAGCAGGTCGGCATCTTGAGCAAACAGTAGCCCGAGTACCACTTGTGATTTTTGGCCGAAAGAGAGTGAGGAGAGCTTTTGCTCCAATTGAACATCCATCCTGTCAATTAGATCGTAGAAAATATTTTGTTTCCAGCGCCGGTAGAAGGGGGCAAAAAAACGCTCCACCTGTTGTATCGACATATAGTCGTAGCTGGTAAAGCCTTCATACAGCAGGGCAATGCGCTGGCGCGTATTGGCACTGAGGCAGTGTGAGGGTTCACCAAACACTACGCATTGACCCGCGCTTGGTTCAAGGTAACCCATAAGGATGTTGATTAAGGTCGATTTGCCGACGCCATTTTTGCCGAGCAAACCAAAAACAGTTCCTGCTTTAATGGTGAGATTAAGATCATGGTAGATCTGTTTTTTGCCATAGCTGTGGCTGAGTTTTTTGATCTGGATAACGGTATCCGCCGGATGTTCACTCCTCAAGATTTCCCCCGCTTGCATAGCGTCTCTTTTGAGATTCTCTGACCGGTGTTTTGTGTTGCACAGCCCTGTTTACCAGAGCAGGCACAACCGTTTTTTTTAATCAGTTTTCGGTACAGGTAATAGAGCGCAACACCAGCGCAAATCCATATAAGTCCGTTTTCCATCAATGCTCCTCTTCGTTCAGATGGACAAGTCGAGCGTATTACACGCTCGGCTTGTCCATCTAGCTATTTCATGTCGTGAACCTGTACCCAAATAACAGCATCTTGGCTTAGTTCTTTACCTTTGTACTGCGTATCGCTTCCGGCCCCGAGGGCGCAAAATCCCCACCAGCCTGCGCGTGGCAGCCCAAAGGTGAACTGGCCGTTGGCATCGGCTTTAATCCCAATGGTGATAAAGCTATCTTGCGGAGCCTCAACATAGGATGACCCCATGGCGTTGGTAGCGAGATTGACAGCGCGATTTAGGTATTCGACCTCGACCTCTGCAAACGGAACCGGTTTACCGTTGCTCTTAACAATGCCGGTGAAGGTTGAGCCAGTCCAGATTGAGTAGGGTTTTGTCAGCGGCACAATCTCAGCCTTAAGTCCGAGTTCACTATCCCAATCAGTTGGTGCGCCAGCAACATTGACAATCATTTTAGTAATCTGCTGAATGTAAATATCTTCACCAGCTTCATAGTAAGGTGCTGGCTGCAGTACAAACAGGTGGTCGCCCATACGCTGGGCTTTATACTGTGATTTATAGGCGATAGCACTGTTGTGTGCGCCCGCCCAAGTGATCTGCTCTAGGGTGGTGAGCAAGTCTCTCTTCTTCTCTTTGTTGATCACATAAAAGGCTTCTACGGGGCTGACATCTTTGCTGTCATGTTGTGCGCCCATATCCATGGTGTGCTCATCAGCAAAAGGGTGAGTAAACACTTCACGCAGGTCGATAGTTGTCCCCGTCGCTAAGGCAGATTCAGGGGTGTAGAGCATTTGAAAGTGGGCCCAGGCGGTACTACTTAATAGTAGGCTCATGGCAAGGGTTAAATAGACCTTTCTCATTCGTTCTCTCCTTGATGGTTATATGGTTGTGGTGTCCTGATTGATAATGAAATATTGGGTTATTCGATAATATCTTTACCCTCGACATACACTTTATGCCCTTCACCAGCGTTAAAGACGGCTTGATAGGCCCCAGTCGGTTTCTTGAAGTTAACTTCACTGTATTCAGTCAGTTTAGTTTTAAGAACTGTTTTCCCGTTTTGCATAAGCAAAAACTCTACGCCACTGGCACTGCTGCCATCGCTAAAGCCACCTTCGCAGGTGATGGTGCCATCGCCCTCATCAAAACATGACATGAGCGCGGTGTGGGCCAAGGCGTTATCGGCGACAAGAGTAAGGGCGACTACGAGGGTGCAGATCTGTTTTTTCATGGGTTTAACCTTTCGTTATAGATTAGGAAATTAAAGAGTAGAGCTACTCGCTCACGCTCCACTCAGGTTTTTTGCGGTTACTTACTCCTAGGCCAATAGCAATGGCTGCTGCACTTAAATAGAAATAGCGCATCATCTCTTCACCACTCCAACCCAGCTGTGTTGCCATAGTGAAAAATAGTACTGAGCAGATTAAGCCCAAGGAGATGGGGAAAATAATGGCGAAGGCCATCCAGCCATACGAGTCGGATTGCAGCTTAACTACCACCATGGTAGCAATGCAGGGCGGGGTAAGAATCATAAAGATCAACATTGCTACCGCATGTAGTGGGGTATAGGCGCCATCGCTGGCAAGAGCGTTTTCCGCGCGTTGATCTTGCTGGCCTTTTTCGTAGATAGAACCAAGGGTGGCTACTGCACTTTCCCGTGCGGCAAAGGAGCTCAAAAATGCCACGTTGATGCGCCAATCGAAACCGCAGTACTGTGACACTGGTTCGAGTGCGCGGCCAAACATGCCCAGAAATGAGCTGCTGATCTTCTCGTTTTTCATCTCCATACGGATTTTTTTACTCACCTTGGATAACTTGCGCACCTCTTTGTTGATTTTTTTGGCGTCACCATCTTCTGGTCGTACCAGTGGAAATAGCTCGGGGTTGGCAGCCAAAAACGCTTGATCCAAGGAAGCAACAGCCTCTTTAGTGCTGGTGAGCATGCGCTGTGCTTTGTACTGGTCATAAAGGTTGATGAGAGCAAATACCTCCTGCTGTTCATCAACCCGTTGGTAGTGAGCTGTCTTTTGCGCTTTATGGTCAAAATCACTCAGAGCTTTCTCTGCACTCAGACGCAGCTGGCTCATGCTCTGGTCAGGAATCCCCGGGTACTGCAGCAAGACAAATAGTACTACTGCTACAGCCAGAACAATGGTAACCACTTTTTTGATATACAACCAAACGCGTTGCATGGCGCTGAGCAGCACCCCTTTAACCGTTGGCAGATGATAGGCGGGCAACTCCATGATAAAGGGCGCGGTTTCTCTGTTAGCGAGAAAGGTTGCGGTGATCAGCCGAGCAACACTTAGAGCGATAAACAGTGTGACCGTGGAGATGTAGAACATCATCAAAGTCATCTGCGTTGGGAAAAAGGCTCCGAGTAACAGGGTGTAAAAGGGCACCTTGGCCATACAGTTCATGTAGGGCACGGTGAGAATTGTGGCTAAGCGGGCGCGCTCATCGGCAATGCCTTTGGTAGCCATCACCCCAGGAACCGCACAGCCACCGACCAGTGCCCCGCCCAATACTAAGGGCAGAGTCGATTGGCCGTGCAGGCCGTAGCGTTTAAACAGCCGATCGAGAATAAACGCCATGCGTGGCATATAGCCAACATCTTCCAGAATGGCGATGAGGGCAAAGAGAATAAAAAATATCGGCACATAGTTGAGTAGGGCAATAGTGCTATTGACCATCCACACCACAAAGTCGGTTATGGGTGGCACATCAATAAATTGTGCCTGTGGTAGCCAGCTGACAATCCAATTTTTAACTGCCGCTAAAATCGGCCAGGTGTAGTTGGTTAGCTGGTAGCCCGCGACAATAGCTAGCTGATATATCAGATAGATGATCGCGCCCAACACAGGAAACGCTAACCAATGGTTGAGGACAATGCGATCAACCTTATTGGTTAAATTTTCCTGTGCGCTGCGCTGCTCTTTTACGCACTCATGGAAGAGGATATCGGCGTTGTCGTAACGTAAGCGGGCAAATCCTTGATCAATATCCAGATCATAGCGATGGTGGATCTCGTCGTTGAACTCATCAATTAACTGCTGTTTGATCCCTGTTTTCTCAATAATTAATGCGTCGCCCTCAAGGGCTTTAATGGCGAGCCAGCGCCGGGCTATTGTCGATTGAAGGGTAATCTGCTCTTCGATCTTGGCAATGTATGGCTCAAACTGGTGATAGTTGATCTTAAATAGCGCAGCGTCCTCTTGCTTGCGGGCTGTTGCTATGGCCGCCATAATTTCGGCTTTACCAACCTGCTGCGAAGCTGTCGCCTGCACAACTTGCACATTGAGTAGCGTAGCTAAGCGTTCCATGTCGATGCTAATTTTTCGCTTAGCGGCAATGTCCATCATGTTTAGAACCAGCACCATAGGTTTGCCAAGCTCTAAAAGCTGAAAGGTTAAGTAGAGATTGCGGCGCAGATTAGAGGCATCTACCACATTGACGATGACATCGGTCTCCTCATCGAGCAAAAAGGTCTTGGCTACCTGCTCTTCAAGGGAAAACATGCTGAAGGAGTAGGTTCCAGGTAGATCAACAATCTGGTAGCTGTCGTCGTTATGTTTAACCTGAGCAGACATTTTATCGACGGTGACCCCGGGATAGTTGGCTACGTGTTGCTTGACCCCGCTGAGCATATTGAAAATTGTCGATTTGCCGCAATTGGGCTGGCCAGCAAGGGCAACATTAATCATGAGATGTTACCTTGATCAGCCTAGCTTCGCTGCGACGCAGGGTGAGCAGGTAGTTTTGGATTCCAATTTCAATAGGGTCGCGTAGCGGGGCATTACGAATCATCGTTACTTGAGTGCCCGGAATAAATCCCATATTGAGTAGCTTAAGCTTTAACGCTCCCTGAGCTTGGCACCCTTGAATGACCCCATGTTGACCAGTGCTGAGGTCGGCTAAGGATAGTTGTTGAGTTGCTATAGACACGATATTGATCTCCAAAAATAGGTGTGATAAGTGCTGACGAGCTAACTCTTACAGATTTTAGGGAATTAGTTCGTGATTGCGGTCACGTTGGTGAAATTATTCGTTAGCCTATCTTTTTGCTGTTCGTTAAATCATCTGTTGGCAACTTTAATTAGCCAATGTGACTCTGGTCACATCAGCGCAGCGGTGAAGAGGTTATTGTCGGTGTAAATGCTAGGTGGTCAGGATGTGCAGCTTGGAGGTTGCAAGAGGTTCTTGCCGTGATCACTAGAGGTTGTTTAATTTTTTATACTGAGGAGAAGGAAGAGATGGAGAACAGGTTAATACGCTCGGTGCTGTTTATTGTATTTTTTGCCCTAGTAGGATCATCTGCTAGTGCGCGCGATTTATCCAACTATGAACTTTTAGAGCGGATTACAGCCCTAGAACAGCGCTTACTTGAGCAACAAGAGCCTGCTGAGAGCAGTGCGCTTCTCGGTTCTTGGTCAGAGCGCATTACCTTAAGCGGTCTGGTTGAAATCGAAGCAAGCTACGAATCTTTCGATTTTGATGATCCTGGCGAAAAAGATGAAGACTCCAGTGATATTGTGCTGGCAACTGTCGAACTGGGTGTCGATGTTGATCTGGTCAAACATGTCAGTGGCCACGTCTTGCTGTTGTGGGAGGAAGACGACACCGAACCTGTAGATGTCGATGAAGCGTTTATCACTCTGGACGGCGAAGATATTCTGCCCCTGTATCTGATGGCCGGTAAAATGTACGTCCCTTTCGGTGACTTCTCATCCAACATGATCTCTGATCCGTTAACCCTCGAACTGGGTGAAACGCGCGAAAGTGCGGTATTGGTCGGCTTTGATATCAACGGTATGTACGGCAGCATTTACGCCTTCAACGGTGACATCGAAGAAGCCGATGATGACGACAACCACGTCGACAACTTCGGCGCCACAGTCGGTTATGCGTTGGAGAACGACAACATGACTCTCGATGTCGGCATCTGCTATATCAACAACCTGCTTGATTCCGACGGTTTAGGCGATTTATATGATGAATCCGTCGCAGAAGCAGCGGAAGAAGATGATAGCACGATGGAACTGAATGACTATGTCGGTGGCTTCGGAGCTCATGTCGTCGCCGAGATGGGCGGTCTTAACCTGATCGCAGAATATGTCGGTGCAATTGACGACATTGAATATCTTGTTGACGGCGTCAAAGTCGAAGAAGATGCCATTAGCAGCTGGAACCTAGAAGCTGGCTATACCTTTGAACTTATGGGTAAAGACACCACTGTTGCCGTCGCGTATCAGGGCACGGATAATGCCGGGGATTTCCTGCCAGAAAGCCGCTACATGGCCTGCGTTGGCGCCGAGATTTTTGCGGCCACCTCACTGGCTATAGAATTTGCCCATGACGAGTACGAAACCGACGACGAAGCCGATATCGTCACGGCTCAGCTGGCCATCGAATTTTAACCAGACATTCAAATAAACCTACAATAACAAAAGGTCGGCGTCCCCACAGGCTCCGACCTTTTGTTATTGTCTGCCTGCCATGTGCTATGCGTTGGGCTCGCAAGTTTAAGTGTTAGCAGCTGGAACAGGTGAATGAGAGGTAGAACATAAACAAACTTAAGGTATAGGCATCGCGCGGTGAAACGGCTGGTAAATTCTCTCTATGACCACTACAATATGTGCACTTGATTGGTAGAGGAGTTTATTGCATGGCATCAGCGCTCAGACAGCGTCAGTCTGTTCCAAGGTTTAACCTGTGGGTGGCGGCGCTAGCCGTTTTTTACCTGACCATAGGCGTGCATCTGCTCCATCCACTGTTTCACCAGAAGCATGATAATTCATATAATTATGCTACGAGCTACCACAACGCTGAACACCACCATCATGCCCCCTGTCCGCTGCACGACTACTGCCTGACCATCCATCACCTGAACATAGCCGATGACGTATATACTATTAGGCTACTTATGCCAACAGAGCGCTGCAATGCTCGATTTAAGCAGCGCGTCCCCCATCAGTACCACCTAGCTTCCACTCCTGCACGTGCTCCTCCCGTTGTCTGATTTGGGTTTAAATAACAATCCGAACTGTCAGGATATTGCAACAGCGCTATGAATAAATAGGCATGTTGCAAATTCAATGTAAATGCGCGCAAGCGTGTTGAGAGGAGGACTAATGGCTTCTACTTTGCCATGGAGAGGTCAGGGTGTGGTTTACCTGCTGGCCATGTTATATGTCTTAGCATCAATCACTGCTGCTCAAGCAGAAGAGATTATCGAGTTGGAAACCATTTTGGTGACAGCTGCCACCGATAAGGACAACGATGCAGAGCAATTAAATAAAGAGGAGTTACGCCACGAGCATGTGGTCGAGCTAGCGGAGCTGCTTAGTCAGCAGTCGGCTAGTACTACACTGATTCGCAAGAGTGGCTACGGCAATGAGGTAGCTGTGCGCGGTTTCGGTAAAGCCAATCTACGCATTTTGTATGACAATGCCATGATCGAGGGAGCTTGCGGCAGTCGCAAAGATCCAGCATTGTCCCACGTGCCACTGCTGGCGGTGCGCAAGGTCAATGTGCAGCCAGGGCCATTTGACGTCAGTCGTCAGGGTGGACTCGGCGGTGCTATCAGTGTTGAAACCGTGGATCCCAGTGGTGAAGAACAGGCTGAACTGTGGCTGAAAACCGGTAGCTTTGATTACCGCAGCGGCGCCGTTCAGTTCACTGGTGGGAATGAGACTTTTCAGGCTCTGCTCGGCTATGCAGCGACGCAAATGGACCAATACGAAGATGGAGATGGGCGCAAATTGACCGATTTTGCCCCCGCTGGTCGGCCGTATTCGCAACAGGGAGAAGATCAGGAGGCGTTTACCAAGCAGGACGTGTGGGGGAAACTGCGCTGGAACCTCAATGAAAAACACAGTTTGACTTTGTCCCACACCTACGGCAAGGCTGAAGATGTATTGACGCCGCGTGTAGCCGTGGATATTGAAAAAGAGCGTACCACCCTTACTCAGCTGCACTATGATGCCTTCGAGCTGTGTCCATACAGCGATCATCTGCAGGTGCGCCTATATCATCACGATGTCCAGCACAACCCCTTTGACCGCTATCGGGATCTAGTTGGTGCCGGGCTGCCATCGTTTCATCGCCGTTTCGAAGCGCGCTCAACCTTTCGCGGTGCCTCGGTCAGTAACAGTATAGAGCGCCATTGGGGCGCAGTAACCCTTGGCCTAACCCACGATCATCAGGATTGGCGGGCCGATGCCTACAACGATGATACCGATGTCCTGATCAACGATCAGTTTATTCCCGATGTCGACCACGACATGTGGGCTGGTTATGTTCAGGCGCGTGTGCTCACCGGTCCCATCACTTGGCGTGGCGGGGTGCGTTACGACGATTCCACCATGGAAACGCATGAACCGCTGGTGTTTAGCAGTGCTATGAGTGATGCTAACCGTCAGCACGACAGTAGCGTCAGTGGCTATCTCTTTGCCAGCTGGTATCCAACCGATTTCAGTCGGCTGTTTGCCGGTATTGGCCGCAGTGTGCGCCTGCCTACAGGAGCGGAGCGCTATCTGCAGGGTTCGGCAAACTTTTACGGCAACCCCGATCTCGATCCGACTATCAACCATGAATGCGATCTCGGCGTGACGCTGGATGGGCGTTGGGGGCAGTGGACGCTCAAGGGGTTTTATTCGCAACTGGATGATTATATCTATCAGCAGGCTACAACAGCCAAAACCTGGGTCAATATCGATGCCCATATTTATGGATTTGAAAGTCGCTGGAGCAAAGAGGTTGTGACCGGACTGACGGTCGATGCCGCCTACGCTTGGCAACGGGGGCGCAAGGATGACCAGCCTGCCAATAATGAAGATAAGGATCTGAGCGAAATTCCGCCGTGGAAAACTCGCCTCGGGCTGGAATATGAGAAAAATCGCTGGGCCGTTCGTGCCGAATGGCTGCATTCCGGCACTTGCAGTCAGGTCGATGAAGACGCTGGGGAGGTGCACCTAGCCGATTGGGATGTCCTTAATCTGACTGCCAGTTATCACTTCTCACAACACTGGTCACTGCATCTGGGCGTAGAAAATCTGTTAGATGAGAGCTATGCCGTGGCCAACTCCTATGAATACGATGCGGTCAGTGGCTCCGCAGTTACACCACCTATCGTCTACGAGCCAGGGCGTATGGTCTATTGTAGTATTATCAGCCGCTGGTAATATCAGCACTACTCTCAGGCCGAGACTGGTGCTCGGCTTGGGAGTTTAACTGTTAAATTAGACTTTGAGATATCTTGGCGGGCTACATAGCGGGGCGGGTGACAATGTGGCGCTGTAGCGGGTTGCGAGATATTTTGCGGGTGCTGGGGTAGAGGGGTAATCGGTGTCGGCTAACTTAAATGCGCTAAGTTCTGCTTTTTCTGCAGCCTTTACTCGTTAGCCGCAGCGTTCAATTTTGTCAGCACTTCAGCCAGCTTAAAATTATATTTTTGTGCCACATCCTGTACTGATTCAAAGAGCATCTGGCAGCATACGCACTCTCCCGCTTGCTCATCGTAGGAGTGGAACACCGCTTCCGTTGCAGGGTATTGGCCGACAATATCCAGTACTGTCATATCTGCAGCTATTAGTTCTGGTTTTTTAGCGCTCATAAAGTAGTGCCTATTCGCTAATTTAAGTAAAAAAACAGTTGTTGCGATATCTAAACAGCTAACGGCGCTGTGCGCCAACGGTCAAGTCCGAAATGTGCTGTAAATTCTCTCCGGTCATTGACGTTTTTAGCTTGCTAGGGCAACCTTATTACTGCCCTGTTCAGCCGTTTTTTGGGCTTCTGCCCATTCCTTAAATTCATCCA
>Ga0265295_1003545_pt1 | contig 22539 bp, 19 predicted proteins | sample Munlansysbiofilm_FD_192503 | JGI IMG/M metagenome (GOLD analysis project Ga0265295, IMG submission 192503) | Leachate microbial communities from a municipal landfill in Southern Ontario, Canada - Methane capture system biofilm | ecosystem: Engineered > Solid waste > Landfill > Unclassified ...
CCAACAACTTAGTATAATAATCAAAGGTCTGCATTCCTTCCTCCAAAAAGTATCTGGTATATAGCCACAGATGCAGCCACACTAACATTTAGTGAGTTCTTCCAACCCAAAACTGGTAAATAGATTATCTCATCGCACTCTTTCAGAATGGCTGGTTCTACTCCTAATGCCTCATTGCCCACTATCATTGCCAATGGAAATGAAGCCTGAAATTCAAAAACGGAGGTAGATGGCTGGGCTGTTTCCAGTGCGTAGATACGATAGCCTTTTACTTTTAAACTGTCAATAGCAGTTTTAGTTTGTTCTTGTTTACTCCACTTTACCTTATCGGTCGTGCCCAAAGCAGTCTTATTCATATTAGGATGTAAAGGAGTGGGACTAATGCCGCACAGCACTAATTCTCCCAAGCTAAGACATTCGCAAAGACGGAAAAGAGAGCCTACATTAAACACACTGCGCAGATTGTCTGCCACTAAAGTGATCCTTTGTGCTTGTTTTATCTTCTGCTCATCTGGTTGCACCGATCCATCCCCCACTCTCAAAATAATGCTGCCATCCTTAACCAACGAATCATTATGGTACAGTGCAAGGGCTCTTAACAACCGGTGCGGATCATCAGGAAGCGAGTTGAGAAGTTTATGCATCCTGCGAGGCAGCGGTTTATGCACAAAGGGAAGCAAAGTATCAATCTGAGAAACAATATCTTGTCTGTAGGCAGTATTTGCAATGTTCTTTTCCAATTCTTGCAGCATCTTAGCAAATGCTTTTAGTTGTGCATCAAAGCTGAAGTTTATGAATTTGCTTTTACTGTATTGAGCAAGGAATTTCACGGATAATACTGTTTAATCAATTCGGCTGCCGTTAGGATGTTTTCGCAGATGAAGGTAGGTTTCAACAAGCTACAATCTGTCAGCATTGAACCAAATTCATCAGCCCCATTACCACTAAGCAAGAGTATGCTTTTCATGCCAGCATTATGAGCAAAACCTATGTCTGAAGCTCTGTCACCAATCATAAACGATTGCGAAGGATCAAAGTGAAACTCTCGCTTTGCCCGCTTGAACATCCCAATGCCGGGCTTTCGATCTTCATGATGTATGTTAAACGGTTTAACAATACCTTCCCTATGGTAGGGCGAAAAATATACGCCATTAGGCTTTACGCCAGATTGAGCAAGCAGCTCCAGCATTTTCTTATGCACTTGTGCCAGTTGTTCCAAATCTAAATAACCTCGTGCTATTCCACTTTGGTTTGTAACAATGAATATCAAGAACCCCATTTCTTGCAGTAATCTTAAGGCTGCCGGAGTCTCCGGATAGAGATGATAGATTTCGGGATCCTTGATATATCCAAATTTATCGGGACTAATAGTGCCATCTCTATCTAAGAAAATTGCGCGTTTAATTTCTTTTACTATCACGAGTTTGAAACCTCAGCGCATCTGGGAATTTAGTATTAAAGAAGATGATACGATAATCCCAATATTCATTACGCTTGGTAAAAGATATATCTAGTTTCCAGCAATGCAAATCTCGTATTATTTTAATACTCTGTGAGATCAATTCCTTATTCTTGATATCGTAATAATTAGAATAGGTTAAGCTGTAATTTTTAGTAAGATTAAAGCCTGCGCTCAAGCGTAGATTTTGTCCAGAGCTCTTAAACAGATTCTTTTCGGCAAAAAGATCGTGACTAATATCCAGGCTCCAACTATCGCTATCAGCCTTTGCTTGTGGTTCTTCACGGTGTTCTCCAAAACTTGTGAAAGTACGGTTTTTGGGTGCAGGAAAGTAATCGGCATAAGATGCAGAACCACTGAGAGAAATGCCTTGTGAGAAGTAGTAATTCCTTAAGGCTAAACCATCAACACCAATCTGATAGGTTTTTTGGGAAACACTCATCCGATTGTTATAACCGAGTTTTAAGCCATCCAGCCTAAAATCCTTATGTCGCAATTTTCCTAATTCTATGGTACCGGGTCTAAATGAGAAACTGTGACTAATATCGCCGAATTTTTTATCATCTTTATACAGATTGGCAGCAATGCGAGAATCCCAGGAAAAGAGATCATTAATCTTCCGCTCATTCTTTCCCTGGGTATACTTAAGCTGCCATTTCTGCGCCAGTGAGAAGCTCAAACTAGCTTGTTTCTGATTGTTACGCAATGAGATGCCCCCAAACCCATAATATATTGCATTACGTGAGTGGTTGGGAACAAAGCTTAAGCCAACAGAAGGTGTTACAACGTGTCGAATAGCTGATATGGGAGCCTTATTGAAGGTTCGAATTCCATACATATTGAAGCTACCGTTAAGAGAAGCAGAATAATCGTTTCCACGCACCCATTGCTTATCATTTCTGTCCCGATCGAACCAGGCTTCGGAATAATCTACGCTTTGCCTCAAATTTAGCCATCCCCTGTAGTTGTAGCTATTCGAAACTCCCATTGAGTGTTTCATGCCAAAATGATGCTCAATCAAATACCTATCCGGATTATCGGGATCCAAAGTATTAGCCCACAGGTAATCGCTCCATGAGGGATTGGGATCCAAGATGTTCCCAGTATGATCCAGACGATAGTTATAGTAATATGAAAGATTGGAGTACCACGCATTACTATCTAAGTGCAGCAATTCATATAAGGGACGTGATGATACACTCCAACTTACACTGGGTAAGCTCAAAGATGCTGTATCGTTAATGAGATCCTGATTATACAAAGCGCCAGCATTAAAGTATGTGGAGCCAAACGGTTTACGATAAGCAATGCTGGAACTAAGTCTTTGAGCAAGAGATTCGTCTATAGAATCACTACTTTCCCAGATGCGTTTGTTGCTAACAAAATCAAGCGAAACATCAAGGGCAGATTTTTCGGGAAGTTCGTGATGATGTCCAGCTCTTAAGGCCCAATCGTACACAGTAGTATAGCCACTGGTATTCTTGTGAAAATTCATGTTTAACGAACCATTGTATATATATCGTTTAATGTAATTTGCCGAAAAACGTGCTTTCCATCCCGTTTTTTCCATCAAGTCTATACTGGCAATAAGATCTGCATAATCTTTATAAGGATAGTAATATGCAAGATCGCGGATATATTTACCATCCAAACTATTATACCCAGGTTCGGGAATTAAAAATCCGGCTTGCCTCCCTCTTTTTATGCTCATGGTAATAAATGGGAAATAGAAGATCGGTAAGTGATTAACATAGGCTAAAACATGTTTGCCCACAACCTTATCCCGCTGATATACGCGCATCTTTTGCGCCCAAAACCAGTAGCTTGGCTCTTCCAGGTCGCACGTTGTAAAGCTGCCTCCATCTATATCGTAGGTATCTGAGCCAACTTTCCGCAATTCCTTGCCTCGATAATATCCGTTTTCGATAAAACTATTTCCATTTTGCATCATCCCTGTTTGACTGCGAACATCATAGCGGACGTTTTCACCTATCATCAGTTGTTCTTTATCGCGCATATATGTTATGCCCAAAGATATCGCCTGTTCGTTCTTCAAATCCAGAAAAAGTGAATCTGCCAATATTTGCGAAGCCCCATAGTCTATTGAAGTATTTCCATACAACCAAATCTGTTCGGCATCGTAGTAGGCACGGATGCTATCTGCAGCATAAAACAAAGAATCAAGCTTGCTATCCTCGTTCAAGGATGCGTCCAAGCTGTCCACTAACGCCTGCAAATTTTCAGACGCACTCAGCGTATTATCATCAATAATCATTACTTCGCCACTATTCTGGGCAGAAAGTAAGAGAATCGATAATAACAAGCACAGAAATAGGATTCTATGTTTCATCATTACAAAATAACTTTAGTTTTATCCAAGCCAATTATGTCAAGCTTTTCCACTTGTTTACAGCCTCGCTATATTGCTTGTTTAACAGATGTATAAACAAACAGCCCGGAATTATACCGGGCTGTAGAGATAATATTGGCAAAGCTTACTTTCTTTTGGAAAGATGCTGTGCAGCTTGCTTTTCTTTGTGAGTGGCTTTTGTTAAATCTATAACAAGGTTACTTGCCAGAAATATTGATGAATAAGTACCGACGATTACTCCCAAGCACATAGCCAAAGCAAAATCATTCAATACTTGTCCCCCAAATAAGTACAAGGACAAAGTTGTAAAAAAGGTAGTACCAGAAGTAACCACAGTACGTGATAGAGTTTCGTTCAACGAGTAGTTTATTACTTGATCCAAGGGTTCTTTGCGCCGTATTTTCAGATCTTCGCGAATGCGGTCGAAGATAACGATCGTATCGTTTATGCTATAACCCACAATCGTCAGTAACGCAGCAATGATCTGAATAGTGATTTCTTTTCCGCTAAGCGCAAACACACCTACAATAATCAGCACATCATGAGCAAGAGCTACTATGGCCATCAATCCAAAAATCAATTCAAAGCGGAACCAGATATAAATAATCATGAGTATAAGTGAAATTGCAACTGCCAATAAAGCATTTGTTCTCAATTCACCCCCAACCTTAGGTCCAACTTCATAGATTTCTTCAATAACATCTCGGTTAATATCGCGTCCAGCTAAATGATCCGGAAAGCTTTCGCTAATGATATCGATAATCTGAGTTTTGGTATCCGAAGAAACTGCGTCTTCTGCATTTGCGCTCTTAATTTTAATCATAAAAGTGCCAGAACCAAATTCACCAACTCGCTGAATCTCTGCTTCGGGGAAACCATGAGTTTTAAGGGCATTGCGCAATTCATCTATTTCCACGGGTGCCACATCTGCAGATAATGCCTGTAAATCTACCTTTGCCGCTACTCCACTTGTAAAATCGATACTCCAATTTAAGCCTCGCACAAAAAGACCAATAATAGCAGCAAGGATAAGTAATATTGAGATAAGGTAAGCACCTTTGCGCATTCCTACGAATGGGATATTGGTATTCTTTAATAATCTCATCGTTCTCTCCTTAAATACTCAAAGTCTTTTTAGTGCCGGTTACAACAAAGGTATCGAAAATTGAACGCACAAATACCAGTGCGCAGAACATAGATCCTATTATACCTATTGTTAGCGTTATGGCAAAACCCCTAATGGGACCGGTTCCAAATTGATAAAGCACAAAGGCTGCAATCAGGGTTGTTATATTGGCATCCCATACCGTAACAGTAGCTCGCTTATACCCTGCATCTACTGCAGAGCGAGGAGTTTTCCCAGTATCCAATTCTTCGCGAATACGCTCAAATACCAGTACATTAGCATCAACTGCCATACCTATAGTAAGTATCATACCGGCAATACCAGGCAGAGTTAGAGTGCCACCAAAAGCCGTGAGCATTGCCAACACAAAGCCTACATTAAATATAAGGGCAAAATCGGTTATTAAGCCCCCAACTTTATAGTAAAAAAGCATAAACAACATTACGATTGCTAATCCAATAATCCCAGCCATAGTACCGCTTTTAATGCTATCTGCACCCAAAGTGGCACCTATGATTGAAGTAGAGGCAGGAGTAATGGGAGCTATTAGGTTTCCTGTATTCAATACGATAGCGAGTTCATTAGCTTCTTGAGAGGTGAATCTGCCAGTAATTTGTGCTCTACCACCTGCAATACGCTCTTGGATGTTGGGAGCTGAATAGACCACATTGTCCAATACAATTGCCAAACGCTTGCCAACGTTATCTGCCGTTACCCGCTCAAATTTTCTAGCCCCTTCACGTTTCATCTCTATAGATATGTAAGGCTTATTGGCAATTCGAGGATCGGTTGAAGTTGATGAGCCATATTCTACTTTGGCTTTTGCCAGGTCGGCACCAGAAAGTTCCACAGCAGACGAGAGTACATGGATTATCCTATCTGCTCTGGGATTTGATGTATCTGCACGTTCGAGAGCTAACTGCCATCCGGCTGGTATCATCTGCTGGAACAAAGAATCAGCCAAAAGATCCTGGATAAGGCGAACACTATCGTATTGTACTTCATAATCTAACTCGCCGGGACGGATTAGGCTGCTGAACACACCAGAACTAGGTTGAGCTAAAGAATCATCCTCAGCCATTATCTCTTTATCGAGTTTATCCAATTCTGCAAGAGCAGGAAAGAATTGCAGATTAGCATTGATATTACTATCAATAAGATCCAGTACACGTTTGCCTTCATCGCGTTTTGCCACAACCTTAAATTCTAGCATAGCGGTTTGTTTGATGAGGTTCTCGGCTGCATGAAAATCACTTACGCCAGGCAATTGAACCATTATTCGATTCTCACCGAGTTTTTGAATGGACGGCTCGGCAACTCCAAATTGATCTATACGTTCGCGGATAATTTTAATATTTTGATCTACCGCACCACGTGCATCAGCAGCAGAAAGAGCGGAAGTATCCACTTCTAAAAGAATCTGCATGCCACCTTTAAGATCCAGCCCGAGCTTGAGCTTGTTTTTAGCCCACCACTCCGGCAAATTCGGGATCGCCAAAGGAGCCAGATAAAATGCAGTAACACATATGAATACAATTATTGAAAGACCGCGCCAGGAAAACTTCTTCATTGGCTTTTGCTCCCTTTATTCAGTTTATTTTCTATTTTTTTGTGGTATCTGACCCAAAAGTCTGATTAGCATCTATTCGTCAAGTGCTTTTTTGGAACCATCCCTCAACAGATTAGATCTAATCTCTTATGTGCATCTTCGCTTGCCTGATCCGTAAAGTAGTAATTAACTAAGTTTTAAGCAGTCATTATCCCGTCTTTTATGCTGTATCTCGGGGTTAACCATGCCGTAAAAATGCTTCAAGCAATGTGAGTGCACGCAGAATCAGAGCTAAGTTCTTAGTATTTAATAACTAGTTCAGTTAAGTTTTTGAATTATAAAGATTAAGTAGTTTTAAAGCCGACTGCTTTATTCTCTCCCTGACCTTGTACTTTGATTTCTCCAAATTGTTTTTCATAGTTGTTGATGTTCTTTTCCAGAAGCTGTAAAAGTTGCTTGGTATGCATGGGAGTCATTACAACCCGCGAATAAATACGAGCATCGGGAATTCCGGGTAGAATTCTGCCACAATCCATAATAAACTCTGAAGGTGAGTTTGTAATCATAAAGAAATTGGCATAGGTTCCTTCGCCTACTTTTTCATCAAGCTTGATGTTCAACTGCTTTTGAGGGGGATTGGGATTAGACATAATATCTCCTTGTTAAATAATATCGTGAATATCAATAATCCTGCCATTGAGGCGGATGTTTTCGTAAAGCTTGGCATAATGATTTGATGCTTTGCACAAGCGACTGTTTGCCATTACGATCAAACGGTTTTTAGCTCTGCTGACGGCAACATTTAGTTTTCTATCTACGCTGCCATCCGAATTTAGAGATTCGATTCCTCTCAAACCAAAAGCATCTCTTAAGGGAAAACAAAGCACCACAGCATCCCGTTCGGAGCCCTGATACCGTTCGACTGTATCGATGCTAACATCTTCAATCAGATGCTTAAGTGCGTGGATCATTACTCTAAACGGGGCAACAATGCCCAAATCTTTTTGGGGATCACGAATTAAGCCAGCATTGCGATATTGGGTAACCAGCCAATTAGTAGCTTCTATCTGCATGGGATCAAAGTAATCCTGCGAAGAAGGGGGACATTCAATCCATAGTAACCTGGCATCAATCAGCTCTGGCAGTTTGCTTTTGGCTAAGGGTAAGAATTGTTCTTTAAGAACGGGCTGGAGGCGATTATCGTAGTAATGAGCCACTAATGAGGCAATTTTAAAGTGCATTCGATAGTGCCCCGTAAGCATTTCGAGATGTTGATCCCATCCTTTTCGTTTATATAGCCTAAACAATCTTTCCATAAGAGATTGGTTGATATCCTTATACTCCAAATCCTGAAGGGTTTCCGAGCTAAAGTTAAACCCCAGAGGGCTTTGCACGGTAATGGCCGGCAGTTGGTTTTGATCGCCAATAAGGATAACCTTAGGCGCAATTGTAAGCAGACCCAATATCGAGCTCTCGAGTATTTGCGATGCCTCATCAATAAGCATTTCATCCATCTTGGTGAGTTTACTTAAATCTCGATACCAAGAATTTGCACTTTGTACCGTTGCCACAAAAATGCGATTTTCTCGAAGGAGTTTATCTATATCCAGAAAGCGTTTATCACTAATGAGATTATCCAGTAACTCATCCTCGATAATTTGGGAATTCCCCGTGCGAATAAAAGGTATATTGCGTTTTTTGAGACATAAGCAAATTTCGTCCACAGCGCGATTGGTAAAGCTAAGAATCATCATTTTCTTGTTGCTGTGTTCATAAAATCGCTCTACATAATTGCCAATTAGTCCAGAAGTTTTTCCGGTGCCAGGTGGTCCTTGGATAATAAACAAGTCCTTCGCAGCCTTCATTTTTGCTAAAACAGTTTCTTTTTCTGTTTCTTTTGGCTCAAATTCGTCTATTGCTGGTTTTCTAATACCCCAATAAAGATCTCTGGAGTGCATATCTGCCTCTAGAAAGGTTGTTAATGAGCTTAATGGACCATACAAAAAAGATTCTAAAACATCGTGCTCTAAAGTCCAAGTTGAATTTGGGCTAAAGTTACGTTTGATTCCGCCCCGAATCCTCAGTTTTATGCTATCATCAATTATGTCGGTAATTACACCACGAATTATTTCTTGTTTATCTGCTTTGGCGTGTTCGCCATATAAAACCACTATGTCTCCCTGCCTAAAATCAGATATTCCGGGAGATTCTAGATATTGTAAGGTAATATCTCTCAGATCGTATGAAGTTATTTGTAACCCAGATATAATCTTACCTTGTTTTTCGGATGCAGATAGTCGCCAAAGTGAATTATGCCCGTAATTTGAATCCTTATCTGCACTACCAGTCTTTACAAACCAGATTTCTCTAACAATACGTTTAACTTGTTCACCAAACCATTCATATTCAAATTCTCTAATATTTTTCAGTAAAGCCTTATATCGTTGTAACGCCTGCTTGCTAAAGTTACTGTAATCGTCTGGATTCTTTTTGATTAGCCAATCTAAAAACCACTTAGGCTCTACACTGAGTAGCCTCATTATTCCCACAATCCGATTGCGGCAGATGAGAAGATTTTGTTCTAGCAATGGCATGTTTGCGACATTGCGCAATGGTTTTTCAGCACAAGCTGAGTATAAAATTGAACTAGACCCCTGGTTTCCGGATCCATAAGCATTGCGAATTATCATATTGTATGCCACTACCTGATATAGCTGGCTGCTCCACACATCATGGGGATGTGCCTTGCCACTTTTTAGCTCTACTATATTGTATTTGCCTTTTGTTTTAAATAGTAAATCCAATCTGCCTTGTAAACCATAGGTAGGACATAAAAAAGATGGTTCCAATAGAAGATCTTCATTGGGCACATTGGCACAAAAAGCTTTTACTACATCTAAGTGCCCACTTTCGATTTCCCGGTATATCTGCATTGCACAAGTTTGCCCTAAAGCAACCATTGGAATTGGTATTTGAGCTAGCCCTCGTTTGAACAAATCCAGATAATCTAAATCTGAATAATGTATCAAATCATCAAAGATGCTATTTACCATATTACCTAAAAGCATTTTGTCAGAACTTGGTTCGCCAAACAGCCGGTTTAGAATGAATAATTCCGGCGAAGATGAAGCATTTCCCATACATTCAGCTATGGCAGAGGCATCAATCAAGAAATCTGGCTCTAAAACAAACTTAGTTCTTGGATTATCTACAAAGAAGTTATCTTTACCAGCTACTTCACTTAGTTCTAAACAATTAAGATTGGCATATTGCCATAAACTATTAGCTAGGGTGCTGTATTTTGCCTTCTCAAGATTTTTTAAGTCATCTCGCAAAAGGATTCTTACTTCTTCGTTGTCTTCGTTTATGGCGCTTATCTCCAAGCCAGCTACTCTTCCTCCCGACACATAATGTTTCCAATGTTTTAAAACGCATTGAAAGCTCTGTTTTTTGCTATGCTTTTGGCGAGGGAATTCCGGTGCATCCTTTACAAATTCTTCCAATTGGGGACAATTTAGTTGGGGACATACCAATCGTAGTAGCAAGTAGATTGTTTTTGCGCCTGAAGATACGGCTCCTTCGGGTATTGAGGCAATATCTTCGTGAGCGGCTCTATTGGCCAACATTCTTAATGAATTTAACTGTCTCACCAATTCCGGAGGTGTTTCGAAGTTATCGTGAAAATACTGCATGCGAGCAAAAAGCCCGTTAAAAACAAGCGGTACATCTGCTAAAAGTTCTTTATATATCTGCTCTAAAAGTTTGCGTTCAAACACCAGAAGAGCACTTTCTCCGCCTTCTGGGCTCAGGATTTTTAATAGCTTTTCAGCCAATTCAATGGCTTTATCTTGAGGAATCATCAGATTCGTCTTCATCGCCTTCGGCAAAGAATGCCTTTACAAAACGAACGGTATGAAAGTTCTCAATATCGTCAATCTGTTCTCCCACTCCCAATAGCCTCACCGGAATTTCCAAGTTTTGCTTGATATTAAAGATTATCCCTCCTTTGGCAGTACCGTCAAATTTGGTTAGGGCTATCCCGGTTAATTTGATAGATTCATTGAAGTGTTTTGCCTGTGAGATGGCATTTTGCCCAGTAGTGCTGTCTACCACCAGAATAACATCATGGGGAGCTTCTGGACATGCTTTTTTAATTACTCTATCAATCTTTTGCAGTTCTTTCATGAGTCGTTCTTTGGTATGTTGTCTTCCAGCTGTGTCTATTAGCACTATATCGTAGTTCCTGGCTACGGCAGAAGCCACTCCATCGTAGATTACCGCGGCAGGATCGCGTTCGGGTTCGGATTTCATTATCTGAACTTTAGCTCGTTCTGCCCAAATAGCTACTTGATCTATTGCTGCAGCGCGAAAAGTATCCCCAGCAATGATCAATACCTTTTTACCGGCTTTGGCAAAGCGATTTGCCACTTTACCAATGGTCGTAGTTTTCCCCGTACCATTTACACCTACAAAAGCAATTACGTACGGTTGTATTGCTGGAGGTTCGAAGAAATCGCTCTCGTCTGGGATATCTTTGAATAAGATGTTCTGCATTATATCCACAAGATAGATTTTCACCACTTCTGGGTCTGTAATTCTATCTTCTTTAACTTCCTTACGTAAAGATTCAATGATACGTTCTGCCATCTGTGAGCCAGTATCGTTCTTAATGAGTATTTCTTCTAAGTCATCATAAAGTTGATCGTCTATTACGCCCCTAATCTTTACTGTTTCAGATATTTTATCTATAAAACCAGATTTAGATTTGCTAAGTTTGTCTCTTAAGCTTTTTAACTTGCTGAGCATTGAATTCTCCATAAACTGCGTGATTATCATTGACATAATGATGCCGTGAGATAAGTTTGCAATATGGGTAAAGACGTCAATGAAAAAGTGTTTTACGTTTTAATGCCCATAAACTTATTAATAATGAGGCAATAATGAATAGATTTCGAATTGCATATCTGCTGATCGTGATATTCCCTCTTTTGGGAGCATTCTTGGGTAGCATGTTGTCCGGGGCTGAGGATAACGGAATAGGAATCAGCTTTAATGCTATAGCTCTTGCCGCAGCCTTGCTTACAGGTGTTCTTGCCCTACTTCAGCACTATCTAAACAGCTTTTGGCAAGTCCCTGTTGCTATATTTATGGCAATAATTTATTCGGCTTTATCTATGCTTAGCATTGATGCACCAATAAGTATATTTGCCCTAATTCTGCCCAATACTGTGTATGCATTACTCAGCCTCTTAATAGTAAGATTTATATTCTACAACAGAAGCATCTTTAGGCTCAGAACTCTTATAATGGGCATTCTTGGCGGCATTATGTTTAGCTTGTATCTGGCTGCAATCTTTACTCTATTGAGGGTGGAATTGGGTTCTGGATTTTGGAATGCCAGTTTTGTTTATGGTTTGATTATCTATGTATTCATAGCTTTTAGTATGTCTATTGCAGATCTCGTTATCCTTCAATTGGAAGTTAAAGAACTGCAACAACAAAATTCTGAAGATGATCAGTGACCGAGCTTACTTTGTGTTAGAACCCCCTCCCGATCATTTGTTGAATAGCATATTCAATGATAAGCGCCCATTGTATGTAGAAATCGGTTCAGGAAAGGGTGAATTTATCTCTCGATACCCAATCAGCCACCCGGAATGGAATTTTATCGGCATGGAAATGAGTGAGAAACGGATTCGCAATTGCCTCAAAAAGCTATCTCCCGATAAGAATCCCAATGTTCGGTTAGTTAGAAAATTTGTAGATTCGACCATATCCGGTATGTTTATGCCAAACAGTATTAGTGGTGTATTTATCCAACATCCCGATCCCTGGCCCAAACGCCGACATCATCGTCGTCGTTTAATCCAGCAGGGTTTTCTAGATTCGTTGGCGAAGATTTTAATGCCCGGTGCACAGGTTCAAATCTCTACAGATCATCAAGAATACGCTACTTGGATAGTTGAGGAGTTTTTACAAAACCCAAACTACACTTCTTTGCAAGACGATCCCATTCAGTTTCACCCCAACCTTGATGAGCACATTGTTACTTGGTTTGAGGAAGAACAACGCAGATTGGGATACCATCCCCATTTTATGCTCTATGAGCGCATCTGAGGTAAATATGGATTATACATTTAGTACAAATCACCGCGTGAATAAAACTTTAAACTTAGTGGTACAAAGCATTGCCGAAATGGCAGAAGACCAAATCAAACATATCCAACAGCTAACTCGCATTGGCCAATCTCTTTCCAGCGAAACAGATTTGGATAAAATCTTCGAGATGATCCTCAATGAGGGAATTGCCTTTACGAAAGCTGATGGTGCTACTATCTACAGAGTAAGTGATGACAATCGCTTTCTGGAGTTTGAGTTAGTATACAATGCTACTTTGAACATGCGTCAGGGGGGATCAAACGATCCTATCGGTTGGAAACCCGTTCCCCTTTACGATGAAGAGGGAAACCCGGTTATGAGTTATATTGTTTCGGCTGTATATCATAATAAAAAGAGTTTGTGCTTTGATGATGTCTATAATGCTGAAGGATACGATATTAGCGGTACAATCCATAGTGATCAGAATTCACATTACCGGTGCAAAGCCATGCTTACCATACCTCTCAAAGATCATGAAGATACAGTATTAGGCGTAATCCAATTTATCAACCCCTTAAATGACGAGAAAGAAATTATTAGCTTTACAGACGAGCATAAAACAATGCTTTCATCGTTATCATCACAGGCAGCGATAGCACTTTCAAACCGGAAACTTATAGCCAGCTTGGAAAACCTCTTAATGCAATTCATGCGTTCCATCGCTTCGGCTATTGAGCGCAAAAGTAAATATAGCTCAGATCACATTACTCGTGTTGCTGCAATTACAGATATGATTGCCGAACGTATCAATGCAACTTCATCTGGTCCTTTTGCCAGTGTTTTCTTTAATGAGGACGAGTTGAAAGAAATCTCGATGGCTGGGTGGATGCATGATATCGGCAAAATAATTACTCCCGAATTTGTTATGGATAAAAGCTGCAAGCTGGAACGCATCATGGATGGCTTTGCACTGATAAAATCCAGAGTGGATCACCTCAAGACACTAATGAAGTATCTTAGTTTAAAACTATCGCCTACAGAGTATCAAGCTTTTATCCAAGAGAAACTGGGCTGTAAAGATGAAGACCCAATCATCTTTTTGGATGATGCGCTGGAGTTTATCTCCAAGCTCAATATTGGGGGAGAATTTGTCCCAGATGCGCAGATTGAACGGATGGAATCTCTGGCAGCAATTGATTTTACTTATGAGGATCAGCGCTTCTACCTATTAGATGAATCCGATAAAAAGAATCTTAGCATCCGCAAAGGAACTCTCAACAGCGAAGAAATGAAAATCATGCGCGCCCATGTTTCGGTAACTTGGGAAATGCTTTCGCAACTAACATTCCCCAAAAAATACGGCAATGTCGCCTTTTATGCATCAACCCATCATGAAGCTCTTAACGGTAAAGGCTATCCCAGAGGACTTGGTTCATCAGCTCTTCCCTTGCAATCCCGCATGATTGCTGTTGCCGATATTTTTGAAGCTCTTACTTCGGCAGATCGTCCCTACAAAAAAGCAAAAACTCTTTCCGAATCCCTTATGATAATTGCATTTATGACTAAGGATGGTCACCTAGACGCCGATCTGGTAGATTTCTTCATAGATAGCGGCTTGTATCTAGAATTTGCACAAAAAGCTATGCAGCCAGAGCAGATTGACGAAGTAAATATCTCAGCTATTAAAAGCAAATACCATCTTGACTAATATTCCCTTATATCTTGCTCCTTTAGCCGGTTATACCGATAGGGCATTTCGTAGCGTGTGCAAGGAGTGGGGAGCAGACTACATGCTTAGTGAAATGGTTAGTGCAGATGGAATTATTCGCGATAAACAAAAGACACTCCAATACACCATTTTTGCAGATTTCGAACGCCCCTTTGGCATGCAAATCTTTGGCTCAGATCCCGATGTTATTGCGCATGCCGCAGAAGCGGTATTGCCCTTAAATCCAGATTTCATCGATCTCAATATGGGTTGTCCCGTAAAGAAAGTAGTTAAACGCGGGGCTGGCTCAGCATTGATGAAGGATCCCGTTCTAGCTTCTGCCATTGTAAAATCTACAAAAACAGTCATCTCCAGCAAACTTCCGCTTTCGGTAAAATTTCGTAGTGGATGGGATAGTTCCAGCATAAATTTCTTGGAGTTTGGGTTGCTCATGCAAGATAGTGGTGCAGATATCGTTTGTCTTCATCCTCGCACCCAAAAACAAATGTTCTCGGGAAAAAGCAATTGGGAACATATCCGCATACTAAAGCAAGCTCTTTCGATCCCTGTTATTGGAAATGGAGATATTTTCAGCCCTCAAGACGCTAAAAACATGCTGAATGACACGAACTGCGATGCTCTGATGATTGGTCGAGGAGCTTTAGGACGCCCTTGGTTGTTTGCTCAGATAAAAGAATTTTTAGCCACCGGCGAATACATGCCCATCACCAAAGATAAGCTGCTAAATACGGCTTTCAAGCACTTAGAGTATGCACTTAAATTCAAGGAAGAACGTATTGTAGTTAAGGAAATGCGCTCCCAATTGTGTCACTATATCAAAGCCATGCCGGGCAGTAAAGATCTAAGAGATAGATTAAATCACACCCAGAGCGCAGAAGAGATAAAAAACCTTTTGAATAAATGGATTTGGCTATAATACTTATTCCAAGTTCAATTCAATTTGCTCACAATCTGTATCACAATCCAATTTCCCCACTCCAAGTCCCAAAAGCCTTACCTTCCGTTTGGCATCCCAATTGGTAATAAACAACTGCTCTCCATAGGTATATAAAGTATCGGCATTGTTTGTCGCTTCCGGTAATTGACAGCTTCTGGTAATCATTTCAAAATTTGCATACTTAATCTTAATCACCAAGTTTGTACCCTGAATATTCTTTCTATCCATGCGTATTGCAAGCTTATCAGATAGCTTTCTGATGCGTTGCAGAAGCGAATCCAAATCACCAATATCTTCAATAAATGTATTCTCGCAGCTTATGGATTTTGGCTCCCAATAACTGATTACATCTCTTTCATCGATGCCCCGCACAACGTTATAATAAAAGTAGCCCGCCTTGCCAAAGTGTTTAATTAGCTCGCGCAAACCCTGTTCATAGAGGTCTTTCCCGTTCTTGATGCCCATCTTCTGCATTCGGGCAGCAGTTACTTTGCCTATGCCATGAAACTTGCCGATGGGCAAGGTAAAGAGAATATCCTGAGCATTCTCTGGACTGATAATAGTTAGTCCATCTGGTTTTTGATAGTCCGAACCAATTTTGGCCAAGAATTTATTATACGAAACTCCAGCACTACATGTAAGTTTGGTTTGATTGTACACCTCTGCTTTTATCTGTTTGGCAATATTGGATGCATCGGGCTCTTGTTTTTTGTTTGTACTTACGTCCAAATATGCTTCATCCAAACTCAATGGCTCTACCAGATCAGTCCATGTATAGAAAATATTCCGTATTTGTTTAGAGATCTCCCCATATAATTTGAAATTGCTATGAACGAATATTGCTTGTGGGCAAAGCTTCCAAGCCCTGTGAGAAGGCATCCCGCTGTGAACTCCGTATTTACGTGCTTCGTATGAGCAGGTAGATACTACTCCGCGACTGTTAGGTGGACCACCAACTATTACACATTTGCCCATTAAGGAAGGATTCTCTCGAATCTCAATCGCCGCAAAATATGCATCCATATCTATGTGTATTATCTTCTTCATGAGAGCAATAGAGTAAAATGCAAGAAAAGCGTCAAGCAGAAGGTTTGAACCTAAGCGAATGCCATACGGGTATAGGACATTCGCGCAGCGCCTTGAATCTGTAAAATCCATGTCACCGCTGATGTTTGAAGCTCTTTGTGTAGAAAAGACACATAAGCGAAAGGTCACTAACCCATTGCAATCCCTCGCACTTCACTCGTCTTTCCCTCATGATACCCTCATGTGACGAGGAGATAACGAGCAGAAATAGAGCAAACGAGTTGAGATAGAATAAGAAGGCAATCATTCCCTCATAAGTATAGATAGCGATTGAAATTTCTGCCAAGCTGAACCTCCAAGTATTTCTTACTCAAACTTTAAAGCCATCTTTTCTACCGCCCGTTTTCAGGGAAGTGGTTCTTTTGGGTTCAATAAAAATCGAGATCATATTCGATTGACATAAAAATGCCTGCAGAATATCTTGCACGGAATATCATTAGCAGAGGATCATGCCATGTACAAAGAGCCCTATCAATTCAATGTAGAACGTTACATTGATCCTGGAAGATTTGCTAAAATAAAGAAAATCTTCCAAAAGTTACCTACTCCCACTTTAGTGATCGATCTGGATCTTATCGCAAAAAAGTATGATGAGCTTGCTCGAAGCTTTCCCATCGCAGATGTGTATTATGCCGTAAAAGCGAATCCGATGGAAGAAGTTTTGGAATTACTAAAAGATAGACATTCCTGCTTTGACATAGCTTCACGTTATGAATTGGATTTGATGTTGAGACTAGGCGTAAATCCTGATAGATTGAGTTATGGCAATACGATTAAAAAGAAAAGTGACATCGCTTATTTCTACGAAAGAGGGGTGCGGCTTTTTGCAACGGACAGCGAATCGGATTTGCAAAATATTGCCGAGCTTGCGCCGGAAGCCAGAGTCTTTTTTCGCATCCTCACAGAAGGCACAGGTGCAGACTGGCCTCTTTCGCGAAAGTTCGGTGCCCACGCGGATATTGTCTACAACCTTATCGTGCAAGCTGATGAATTGGGCTTGAACCCCTATGGACTTTCGTTTCATGTGGGCTCTCAACAGCGCGATATTGGCCAATGGGATGATGCGATAGCAAGATGTAAATATCTCTTTGATGCAGTTGCCGAACATGGTATAGAACTCAAAATGATAAACCTTGGGGGAGGATTTCCCGCCAGCTACGTGGATCCCACATTTTCGGTCAAGGAATACGCGGACGAAATCATGCGTTTCCTCAGCGAAGACTTTGGCGAAAATATGCCACACATCATCCTTGAACCTGGCCGATCATTGGTTGCAGATGCCGGCATAATCGTCTCTGAAGTAATTAATATCAGCCGAAAGTCTAAAAACAACATGTATCAATGGGTATATTTGGATATCGGAAAGTTTGGCGGCTTAATCGAGACTATCGATGAATCAATCAAATTCCCGATCTATTTTGAACGTGAGGGCATGGCGGATGAAATCATTCTTGCCGGTCCCACCTGCGATAGTATGGACATTCTATACGAAAACTATAAATATCATATGCCAGATAGCACTCAAGCCGGCGACAGAGTATTCATATTCACAACAGGAGCATATACAAGAAGCTACTCGGCTATTTGCTTCAATGGCTTCCCACCTTTGAATGCAATAGCCATCAATACAGGAGAATTATAATGATGTATCAACCCGTTGAAGCCATGCACGATTTTATGATTAAAGTATTTGTAGGTATTGGAGTTCCCTTAGACGACGCTAAGATTTGCGCCGATGTACTTATTGCCAGCGATTTGCGGGGTATAGAATCCCACGGCATCGGCAGATTAAAAATGTATTACGACCGCATCAAACAAGGCATTCAAAATCCTATAACCAAGATCGACATAATCCGGGACAAATACGCAACTGCCGTATGGGACGGAAACCACGGCATGGGACATGTGATCGCCCACAGAGCTATGCAAATGGCCATAGAAAAGGCAAAGCTATATGGTTTGGGCTGTGTTACCGTAAGAAATAGCACTCACTACGGAATCTGCGGATACTACGCCAATATGGCAACAAAAAACGATATGATCGGTCTAACCGTGACCAATGCCCGTCCCTCGATCTGCCCCACACATGGCGTACAACCACTCTTGGGAACAAATCCAATCTGCTTCGGAGCTCCCACAAATCTGCCTTATCCTTTCATCTATGACGCCGCAACATCAATCTCGCAAAGGGGAAAAGTGGAACAGTATTCTCGGGAAGGAAAGCAAACCCCTCCCTATTGGGCAATCAATCTTAACGGTGAGCCACAAACTGATACCCAGAAGCTCTTGGTAGATTTGGTAGAGCAAACTGCTTGCATGTTGCCTTTGGGCGGTACCGAAGAAGTGACTGGAAGTCATAAAGGTTATGGATTGGGCACGATGGTCGAAATCCTCAGCGCCGCCTTACAAAAGGGCAGCTATCTCAACGGACTTTGGGGTAAGGATGAAAACGGTAAAGCCGCACCCTATCGCTTGGGTCATTTCTTTCTTGCGATCAATATCGATTTCTTTACCGAGATAGAAGATTTCAAACGTATCTCAACTGATATCTGCGTACAACTTCAGAATTCCAAAAAGCTTCCGGGAAGAGAAAGAATCTGGGTAGCCGGCGAAAAAGAGTATGAAAAGGAATTAGCAGTAAGGAAAAATGGCATCCCCATTATACCGAATCTAGCTAAGAATATCCAAGTTATTCAAGATGAGCTGAAGCTAAAAATCCTTGATATATGAGCTTTTTCTTGCATAAACTGCCAATAAGTTTATTCTATGAATAAGAATACAAATATATAAAAGGAGAATTAGATGAAAAAAATCATCCTCATTCTTATCCCAGTCCTTTTATTTACAGGACTTTACGCTGTTGAGTTCAATATTAGTGGTGAAAACCGTGTTCGAGCCGCCATGTACAACAACGAGACAGAAAAAGACGGGGCCACAATTGATAATAGGTTTAACATCGGCTTCGATTCTCAATTTCATCAAAACTTAAAATTCCGTGTTGCTGCCGAAATTGGAGACCTTGTCTGGGGCAATCCTGGTGCTGGTCTTACCACAGGCGCCGATATTCATATCACTGAGCTTAACTTCGATTACAATATCGAATCCATCGACGCCAATATCATCGTTGGTCAGCAATATTGGATGGATCGCATGAGTCTGGTGATTGACGATTATTTTTCAGGTATTATGTTAAAAAAGCAATTAGGTGAAAATATCAGCACTGAATTTGCCTGGATTAAAGCAGTTGAAAAACTTGAATACAAAAATGATGACCAAGATATATTTATGGCTCATGCGTTTAACGATGCAGAAATCCCAATAGGTATGTATATATTTTTCGGTAACTATGCAGATTTGGATGCCAACAATTTAACATTTATGCCCTATGTCAGCCTAGAAATGGGCAATGCCTCCATGGATGCAACTGCATTCTTAGATGTTCAAATGGATGATAATGACAATGAAAGTGGCTTTGGTGGAGCAGTTAAAGCCAAGATGGATTTGGATGTTGTAGAAATAGGTGCAGATTTGTTGCTGGCGACAGAGCATGGACTTACAACAGTAAGCCCGTGGTATCAAAACGGCCTCTACATTTATGGCATTGGCAAACATCATGATGGTCTGCAACTTTATTGGGATACTCCTTACTGGGGTAACGACAAAACTTTCATGAGTGCAGTAGGGAAAATGTGCGTACCAATAAATGAAAACATAGGTTTGTTTGCTAATTTGGGATATCTTACCGATATCGGCATGGAAATGAACGCTGGTATGGAATACGAGTTGATTCCGGATCTATTGAAAATGGCTGCTTATGGAGCTTATGGCGTACATGACAACGATACTGATAACTATGCTCTTGGCACCACAATGAAGATAGAATTCTAACTAAGATTATAATTTTCCCATAGAAAAAGACATCACTCATACAGTGATGTCTTTTTTGGATTTGGCTTAACATGAAGTAAGCCCATATACATTCAATCTGGGCTTAAGTGCCCGCCTTATAACATGGATCGTATGCTATTAACCAAGTCTCTTCTACCATTTTCATTATCGGTTTTGTCCACACAAATATGACCGGTAAAAATCCCATTCTTCATAACTTCAATTCTATCTGAAAGTTTAATAGCTTCCTCGATGTCGTGCGTCACTAGAAGAACCGAAAGATTAAGGCTATATACAATAGATGCTATCCAATCCTGAAGTGAGTTTCGGGTAATTGCATCTAAGTTTGCCAATGGTTCATCTAAAAGCCATACTTTGCTACCAGTCATATATGTGCGAGCTAAGGCAACACGCTGCCTAAGACCTCCAGAAAGCTGCCATGGAAGGTATTCAGCGTAATCTTCGAGACCAAATACCGGTAGTAAGTCCAGTGCTTTCCGTTTCTCTTGTTTGGTGTCACCTCCTCTTATTTTTGCCGGCAAAAGAATGTTGTCTATAACTTTTAGCCAAGGAAACAGCATATCAGATTGAGGCATATAGCCCAAATATCCAGCTTTACAAGTAATATCTCTATCCATATAGTAGATACTTCCATTATCGGAGAAAGTAATACCAGCAAGTATTTCTAAAAGAGTAGTTTTCCCGCATCCGCTGGCTCCCACAATACTAACAAACTCACCTTCCTGCAGCTCGAGATTTATCCCTTTCAATACTTTAGAGATTTCTCCTTGAAACAGAAACGATTTCTCAAGCTGTTGAGCACGCAGTATTGGCATTAGGGCATCAAGTATTGGTTAGTAAAGGCTTTATCTATCTCGATAGATTTGGGAATCAGAGATTCGTCACTCATCCAATTGGCAAATCCATACCATACTTCACTGCTTTGTAAACCCCAGTATTCTGCATCCGATTGATACTCGTGGGCAAGGTAGTCCATGCTTAGTTTTACTTGATCCGGATTGAGCTCTGGTACGTGTTTAAGTAGTATATCTGCTGATTTTTGTGGTTCTTTAATGCAGTACTCGTAGCCCTTCTTAACTGCAGCCATGAACTTTTGAGTTAGCTCAGGATTATTCTTTAAATAACTATCACTGCTGATTATAACTGGAGTATAATAATCGAAAACCGGATTTAAGTTTTTGAGAGGGATATAATTCAACTCAATGCCCTTTTGTTTGGCTACTACACCATCCCAACCGTAATAAATCCATTCAAAATCTGCGTCTTTTCCTATAGTTGAGAAAAAATCGTAAACTCCAGATACAACTTCTACTTTGCTTATGTCTGCATCTGAATTACTCATAACGTTTTCTAAAATTGCCATCTCTGATGGGCTATCCCAACTGCCGTAACGCTTACCTTCAAAATCTTTGGGGCTTATTATGCCGGCTTCTTCAAGGGAAGCAAAGCCGGATGTATTGTGCTGAATAACTGCGGCAATAGAAACTAATGGGATGCCTTCACTGCGTGCGCGGATTACGTTTTCTTGATAGCTGATACCAAATTCGCTTTTCCCGGTAGCAACAATTTGATCAGTTACTCCCTGCCCCGGCTGAAGGATTTGAACTTCCAAGCCTTCATCATCAAAATATCCCAGTTCCTGGGCTACATATAATCCTGTGTGATTTGTGTTGGGAGTCCAATCCAAAGTTATACTTAATACGTTGTTCTCTTTCTTGCCTTTTGAACAAGCAGTAAGTGCAAGAAAAATGAATCCAAATAATGCAATCTTTCTCATTTTGTATCTCCTAAGTCTTATCTCTGTAAGTATCTATGCGCGGGGATGGTATTGTTTGTGTGTTTCTATCAATAAGCGCATATCCACATGTGTATATATCTGAGTAGTATTAATACTTGAGTGCCCCAAAAGGCTTTGCACTATGCGCAAATTTACTCCTGCCTCCAAAAGATGGGTGGCAAATGAATGCCGAAAAGTGTGAGGACTGATATCATGCTTGATCCCCGCTTTTATTGTAGCCTCTTTAAGTATCTTCCAAAAACCCATCCGTGATAGTTTGTTACCAAATCTGTTTAAGAAAAGAATATCGCCTTGTTTGATTTGTTGCAAGATTGGGCGATGAACCTTTAAATAGACATCCAAAAATGGGTCTAATCGTTTAATATAAGGTACATAGCGCTGCTTGCTGCCTTTACCTTGCACTAATATCATGTGCTGGCTGGTATTCAGATCGTGTATTGTTAGCCCCAAAAGCTCGGAAATACGCATCCCAGTAG
>Ga0265295_1003548_pt1 | contig 22525 bp, 21 predicted proteins | sample Munlansysbiofilm_FD_192503 | JGI IMG/M metagenome (GOLD analysis project Ga0265295, IMG submission 192503) | Leachate microbial communities from a municipal landfill in Southern Ontario, Canada - Methane capture system biofilm | ecosystem: Engineered > Solid waste > Landfill > Unclassified ...
ATGATCAGGGGTCTGGCCAGGTTGGGCTGTGCCAGAAAAAAGATCGGGTCGACATTGAATATCGAGAGGAACTGGTTTGCCAGTCCTTGGATGTCGAATATCAATGCCCAGACCCCTCCGATGACAGCCCAGGAGAAAAGGTAAGGAATATATGCAATGGTCTGCACTGTTTTCTTGACAGTCTTGTTGAGCAGTTCGTTGAGGATGATCGCCAAGAGCAGGGAGAGGGAGAAGTAGAGCACCATATCCCAAAGGCCTATGATAAGGGAGTTCTTTATGGATGCTATGAAGTCAGGGTCCTGCAGGACCAGTGAGTAGTTCTCAAAACCGGCAAAGGGCCTCTTCCCTATCAGGCGGTTCTCTTGAAAGCTCATGATCAGGCCTTTGAGAAAGGGGTAGTAGGTAAAGATCAGGAAATAGAGCGCTATGGGTATGAAAAGGAAATAGAAGGTTTTATATTTTTTCATTTTCTTCCATACGTGTGCCTGCATGTCCAACCTCCTATTTATGAAATCCGCCCAAATGCATGTAGCTATTATATCGCTTTGCTTAGAACATCGTGGTATGGGTAGTATATCATGGATTGTAGAAAATAGACAAAAGGTTTTTTAAAATATTTAGAGTTTTCTATTTTTATGAGATATTTTTGGTGTTTTCTTAGGTATTTACCCAAAATTAGGGTTATTTGTTGTAATAATCACAAAAAAAGTAGCTAGCTGTGAAATAAAAAAAATAATGATTGAAAATTTTTAGACATTTAGGTATTATGAATATCATGCTTAAGCTGTGCTTCCGTTCGATATGAGCCGGGAGTCATTCCAGTATGATTTTTGAAAACATTGGAAAAATAGGAGACATTGGTAAAGCCGAGATCTGAAGCAATTTCCGAAAGGGTGTGGGAGTTGATCGCCAAAAGCTCCTTTGCCTGCTCAATCTTGGCCAGGGTGATGAATCGCTTGGTGGAGTACCCTTCCGAGGCAAAGACGATACGGGAAATTTGTTTTTCGCTGAGGTTCAGATGTGAGGCGATGTCAGAAGGGGAGATGTTGCTGTAGAGGTTGTCGGTGACAAAGTCTGCGATTATATCCATTCTGCTCTTTGCTGCCGAGCCATTCACTTCATGTCCGTATCCCATCGATCGTGCCATCGCTACCAGGAGCTCGGGGATGACGGACTGGATGATAAGCTTGTAGCCGGGTTTCATCTTGAGTGCTTCTTGCAAGGCTTTGTCAAAGAGGGCTATGACCCCGCTGGTATCCTTATAAGGGGAACAGGGTTTGCTTTGGAAAAACGCTTGGAGGTCGGAACACTCACCGTTGCTGTCGGGAGAATTCTCCTTTCTTGGTCGGAACTTGCAGTCCAGGCTGTACTCGATGAAATCTTCCTTGCTGCATGAGGTCTGCTCGTGGTAGACAGAGGGGGCGGTTACATAGAAGCCTCCCTGCTCGATAGCAAAGGAACCGGAGTCTGTTCGTACTGTGCAAGACCCTCTGGCGATGATGTGGAATTCGAAACTTTTGTGGGCGTGGCGGGGGATACTCCAGTCACCGGTTTTCTGCATGACTCGGAACCACTGGACATCGATGGAGCAACCGCTCATTTCACAGGTTAGATTTAGTTCGGAAAGGCGTCTCGATGCCTTGTTCAGTTTATGATCCATGGGAAAACCTCTGAAGCTAGTATGCCTCTCTTAGGTTTTTAGTGCAAGTATTGTTAGATAGGAGGTGCGCCAGATGGTAAAACGCGTGCATGTAGTGTTCAAGACACATTTGGATATAGGATTTACTGACCTTGCCAGACATACCGTCAATAGATATATCAATCAGTTCATTCCCCATGCAATGGAGACCGCACGTCTTCTGCGGGAGCGCGGAGGTAAGGAGAGACTGGTCTGGACCACTGGATCATGGCTCATCGACATGTATTTGAAACAAGCTGAAGGGGAGGATCTTGTCCGGTTTCTCGAGGCACTGGAGCACGGAGATATCGCTTGGCACTCCCTGCCCTTTACTACCCATACGGAGCTTATGGACAAGCATCTCTGCTCATACGGCCTCTCCCTTTCAAGAAGACTGGACAAGAGGTTCTCAAGGCAGAGCATCGCTGCGAAGATGACCGACGTCCCGGGGCATACCCTCGCCCTGGTTCCGCTTCTTGCCGCCAACGGGGTCAGATTTCTGCATATCGGAGTAAACGGAGGCTCCCCTGTCCCAGTGGTCCCACCGCTTTTTCGTTGGCGCGCCCCTACAGGGGAAGAGGTGTTGGTTCAGTATGATGCGACCTATGGCTCGTCCACTGCCTTTGAGGAGTTGGAAGATCTTCTGGTCATCGAAAATAGTGCGGACAATTCAGGTCCCCCCTCCTTGGAGGAGGTCCTTGCAGTCTACAGGAGACTGGAGAAGCAGTACCCCGATGCTGAAATCCTAGCTTCGGACCTCTCATCTTATGCAAGGAATATCATCAGCCACAAGGAGAAATTCCCTCTGTTGGAGCAGGAGATCGGGGATACTTGGATCCATGGCGTAGGTACCGACCCCAAAAAGGTCAGTAACCTGAAAACGCTCCTTTCCTTGGCAAAGAAATGGGTTGATGAGGGTTCCCTCAAGGAAGATACTGCTGCCTATGATGGGTGTATGAGTTCCCTCCTCATGGTGGTGGAACATACTTGGGGAATGGACTTCAAGAAATATCTTGCCGATTACAAGAACTGGTCGGTGGATGATTTCGCACTGGCGAGAGCAAGGGACGTCATCACCCCTGATGCCATCACTGATGAGTATCAGTTCATCGAGGAGTTTGCAAAAAAAGAGTATGAGCATATATTCCCGGGAAACTTGAAAAAGAGGGAGGTGAGGACCTACTCCTTCTTTGAGTCGGCCCATACTGAACAGCGCGAATATCTGGAACAGGCTGTCTCTTTCCTAAGTCCGGCCCAGGTGCAGGAGTACCGTCTTTTGGCTCAGGAGTCGCTGCCTTCCAAAGCCCTTCCGGGCGGAGGGACCGCCCTTGAATGTGATGCCGTCCATGCTATAGGCCACAGCCAGGTGCGCTTTGCTCCTGATGGGTCTATCTCCTCTCTTCTCGACAAGAGCTTGGGAGAATTGGTCGGAGAGGAGGGCATCGGTGTCTACCGCTACCAGAGCTTTAGTGCAGAAACGTACCAGAGATGGCACCATACCTACAACCGCGACTATGAGACGAACAAGAAATGGCTCCTTGCAGACTTCGGCAAGCCCGGTATGGAGCATGCCCTTCCCCCTGCCACCGATAAGCTCTTCCCTGCACGCCTTGCTAACTTGGTGCGCTACGACTCCGACTCCTGCATTGAGATAGTGGCGAAACTGCACGCATCGGAAGAGACTCCTCGTGGGGCTCCAAGAACCATAGTCATCACCTACCGTTTCACCTCCGAAGGAAGATTGGAGACGATCAAGCTCGATTGGTTTGACAAGGAGGCCACCCGACTTCCTGAGGCCCTGTGGCTCTCCGTCGGTTTATCCTTGAGGAAGAAGGGGGTATGGAAGATGGTAAAGATAGGCCAGAGCCTTCCCTTGGGACCCACTGTCTCCATGGGGGCCCGATCCATCCATGCTGTTGAGGCGTTGAAGTATGCTGAAGGCTCGAAAAGGCTCTCGGTGTGTAACATTGATTCCCCTCTGGTCTCCTTGGGTAAACGCAAGCTCCTGGATTTTGACAATGCCCCAGTCTTGGACAACGGATGTTTCCATTTCAATCTTTGTAATAATATCTGGGGGACAAACTTCCCCCTCTGGTATGAAGAGGATGGGAGAAGTCGCATCTGTCTGCAGTGGGAAGCATAGGTTTGCCAAATCCTTTTCTCGATTGATCCTCCTGCCTCTGATGCGGGGGGATCAATGTTTTGTCTGTTTTTTCAGGAGGGTGAGCCTGCAGCTATCCTTATTGGGATTGGGCTCAAATCCGACTCTCTTGACTTCTGGTTTGCAATGTCCCATCTTATGGGTATGAAATTGACGTATATACATCACAGTAGTTTTCTCCTGGAGAGTGAGCAGGCAACTGTTCTCTTTGACTATACCGAGGGGGAGTTGCCCCCTTTGGATCCGAAGAGAGCTCTTTATGTTGTCTCCACCCATCGTCATGGGGATCACTTCTCGGAAAAGATATTCTCCCTAGCCGACAAAGCGGAGCGGGTCACCTACCTGCTCTCCTTCGACATCCCTGAAAATCGCATTCCGAAAGAACGGCAGGGTCAAGTCCTGTCTTTGCAGAGCAACGCCAGCTATGTCGTGGATGCCTTGAAGGTAATGACCTTCAAGTCGACCGATGAGGGGATAGCCCTTGTCCTGGAGTTGGAAGGCAAGACCATCTATTATGCCGGGGACCTCAACCACTGGCACTGGGAGGGAGAACCTGACTGGTGGAACATTCAGATGGCCAAGGACTATCTTTGTGAGGTTGAAAAGCTTCCCGAGAGCATCGACCTTGCTTTTGTCCCGGTGGACCCCCGTCTTGGCGCATCCTTCTCCCTGGGTGCCAGGGAGCTGCTCGCTCACTCTGATGTCTCGCTTCTTGTCCCCATGCACTTCTGGGGAGATTTCACCGTATGCGAAAAGTTGCAAGAAACAACCGAAACCAAAGTCTTGCAGATTTCAGATAAAAATCAAACCTGGAGGATTCCATGAATTTTCGTTTTTCACACAACAACTTCAACGTAACCAATCTTGAAGCTTCAATTGCATTTTACCAAGAGGCCCTAGGCCTAAAGGAAGTTCGTCGTAAAAACGCCTCCGACGGCTCCTTCACCCTTGTCTTCCTCGGTGATGGCTCCTCCAAGCATACACTTGAGCTTACCTGGTTGAAAAACTGGGAGAAGGGTGTCTACAACCTTGGCGACAACGAGTTCCATCTTGCTTTCGAGACAGATGATCTGGAAGGGGCAAGGGCAAAACATCGCGAGATGGATTGCATCTGCTATGAGAACAAGGCGATGGGAATCTACTTTATTTCTGATCCTGACGGATATTGGATCGAGATCATCCCGGAGAAGAAATAGAATCTCCCTATTTATTCACATCTGTGAAAAATGTCTGGAAGATTGAATTGTTTCGTTATAAAGGCTAGAATAACAGCCATCACTTACAATTCATAGGAAGGGCGGTGGGATGGCAAGCAAAGGTACGTTATCAAACGTGTCGTTTCTTCACGACTTGAAAGAAGAGTTTTCCGGATATACAGGTGTAAAGTTTTCGAAGGACCTTTTGGCAGGGCTTACTGTCACAGCAGTGGCCTTGCCTCTGGCGCTTGCTTTCGGGGTAAGCTCCGGTTTGGATGCCGCATCAGGGCTCATTACTGCGATCATTGCAGGCTTGGTCATCGGCGGGCTTGCAGGAGCCTCCTTTCAGATTTCCGGACCGACAGGTGCGATGAGTGCGGTCCTCGTCGGGCTTGCAACCGCCTATGGGCCCCAAGGGGTATTCTTTGCAGGCATGGTCAGCGGCCTCATCCTGCTCCTGGCCGCAACGCTTCGCATCGGAGCCCTGATCAACTACATACCATCCCCGGTCATCACGGGATTCACCAGTGGCATCGGCATCATCATTGCACTGGGACAGGTAGACAGCTTCTTCGGAACCACCAGCCAAGGTGATACCTATATAATGAAATTGCTCTCCTATGGGGAGCTTGGATTCTCCCCCCATCTTCCCACGCTGTTCTATGGGATGCTGATAGTGCTGATGATGGTCTTCTGGCCAAAAAAACTGAGAGGTAAGATCCCAGCCTCCCTGATCGGTATCATAGTCGCCCTAATCCTGCAGATGATCCTCAACCTCGACGTTTCCGAGGTCGGCCTGATCCCACGCTCCATCCTGGGCGAGCATCGGCTGGAGCTCTCCACCATCACCCTGGCCAATTTCAAGCACGTCATCTCACCAGCCATAAGCCTTGCGGCATTGGGCATGATCGAAGGGCTCCTTTGTGGCTCTTCCGGAGCGAAGATGAAGGGCGGTAAAGAGAAGTTCAAGGCTAACAGGGAGCTCCTCGCCCAAGGGGTGGGGAATACCATTATCCCGTTTTTTGGCGGTATCCCGGCAACTGCAGTCATATCCCGCACCAGCGTAGCCATCAAGAGTGGGGGACAGACCCGCCTCACCAGTATCATCCATGCCCTCGGACTGCTTGCCTCCATGTTCCTGTTGAGCCCTTTCATGAGCCGGATTCCCCATGCCGCACTCAGTGGGGTGCTCATGGTCACCTCCTGGAGGATGAACGACTGGCCAGCCATCAGGGAGATATTCCAGAAGCGGATCAAAACCTCAATGGCACAGTTTCTGATCACCATGCTGGCGATAGTCGTCTTTGACCTGACTATTGCCATCATGCTGGGCATCGCATTCTCCATGATCATGTTCGTCATCAAGAGCAACAAGATATCCATAGAGATAGATGATGTTACCAAGGACCTGCTCGACAATTCAAGAAAGACCAAGGTAGTCTATGTCGACGGGTCGCTCTTCTTCGGTTCGCAGGAACTGCTGACTCTGGAGGTCGAGCAGATGCTGTCGGAGAAGGTCGGGCGAATCATTTTCTCAATCAGGGGAGTTCCCAATATCGATCATAGCTCAGTCAATGAGTTTGTTGATATCGTGAATGTGTGCAGGGCTAATGATGTGGAGCTTTTATTCTGTGGTGTGCAACCGCCGGTGATGCATATGTTCGAACGGTTGGACTTTGTAGATCTGCTCGGCAAGACCAACTTCTATACCAGCGTTGTGATCGCTTTGGAGGCGCTTAACTGAGGCTGCTGGTAAATATTTTCTGATAGTCCTTGGGGGTTGTCTCCATGACCTTGCGAAATTGCCTTGAAAAGTAATTCGGGTCGGTGAAGCCGGAAGCTTCAGCGACTTGAGCAATGGACATCCCTCTTTTCTGTATCAGGCTGCAGGCGTAGGCGATACGCTTGTGGAGGTGGAACTCTATTGGTGAGAGCCCTGTAGCGAGCTTGAAGTGGCGATTCAGTGTGCTTGTGCTCATGTTCGCTATAGTTGTCAGCTCTTCTGTGGTGATGCCCCTGTCCTTGTGCTTCTCCATGAATGCCATTACGCACCAGAGCCGGTGAGCCGTCTGGTTGCTTTCCCGGGGTGTCTCATCGTAGAAGCGTGAGAGTAGGATGATGAGATTGAGCAGGTAGGAGTAGGCGAGCGTTTTCGACCCGGATCCGAAGCTCTGGTCATCGACTTCCTTCTCCATGCTCTTGAGGATGGGGAGCACCTGCGAGAGCTGGGTTGGGTTGAGCAGCAGGGTGGGTATCGTATCGGTAGCCTTGAAGAGCGAGTTGAAACCGGGAAGGTCCGAGAGGTCAAGGAAGTTCCTTGCAAACATGCTTTCGCCTATGAGTATGTTATAGAGGGCTAGGTCCTCCACATCCTTGTATCCGTGTTGTACTCCGGGGGGGATGAAGAAGACGCTGCCTTCCCCTAACTGGAACTCCTCGCTCTTGGAGTAGTGCATGCCCGTCCCTCTCGTCACCAGTACCAGCTCGTTGAACTCATGGCTGTGGAAACTGAAGGGGATTTCGGGGTCGCGCTTGATCACCTTCAGCTGCAGTGAAGGTTCATAGAAAAAGATATTTTCTGTGAGGATGGGACCGTTCATATCCCCATGTTCAGCCATTGGTCTCTTTTTGTCAATAAAATCCAGGTATACGCTCTTCTTGTTCTCTGCTTCATAGTATGCCACTATAAGCGAAAGGGAGGAGATGCCATGCGCCTGATGCTTGATAGTGCAAACCTTAAGGATCTTGAAAGGGCTCTGGAAATCTACCCCATCAGTGGGGTCACCACCAATCCTCAGCAGATACAGGGCGAGGGGTGCATCGATTTTTTCGGGCACCTCAAAAGCATTCGTTCCCTGATAGGGGATGACCGGTCGCTGCATGTGCAGGTCCTGGGCAGGGATAAGCGTACCATCATAGGGGAAGCGGAGAAGATCTGCTCGATCCTGGGTGAGGGTACCTACATCTCGGTTCCCGTCACTGAAGAGGGGCTCAAGGCGATCGGGGACCTCACTAAACGGGGATTCAACATTACCGCCACAACTGTTTTCTCTACCATACAAGGTATCCTGGCGATGCTCAGCGGTGTGAAGTACGTGGCCGTCTTCTATAACAGGATGCTCAACAATGACATTGATGCTCCCCGGGTGATCAGAGAGCTGGCCAACATGCTCTGGACAAACACGAGCAACACCCAGGTACTTGCCGCAAGTTTCAAGAATGTTACCGAGATAACCACCTCGTATGCCAGTGGGGCAGGGGCCTGCACGGTGCGTCCCGAAGTGCTTTCCATGGGCCTGGGCATGCCTTCCATCCAGAAGGCAGTCAGCGATTTCAGGAGGGATTGGGACGAGGTGTATGAAGGAAAGACGATTCTGGATCTCTGAAGCTAGAACCTCATGATCCCCCACCTGTCCACCACCTCAAAGCCAAGCCTCTTGTATATGGCTCCGGCCTTAGGGTTGTCAAAGAAGAGACAGAGAAAATCAAGACCGCTTGCAAAGCAGTGGGAACAGAGAGTGCTGACCAGCGTGGATGCATATCCACGGTTACGGCTCCCGTATAGCGTCGCTACCCCTACTATCATGGCCCCACTGGTTGTGGTGGCTGTGGTGTAGGCGGTAGAGACCAGCTTGTCCCCTTCAAACAGCCCAAATCCAACACCTCCCTGTTCCAGGTTGTTGGCCATTTCAGCGAGTTTCTGTTTTGTATGGTCTAGGTAGGGTTGGGCAAACTCCTCTATCTGTTGGTAGAGGGCGACAATGGCAGGCGCATCCTTCTTTGTAAGTTTCCGGACATCCCCGGATGATTCAGCTCTGGGAATGAAACTGCCCTTGTTGCAACGGCACAGGTAGGTACCCTGTATCTTCTGCTTGGGGTAGTGGCCCTGCATCTGCATCAGCAGGGACTCCTTTGCGCTGATAGCCAAGATATTCTCCTGCCGTGCGAGCAGAGCGCCTACAGCCTTCGTATTGAAGGTGGGGTTCCTGCTGTAGAGGATGAAGTCGGAGTAGTACTTGAGCAGGATGCTGTCCCACTCCTCCCCAACCGCATACATTGATACGCTTTCTCCTTGGAGGCCGTAGAGTTCCAGGTCCCCTTGGATGAAGAGATTGATTTCAGGTTCCCCTTTGATGTAGTCATATACCGCAGGGAGGTCCTTGTTGGCTAGTTTTCGTATGGTAATCATAATTTTCCGTCTTTGAACTCCCTGGCAAAGGGAGCGTAGTTTCCTTCGGGGTTATACCACTTGTGAGTATTGTGGTCGTCCTTTATTGCAAAGATGATCTTGGCGAATGCGCTTTTGTAGGGGCTCTCCTGCATCACCTCCCTAAAGAGGCGGGCAATTTGGTCGGGAGGGTTGCAAAAGGCTCCACAGCCCAGTGCCGACAAGATCAGGGTCTGGTGGTTATGCTTCTTGGCGACCTTGAAGAGAGTCCGGATCTTCTCCTTGGTAAGCAGCCGGTCCTCCTCTTCCATATCGTAGAGGCCCTCCTTGTTCTTGAGCAGAGGGGGGGAGTGTATGGCGGCAATGGCGATGAAGCTTGCCTTGTAGGTCCGGTCAAGCAGAGGGTAGCCGTCTTCCTCCCTTCCTCTGAACACAGTGACCTCTGGAGAATATACAGCTCCATACGCTTTGTGGAGGGGGTAGGACTCCTTTGACTTGGGTACGCTGTATTTTTTGGCAAGCCCTTCGTGAAAGCTGTAGAGGGAGAGCAGATAGTTGGAGGAGCGAAACAGGTGTTCCTCCTGTGCTCCCGATCCCACTTCAACACCGCCCCCTGGGGTGTGAGGATTCGCCATGTTTAGGACCAAGGGGTTGTTTTGCTCCTCTTGCGCAATGGCGAGGCAGTCGGCATTCACTACCGTGATGTGGGTTTCCAAGCCTAAGGAGGAGGTCTCCTCCAGTTTTTTTGTATAGAGCTCGCTCTCTTTGGCCAGTCGCCTGTCTAGCGGCAAGGGTACGGTTTTGCCCCTTTGATCGAGATAGCGCTCTCTTTTGATGTGCTCGACGGTGTCTGAGAATACCGAAACCCTGAGGGCGTTTAGCTGGTAGTAATCCCCTTTCCGCACTGCTTGTGAAAAAAGCTTCATATACGATCTGCTGTCCCACATGGCCAACTCCTACACATAGGTGAACGGTTGCAGTATACGTTTTGCATGAAGGATGAATCAAGCGAAGGGGCCCTGTTTTTCCTCCTATCACCACTGCTACGGTTTCAACCGTATCCATTTGACCTCGAGCTTTTATCCCACTATGATTGGTTGGTGTTGGGGGAGCTTCACAGCCCAAGGGCGAAGTCAACTTCTCCCCCTATTTCTGTTCTCTGGAGGTTCTCCATGAGTTTCTTACTAGTCGGACTGCTCAATACCACATGGCAACAGCTTTTGATGTTCGGTGTGGGCGGCATTCTCATCTACTTGGCGATTGCCAAAAAACTGGAACCGGCGTTACTGCTTCCTATGGGGTTTGGAGCGATACTCGTAAACCTTCCTTTTTCCGGTGCCGTCACCCAGAATATGGTCGGTATCGGTGAGGTCACAGGAATCCTGGACTGGCTGTTCAGTATGGGTATAGAGTCTGCAGAAGCGATGCCGTTGCTGCTCTTCGTCGGAATAGGGGCAATGATTGATTTCGGGCCCCTGCTTGCAAATCCCAAGCTCATCCTCTTTGGGGCCGCAGCCCAATGGGGTATCTTCGCCACCATCTCCCTGGCTACCCTTATGGGATTCAGTCTTGTTGATGCAGCATCCATCGGCATTATCGGAGCAGCGGATGGGCCGACCTCAATTCTGGTTTCCCAAGTTTTGGGAAGCAAGTACATCGGCCCTATAGCGATCGCTGCCTATTCGTACATGGCCCTGGTGCCCATCATACAGCCGTTCGCCATCAAGCTGGTGACAACCAAGAAAGAGCGGGCGATAAAGATGGCGTACAACCCCCGTACAATCTCCAAGCGCTCAAAGATCCTCTTCCCCATCATCGTCACCATAGTCTCAGGGTATGTGGCTCCTGCATCAGTATCCTTGGTGGGCATGTTGATGTTCGGAAATCTGATACGGGAGTGTACTGTCCTGGATTCGCTCTCCACTACTGCCCAGACAGTGTTGGTCAACCTCATTACCCTGTTGCTGGGCATTACCATCGCATCCACCATGCGAGCTGAAATGTTCGTCACTATCCAGACTCTTATGATCATGGGCCTGGGCTTGATGGCTTTTGTGTTCGATACTATTGCCGGAGTCCTGTTTGCCAAGGTGCTCAACCTGTTCAGCAGGACAAAGGTCAATCCCATGATAGGGGCAGCCGGTATCTCGGCATTCCCCATGTCGGCACGTGTCATACAGAGAATGGGCCAGGAGGCCGATCCTCAGAACCACCTGCTGATGCATGCTGTGGGAGCCAATGTGGCGGGGCAGATAGCATCGGTCATAGCCGGTGGCGTCATCCTGGGTCTTGTCCCGGGACTTTTATAAAGGAGGCTTGTCATGAAGGATACGTTTTCCCTCTCGCTGCAACTGATGGGACGAGGCATGATAGGTATCTTTGCTGTCATTCTCATTATTTATGTGGTCTTGCTGTTTTTGGGCAAGCCCAAGAAGAAAAAAGAAGAGAAGCGGAACGAGCAGGAAGAAGAGAAAAAGAAGTAAGCTTCTTCGCTAGGCAATTGGGTTTGCATAAGGCATAACACGAAGATAGATATGTATTTACTATTCTGATTTCATTGAGGGAGTATCCGTTCTGGATGCTCCCTTTAATAATCTATATTTCATATGTCTACTCACGGCATGGGTTTAATATCCCAAAAAGAAAGTTAATTTTCTTCTTGACAGATTTCTGTTGTATGTTATCATACAAGTGAATCAACGATAAACGTAAGAGAGAACTCCCAAATTATGGCAACCTTCGAACCGATGAAAGTCCTTAAACAGCAGAAAGTTTCCGATCAGGTATATGATCAGCTGCTGACACAGATAAAAAACAACACGTGGAGCGAGGGGGAGAAGTTGCCTTCGGAGAATGAGCTGAGGGTCCAGCTGGGAGTAAGCAGGATCAGCGTCAGGGAAGCAATCCAGAAACTTACGGCTCTTGGCATAGTTGAGACGAGGCATGGGGAAGGGTCTTTTATTAAAAAAGTAACTTCTGACAATTACAAGGACATGCTGTTTCCTGCATTCATGATAAACAAGAACACCCTTCAGGAAATTCTTGAATATCGTACCATCATGGAAGTCGGAGCTATGGGATTGGCCTGTGACCGTATCACGGAGGATGAGATTCGAGACCTTGAGCGAATAGTCATCAGGATGGAAAAGAACAATGACAATTTCAGGAAGTTCGCTTCGGATGACCTTGCCTTCCACAACTCCATCGCCAGGGCATCGAAGAATGATTTGATAATTAATGTGAGTGTCTTCGTGTTTGAACTGATGTCTGCAAGTATGGAACATATCGTTACCACATTAGGAATGATAGATGGCAAACACTTTCACCGGCTGATTTTGGAAAAACTCAAGCAGCATGATAGGACCGGTGCCGTAGACGCTATGCGGGCGCATGTCGAGAAGACCGTGATGCGGATTGATGAGATTACCCATGACTGACTGTAGGTTGGTTGCTTGAGGATCGGCAATAGTTTTTAATAGTCCTACTTGTAGGATGACTGACAAGTGTGTAACCTATGGGTATCCATAGGAAAAATATAGGAGTGTAGAAATGAAAAAGTTTTTAACTGTCTCTCTTTTTCTAGTTCTAGCGGTTTCAGTTGTATTTGCAGCTGGAGATTCTGAAGCTAAAGCATCGAAGCTTTGGCCTAAGACCAATGCTGTTGTAACAGTTGGTTTTGGTGCTGGTGGTGGAACAGATACCGCTGTTCGTCCTGTCCTTGCAGAAATGGAAAAGTATCTTGGTGAGACCATCAACGTGGTAAACCAGGCTGGTGGCGCTTCAGCTGTTGCAGCAACCAACGTGCTTGCCAAGCCCCATGATGGCTACAACATGTTTGCAACCGGTTCAGGTGCTTTTGCAGGTTTTGGTGTAAACGGAACAAGTAAGTCAACTTGGGTCGATTGGGCAACCTTCCACCCTTACAGTGGCCCTGCTGCGATTATCGTACACCCGAGCTCTGACATCAACTCCATTGATGACCTCATGGCTTACCTGTCAAAGGGTACCCCTAACTTTGCAATCGGATCCTTTGGAAACGGACCTCACGTACAGATCGAGGCTATCCTCAAGATTGCTGGTGTCCCGACTCCTAACTATACGACCCTCGGTGCTTGCAGAGACGTCGGTATTTCAGTTATCGCTAAGGATTCTGTAGCAGGTATCGGTTCTTTCTCATCACTTATCGACCTTGCAAATGCAGGCGAGATTAAAGTGCTCTGTGTTACAACTGAAGATCCTTGGACACTGGACAATGGCGAAGTCATTCCCTCCATCACAAGCGTCCTTCCCGGATCTGAGACCGTTCCGCAGTTCTGTGAAACCTGGCCTATCCTGATCCCACGAGATGCTCCAGCACACATCATTGAGAAGCTCACAGAGGCATTCCACTATGCACTCTCCACTGATGCTGTCAAGAAATATGCAGCTGACATGGCTTTCAATATTGTTGCTTACACTGGTGAGGAGGCTGACCGCTTCATGGCTATCCAGACCTCTGGTTATGCTTGGACTCAGTATGATGCAGGACTGGTGCAGATCTCTCCCGCATCGTTGGGAATCCCCAGAATGGAAGACTTCGATTGGGAAGTTGAGAAGAAAAAACTCAACAAATAATGGTTGATTGCTGACTCTTCGGGAGCTTGATGCTCCCGATGGGTCAGCATTATTTGTGCACTATCCATTAGTATAAGGAAGTATGTATGGACAATGAGAAGGATTTGACTGGCGATATCCTCATGGGATTTTTGCTCATGGTAGGTGGTGTTGCTATTGCAATAGTAGCTTTAGGGATGAAGGTCTTTAGAAATTTCCTTGATGCTCCTGGTTTTTTCCCTTTAATCCTTGGGTGTATTTTTGTGTTGCTGGGTGCTGCCCTAAGCTTTCCCGCACTTAAGAAGGTTGGTTTTTCATCAGTGAAAGCTACATTTTCCAAAACCAACCTTATGGAATTTTTCAAGAATGACAAGACTTTACGCGTAACGGTTCTCCTCGCTTTGATGTTTACGTACGCTTATATCTTGATAGGAAGGATCAACTTTACCGTTGCAACCTCCATCTATCTCTTTTTGACAATGCTCTATATTAAATCCACCAAATGGTGGTCGGCACTCATAATCTCAATTGTTGCCAGTGTAGCGATTAGTGTCGTTTTCAAGTATGGGTTTAGAATTCCCCTACCTAACTAAGTGATTGGAGAATAATATGTTGACATCATTTGCATCACAAATGGGTTTGTTGTGGAGTTCAATAGGCATTGTATCCACTCCCATGACCCTGCTGATAATTTTACTTGCAACGACTATGGGTATTGTAGTCGGTGCAATTCCCGGTCTTACCGGAACTATGGCTTTGGCGCTTCTTATCAATGTGACCTACACCATGAAACTGGAGTACGCAGTTGCGTTCCTTCTGAGTGTTTATGTAGGGGCCATTATGGGAGGGTGCTACTCAGCCATCATGATTAATATCCCTGGAACGCCTGCAGCGGCAGCGACGGCCCTGGATGGCTTTGTGCTTGCCAAGAGAGGTGAGGGCGGTAAGGCCATTGCAACAGGAATTGTCTCCAGCTTTATTGGGGTGACGATTTCAGTGTTAGTGCTGTTGTTCTTTACTCCCATGATCTATAAGGTTGCCCTGAAGTTCGGCAAATGGGAATATTTCCTCCTTGCAGTATTCGGCATCATGATCTGTGGTAGCCTCTCTACCGACAGTACCCCTCTGAAAGGTTGGATCATCGGATTTCTCGGCTTCTTTGCCGCTATGATCGGCTTGGATCCGATCTATTCGTACTCCCGGTTCACCTTTGGCATACCCAACCTCATGGGAGGCATCCAGCTTATCCCTGCACTGATCGGTGTGTTTGGCATTTCAGAAATCCTGACTGTTCTCCAGGAGAGCATCCCATATACCATGGAAGAGGATTTGGGTTCGGTAATGCCGGATAAGAAGATCTTGAAAGAGATCTGGAAACCGACCATCCGCTCCGGATTCATTGGTGCTGCCATCGGTGCTATTCCGGGAGCTGGCGAAGATATCGCCGCATGGGTTTCCTATGACGTGGGTAAAAGACGAAGCAAGAAAAAGCACCTCTTCGGCAAAGGCTCCTATGAAGGGCTTGCCTGTGCGGAGACTGCCAATAATGCCTGTATTCCGGGTGCAATGATCCCTTTGCTGACCTTGGCTATCCCCGGAAGCCCCCAAGCCGCCATGTTCCTGGCTGCGATCTGGCTTCATGGCATCAAGCCGGGCCCGATGTTGGCATTGCAGAATCCCACCTTCCTCTATGAGACAGGAATAACCCTTTTCTTCTCTGCTGTCTGCATGTTGGTGGTCGGACTCCTTCTCACCAAGCCTATGGTGAAACTGTTGAAGATCAACAGAAAGATACTCATGCCGATAATTGTTCCGATGACAGTGATCGGTGCTTATGCAGGTAACGTGAATATCTTTGATATCAAGGTCATGCTGATATTCGGTGTTGTCGGGTTCCTGCTTCGCAAGATGAAGTTCCCCATGGCTCCTCTGGTATTGGGTCTGATCTTAGGGCCTACGGCTGACTTGAATTTCCGACAAGCCCTGATGATGGGCCAGGGATCTATCGTGCCTTTGCTGGGCCGACCGGTAGGAATTGTATTTATGATCGTGATCGCTTTTATCCTGGTAACAGGTATTGCGAAATCTTTTTCCAAAAAAGAACCTGAAATGGCCCCAGCAAATGAAACTGGAGAAGGGACGAAATGAACGTAAAAGACAAGTGTATTGTAATAACAGGAGGCTCCGGAGGCCTCGGTTCGGAGATGGCGAGGCTTCTGGCTTCAAACGGAGCGAGGGTCATCATCCTTGATCTGGATAAGCAAAAGGGTGACGCTTTGGTAAAAGAGATGCAAAGCGATGGGTATCAGGCAGATTTCTACCCTATGGATTTGACCAGTGAAGAGGATTGGAAAAGAGTTGTGGATGCGATTGTGAAAAGCGCAGGCAAGATTGATGTCCTGGTGAACAACGCTGGAATTAACATTCGCAAGCCTCTCGAGGAGATGGCCCTTGACGAATGGAACACCATGATGCTGGTAAACGTAGGAAGCGTTTTCCTTGGTGCCAAGCATCTGATTCCCGTGATGCGCAAACAGGGTGGAGGGGCGATAATCAATACCTCTTCAGTGTGTGGCCTTATCGGCCATCGGTACACCCCTGAAGCCTACACGACCACCAAGGGTGCGGTTACATTGCTGACCAAATCAATCGCCGCTCGCTATGCAAAGGACGGGATCAGATGTAATTCGATCCATCCCAGCACAGTGGACACCCCCCTGGTACAGGAAATGTTTAAGGATCCCGTAAAGAAAAAGCAGAGATTGGATGAGGTGCCTCTTGGGCGCCTGGCCAAGGCTTCTGATGTTGCTAATGCGGTATTATACCTCGCATCAGATGAAGCCTCTTTCATCAACGGCATCGCACTGCCGGTTGATGGAGGGGTCACCTGCTGCTGAAGACGAAATAGGTAAGGAGCGAGAAATGAATTATTCTCAAGAACAAGTTACAGAACTTAAAAGGAAAGCGATCCAGGTACGTGCAAACATCCTGGAGATGATACCTCCGGGAAAGGTCGGGCACCTTGGTGGGAGCACCAGTATAGCTGATGTCATGGCCGCTTTATATTTTCATACGATGAGTGTGAACCCATCCGACCCCAAGGACCCCAAACGTGATCGCCTGATCATGAGCAAGGGCCATGCTGTCTTGGTTCAGTATGCATGTCTGGTTGAACTCGGCTATTTCGGCCGTGAAGAGCTGGCTAAGGTCAAGACGTTTGAAGGCATGCTTCAGGGACACCCCGACATGGACAGGACCCCTGGGATCGAAGCCGTCACAGGCTCCCTTGGGCAGGGGCTCTCAGTTGCTCTGGGCCTTGCGCTTGGCTTCAAGCTGGACAAGCTTCCAAACCGTGTGTATGCGATCCTTGGTGATGGAGAGCTTGCCGAAGGCCAGATATGGGAAGCTGTCATGGCTGCCCATGGATTTAAGGCAAACAACCTGACTGCAATTGTCGACTTTAACGGCTTGCAGGCTACCAGCACTACCAAGGAGATTTTCCCCATTGAGAATCTTGCAGGGAAATGGAGCAGCTTTGGTTGGAATGTCATTGAGATCGACGGACATGACATGGTTCAGATTCTTGATGCGCTAGAGGCGGCGAAAGCTTTCACCGATGGCCCTTCAGTAATTTTGGCACATACAGTAAAAGGCAAGTGTTTTGCTTTTGCAGAAGGAAAGGCAAAGTACCACAATGCAGCGATGACCGAAGAAGAGTACAAGGAAGCCTGGGCTTGCATTGAAAACTTGAAGAGAGAGGTAGAGGCATGAGAACATCTGACAGTTTGAGAAAAACCTATGGTGAGACCCTGGTGGAATTGGGTAAAGATAACAAGGAAATTGTGATGCTCGAGGCTGACCTCGGCAACTCGACCATGTCCGCGATGTTCGGAGCAGCTTATCCTGAACGTTACTTCCAGATGGGTATTGCAGAACAGAACATGGCTTCTGTTGCCGCAGGACTCTCCTTGGCGGGGAAAATCCCATTTATAAACTCGTTTGCCGTATTTGCAACGGGAAGGGCATATGACCAGATCCGCTCATCGGTGGCAATTGCAAATCTTAATGTGAAGATCTGTGGTTCCAGTGCCGGCCTGTCGGACTTTGGTGACGGAAAGACCCACCAGAGCATTGATGATATCGCATTGATGCAGGTGCTGCCCAACATGACAGTGCTCTCCCCCTGTGATGCCATCGAGACAGAGAAGATGACCAAGGCTATGGCGGAGTGCAACGGTCCTGTCTATCTCAGGATAAACAGAAACGACCTGCCGCTTGTGACCGATCCCAAGGCTGATTACAAGATTGGCCAGATGACTGAAATGGTTGAAGGCAAGGATGTCGTCGTATTTGCAACCGGAGTCATGGTACAGCAGTCCATGGAAGCTGCAAAAATTCTTGAAAAAGAAGGTATCTCTATTCGAGTAGTCAATGTAAGTACCATCAAGCCTCTTGATATTGCTGCCCTGGAATCCTATTGTGAAGGGGTAAAGGGTGTAGTAACAGCTGAAGAGCACAGTATCTTTGGCGGTCTGGGAAGCGCAGTCTGTTCCGCTCTTTCTAAGAAGAGACTCCCCATTGAAGTTCTTGGGGTCCAGGACAGCTTTGGTACTTCAGCAGAAAACTACTCCATCCTACTCAAGGCTTATGGCCTGGAGAGTGAGGATGTCGCCAAGAAAGTCAGGGCTGTCCTGTCAGCCAACTAAGGAGGCCGTTATTATGATGATTGGATTTATTGGATTGGGAATCATGGGTAAGCCCATGGCAAAGAACCTGCTTGAGGCGGGGTACTCCCTTACTGTTAATGATCTGAACAAGGACTCTGTAGACGAACTCGTCGCCGCTGGTGCAAAATCCCTCCCTACTGCCAAGGAAGTTGCCGCTGTAAGTGATGTCATCATCACCATGCTGCCCAACTCACCCCACGTAAAGGAAGTTGTTCTTGGAAAGGGTGGTGTCATCGAAGGTGCAAAGCCCAATTCCATTGTCGTGGACATGAGCTCCATCTCCCCTATCGTAAGCCGTGAGGTTTCAGCGGAACTTGCCAAGAAACAGGTCGTCATGCTCGATGCTCCTGTAAGTGGCGGGGAGCCCAAGGCAATCGACGGAAGCCTGGCCATCATGGTCGGCGGTCCTGAGGAAGCCTTCGCCAAGGTTGAGAAGATTCTTGCCGTCATGGGCGGCAGTGTCACCTTGGTAGGTGAGATTGGTAGTGGAAACATCACCAAGCTTGCAAACCAGATCATGGTCGCATCGAACATCGCAGGAATGTCTGAGGCACTGGTGCTTGCCACCAAGGCTAATGTCGATCCTGAAAAGGTCTTCAAGGCCATTCGTGGCGGTCTGGCAGGGAGCACTGTCCTGGATGCCAAGGCACCTTTGGTGCTTGCCGGCAACTTCAAGCCCGGCTTCCGCATCGACTTGCATATCAAGGATCTTCAAAACGCCCTTGATACCGCCCAAAGTGTCGGAACGCCTTCACCTATCAGTGAGGCTGCCATCGAGATGATGAAGAGCCTCTCTTTGGAGGGTAAGGGCAGCGATGACCATGGCGGTCTGATTCAGTGGTATGAGAAGCAAGCCAAGGTTGAGGTCCGCTCTTAACCAGGTATTCACAACAACGGGGTATTTCAGAAGCAAACCTTCTGGAATACCCCCTTTTGAAAGAGAACCCATACATCACAGCCGATGGTGATGTAACTTTTCTGCACTCTTTTTAAAAAAATACAGGTAAAGGAAGCAGATGATTACAGTTGGTATCCTGATGGAAAACTCATTGGTGGGGCATAGGGGCCTGGAGGCCGAGCATGGCCTGTCAGTTCTGATTGAAGATGAAGGGCACTCTATCCTTTTCGATACAGGCTCCTCTTCTCTGTTTCTGGACAATGCGAAAAAGCTCAAAAAAGATCTCAGCAAGGTCTCTTCAGTGGTCTTGAGCCATCCGCATTATGATCACAGTGGGGGTTTCCTCTCTTTCGCCGACCAGTGGGAAACGGAGAGGAAGAGGCTCTATACGGGAAAGGACTTTTTTTCCGATCGCTTTGAAGAGAACTCCTTTTCATATACCTTTTTGGGAAATGATTTTTCCAAAGAGGATTTGATTGAGCGTGGGATCGAGTGCAGCACTGTGGAATCCCCAGTCAGGATTTCTCCCCATTGTTGGGTGGTCACCGGCTTCCGGCAGCGCAATGCGTTGGAAAGCGTACCCTCCCGATTCAAGAAGCGTCATGAAAAGGGATTTGTGCCCGACCTCTTCTCGGATGAGTGCAGTATCGTTGTGGAATCCCCTGGTGCATTGCACCTCATTGTGGGATGTGCCCATATCGGGATATTGAATATTGTCGAACACGTTTCACGCGAATTCTCAAAACCTGTCAAAGGTGTCTATGGGGGAATCCATCTGATGAACTCCTCTGCAGATGAGACCGGTTTGATCCTTGAAAGGCTTACAGGCCTTGGGGTTGAGAAGTTTGGGTTATGTCATTGTTCGGGTGTGCTGGTGTATGAGTATCTGCATGACCACATGCAGGGCATTGAAGTAGCAGCACTAGGCTCCGGGAGCATGTTGCTTGTATAAATTTAACGTAGGATGGATGGAATGAAACAAAATTTTCTGACTTGGTTAGCACAAGAGACCCAATCTGTGTGGTGGCATGATTCTGCCAATATTGCTGAACAGGAGAAGGCTTTCTCCTTAGGTGCCAGAGGGATGACGACAAACCCTTTTCTGGTGAACCAAACTCTACAAACGAGTCCCGAGGAGTGGAAAGAGGTTCTCTCTGAAGACATTGCCACACTTTCAGGTGATGCAAAGGCAACTTCACTGATCAAGTCTGTGACAGGATATTATGCTGAAAAGATCGCCCCTTTATTTGCTGAAGGAGAGTTCGGTTCGGGATATGTGTGTGCCCAGACAAATCCCAACAAGTCGGGTGACTATGCCTACATGCTGGAACAGGCCAAACTCTATGCCTCATGGTATCCGAACCTTGTCATCAAGTTGCCCGCAACCAATGCAGGTATTCGCGTGTTTGAGGAGTGTGTGGCATTGGGCTTTAATGTTGCGGCTTCGGTGAGTTTTACCGTACCCCAGGTCCTTGCAGTGGCAGAAGCCAGGGTGAGAGGAAAAGAGCGGGCCTTGGCCAATGGCATCAAGGCCGGTTTGAGCATTGCTGTGCTTATGGTGGGACGCCTTGACGATTATCTGAGGGATGTTGCACATGACCAGAACGCTGATATCTCTGAAGCGGACATCCTGCTTGCCGGCACGGCATGCATAAAGCGGGCTTATACGATTTTCAATGAGCGGGGTTATGATACCGTCCTGATGCCGGCCGGTTGCCGTGGAGCACACCATATTACAAGTTTGGCAGGAGCGAAGATGATAATGTCCATATCTCCAAAGATCCAAAAGGCCCTTCTGGAAATTGAGGGTCCCTTCGAACAGAAGATTGATGAAGCCGTTGATCCGAAAGCCATAGAGAGGCTCTTGAGCCTGAAAGAGTTCAGAAAGGCGTATGAACCTGATGGCATGAGCCAGGAAGAGTTCATCACATTCGGTAGCTCCAACAGGACGACTGACCAGTTCATAAACGGTGGATGGAATCCTCTCCTCACCCTGTGAGGAGTGGGGCTTGGAGTGAGTCCGAGCCAGGATTTGAACAAGAGAATTGATTTCGACATATGTAAAGAAGTAGAGAGAAAATGAAGAAGAATCCATTTGACCTGACAGGTAAGAATGCGGTGGTAACTGGTGCATATCAGGGACTGGGGTGGGGTATGGCTCAAGGGTTGGCAGAGGCAGGTGCCAGGGTCATCATGGTTGATGTCCATCCGGACATCGATGAGAAAGCCGCCCGGTTCAGAAAACGAGGCCTCTTGGCTGAAGGGATCTGCTGTGACCTGTTGTCCCGCGATAGTCGGGCGGAGCTCAAGGTGGAGGTGGAATCCATTCTTGACGGACAATTGAATATCATGGTCAACAATGCCGGAATCCAGATACGGCACTCTGTCCTGAAATTCCCTATCGAGGATTGGGACAAGGTCATCGAACTGAACCTGTCGGCAGTGTTTGATCTTGCCCAGTGGGCAGCCAATCTTATGGTAGCCATCGGAAAGGGTAAGATTATCAATATCGCCTCAGTGAATTCAATTGCCGCAGGTATCAATACGGTCGCCTATTGTGCCGCGAAGGGTGGGGTGATGCAGCTTACTAAGACCATGGCCAATGAGCTCTCCTCCCAAGGGATCAATGTGAATTGCATTGCCCCGGGATATATGGCAACCCCGATCAACACCGCTTTGGTTGAGGATACGAGCCGGTTCTCAGAACTGTCACAACGTATACCTGCAAAGCGATGGGGACAACCTGAGGATATGGCTGGAGCGGCTGTATATCTTGCCTCTGATGCCTCGGATTATGTCTGCGGTGTCATGTTGCCGGTAGATGGCGGGTATTTGAGCAGGTAGGGGGCAGCCTCTCCATAAACAAACCCCGCTCTTTCTGGAAAATTCCAGAAAGGGCGGGGTCTTTCTTAGTGATCAGCAAACTGCTGCTGTTTAGGTTCTCTTAAAATCCGAAGCCAACGCCGACCTTTCCGCTGAATGTGTAGCCTTTGACATCAAACTCCTCTTCGTAGGAGATGTTCAAGTTGTCTTCGTAGGTTCCTTTTGTCGTAAGAGGGAATGAGAGGCCGACACCTCCGATAAGAGCCAAGGAGTCGGATAGG
>Ga0265295_1003549_pt1 | contig 22522 bp, 22 predicted proteins | sample Munlansysbiofilm_FD_192503 | JGI IMG/M metagenome (GOLD analysis project Ga0265295, IMG submission 192503) | Leachate microbial communities from a municipal landfill in Southern Ontario, Canada - Methane capture system biofilm | ecosystem: Engineered > Solid waste > Landfill > Unclassified ...
ATCAAAAGAGGAGAAATAACCCTCCTACGTTGTCCCATAATTATTAAATATACACATTAATAAATTCTTTGTAATGGAAGTTTTTTCGCACGACTATTTCCTTCTTTTTGCAGTTATTGCACTAGGATATTTCATAGGACAAATCAAGATTTTCGGATTCTCACTGGACGTATCCGCCGTTATGTTCGTGGCCATGGTATTTGGCAATTATGGATTTACAACCCCGCCATTAATTCAAACAATCGGACTTTTGTTCTTTATCTATACGGTTGGTATTCAGGCAGGTCCTGGTTTTTTTGATTCGTTTAGAGCGAACGGACAAAAATACACCGTATTGGCATTTCTAATTGTCTTTTCGGGGGCAATTTTGACGTGGGGATTTACCTGGCTTTTCGATTACGATAAAAACTTAACCATTGGTATTTTCACCGGTGCATTAACAAGTACTCCCGGTTTGGCAACAGTAATTCAAGAATCCAGTTCATCGCTTGCCTCCATTGGTTATACTATAGCATATCCATTTGGAGTAATTGGTGTTATTTTGTTTATTCGTCTTTCTCCATGGCTATTACGCATTAATCTGAAAAAGGAGAGCGAAGGCCTAAAACAACGTATGGCGGAGGAGTATCCGGAAATACACTGTCGGCATTTTATTGTGCAAAACGAAGGTGTTATCAAAAAATCGTTACGTGAATTAAACATCAGAAGTATAACCGGAGCTGTTATTAGCCGAGTATTACACGATGGAGAGGCCATTACTGCCAATCCCGAAACAATTCTTCATGTAGGAGACCTTATCCGCGCAGTGGGAACAGAAGATGCACTTTCGCACATGGAAAATATAATTGGACCTATAACTACCGAGGAAATTAAATTAAGCAAAGAATTTGATGTGCGATCCATATTGGTGACCAATAAAATGGTACACAATAAAAGTCTAGGAGAGCTCAACCTGTTCTCCGAATTTCATGCGAATGTAACTCGGGTACGACGCTCCGGTATCGACATCACTCCTACTCCAGCATTTCGTTTGAAATTGGGAGATAAGATCATTGTAGCGGCTCGAAAACAAGACATGGAAAACATTGTAAAACTATTTGGAAATAACGATCAAAAACTTTCCGATACCGACATAATGCCCATTGCTCTTGGAATTCTAGCTGGTATTGTGCTTGGACAATTCACAGTAATGTTTGGCGACTATCAATTTAGTTTAGGACTTACCGGTGGAGTTCTGGTAATTGCACTTTTATTGGGAAGAACGGGACGCACAGGACCCATAATTTGGACACTATCGGCTCCAGCAAATCAATTGCTTCGACAACTTGGCTTGGCTCTGTTTTTGGCTGCCGTTGGAGCAAGTGCAGGAAAAAATATAATTAGCGTTGCACAAGAGTATGGTATTCAACTCGTTATAGTAGGTGCAGTTATTACTATTGTACCCATGATTTTAACCATAATCATTGCTCGCTTAATTTACAAAACCAACATTTTCGAATTATTGGGTGCCGTTGCCGGTGGAATGACCAGTACTCCCGGACTTGCTGCCGCCGATGCAATGACTGACAACAACGTTCCAGCAATCGCCTATGCAACCATATATCCAATTGCGATGGTATTTATTATTATTGCTGTTAAAATTTTATGTATGTAATAGGCGTTCCGGAAACTGTAAAACATTAAGTAAATGCCACTTAAGTCGAACTGTTTGTTTGGAGAAGCTAGTAAAACAATAAATAGCCTTGTGAATTTAAGAGAGGTTGTTAAACACCTTTATATTATTCGATAAATTGGTTAAAAAACGTTACATTTGTGAAACATAAATTAAAATTTATTCACCATGGAAAATAAAATAGAGTGGGAAAAATTAGGGTTTGGTTACCGAAAAACCGACTATAACGTTCGTTGCTACTATCGTGATGGAAAGTGGGGCGAGTTGGAGGTATCAAGTTCGGAAAATATCCCTATACACATGGCTGCAACAGCATTACACTATGGACAGCAAGCTTTTGAAGGACTAAAAGCATATCGTGGTAAAGATGGTAAAATTCGTCTTTTCCGTTGGAACGAGAATGCAAAACGAATGCAAAATTCAGCTCGGGGAATCCTAATGGCTGAAGTTCCTGTGGATCTGTTTCATGATGCTATTGTGAAAGCCATAAAATTAAATGAGCGCTTTATTCCTCCATATGGAACGGGTTCTTCTCTATATATCCGCCCATTGCTTATAGGATCAGGTGCTGAAGTAGGTGTTCGTCCTGCAAAAGAATACTTGTTCATGGTATTTGTAACCCCAGTTGGTCCTTATTTTAAAGAGGGATTCAACCCTACAAAAGTAGCCGTTGTGCGTGATAGCGATCGCGCTGCGCCTTTTGGAACAGGAACATTTAAAGTAGGTGGAAACTATGCTGCTAGTTTACGTGGTGGTAAGAAAATACAAGAAGGTGGTTACAGTTCGCCAATGTATTTAGACTGCTGCGAGAAAAAATATATCGATGAAATTGGTGCTGCAAACTTCTTTGCAATCAAAGACAACACATATATAACACCAAAATCACCTTCAATCCTACCTTCAATTACCAACATGAGCTTGATTCAGTTGGCCGAAGATTTAGGGATTAAAGTTGAACGCAGGCCCGTGAGTATCGAGGAACTTTCCACCTTCGAAGAAGTTGGTGCATGCGGTACCGCTGCTGTTATTTCTCCCATTGGCGAAATTAACGACATCGACAAGGGAATCGTTTACAAATTCTGTAAAGATGGTAAAGCAGGTCCCATCTCATTAAAACTATACGAGACTTTAGTTGGAATTCAGTATGGCGAAATTGCCGACAAACACAATTGGATTACAATTGTTGAGTAATTCAACTTTTAATATACAAAAAAAGCTGCTCAAATTGGGCAGCTTTTTTTATGATAATACCTTAATTAGCAACCTCCACAACAACTACAGCTTCCACACGACGATGGCGCCATTTGACTTTTATAGAAAGACAAAAATCCCTCCCCAATTTGGTCTCTGATCTCACGAAACGCATCCAAAATCTCTTGATCTGTGCCTTCGACTTTTGCAGGATCATCGAATTCCAAGTGCCACCGATTTTTAACTTTCCCGGCAAATTCAGGGCAGTTTCTGTTGGCATCACCACAAACGGTAATCACATAATCGAAAGACTGGTTAATAAAAGGATTCACTATTTTAGGTTTGTTTTGACTAATATCGATGTCAAGCTCCGCCATAACCTTAATTGCCATTGGGTGAACCTCCTTTGCAGGCTCCGTTCCGGCTGAAAATACTTCCATTCGGGAATCGTAGCTCTTTAAAAATGCTTCGGCCATTTGGCTACGGCTACTGTTTCCAGTACAAAGAATTAATATTCGTTCGCGCATAATTTCTTTATTTAATTTGTATAATTTGAACACATTTGAAGCCTAAAACTATCCATGAATTGCAATATTTGAGCCATACGTTTCGGTTTTCTTAAATTACATCGTTCCAGTGCGTCTCAATCTCACAGGATCGGCAAAATTACTGATTTATTTAATAATAACTCAACGTATTTAAGAGCAATTCCTTAATCTGTGTTCTCAAACTTTCGGGTTTTAACACTTTTACTTTATTGCTATGCGAAAGAATCTCCATAATAAAATCGAACGTTAAATGCAGCGTTAAACCGATTTGCAATTCCGTTTCATCGTCTTTAATAATAGTTTGAGAAGCATGCAGGGGCATCGATTTTATATATTTCCCTTGAGTTGGGTCGAACGATAACAGAATCTCTTTTGGTTCTCCACTACTTGGACCAACAATTCCAAAGCAATATTTGTAATGTTCATTTACATCAAAACCATTCGACGAGGCACAACGTACTTTTGTAATTTCTAACGTGTGTAATCTATCTAACCCAAAGCTTTTTATTCTGTTGTCTTTCAAATCTTTACCCACTACATACCAACGGTTTTTGAACTCCTTGAGCGCATAAGGTTCAATGGTTCGGAATGTTTCCGATTCGTCCCAGAATTTTTGGTGAAAGAAACGGATTTGCAAATTATTTCGGATGGCGTGCATCATTCCGTAAAGATGCTCTGAGCCTTGTGGGCGACGTTTCTCGAAATGTACAATATCTGACAATCGATCACTGATGTTTAAAGCGTTGAAGGTGTCAAATGCCTCTAAAATCCGATCACGTACTTCTGTTTCGCCTTCATTGTCGATGCAATAAACACGACGCGAAAAATCGTAACAAATATCGATATTATAAAGGGAGCTAATGTCATCGCGGTCGCGGTCGAAGGTGCGTTTCGAGATATCAAAGTTGTAGCCCTGAAGTTCAGATTCGCGTTCCAAATGTTCTTTAATCTCGGCAAAGGTCGCAGGGTTTTTACGCACCTTGTTGATAATTAATGTGTAGCGTGCAATTGTTTCTCGTTTCGACATGGCTTTTTGTTTTTGTTCAGAGCAAAGATACGAATCGACCACGACAATATGTGGCGTTGTTGGTATTTGTATTCGAAGAAAGTGTGTTTTCTTACTTTTAAAGTGGTGGTCATGTTACACAACCTTAACATGAAAGTTCGATAAAGATTTAGACATCAATAAAAACAATATATACAAAACGTGCTAATCAAAACCAATATGTTACCTGCTATGTTAAAAAAACGACCTTGTAATTCGACAACGACACGGTTTGACGAACTGACATTATAAGTTTGTAGAAAAACGGGAAAGCTGAAAACCGAAAAGAGTAGGCGTTTTTTTAAATTTACAATTATGAATTATTGGTTACACCGGATTTCGCACAAAGCAAAGCTGTCTTATCCTTTGCTTAACAAAGGGTTTTTAACAATTGGATTCTCTGATTTCACAGACAAAGAATTTATTCACAAAGTGCTCGAAGATGATTGGAGTTATTTTAATGGAAAATTTAAAGAGAAGTGGGGAGATGTTCCTCGAACTAGACATAATCTTTGGCGATTTTTAAAATTCAGCAAAGGTGATATTGTAATAGTGCCAAGTTGGGGAACCTTTTTTGTTTGCGAAATTATTGATGAAAAGCCTTTGTTGATTAGTGATGCTTATTCTGATGACCTTAAAACTTGGAGCCATGAGAAAGTTAAAACAAATGGTACGCATCTTATTTCAGAAAGTGGAAAAATTTACGATTTGGGATTTGCCCGAAAAGTGAAAGTTTTATATAAAAATGTTTCTAGGGCAAATTTTGCTGATGCTAAGCTGACATCAAGAATGAAAATTCGCCAAACAAATGGTTCAATTAATGACTTGAAAAAGAATATTGAAAAAAGCATCGCAAACTATGAAAAGGATAAACCAATACACCTCCATTCGATAATCGTAGAAAAAACAGTAACCCTTGTTCTGGAATCTATTAAAACAGAATTGAATCCTTCCAAATTTGAAAAGTTAGTAAAGACATATTTTAAAACTATTGGCGCAAATGAAGTTACAATTCCTGCTAAGAACGCAAGAGACAAAGAAGGAGATGCAGATATTGTAGCGGTTTTTGAGAATATAAAGTTGATAATCTACATTCAAGCAAAGTTTCACAAAGGCAAAGTCAACGAATGGGGAACAAATCAAATTTTGGACTATAAAACGAACAAGGAGAGCATTGACGATGGTTACAATAAAATTGCTTGGGTGATTACATCAGCAGACTCTTTCAATGAGCAAGCGGAGAAAATTGCAACTGAAAATGAAATTCAACTAATTGACGGTTTAGAATTTTCAAAAATGCTCTTAAATGCAGGCATTAACTTGTTGAATACGAACTTATAATGAAGCATGCACAGCAGGTGACAGTGTATATAACTTATGGCGGGTAAAGTGGTAAATTCAAGGTTTGTGCATTTAATCAATTTTGTTGCAAACTGACAGGAAAGTGCTTCTAAAACCGCCACAAGTTATAGTGTGCAAACCGTTTAAAAATATCAAGAACCTTTGTATTACAAACATCAAAAAAATCTTCTAACGAACGGTCGCCGTATTGCTGACTTAAAGTGTTGGGGTCAAAATAGGTAACATTAACGTGTAATTCAAGTTTAGTTTGAGCCTCACGAGCAACGGCTTTCCTTTGCTTTCCTTCAAATTGTAACGGCAAACAGCAGATTACAGCAAACTCTATCTTGGTTTGTTTCATAAAATCAGAAAGTTGCTCAACCATATATGTTCCCGTGTATCCACCAAGTCCGGCAAGTAAAATATACCGGTTATCAGAAGTAACGAGCTCTTTGATGTTTTGTGGTAGAATCAAGGGTTGATTCATATCCGAAACGGGTAAGAATTTTCCACTTCCTTCTCCCAACGACATTTGTGGTGGCACAAACTTTATAAAGCGAATATCGGATGAAAAATTGGGCCTTTCTGGATTCGAAATGCCGATAAACGTGGCTTCTACGCCATTTTTTTGTAAATATTCCACGATATTGCATCCGGCTCCTCCTAAGCCAACTACAACGGTGTTTTTGCTTTTTGTGGGTTCTGTTTTCATAGTCAAAAGCTTTTTAGTGATTACTATTCTATAAAAGTAGAGGTTAATCTGGCCATTTTGTGTCTAGGTTGAAAAAGAACAACGCAATTCTTCTTTTTCTCCAATTTCATTTTTTTGGATACTCCATGACCACGACATGCTCTGACGTGCTGCCGGTCTATTTTTGTTGAAACAAAACAGGAGAACCGTTATGCAAAACCATTTGAATTTTTCCTTTGGAAGAGTTTTCGAACTTTCCAAAGAGTGCAAATTGAGTGAATCCTTCTTTACGAAAGCCAAAACTGAACTAACTAATATTGCCCAAACGTTGGATATTTCAGAAAATCAAGGTTTTGTCTTGTCCATAGTTTTATCGTTCTACTTGAAGGAAGGGTGCGTTACTGTTCAAAAGATTATTGAGTATTTGAATTGCAATCCGCTGGAATTTTTGAAGTTAATGCCCGATATGACCGTTTTACGAAACAAAGAGATTGTTGCAATTGCACCGAGTTGGGGAGGGAGAGAGAGAAATTTTATTGAAACTCCTTTCATAATTAGTGATACGTTTATCTATTCTCTTTCAAATACGCCACGTGCTGCTGTAGGTTCATTTGAAATTGAAACGTTTGAGATCTACATGGAGCGTTGCTTTGTAATTGGCGAAAAGTGCAAAAACGGAGAAATCTATTTTCATGAGTTTCACCAGCAAATGACAAAATTGATGAGCCGAGGTGCCTATTTTCTATTGGTGAAAAAACTGGTAGCACTGGAGCTTGGGCAAATTGATTTTTACCTCTTCTTTTATGTTGTACACAGAGCGTTGGCAGGCATTCCTGTTATCTTTTTATGCTCCGAAATCGATTATCTGTTGCCCAAACAGACCGGACAACTCCATCAGAAGCAACTGTTGGTTGCGGGTGAAAGTAATCTAATTAAATACCAGCTGATTGAAGTCGAAACCAGCACTTTAATTAACGAAGCTGCGTTCCGACTTTCTAATTATGCAAAGCAATTATTAAACGAACAAGGTATTGTACTAAAACCATTTTTTTCCAGTAATGCAGTTGTGGTACCTGAAAATATTGCACCTAAACAGTTGATATTTAACGATAAAATAAATGAAAGTATCAGGAAAACCAGTTCTGTTCTCGACCCTACAAATTATTCGAAAATAATCGAGCAATTAGCACTGGAAAACCATTCTGCTGCCTTTTCAGTTCTGTTTTACGGATCTTCGGGAACTGGGAAAACCGAAGCTGTTTACCAAATAGCAAAAGCAAGTGGGCGTGCAATCGTAAAACTCGACATAGGTAAGATTTATTCCGAACGTTTTGGGCAGAGCGAAAAGAATTTACAAGATCTGTTCGACCGCTATTACGAATATGCAGCTTACAAAGGAATTACCCCAATTTTATTCCTTGATAACGCTGATGCATTTCTCTCAAGTCGTACATCCGATTCGGCAACCATTATAATTCAGGAAACCTTGCAGCAAATGCTCTGTGCGCAACTCGATAACCCCGAAATGATTTTTATTGCCACCGCGAAGAACTTAAACCTCCTTCCTAGCGAATTTAACAACCGCTTTATTTACAAAATAGAGCTACAAAACCCAAGCACAACAGTTAGTCCTTCGATTTGGAAATCCAATTTCCCGCAACTTACCGAGCAGCAATGCATGCATTTGGCTCAGCAATTTAATTACACTCCTCGGCAAATCGGGAATATAGCAATTCAGTGCTTGTTAGAGGAATTCATTGACAACCAAAAAATAAATATTGCTGATATTGAGCGTATTTGTACATCAAGTTCATGAGGTGCATCGAAACACAACACTGCCGAAGAAATTAATTCATGGGATTAATCATTACATTTACAATGGATAACTAAAAATTGCAAAGCATGGCACAACAAGTATTTACTTTTGCAAAAGTTGATGATAAAGAAGCAAGACTCAACGTCTATGAAGAGATTAAGCAAGGAAAATCCCGATTTGGAATGTGGAATCAAAAAAAATCGCTCAAAGATGAATTGATTGGTAAACAAGCCATTTTGTTGAGAATCCGCAAAGGGGATTGGATTGTTCATGTCAATATGCCGGAATATGGCAAATGCGTTGCCGTTCAGACTGTTGGCGAATATGAATTTGATGCAGGAATAAAATGTAAATGGGGCAGCGACTTTAATAATTACCTTCCAATTGACCCAAATTCGATTATCGAATTCAATAGAAACAATCCAAACATTATCCCATCGGTAAATTTAGCTCCAAAACGAAGAGCTCAACGAATCTTGGAAGTAGGCGATTTTTTTAAAAGTATGGATAACCTAAAAAACGGCAGTTTTGACAAAATAAAGCAGTCCGACAAAAGCGTTGTTCATTTGCAAGATAAAATTGGCAGCCTTTTACCCCAAATCACCGCCCATATTCACGAAATGAATAAGAGCAAAGAGTTTGAACGTTTCCTTCACCGTATTTTTGAATCCATGCCCAACACAATATCGATTCAAAACGGTTTTGGATGGAAAACAGACAATGGCGCCGATTTGATTGTTGAATTTGAAAACCCAATAATTGGTGTAAATGTGACAACAAAGTTAGTTGTTCAGGCAAAATCCTATTCTGGAGATCATCATGAGACAAATGCGATTGACCAAATAGAAACAGCCATTAAAAAGTATAATGCCGATGCCGGATTATTAATCACCACAGCTAATGAGACAGAAAATTTGGAGGAGTATATTCGCAAAAAATCCGATGAAATAGGCAAACCCATTGATATAATGGCTGGTGTAGATGTAGCGAAATTTGTTCTAAGATATGCACCCGAATTGCTAATTGGAAACTAAGTTTTGTAAAAAAGAATTGCTAAAGAAAGTACAAGACAATAAATTAGGTAAATTAGTCGTAGAAAATCCATTAACTAAGTGGTTTTTAACGGATATTTTAATAAAATTACAACCATTTTCAATAGATTATGGTTATGTAATATGAGTTACTTGAGGCAAAAATCTGAATTTAATTTAGATGCAGCTAAATTGTTGCAAAGTAATTCTTTGTTTGCACCAAGTGTTCACTGCTCTTATTATAGCTGTTTGCAACTACTGAAAGCAACTATTATAGAGTTTTTTGGAGTAAGTTACGAGGAACTAGATATCGCTCTTATCAATGCCCAACAAAAAACAAGATTAACTCACACCAATACATTATCAAAAGAATAGGTGACGAGTTGCGTGATTATTCAAAATCGGAATTTGCTAGATATCACAGAAAAATAAACGATCTCAAAATTTTCAGAGTAGATTCAGACTACAAAGACATACAGATCACTGCAACGGAAAGTAACACTGCATTTGAGTATGCATTGGCGATTCGAGAACAAATAGAACAAACATTTAGAGTATGACAACAATAGACTACATAGTAACGGAGTTAAGTTTATTAGTTACTAGATTTCCATTACTAACATTTAAATATGCGTATAAAAAAGATTGTTCTACTCATGTAATTTTGGTTGAACCACTGAATGAATTTGAGGAAAACGACTTATACTTAGAAGCTGAATCGTATTTTGTTTTCAATTTCGAAAACCGTTTTGTACAAGAATCAATATTGTTAGTTTCTGATAATTCGCTTATAAAGGTTGAGCAGCCAGAATATACAATTCGTTCTGGTCAACTGGTTTTTACTTGTGAATTAAAACAAGAGATTCCAAATTTCATTTATGAAAGTGAAATGAATGCAGGAGAAACAGAAATGGTAAATTTATCACTAGCAGCTTGATATGCAAAACGCAACTAAAGCAACCTTCAAATTTGAAGGCTTTAAAATACTGAAATCGCACTTCGAGATGTTAGGAAGTGGTGATTATAAAACCTTTACGATTAAGATTGAACCCAAAGGTACAATCTATGAGAATAGTTCATCCTATGAGCTTGAATTAAAGGTGTTTATCGAAGAAAAAAACACCAATTTTAAAATAGAAGTTTTGGCTGTTGGATACTTTACATTTGAAATTGGATCTTCTCCTGAAGTGCAACATAATTTCTTATATGCAAATGCTCCAGCCATCCTATTTCCATATTTGCGGGCTTATATTTCGTCATTAACCACATTGTCAGGTCAAAAGAGCATTAATTTACCTACTTTAAACTTAACTAATTTGCGTCCTGAGTTGGAGAAAAATACCATAACTAAATAGAAGGAATTAAATGTCCTGTAAATTTGTGTGAAGTAAATATTTAAAAGTTGAAAACATTTTATCTTCCCAAAAACACATATGCTTTTGGGAAGTTTTTTTTGCAAATCATTAATGCTCCTCTTCCTATTCCCCATTCTCAATAATCCCTCTCTCCATCAATTGAAGGAAAATCGGATCCGATTTAATAGCTTGTTTTTCCATTATGTTAGCACTATTGTATCGTTCTATTATTTCGAGAATATCCGTTTCAGTAATAATTGAGTGTCGGAACGTGAGTGTGCCTTTCGGAAAAACAGCGCTTTGACTTGGAATATAATGAAAGGGCAGAAAAACAATGCAACTTACCACAACAAGGATTCCTGCAAATTTGTAACGGCTATTGCTTTCCTGTTCCGAATAATTGAACATCAGTAAAACCAGACGTAATAGACACGAAAACAGAGCAATAACGAGCGTGTAAATCATAAGATTTGCCACGTTGCTCGGATTAAAAAGAACTGCCAAAAGGAAAGAGAAAAAAAGAGTGATTCCGTAAATAGTGGTCGATTTTTGCTCGGTGCGCTCCGATTTGAGCCAAAACAGACTCAAATGGTGCGAGAAGAACCCAATTTCCAGAAAGATTAAACTGGTTAAAAAGAGTGTTGAGGTTAGAGTTTCCATAGATTTGAGCTTTAAAATAGTTAATTCTGAATGCCAAATATATAGGGTCAGGTAGCCAAGAGATGGCGTGTTCGTGTGGAAAGTGGTGTAATTTAATGATTATTAGCTGTTGCAAATTCAACGGAATATGGTGGAGTAAACATCATGACTCGCTGATCATTCTAACGTAATTGAAACGGAATTCAATTTTCCTTTATCGGAAAACATAATTAAACATCTACATGTATTGCATATTTTAATTATCTTTGTACAAAACCCATTGTAATGTCAAAAATAAAAACACTCGACATCGAACTGCTGGAGCAATCGGCAAATATGTTGCGCGCATTGGCGCATCCGCAACGAATTGAAATATTGAACATGCTTCAACAAAGTGAAAAGCTGACCGTTGGAGAGATTCAGGCCAACTTAAATATCACGCAATCATCAACGTCGCATCATTTAGGAATACTGAAAGGGAAAGGGATATTGAACTCAAAACGACACGGAAAAAAAATCTATTACGAACTAAAACACAAGAAGTTAAGTCAAATCATAAATTGTATAATGTCGTGCGCCACCGATGAGTAATTGTCGATAAGAGTCGCTAATTAAACATTATACCGGACAATATTTTACATTAAGCGAGACAAATAATCAGTTTTTATCTATTTTTAGAGTTTAAAACATACGCTGTTCATATTTAGAAGAATCGAGTTTGCAACAAAAATTAACATAGAAAACCTCAAAACAAAAGAACAATGAACGAAGAATTAGGACTATATTTAGAAGACGTAAAAGAGAAAATGGATGCGGCTATTGATCATCTCGAAAGAGTTTTGGCAAAAATTAGAGCCGGGCGTGCAAACCCTGCAATTCTCGATACCGTAATGATCGATTACTACGGGACGGCAACTCAACTAAGTCGAATATCATCGATTAGTGCTCCCGACGCACGAACCATTCGTGTTCAGCCATTTGAGCGTAACATGATTTCCACCATTGAGAAGGCGATTTTAATTGCCAATCTGGGATTTAATCCATCGAATAATGGAGAAGCCATCATTATTAATGTACCACCATTAACGGAAGAGCGTCGTCGCGATTTGGTAAAACAAGCGAAAAATGAAGGCGAAGTTGCCAAAGTTAGTATTCGAAACGCTCGCCGCGACACGAACGAGGAGATTAAAAAACTTCAGAAAAACGGTCTTTCCGAAGATCTTGCTAAAGGTGCCGAGGCGGAAGTTCAAGAAATCACCAATAAATACAGTGCGAAAACTGACGAGTTACTCGCTGAAAAAGAAAAAGACATTATGACAATCTGATTTATCAGAAACAAATATGTCATATAAACGTTTCTCTTTCCCGACGAAAATTGAACCGAAATAATACGCAATAAATGACCAACATAGAGGAAATTCAACAAAATATTGTTGCTGAATTCAGTGATTTAGACGATTGGATGGACAAATATACCCTTTTAATCGATTTAGGTAAAGAGTTAAAGCCGCTTGACGAAGAGTTAAGGATAAAACAAAATTTAATTGATGGTTGTCAATCAAGAGTATGGGTTCATGCAAATTATGAAGATGGGAAAATATTTTTCCAGGGCGATAGCGACGCCATCCTTACAAAAGGACTGATTTCACTAATAATTAGAGCTTACAATGGACAATCGCCCGACGATATATTGAACAATCAACCCAATTTTATAAACGAGATTGGACTTGCGGAACACCTGAGCCCAACCCGGTCCAATGGTTTAAACTCCATGATTAAGCAAATAAAATTATATGCCATGGGATTTAAGATAAAATACAAACAATAGCCTGAAATACTGAAAGTTATGTCTGAAATAAACGATATCGAAGAGAAGGTCAATGAAGTTTTAAAGACCATATTTGACCCCGAAATTCCTGTAAATATATACGACCTTGGGCTTATTTATAAAGTAGAGGTGGACGACGATTCGTCCGTGATGATTGAAATGACCCTTACTGCCCCAAACTGCCCCATGGCAGGCGATATTTTGGATCAGGTAAAGGAACGTGTCGAGTTAATTGACGAGGTTTCGGATGTATTTGTAAATCTAACGTTCGACCCACCTTGGGATCCCGAACGAATGACCGATGAGGCAAAACTAGAACTTGGATTCCTTTAAAAAACGAAGTTTCCACGGATTCGTTTGCTTATACACACAAAACCATTTCTGATGATGAATAAATTTATACTCATTCTTCTTTCCATTATAGCCTTTGGTTGCACTTCCAAAGCGCCACAATCGAGTAATGGATTGGAAAATGAAATCGAAAATGCCCTTTTATTGAAAATTTGGACTCAATTCCTCTTCCCACCATCGAAGGGGATTTTCAATTTGGATACCGTTGGAACGACTCGTTAGGATCAAATTTAATTGTATTTACACTCGACAAAACGTTTACAAAAGAGAAAGATATTGCCGATCCATTGGTTGGTGCACATCGCGTTTCCTTTCATGTTTACCATTTTTTGGGTGAGAATCACAACGAACTTCTTTCCTATTATACCGATCGCACAGAATCGTGCAATGCGCCAAATGCCACGCTGATATATAATTATATCAAAGAATCGGTCACATTTACCGACCTGAATAACAATGGAATTGCGGAAATAACCTTTATGCATCAGTACAATTGTTCGTCAAAAACGAGTCCGTTAAACACCAAATTAACGTTAATGGAAAATGACTCAATCTACAATATATCAGGCAACTCGTTTTTAAAATCGGAATACCCCAACAGCGGAATTAAAAAGTTTGAACCCTCGTTTGAATCGGCCCCGTCGGCATTTAAAAAACATGCCAACGAAGTGTGGGAAACCTTTTGTAAGTCAAACCCCAAGCTCGCAGCTAAAAGCAAAATCCAAAAACAATTAATAACTCCGGCGATTTTAAAACAATTAACTTTTGTAGGAACCGAACCTTTTTGGGATATGACAATGAGCGATTCGAGTGCTGTTTATCACTCCGTGGATGGAGATTCGGTGATCATGAATTTCACAAAGAATGGAATAACAGGGAGTTATAGTCTATCGGACGTAATAGAAACAATCTCGACAACCGAAATTAAAATTCAAATTGTGGCCGGTGGAATAAGCGGTCTAATGACCATAAGAAACGAACGCTGCTCCGACGGAATGAGCGATACTGAATACCCCTACTCTTTTTCGCTAATCTGGAACGAAGAGGAAGGAGCACTTGAAGGATGCGGAGTAATAATCCAAGATCAAAATCCATTGGAAAAATAAAAAGATCGCTTGGAAAGCAAACTTTCCCTGATTATTTCCAAACTAGACATTGATTTGATTGAGAATTTTTATCCTGAAAACATATAGCAGTATAAACTCTGCAAACGCAATCCCCAATTTCAGAATTTTATTGATAGCCATTTTAAGCTTGGTTATGGTGTTGAACAGACCGAAGGTTGCTATAATCTTTATATCGCAGAGCCTAATAATTTTAACGATGGCGAGGTTAATTGAACCGTTGAAGATCATACTTAGCATAGCCCCCTTTCGTGTTTAAAACAAGAGCCTCTGTTGTTCGCAATGCCTCAATACTCGGACTATCGCCTGCAATAATATCATAATCGCCTTTTTGCACATCACTGAAATTAACCGCTGAACCAATTCCATACAGAATTTTAATGTTTTGATACGAAAATACCGAAAGAGCATCAACGCTTACGTGGCTGTATGCCAACGTTAACGGAGTTTTGTAAAACATGGAAAGCTTATCCACAAACGTCTGCGCACAAACGGAGGTGTCGGGCAAAAATGCAAACGCCGTATTGGAATCGACAATCAAAATTGGGCTTTTATAACTATCAAAGGCATGAATTTCGTAGCGATCAAGGGCTTTAAAGCTCTTTATTCCTCCATAAATAAAAAGGGTTAAAATCAATGTTGATGTTGCAAATACAAAGGTTACTCGATGCGTTTTAAACATCGAATAAACAAGGATAACCAACAAATACAATAAAAATACGGTGAGTAAATCGGTGTAAATTGAAGAAATCAAACTAAAGGGCAAGGTCGAAACCCAATCGGAATATCCAGTCATGATTTTCAATATATAATTGACAATCAACCCAATAAAATCCGATACGGGCGAGTAAAAGCTAACCGCCAGAAATAGAACCGCGCCTTGAATTACAAAACCAACCAACGGAACTATCAACAAATTACCCATGAGAAAATAAGTTGGAAACTGATTGAAATAATACAGACTCAACGGCGTAGTTGCCAACTGTGCCGCAATGGAAAGGGCACACAAACTCCAAATTTTGTCGGCAATCCGATTTTTTAAATAAAACCAATCATAAATGGGTTTATAAAGCCTAAATATTCCAAATACAGCAAGATAGGAAAGTTGAAATCCAGCCTCAAATATAATATTTGGGTTAAATATCATGAGTAAAAATGCCGAGGCAAACAACGCGTTCTCACTTGCATAACGTCGTCCGGATGTCTCGCCAATAACCACAAACGAAAACATTAATACGGCACGTGAAACCGAGGGCGACATTCCCGTAAAAAAAGCATACAACCACAACGCACCCACAATAATACTCATTCTCAACAATTTACCATGTTTGTAAAATTCCAAAGGCTTTACCAACCAACATAAAATAAGATAGATAATTCCAATATGCAATCCGCTTACCGCCAAGACGTGCATCAATCCGGCGGTGGCAAAAGAGGCGCGCAAATCGGAGTCAATGGAGGCTTTATCGCCCGTTGTTAAAGCTATTAGAATTGCCAACTCGTCACCGACGATTCCACATTTTTCAAATTGCGCAGTAAGCCAGAACCTAATGTCGCGTACAACTTGCTGAATACGCGGTGGATCATGATAACCGATGGACGTTAGCGCACCTTTTTTACAATAGGTGGTGTAGTAAATTCCTCGTCGGTTTGCCCACGTTTTGTAATCAAAATCACCGGGGTTGGCAGGAGGATCAATTCGCTTCAAAAAACCTTTACCATAGAGCATTTCTCCTGCTCGAAACAAGGAATCTGACGTATCGACCATGAATCGAACCTTGAGCCCTTTTTCGTCCAAAATTTGATCGTTAACGCTAAACAATTCACCCTCGTACCGATTATAAGGACCATTTGTTCCCTCCTCTTTTGTAGTCAGAACTACATATGTGGAATATTTAGGATAATCCTCAACAATGGACAAGGGTAGACTCTGTTGCGCTAACAAAAATCCGGTAAATGCGCACAAAATGTGAAAGGTAATACCCCAATATGGATCCAGACGCAAGCTTCGTCCCCAAAAATAGAGCACAAAAAGGGCCAAAATCCCACCCAAAAGTAGAGCAAATAAAACAACCTCACGAATTTGAAAATACTGAGCACAGACAACACCTAGAAGAGCAAATAAAAAAAGCCGAAAGAAGGGCGACTGTTTGAAAAACGAATTCATGCACTAATTTACAACCTTTTATTCTTTCAAACACAAAGCAATGAAATATTTTGTGGGGGAAATTGAAAATATCCCGTAGAGACGCAATGCCTTGCGTCTCTAATTACAATGCATTGCGTCTCTAATTACAATGCATTGCATTGCGTCTCTACAACGTCCTATCATACACAAATTCCCGCAACTTTCGTAACGTCTCAAACAATATCGCCTCGTTTTTAAAACAACTCCGTTGTTTATTTGCCTTGTTTTACATCTATCTAATAAAACTGATAGTTTTTATAAATCCCTGAATAACAAATTAATAATTTTGTTATTTTACGGTTAAAAATGCAAACTCTGGCCGGAGGTCTGGCTGCAGGTCTGACTGTCACTATGCCTGTTCTTTTTTAAAATAGGATTCTATTTCTTTACACACAAGCCAACACTCAAACCAAAGTTTTGGCAAAGAGCTTGCAAAACAAAACGGACTTTTTTCGTTGTTTGACTGACCACTTTATCAGGCGATCAAATGATTGGTTTACATTAAGGTTGCCTGCTTTTCTTTGTATATTCGAGTTCTTGGTCAGACGAATCGCTAGCCTTTTATGTCGATTTTGCCGATTTAATGATTAGCAGAGATTGAAATATTCCATGAGATATTTTTATATTTTATACGATTAAGGTAGTCCGACTACCCCAATAGTAGTATATTTAAAAAATAAATTTTCGTTTTCCAAATTAAAGTTTTATTTTTGTGTCAAATAGCGTAGTATGACTACCCAAAACGAAACAAATTTAAAAATTCTTTTTAAGATATTACAACCCGGTTGTGTGGCAACAATTGACTGGTTGGAAAGTCATGGTATATCCCGAAATCTTCAGAAATACTACTTAAAAAGTGGTTGGTTGGAATCTGTTGGAAGGAGTGCCTACAAAAAACCGGGAGATAATGTAGAGTGGCAAGGAGCTATAAGCAGCATACAAAAACAGACACAAACCAAAGTACATGTTGGTGGTTTGTCTGCATTATCATTGCTCGGCTTTAGCCATTATTTTAGGCTTAGAAATGAGTCCTTACATTTATTCACCCCTTTACAAACTAAATTGCCAAAATGGTTTACCTCGCATAGTTGGGCTCTTGAGTTACAACACCATTTAAGCTCGTTCCTTCCACCCGAAATAGGGTTAAAGGAACACGAGATAAATCAAATGTCAATAACGGTTTCTTCTCCCGAACGAGCTATAATGGAGTGTCTATTTCTAGCTCCCCAAAAAATGGATTTAGTGGAGTGCTATCAAATCTTTGAGGGATTAGTAAACTTACAACCAAGATTATTGAATGAACTGCTTCTTGAGTGTAAATCAGTTAAAGTAAAACGGCTGTTTTTATACATGGCTGAAAAATCAGGACATCAATGGTTTCAATTTCTTAAAACGAACCAGATAGATATAGGTAAGGGAAATCGAATGTTTGCAAAAAATGGCGTTCATATTTCTAAATACCTGATATCAATCCCAAAAAAATTAGCCGATTTATGATTGCACAAGCCTATAAAGCACAGGTAGATCTGTTATTACAGGTTTTACCCTATGTGGCAAAAGAGGAGTTGTTTGCACTGAAAGGTGGTACAGCAATTAACCTATTTGTAAGAGACATGCCCCGCTTATCGGTGGATATTGACCTTACATACTTGAAAGTTGACTCCCGCGAAGTAGCATTAAAAAACATTCAAGAAGGATTAACCCGGATTAAAACAGACATTGAAAAGAATTTGCACAATGTAAAAGTTCATACCGTGCCATTAAATGGAGGAACGGATGTTAAATTAAATGTTCAGGGTAAAAATGCTCAAATTAAAATTGAGGTGAATACGATTACAAGAGGAAATGTATTTCCCACTAAACTAATGCAAGTAGTTGATTCCGTTCAGGATGAATTTGGCAAGTTTGCTGCCATTAATGTTGTATCGATGGCTGAATTATACGGGGGTAAAATTTGTGCAGCTATGGACAGACAACACCCACGTGATCTGTTTGATGTGAAACTCCTGTTGGAGAATGAAGGTATAACAGATGATATTTGGGATGGCGTTAAATTAGGTTTGATAAGTCACTACAAACCAATAAATGAACTATTATCGCCTGTTTTAAAAGATCAAAAATCAGCCTTTGACAATCAGTTTGCTGGAATGACATCCGTTGATTTTTCATACAACGACTATCAAGAAACAAGAAATACGCTTATTGAAATATTAAAAGGCAGATTAACCGAAAATGATAAAAAGTTCCTGTTAAATTTTGAACAAGGAGAGCCACAATGGGATTTGTTTCCATATCCCATTGTGAAGGATTTACCTGCAATCAAATGGAAACTTCTGAATATTCAAAAGCTGAAAAATTCGAATCCAAAGAAGCACGAACTCTTGGTTAACAACCTAAAGAAAGTTCTTGAAATGTGAGAATGGGTGACTACTGCTTTAAAATTTCCGATAATAATTTTGAACCAACGTTGCAAAAAAAGCGAACATAACAGTAGAATTACATCTTTAAAATGTCCAGTTTTTTTGCTAATACTCTGAATAAATACTCGTTTTTACTGGGATGCAAACAAAGCGTAAGCGGATGAACATGAGCATGATGGTCAAATTTTCCTTATGAACTATAGAAAATGAACAAAACTCTCATAATTCTATCAGAGTTTCGTTCTAAGAATGGGATATAGTATTTAGTTTTAGTTAAGTTCTTCATAAATTTTACCAGCCTTTTCCCGATACTCACTATTGGAACTTTGCACCAACTCAAGCAATGCTTTGGCATCGTCAATTTTTCCTGTTTGGAGGAAGGAGAGTGCCAGAAACCATTCAACGTCAGGCATTAGAAATGCATGTTGGTCGTAATTGAATGTTTTTAGTATTACGGCAGCTTTGTCAAAATCGTTTTGTTCCATGTAATCCAACGCTTTTTTGAATTCTTGGATGGCTGCGGTTTCGGTTTCACTTAAATTGGAACGGGTAAGCCATTCGTTGTTTTTTGAAAACGGGTTTTGGAAATTTTGGGCATAAAGTTTTTCATGCAGTTGCATCGTTCCAAATTGCAAATAGAGTAATGAACCAACTCCCAACAAAATCAAAAACATAGCAGCATAAGCAAGAGTTGCTCTTGAAAATAGAACTGCTTTTTTCTTCTTTTTTGCTTGTAAACCCGCTGCGGAGGTTGCTTTCAGTGCAATACGGATATCAGTGTACTGTTTGACCTCTTTCGCAAACTCTTTATTGGTATTGAAAGTGTTTTTAAAGATTTCAATCTCTTCCGGGCTTAAGTCGTCTTCGAGATATTTATGTATTAGGTCTAATTCTTCTTGTGTGATCATGGTATGTTTATTTATTATTGTAGTACAACACCTTTTTTAAGTTTCTCGATACAGCGTTTTAGTTCCGATTTGCTAACATTCTCATTCTTTAATTCATAGAAATTGCATAAGCAATCGACAATATTTTTGTGAGAAAGATTGAGCATATATTTCATAACAACTAAAAATTTACACTTTTCGTTTAACGTATGAAAGGTTTTAATAACCTCTGCCGGAAATATCTCTTCCTCCGCTACATCTTCAAGATGGATACCATACCTTTCGTAAACACGTTCGTACTCTTTTTCTTTTTTTTCTTGAAAAATGCCATTTATAAATTCGGGGTCAACATCTGCTAAATGTTCAGCAGGCCACTCATCGGTTTTGCTAAAAGTGCGTTTGTACTCCTTTGCACGGTACGAACAGCCGGTTTTGAAGAAACTTTTGAATGCTGCATCCGATGCATAATCAAATTTACCAGCCCTGATTTTGCCAACAAAATCAAGATAATTTTCATAATACAAGGAATAAAGCTCGTAGCGATTTCTGATTTTAGTCAACGATGACATCAGCATAATGCAATCGTTGAGCAGATGCTCCGAAACAATTTTTAGTGCGGATTCCAATTCCTCGCTTTTAATAAGGTCGAAGGCCTTTTTTAAATCGGTTTCTATTTGCATTTTAATATGATTGTTTTTTACTCGTCCAATACGTTAGAATTAAGTCAGGCATGTGAAAAGAGTCATTAAATTCTTTCAATCAATTCCTTCTTGACCCATAAAAATGCTTCTTCATAATTATAAATAATCTCAGGCCGAAGCAGTGCCTCCATATCACCGATAAAAGTAGGATCTTTTTCCTTTTGTTCAATGTTTATTAAAAACTCGTTTTTACTTGGAGGTCTTTTGTCGGTATCAAAAGTAATATACTTTCTGTAGCAATGAATTATTTCGTCCAGATTTAATGATAAATGGCGTTTTGCGTAAAACAAATCGAACAGATCGCGGCCTTTACTGCGTTGATACAATGCTCTCAATTTAGTTCCCAGCATTTCGTGAATATTATAGGTTTGGATACTTGCTTTGCCCGAAAACCATGCGCTGTTAACCTCAAAAGGAACTTCGTTCCAGTCCATAACGTTGAAATGCTCCTTACAATTAATTTCAAGTTTCAAGCGCATTCGAATATTCTCATATTCTGAGTTAAAACGATACATAGCTTTGGCTCCATGTCCTTTTACCTGGGTTGTTCTATCTTCCTCGAAAAAAGTAATAACCTCAGACAACCGTTTCATTATTTGATTGATAGGACCCGGTTGTATTTGCACCAAATCAATATCTTCAGAATATCTTGCCGCTGGGTTTAAAAAGAGCTTATGTAATGCTGTTCCTCCTCTGAATGCAAGATTTGAACGTAAAAAATCGTCTGAAAATATTTCCACTAAAGTTCTGGAAATTATTAAATCTTGTTCAATTTGTGCAAATTCTTTCCATGGGGCATGCTTCTGCCATGCGGCAATATGTGGTTTTGGTATCATATATCACTTTCCAAATTAATGTTAACACTCACTTTCCAACGATTATTAACCATCCCTGGTTTTTTCTTTGGTTTGGGACATAATAGCACAGGAAAGAAAAATGTACGGTTAAGATGTTCAAAAATTAGATTTGCCATTTTTGACGATAATTTTAGCTCATCGAACAGATAGCCCAATCGTTGAATTGTGCTTTGGTTTGGATACCAATTTAGTAATTCGGTTAAATCGTCTTCCATAATTTCCTCAGCAAGTTCTTCAATGGTAGCAAGCATTCTATTCATTCCTCCCAATTTAGTTTGGTAATGAATTAAATCAACCGCAGTTAATGCTGGGCTTGAAACTTTAAACATACCAGCGTCTGATTTTTTTAACTGAATATTTCTTTCAGTCCAGTTACTGGTTGTAAAGAACCTTATTTCAATGCTGTTTTTTGAAATATCAAGCATTTTAGGAATTTCAGTTACAATATAATCGCATTGCACTTGCTGATGACCTGCACCATGAAACTTTGCTGCTGTATAAAAGGCCAGATAGTATTTTCGGTTAAGTTTGCCAAAGAGTTTTTCGCAGTAAAGTTGAATGGGAAGTTTCTGCATTCCCATGTAACGCGGAGGAATAATAAGATAAAATCCTTGGCGAAGGCTTACAATCTCTCTTTTTACAACTAATCTTGAAAGTTCGCTTCTAACGGCAACCGGAGTTTTCTGTGTTTGCATGATTACTTCATCGAGGGAAAACGAATACTCCTCCATGGATAATAATTGCTTTATGTATTCCGAAACTGTCAATTGTAGTATTTTTTTGATAAAAATAGCGTTTTTCGGTAATAAACGCAAATTATTACTATATTTTTTTTTA
>Ga0265295_1003550_pt1 | contig 22521 bp, 9 predicted proteins | sample Munlansysbiofilm_FD_192503 | JGI IMG/M metagenome (GOLD analysis project Ga0265295, IMG submission 192503) | Leachate microbial communities from a municipal landfill in Southern Ontario, Canada - Methane capture system biofilm | ecosystem: Engineered > Solid waste > Landfill > Unclassified ...
AATATGCGCCAGCGGCATTGGTAGTGGCGGTATAGGAGCCGGCAGCTACAGTAGCGCCTGCGATGCCCTGACCACCGGTCTTGCGCACGAAGCCGACGATGTTTCCGGTGACGGTCTCTTTGGCCAGAGGATTGGAGAGCGCAGCAGGAGAGCTGACGTCTGCGGTGTAAACAGCTTTTACGCCCCAACGGTACGTGCTGTTTACCAGAGCTTCCCAGCCTTCATCTGCAAAGGTGAGAGCAGTGATCGCTTCGTCATTGAGCAGGGTCCAGCTTGCTTCATTGGCTTCCTGACCGGAGACAAAGCGGTAGATCTTGTAACCTACCAGGACTCTGTCATCACGTTTATCAGACTTGGCAGGGGCGTATGCTTTTAGCTTGTTATTATTTCCTGCTCTGCCATCACGGGTGAGGGCTTCAGCGGCGGGCATAACTGAGCTCGCCACAGAGCGCTGAGGCAGCAGAGCCGGTCCATCAAAGCTCACTGGAGCGATGGTGTTTCCGATATAGATATTGTCGATGAACCAGGTGTACCACAAGCCATCGTTGCTGGGGGGATCCTCAGCCTGGAAAGCCAGAGTAATCTGCTGACCGCCATAAGGAGCCAGATCTACCACAAAGGGTGCATTGTAAGTGGATTGACCACCTGTTTGAGCACTGGCATCCCAGAGCATCTGCCAGCTATTACCGCCGTCGATGGAGGCCTTCACGCAGTAGTGATCGCCATTGTCGCTTCCGAGGAAGACATAGCTATCGAAACGCAGATAGGCATCTGGAGGGCAGTTAAATGAAGGCGTAAGCAGCCATTCGTCTTGATGCTCGTAAGACCACCACAGACCAGTTTGGTAGCTGCCATGCGTTGGAGTGGCATTGGTATCGCCAGCGATTTCGATATTTCCCAGTCTCTTGAAGGTGGGGTATACGCCCATGCTGTTTGCAGCACCGGCATTGGTGATGATTTGAGACCAGTCTTGAGGCGGGAAAGTGGCGTTCTCAAAGCTTTCGAGAATCTCGACTGCGTTTGGATCCGGGGCTTCCCACTGCAGGTTCACAGCGGTGTAGGTGCTGTTGAGTGCTGCTACTACGCTGTGCGGAGCATAAGCGATCTCATTCAGAGTGATGGTGCCCATCTGGTATGCTGTAGCGGCTACGTCTATGATACCAGTGGTAGAGGTGTATCCAGGGCAGCTAATGATGTATTCATAGCTTTGATTTGCATACACGGCAGGGAAAGTGAATGAGCCATTGCCAGTGCTGCTTTGGGTGTAATTTGCATATCCAGTGAGCGTAATCGATGCACCGGCCAGGGCGCTACCTGTGTCCGAAGCCACGATGGTGCCGCTTACTGCGACCTTGGGCATAGGCTGCATATTTACATTGATTACAGCCTGCTCATCTTCTGCCAGTACCAGCACTTGAGTATGGGTGATGTACCCGTAGCTGCTAAAGGCCAGATTGTATGTTCCCGGTATGATATAGCGGATCTCATATTCGCCAGCGGTATTGGTGGTGGCTTGATAACCAGCATCTGTGAACTGCACCAATACACCTTCTAGAGGAGTATTGCCAGTGCCGGTGGTCACGGTTCCATTCAGATGACCTACTCCGCCGGGAATACCCAGGAGAGTTGTCATGGGGAATTGACCGGATAACACGCCAGCGGTAGGCGGTGCGGTAGGATCATATTCTATGGTATCACTGTGCGTTTCACGGGCCCGGTTGGTGCCGATGGTCTGGGACTTGAATTTATCAGAAGAACTGAAGTAAGCTCCATCAAGCGGTCTCTGCACAGTGATGAGCAGGTTTTGTCCATTCAGGTACATGAAGGGTTCGGCAAAGGGGATAGTGACTGTGTTTTCTCCCATAGGATAGGTCACGTTACTATCAAATACCAAGGTAGAACTGGTGGTGATCGGAACCCAGCCATCAGCCAGATTCTCCAAAGTCGTGGTTTCAAACCAGATCTTGGTAGGCTTATCAGGCAGGTTCGTTACGAAGTTGTTATAGAACTGGATGCCATTGATAAAACCGGTAAAATTGCTCAGTTCAGCGGGGTAGAGCATCATCTGGAAGAGGCTGCTCTTATAGTACATATACACAGGAATATTGGCAAGCTGGCTGCCATCGCCCACAGTGTAGGCAAATTGGCCAGCAGGCATTACCAATAGTGTGATGGGAGGGGTTTGGTCGTTTGTGGGCTCGGAGTCCCCAACCAGCACCACTTTGCCAAAGACCTGGATAGGCCCTTGCTGAGTGGGGTTCCAGTTGATCGCCAGATCGATGGTCTGATTCACAGCGATCGCGGGACCGGCCACAGAGACAAGCTCGGTGGTGCCAGACATGATCTTTACAGTATAGGAGCCAGCAGCTTTAGCCGAAGTTCCGGTATTCTTGATCCTCACGGTATATTCAGAAGGGGACCCCACAGAAGGAGTACTGTTTCCACTAATGGTGAGTGCGGACATGTCGTTCGGCTGTTTGCGGACGTTATTTGAGAATCCGGCATTGGATTCTACATTGTTGGTATAGATCGTTTTCACAGCCCATTTGTACATCCCATCCGGGAAGCTGGCCCAGGCGGGGTCTGTGAAGGTGGTATCGGTAATCATTGCAGGAGTCAGTGAAGTCCACAGAGCAGGAGTGTTTTCCTGTCCATATTCCAGACGCCAGACTTTGTAGCCCAGCGGGAGGCGGGATGGATTGTGCAGCGGCTGACTGAGGCTGCTTGCCATCTGCCTGGCGGGGCCTTGGCTGGCTCTTCTGCTGTCCTGTTGACTGGCGCTTTCTTCTGCAAGTTGAGCAGATTCAGGTTTGCTGGTGAATCTGAAATCGCCGGAAACAATATTGGCAGGAGCAGAAGCGTAAAGCGCACGATCTGCGGGACCGATGTAAATATCATCTATATACCAGCCAGCATAGTTCACCACCGTGGTGGAGACCCATTCAAAGCTGATCTCAGCTTCTGTGAGGCTGGCATAAGCGGATAGATCCACAGTGAGCTCTTGCCAGGGCATGAATACGGCCAGGGCACTGGTTCCCCAGACTACATTTCCATTCACCATGATTTGACCATAATCCCAAGTGTTATAACCATCCATGTGATGCCAGAAGCTGAGCACAGGACTATCAAAATTACTGAGATCAAAGCTCTGTCTTAAGAATGAGCGTTCACCGGAGATAGCACAATTTGCATAGGGACCATAGATGTTGGTTCCAACCATGCCGGTTCCAGAATGCGCTGCTTGCGGGGGAACTTGTGGGGTGTCTCCACCTGCGGTGTTGTAATTGGCAACGTTATAGGTATTATTCCATTGCCAGTCACCATTCGGGTAATTTGGCAAACCGGTGCCAGTCCAATTCGAGCTGGCTACCCAGCCACCATTATCATCTTCGAAATCGAAGAAGTGGAAGTTTCCGGGGGTTCCGGGAGCGCCCCAAACCAGATTAACCGCAGTTTCTGCCGTATTCACCGTAGCGGTAATGGCAGAAGGCGGCAAGGTGAGTTCCAAAAGGTTAATGGTGCCCATGGCATAGCTCGTGGAGCCCACGATGATAGTTCCAGTGGCATTTTGATATCCGGCTCTGGAGATTGTGTAATTATAAGTATTGCCGGAGAGCACATTTTCTACCACAAACTGTCCGGCGGCATTGGTATTTGCTGTATAATTGATTACACCATAGAGGTTGATCACCCCATCGCTGAGTCCCACGGAGGGGTTATCACTGCCCACGATAGAGCCAGTAACGTTTACCGAGGCGGATGCAGTCATTGCTATATTCACTGTAGTGACTTGGTCTTCCACAATGCTGAAGGTGGCAGTATGGTCTTCATAGCCGATCTTGTGGGCGAGAAGGGTATAATCTCCTTCCTGTATGTGGGAGAAGCTGTATTGACCGGAGGCGGAAGTAGTGGTGTGATAGCTGTTGTTTACCACACTGATGTCCACATCTGCCAAAGGGCTGCCGGCGGCGGTAACAGTTCCGGACAGCGAGCCCATGCCATCCACATTCATAAAGAACGTGGTCATGGGGAAGGTGCCGGATAGAGTTCCTGCAGCCGAGGGAGCCATAGGATCATAAACTACGCTGTCGTTTTGCAGCTTGCGGGCGCGGTTCGTACCCACGGTCTGGGCCTTGAAGTCGTCAGTTGAGCTATAATACGATGCATCCAGGGGGCGCATGGCATAGAGCACCAGATTATCACTGAAGTAATTGAAAGGCGTAATGAGAGGAATGGTGATGGTGTTTTGCCCCGAAGGGAAGTTCATCGTGCCATCATAGACCAGGGTCATTGCCGTGGGATCTGCCCAGCCGGCACTAAGGTCCGTCAGGGTAGTGGTGCCCAGCCAGAGCTTGATCGGCGTATTACTGAGGTTTGTAACGAAGTTATTGTAAAAGGAGATGCCTGTGATCTGTCCAAAGACACCAAATTCATCCGGATAATATAGGGTTTGGAACAGGCTGGTCTTGTAATAGAATTCCCAGGGGATACCCTCAGTCAGATTGCCTGTACCGATGGTGACGGAGAGAATGTCTGCGGATTGGACCAGGATGTTTAGCGGTGGGCTAGTGTTGTTGCCAGGATTGATGTCGCCTGCCAGCACTACTTTGCCCAAGATTACCTGGGTGCCTTGGGTGGTGGGAGTATAGCTCAGGACAGTATTTACCGTGGCTCCGGGAGCTATGTTTTGCCCGGCTGCATTGGCCAGGACGGTGCCTTGATCATTTACAATCTGAACCTGATAGTTAGATTGCGCAGCAGTGCCATTATTATAGACGCTTACGGTGTAATTTGTGGCAGCGTTCACACTGGGGGTGGTATTCCCCACTATGGAAATGGCCGCAAGGTCGTCTGCACCCATCATCTCAAACTCGACAGTGTCGACGTAGATGGTCTGGCCGGCTGCGTTGCAGGCATGCTTGAAGGCGATGAATTTGCCAGTACCGGTGTAGCTGGCCAGGGAAACTTCATACGGAGCCCAAGCCGCGACAAAGGTGAGAGTTTCTATTTCGGTGAAGGTGGCAGGATCGGCTGGATTTGTCATCACGCCCACCTTCAGGGAGTAGTTCGTGCCTTTACCCCAGAGTTTTACGCGTACGTTGTTCACAGGAATGGTATTGGCGAGGGGCGGGGCAATCAGCATAGCGATGGTATTGATATCAGTGGGGTTGTAGATGGCCACGCAGTTTGGTGCCGATTGCGGAGATGTGGTCAAGGTTTTCACGTAGCCGGTGGTGGCAGTAGCTTGGTATATGCTATTCCAGCCCATGGGGAGATTGGGAATAGATACTGTATCGAAGCCTTCGCTGTGGCTAAGCTCGTAGATGGTAGTATCCACGCCGGTACCACTGAGCACTACGGTATGCGTCTGTCTCAGATTGTCTGTAATGGTAATTGTGGCGGTGTGATCTCCTGCTGTGGTGGGGGTATATACGACGTCGAAAGGAAGGGTCTGTCCCAAGGTAAGTTGTGCAGGCAGAGTGGGCAGATCAGTGAGCGCAAAGAAGGCATTGCCGCTGATGCTGATGCTATTTACGGTAAGAGTACCGCCGCCGCCATTAATCACTCTGAAGGTCTGGCTGGGGGTGTAGCCCAGAACCACATCACCAAAGTCTTTGGCAGGAGGGCTGACTAAGAATAGAGGATCCGCGCTAAGAGCGCTCATGTAAAAGCGGACATTGGAGCGATTCAAGGCAACAGTGCCCGTGACGCCGGTGCTGCCATTGGCACTATCACTCTGGAAACGCAGGGAGCTATTATACGTGGTGGGTGAGAAATACACCAGAGCATTGCGACCAAGGGTCCCTACCATCATATCGGTGGTGATATCGACCAGAAGATTTGAAGCGCCGTCCCATAAGAATGGCGTGGCCAGGTTATGCAGGTTCCAATCAGTGGTGGGCATAAATTCATCGCTCTGCAACACAGTGGTATAGTCGCCTACTTCGAAGGTGGTGGTGAGAGCTTCCTGATCGGTTTGCTTCAGGCGAATGGTAAAATTCAGCATGGGCGAGCAGGTGTCCAGATTCTGCACATTGAAAGCAAGTGCAGAGATCAGTCCGGGAGCTGCGCCGGCAGCAAAGAAATCGTCGGCCCTATAAAGTAATTGCTGACGGAAGGCTCTGTACCAGGTGCCATAGGGGGCAGGAGCACCGGTATTGGTATTAGTGGCTGTGCCAGTGCCGATTTCGGCTACCAGGAGGCCGGCTTCCATCACGAAAACAGCGAGCCTGCTGGTTTCATCGTTGTCGGGGTTTTCATCGCCTGCCATTATGACTTTACCATAAAGCTGGTTTTCACCAACTGCAGCGGGGGTCCAGGGTAAAGTGAAGGTGAGGGTTTGTTGAGGGCTGATGGTAGTGCCTGTTGCACTGGCGATTTCCACGCCATTGCCCTTCATGAGCTTCACCGTGTAATTGCTTTGGGCGGTGGGGCTGTAGTTCTTTACCGAGACAACGTAGTTCACGGTGGAATTTACGTTTGGCGTGGTGGGCCCGGTAATAGAAACAGCTTTCATGTCTACCATATCCAATGCTTCCATGATGAACTTCATATTTGCACGATTGACCGAGACGGTGCCGGTGGCGGAATCAAGGGCGACTGCGCTGTCACTTTGATAGCGTAGTGAGCTATTGAGGGCGGTCACCGTATAAGGAGACGAAGCATTTTGGGTATAAGTCCCCGGAATAAGATCGGTAACGATGTCGATGAGCAGGTTGGCAGCACCATCCCAAACATAGGGAGTGCTGAAGCCATGGGTATTCCAGCCTTCTACAGGCATGAATTCATTGGCTTGAAACACTTGGGTGTAGTTGCCGACTTCAAAAGTGGTGGTCAGAACAGTCTGGGTGGTCGGTTTGATCCGGATTCTGTAGTTTGGCATCGGAGAGCAGTTGTTCAAGGCCTGAACATTAAAGCCTACAGAATAGATGTTTCCAGGACCTCCGCCCTCATCATTGAGCTCAGAGGCCAGCACAAGGTATTGCTGGCGGAAGTTTTTCATATAGGTGCCGTAAGGGGCAGGAGAACCCGTTGTGGTATTTGTAGCGGTGCCATTCCCAATCTCTGCACTCAGGAGGTCCGCCGCTATCACGAAGATATTCAGGGGAGCCGTAGTGTCGTTCCCGGGGTTGATGTCCCCGGCCAGGATCACCTTTGCATAGATGCTCATCGCACCTTGAGTGCTGGGGGTCCAGGAGAGCACTACATCTACAGAGGTTCCGGCAGCTACAGTCGTACCTGCTACGGTGGCCAGCTCCACATTGTTGCCGTTGTAGAGCTTCACATTATAGTTGCTTTGAGAAGCCGTTCCGTTGTTAAACACATTCACGGTGTATTGCGTGGGAGTGTTTATACTGGGGGAGCTGTTTCCGCTCAGAGCAAGGGCCGCAAGGTCGTTTGCACCCATCATCTCAAACTCCACGGTATCCAGGTAGATGGTCTGGGCGAGAGCGTTGTTTGCATGTTTAAAGGCGATGAATTTGCCGTTTCCGGTGTAGCTGCCGAGGGAGACCTGATACTGTTCCCAGGCAGCCGTAAAGGTGAGAGTTTGTATTTCGGTGAAGGTGGTAGGATCGCTAGGATTTGTCATCACGCCCACCTTCAGAGAGTAGTTTGTGCCTTTGCCCCAGAGCTTCACACGTACGTTATTTACTGGGATGGTGTTTGCCAGGGGAGGGGCAATCAGCATGGCGATAGTATTGATATCGGTGGGATTGTAGATAGCCACGCAATTCGGTGTACTCTGCGGAGTTGTAGTCACGGTTTTCACATAACCTGTGCCTACCGTAGCTTGGTAAATACTATTCCAACCCAAAGGAAGAGCTGGTATAGCCACAGTATCGAAGCCTTCGTTGTGGCTGAGCTCGTAAATGGTGGTATCCACGCCGGTACCACTGAGTACTACGGTATGGGTTTGCCTCAGGTTGTCCGTGATGGTAATGGTAGCAGTATGATCACCTGCTGCGGTGGGGGCATACACTACGTTAAAGCTTATGGGTTCTCCCAGTATCAGTTGCGCAGGCAGAGTGGGCAAATCGGTGAGGCTAAAAGAGGCGTTTCCGCTGAGGCTGATGCTGTTTACGGTAAGAGTACCGCCGCCACCGTTCATCACTCTGAAGGTTTGGCTGGGGGTATAGCCCAGAACCACATCGCCAAAGTTTTTGGCAGGAGGCCCGACTAAAAATAGGGGGTCAGTACTCAGAGGGCTCATTACAAAGCGAATGTTGGTACGGTTCATCAACGTTGTGCCTGTGAGCGATGTGTTGGCATTCAAAGAGTCGCTCTGGTAACGCACGGAGCTAATATAGGCAGTAGGAGTGTAATACGTCAAAGCATTGTGAGCATAGGCTCCTGTCACCAAATCGGTGACAATTTCAACCAGAAGATTTGAGGTGCCATCCCATAAAAAAGGTGTAGTTAAGGTATGAAGGTTCCATCCTGTAGTGGGCATAAAAGGGTCGCTCTGCCACACAGTGGTATAGTCGCCTACTTCAAAGGTGGTGCTGAGAGCTTCTTGATCTGTATGCTTCAAGCGAATAGTGAAATTCGTCATGGGCGTGCAGGTGTCCAGATCTTGCACATTGAAACCAAGTGCAGTGATCAGTCCGGGTGTGGCACCAGCGGTAAAGAGCTCGTTGGCTTTGTAAAGCAGTTGCTGACGGAAGCTCTTGTACCAGGTGCCATAAGGGGAGGGGGCACCAGTGGAGGTGTTTGTGGTAGTGCCGTCACCGATGGTGACCTCTACTTGCGCACCGAGATTTGTGATTGCTCCAAGGGCTAATGCCAAGAGCAAGATAAACAGCATAGTTCTTTTCATGGTCGTGACTCCTATATTTGCTTGTTGTTCTTGTTTCTTTATTCCAGCTACCAAATCTGGCAGGAGGGTAAATCTCAAATTTATTTTTAACATACACATATTCTAAGCACAGTGCAAGGAAACATAAGAGTACTTTTATTGTAAAGGAAATTCTTCAATTCTGTGAAACTGTGCAATAATTAAGCTATAGGGGAGGTGTCAATGTTCTGAGCTTCAAATAGTTATGTTTTTAACCAATTTACAGTGCTTCACGAGATTGATCAGGCCTGAAAGTACTTTTAGGATGCTAAAACAAGACTGAAAAGAACTATTGTTTCTGGCATCGCGCTCATTACTTAGGCTTGTCTCTAAGATGTCGTCGATTCGAGTTGACTCGAAATCCTGAGTCATCTCGAATTAAAAGCAAATTAAAACCTAATCAAAGGCAGCCCCGTCCCAAGCCTATTCTGTATAAATGGCAATCTGCCAGATTTGAGCGAGCTTCCAAGGCGAGTATTATGTTCTGTATAAAAACAATCTCTTTCTAAAGAACAAAGGAATATTTTTGTTTATGTGGAATACTTTTCAGATATGCTTTTAGACAAAAAGTGAGTAATAGCGAAAGGCAGAATCCAAAGACTCTGCCTTTACATTGGGATGTCAAATAAATTATAGTTATCCTTTGACAGCGTCTTTCAGCTTTTTACCCGCTTTGAAAACTGGTACGTTACGTGCCGGGATTTTCAAAGGAGCTTTTGTTTTAGGATTGATGCCTTTGCGAGCTGCACGGTGCGCAACACTAAAGGATCCAAAACCAACCAAGGAAACTTTGCCGCCTTCTGCTAATGTCATGGTGACACCTTCAAGGACGGAAGCGAGGGCAAGACCGGCAACTTTTTGGGAAATGCCGGCATCGGACGCGATCTTTTTTACTAACTCATCTCTGCTCATTTTACCTCCTATTAGTAGTTTGTATAAGCGTTAGAGATATAACACTATCATTAAAAAGCGCAGTTAGAAAATCTGTCAATGAAAAAAAATGAATTTATGTTTTTATTATTCGATATATTTCAACCGGGTATGGCAGAAATAAGGTCTAATTGTCTAATAGTCATATGAATAGCCTGTGTGTATATTTTTACACTTTTAGCTGCAAATATTTAGCTTCACCCTGCTTAATGCCATTGTTTTGAAGGATTCTTTCACTTCATATTTGCTGCTCTTTTCGGGTAAAGCAGGCCGAAATGCGGCTTTGCGGCTATATAAAGACAAGCAGCAAGAGGATCAAAAAGTGGGGGAGATGTTGCCTGTCCTTTTTTCAGTTGACAAAATCAGCAATCATAGCATCGTGTAACAAGATAAAAAAACTGGAGGATTAATAATGAAATTCAGATTCCTTACACTTGTCGCCCTTGTGGTGCTGATAGCTTTGAGTGCTTGCTCTTCAAATAAGAAAATTGAAGTAGAGCCGGAACCCGTTCGTGACCCGCTTGCCTTGGCTCGCGAGGCTGCCGCAGAAGGTGCCGATTATTATGAAAGCGGAATGCTGGAACAAGCGATAGTATCGTTCAGCAGCGCTATCAAGCTGTTTGAGGAAGCCGCTCCGATGGCTTCGGAAAGCGATTCCCTGGCCTACAACCTGGAAAGCATGCAACTCAATGTGGCCAAAAGTCATGTCGATATGGCCGCTGAAAGCATCCAGATGAGCATGTATAATGAAGCCATCATTCACTATGAAGCTGCTCTGAAGATTTACAAAAATCATAAACCAGTGCGCATTTCTCAAGACGAATTGGACCAAAATGTATTGGGTACATACAACAACCTTGCCATTGCCGCTCGTGATGGCGGTGAATATGAAAAAGCGCTTAATTATTACGATGAGATCTTGAAATTGAAGCCCAGAGACGAAGACATCCTCAATGCCAAGTTCTTTGTCCTGAAGGACTATGTGAAGGACGATGACCGTGCTTTTATGGTTTTGGAAGATTATGCCAGAGTAGCACAAGATGGCGCTGCTTACATCAAGCTGGCCGAAGGTTATGCCGAAGCCAATAACTATGCCAAAGCCGAAGCCGCCTATCTTCAGGCCGAAAAATTGCGTCCCGATGCCGATATGTATACCCGCATTGGCAATTTCTATCGCGCCAATAGCAAATGGGAACAAGCCAATGTCTATTTGAAGAAACTGGCCGATACCAAGCCCGAAGCCAGTATTCTGGCCGTGGTTTATGCTCAGATGGGGCAAAACTATTCCCAATTGGGCAACACCGCAAAGATGGTGGAAAATCTGGAAAAGTCTGTGGACCTGGTACCGAATTACCGCTTGGCTCTCACCTTGGCCGGACATTACAACGGCGTGAAAAACTGGAATAAAGTAGTCACCTACAGCACGAAAGTCTTACAGGAAGAAGCCAATAACTCAGCAGCCCGAATGCTGCGTGGGGTGGCGTATTATCAACTGAAAAACATGAGTTCTGCCAAGGCGGATCTGGAACGTTTGGTAAATGATCCCACCTATGGCGCTCAAGCTCAAAGCATCATTAAAGGGATCAAGTAAGATAGATACCTTATTCTATGTGGCGGATGGAGTGATATCTGTCCGCCCTATCTTTTGAAAATGAAACACTTTAAAACAGATGGTTCGATAAAGGCAATATACAAAGCCGTAATAGGCGAAAAGGTGGCGCGTCCGCTTTTCAGCACCAGGGTTCCGGCCGGTTTTCCTTCGCCCGCGACGGATTATACCGAAAAAGAGCTGGACCTGAATGAAAAGCTGATTTTGCACAAAAAGCACACTTATTTCATGGAAGTAGAGGGCTATTCCATGATCGGTGCGGGCATTTATCCGGGAGATCTGGCCATAGTGGATCGAGCCATAGAACCCAGTTCAAACAAGGTGGTGATCGCCATCGTGGATGGGGAATTTATGCTCAAGCGTCTGCTCATCAAAAATGGCGAATACTGGTTGGTGCCGGAAAACGATGAGTTCGAACCTCTCAAGATCACCGAAGATGCGGATTTTATCATTTGGGGAGTGGTTACTTACGTAATCCATCCTGTCTGATGTGGCAGAGATATTGGCTGCTGTTCATCGTCATCATTTGGGGAGCTGCTCTATCTGCCTCGGATTTTGTGATCGATGAAACCATCATCCTGCAGGCCAATCAATTTCAATATAAGTTATCCCGCCAAAACCTTATAGTCTCCTCCGAAAAGATATTCAGTGACAGCCTGGAGCTGGTTTCCGGGCTCGATTACGAGCTGGATTGTCGCAGCGGAATCCTGCTGCTGAAGACTATGCCCCAGAGCCCCATGCTGAGCGTCAGCTATCTGATTATCCCGGATCAATATACGAAGAGGATACAGCTCTACGAGAAAGTGGATATGTCTGATAGCACCCTGGTTACCCGCCCCCGGCTGAAATCCCAGTGGTTCACAGACAGCTCAAAGCTGGAGATCAGCGGCAGTAAAACCTTTGCTCTCAGCTTTTCCGAAAGCGGCGAAACCGATCTTTTGCAATCTCTGTATGTGAATCTGGATGGCGAGCTTTCCAAAGATGTCTTCATCACCGCCCAGCTTTCAGATAGCCAGAGTAAACTCAGCCCCGAAGGGGATTCCAAGGAACTTTCCAGCCTGGATCAGGTCTTCATCCGCGTCTATGGCAAACGCTGGGAACTGGGAATGGGAGATCTTGAGCTCGAATATGAAAAGAGCCGCTTTTTGAGGTATCAGACCAAGATCGAAGGGATTTCTGCCTTGTATGATGGCAAACACCGCTTTCAAGCAGCCTTCAGTGCTGGTGGTGGGAAATCTGCCATGATGCAGATCCAGATCGTCGATGGCAAGCAGGGGCCGTACTATTTGGTGGCAAATGACTCTCAGCGCAGCTTCATCATCGTGGCGGGCACGGAAAACATCTATCTGGATGGCGATCTTTTGGGCCGCGGTACGGACTATTATGTGGACTATGCGGAAGGCTCGGTGATGTTTCGCCGGCTGGTAAGCTCTAGCAATACGGTGAACGCCTGGTTTCAGTATTCAGATGAGAACTATCGTCAATCCAACTACTTTTCCAGCTCGAAAGTGCAGATCAGCGAGCAGCTCAGCATACATCACCATCTGGTGCACCAAAACGATAGCCGGGACGATCCTCTGCTCTACAGCTTTAGTGAAGCCGACCTGGATAGCCTGGCTGTGGCTGGAGACAGTCCTGCCCTCAGTGATGGCGTGATCCAGACCGGTTCGGGTGATTATATACAGCTTATCGACCCACAGGGTTTGATCTACTATGAATATGCTCCGGGAGATTCCAGCGCGGTTTACAGCCTGGTATTCAGCTATATGGGCCCGGGAAATGGGGATTATGAAGAGTTTTCCAGGGGACGTTATCGCTGGGTGGGACAGGGCAATGGTTCCTGGCTACCGGTCAAGAAGCTGATCGCTCCTGCCAATCGCAGCAACATCGAGCTGGGCCTGCTGTGGCAAGGTGAGGCCTGGCAAAGCGGATTTGACTCCATGTATTCCCATAACGACCGAAATACTCTTTCTGCGGTGGATGATCAGGACAATTCTTCCGCCATTTTTTCCTACAGGCTGGCGCATGAAGCCACAGACAATCCTTTTGTGGTCAAGCTGGATGCCGAATATCGCTTTGCCGATCTCTACCGTTTTGGCACAGACTATGTGGTGGAGCACGATTTTGCGGCTTTACCCAAGGCGGATTCGCTGGCCATGAGCAATATCGATCTTTCCTTCGGCTACATACATGAGTTTTGGAAACCGCGTTTGCTTTTGCGCTATCGGGATCTGGATCAAAACTACCGGCAAAAAGCCTTGCGCTTGTCTTCCGAAAGTGGGAGTTACCGGGTGATCATTCCAGCCCTGAAGATGAGTAGCACGATTTCAGATCAAAGCGGCGAAATCGCTAGCTTGCTGATGTATCACGATGCAGAATTGGCCTGGGCTTATCACATCTTTGGCCTGAAGCTGGCCGGCCTGTATTCATCCCTGGAAGATGATGACCCCGCTGCCCTCAGCACGCGCTATCTCAAATGGCAACCTAGCTTTAGCATCCAATCCAAGCGCCAGGCTACCACTCTGCTGTTTAAACGCGATCAAAGTAGCGTAAAACAGCCGGATTGGCGGGAAGTAAACTCCTCGGATACTTATTCCCTCAAACACAATAGCAATTTCGTGCAGCACCGCTTTGATCTGGATTTTAGCCATCGTGAGCTCAGAAATCCCGTCTCCGAGAGCAATCCCAAAAGCTCCTATGATCTTTTTACCCTGCGCAGCGGGCACGATCTGCTGAATGGAGCGCTCAGTCTGTATAATAACTACGAACTCAATCAAACGGAATTCTTCCCCCGCATCCGGGATCTGGTTTGGGTGGGCACCAGCAGCGGTGTATTTGACAGCACGGGAGTCCTGGTGGAAGGTGGCGAGTACATCTATGAATACATCACCTCTCCCAAGGGCCGGCTTTCTACAGAGATCTCGGCCATGGCCAGCCTGTATCTGAAACCGGGGCTTTATCTGAAGGACCCTCTGTGGAAGAAGATCCATAGCGATCTGTCTGTAACCGCCACCGAACAAAGCGACAGCATGGACGATTGGCGGACCTATCTCTTTTTGCCGAATTACAGTTATGGCGAGACCAGTATCTATTCACGACAGGGCTATCTGCAAAATGTCTGGCTGGATCTTTACAAAAGCAGGGTGATCAGCTCTTTTTCGCTGGACCTCAACCGCAGCCTGGACAATCGCTATCAAAGCTCCGAGCAGAGCTACGAAAATCGGCAGGTGGCACAGATCGATTTGCGCGGCTATCTGAGCATGAACACCAGAATCAGCCTGGAGAATTCCCTGAACCGGGAAAGCCGCTATGCTTCTGAGATCTCAGAGCAGCGCATCGCCAGCAATTTTGAAAAGCTGCTCAGCCCTCAAAGCACAGCGGTGTTGGAGCTTAGCCTGGCCCAAGAAGAAGGCAGCATGCAGGGTGGGGATGATAGATATAGCTTGCAAAGCCTGCGCATCGCCCCCCAATTGCGCAGCGTCTTCATGCAAAAATACCGGGTCTCAGCGCGCCTCAGTCTGGGCTATAACTTCCGGGATGGCAGTGCCTATTTGCTCTTTCTTCCCCAAAAACGTGCGGGATTTGTCTCGGATGCCACGCTTTCTACTATCTATCGGCTGAATGCCTTCAGCAGCTTCAGTCTGGAATACCGCTTCAGCAAATACCCGGAAGCGAAAAGCAGTCACAATCTCAAACTTGAATTTAAGGCGGAATTGTAAATGCCGATCTCACTTAGTGTTGTTGATTATATCATCATCCTGCCCTTCATCTTTTTGGCTGGGTTCATCGATGCCATCGCCGGAGGTGGCGGTCTGATCTCTCTGCCGGCCTATTGGAGTGCTGGCATCCCGCCCCACATGGCTTTGGGCACCAATAAGTTCTCCTCTTGTAGTGGAACTATTTTCTCCACCGCCAGATTCTTTCATGCCAGGATGATCGATGTGCCGGTGGCCTTGATCGGGGCAGTGATGGCTTTGGTGGGCTCCTGGCTGGGCGCGAGTACTGCTCTGAGGATCTCAGGGGAGTTTTTGAACTATCTCCTCATCATCCTGATTCCACTGATTACGGTGCTCGTTCTTGTTCGTAAGAATCTAGGATTCAGTGACACAGCACATCTCTTGAAACTGGGCTATAGGCTCTTCCTGGGCGCGTTGGCCGGCTTGATCATCGGCTTTTATGATGGATTTTTTGGCCCTGGCACGGGCACTTTTCTGATTCTGATTTATTCCGTGCTTTTGCACTATGATTTTGTGCGCGCCAATGGCAATTCAAAGGTGGTAAATCTCGCTTCAAATATGGCCGCCGTGGTCACTTTTGCTGCTCATGGCCAGATCTGGTATCCCATTGCTATCCCTGCTGCAGTTTGCGGGATTGCCGGCAATCTTTTGGGCTCGAAGATGGTGGTGCTCAGAGGGAACAAGATCATCCGCAAAGTCTTCATCCTGGCCCTCGTTCTGCTTTTGATCAGAGTGCTATACAATGTCTTTCTGTAGGGGCAGCAAGGTCTCATTCTGGATGCAGCTTTGGAGGCTGAACCAAGATATCTGCGGTAACAAACCGATCTATATATATTTAACGGGAATGGTGCCACTCTAGCTTTATCAAACAATAGCCTTCTACAAGATATCAGCGTAGATGAGATAGTCTTGGCTGGCGATGTCATGGTGTCCAGTGGTGTTAGCTTTGATTCCGTTGTAAACAGCGGTGAGGTCTTCAATCATTTTGTCAGCACATACGCTATGACCATCAATACGCGCTTGGAAAATCATGGCACCATTCGCAACCATACGAGTGGAAATTATTTTTATCTGAATCTCCTGGGCGATCTCTACGATTATGGAACTATTCGCAACGACAGCTTTCGCTTCTTGAATACGGTGCAACGTGTGCTCTGGCAGGATCCATCTGCAGATCCGATCAGCTCCGCTAATGTCCTGTCTCAAGCTACCGGTAACCTGCAGCTCACCTCAAATCTGCGTTTTTCCGGATCCGATATCAACTTGAATGGCAACATCTTGATAATGTACGACGGCAGCAACAGTTACAACCTCTCCCATTCTGGAGGTAAGCTCAGAAATGGCACTCTCAATACCGACGGTTTTAGTACTCTGAACTTGTCCGATGGTGTCTATATTCAAAGCCTTAATGCCGAAGACATTATCCTGCAAGGCTTTGTTCTGATCGCCCAAAATTGCAGCTTTGACGACGTAGTAAACCACGGTACGATCCAAAATTATTACGTCAGCAGTTATCCCTTGGTCATTAATGGGAATCTGATTAATTATGACACGATCAAAAACAGTCCTTCAGGTGGCTATCTCTATCTCAACAGCCGCAAAGATCTGAACAATTATGGCACCATCCAAAATAACCAGGTCTCGATTGATGGTCCTATTGATCAATATGTCCTGAATACTGGTACGATCAACGCCAGCATTTTCCAATTGGCTTCGGAGATCGAATCTGCCCAATGGTTCTATAATGGAACTTTGTCTGCCCCGGGTTACACTGTAAATAAGAACGTTGACCCCAATGTTCAAGGTGTATGGCAGCCCAGGTCCACCACGACCGATGGCAGATACATCACCATCGGAAATGGTGCCACAGAGCTCTTAGCACCAGAAAACCTGAGCGTATATTTTAACCTCGGGAAGTTGAAACTTCGCTGGGACGAGGTTACGGATGCTATTTACTATAATGTTTATATGTCCGCCACGCCGGATGGTTCTTATGCCTTGCTGGATAAAGTATTCAGTTCCAACCTTGGCGACGGGCAGGTCATGATGACTTTGCTTGGTCATCAGGAATATGTAGATCCACCAAGGTTCTATAAAGTAACTTCGGGAAATTATGCTAAACAAAACATATATTTACGAGGGGGAAATCCCCTCTTTTTCTGCGCTGATCATTCCAATCTAAGCGATTATATTTGGGAAACCTTCACCGCAAATTCTGAATTGGTCCAGGGCCCTGTTTCAGAGCTGAGTCTGAAGACCTATCCGGTTCCCTTTGCAGGAGAACTGAATATCCTGGCCGAGAGTAAATCAACGGCTCCGCTGGCGTAGGGATCTACAACCAGCGTGGTCAATTGCAGAGAGAGCTGAGAGGTATGGCTGGCTCAAACCTTGCTTGGGATGGCCAGGACCAAAGTGGAAAGACCTGCAGCAGTGGGATCTATTTCCTGCGCGCCTGCCAGGGAAACAGCAGCGCCACTGCCAAAATCGTGAAATTGCACTAACATATACAAAGTGTTTTGAAATCTAAACCAGTGGTGGAGACCTCGCTGGTTTTTCATTATATAGTGGGTACTTTCAAAAAAAGCTTGACCGTATCCGACAAGATCAGGACTGATGCAAGAGGCCGTTTGGTCGGTAAGAAGAGGGGACATAAAAAGTTCCCCAAAGATAAGCTAAATAGTGACTTGGATACTAGTCCAAGCTCTGATAAGTAAGAAGGAGTACTAAAAGCATGCAGCAGATCACAGTAGGCGACTACACTATAGACCTTGTCCGCAAGGACATCAAGAACCTGCATCTGTCGGTATCTCCACCCACAGGCAGGATCAGGCTGGCTGTGCCCAGATATCTGGATGAAGAGAGCATTCGCCGGCATATAGTCTCCAAATTGGACTGGATCAAGAAACACATGGCCGAGTTTGAACAGAGCGAACGTCTGCCTTTGCTGGAATACGTCAGCGGCGAAAGCCACTATCTGGCGGGTAAACGCTACCTGCTGAATGTGATCCCGAATTCCCGTATCAACAAAATTGAGCTACGAGACGATCGCTATATAGACCTCTATGAAAAACCCGGCACCCAAGCCTCGCATCGCCAGCATATGCTGCAGGAATGGTATCGAGCCAGATTGAAGGTCCGGATCGAGCCGCAGATACTAAAGTGGCAAAAGATCATCGGAGTAGAGATCAATGACTGGGCGGTAAAGCAGATGAAAACCAGATGGGGTACCTGCAATATCCGCGCCAAACGCATCTGGATCAATCTGGAACTGGCAAAAAGGTCAGAAGACTGCCTAGAATACATCATAGTCCACGAACTGATGCATCTGCTGGAAAAGTATCATAATGAGCATTTTAAAGAGCTGATGGACAAATTTCTTCCAGATTGGAGAGAGCGGAAGCTGAGCTTGAACAAATCCCTGCTGAGCCATGAGGGGGAGAGCCATTGAGCATGGAACTCGGTGCAGGAGCAGAGCTTTTATAGAGCGCAGATCGCTAAAACGGGCGGATTTGTACAGATCACCGCCCTCAAATTCTCAATTCTTTATCCTCAATGAGCTCCCCCCTTCCTCTGTATCGGTGGCGTGAGCCCATCATTTGCCGTGACCCTGAAGAAGTACTTGTTCCCCAGCAGATTTGCTTTGGGGATTGTGATAGATGTGCTAACCGTCCAGGTATGGGGAGCAAAAGGCCCCTGGGGATCTGTGCTGGCATAGATATAGTACCAAGTAGCTTCGGGCACTGGGTTCCAGCTCAGATTGATATTGCTGCCGGCAGATTCGATGCTCAGATTTGTAACCGCGGTGCAGGAAGCGCTAATGCTGATATTATCCAGGTACCAGGCGATCCCATCGTTATTTTCGCCGTTGGCTACGAAGCGGATTCTGAAATTGCGCTCAGCGGCATCTTCCGAAATATCAAGGCTATAGTTTGTCCAGTTCAAGGAGCCATCCAGGGAGCTATAGCTGCCCAGATCTTGCCAGGCCGAGCCATCCCAGGCTTGCCAGGTCAGGGTATTTTCCAAAGATTGTAAACCGTTGTCCAAACGGATATCAAAGCTCAACTCTACATTATTCATGCCAGTAGCATCGAAGTAATAGCTGCTAAGGGCCGAGCTGTAATCTTGGAGCACCTGTCTCCAGGCATAGATAGCACAGGGAGGCTGGTTGCCGTCACTGGCAATTGTATACCAATTGCCATCCTGAGCAGACCAGTGATTGCTGGCAAAATCGCCACTGGCCCAAGCTTCGCTGAAGGGGAGAGTGATGGGCTCTGGCCAGGCTGGCACAGTCACGGTGATAGCATTTGAGAGCGGCCCGTTATCATTATAATGCACAGCTTGCACGCTGTAGAGATGATTTCCGGCCGGCACGTCTTCATCCCAATAGTAATAAAGGGGCCCGGGGCTGGCATTGACCATATTGTTATCACGATAGATATTGAATCCGCGCAGGCTGCGTTCAGTTTCCACTCTGCTGTGTACTGCGAAGGGCGGATGCTGCGGAGTGCCAGATGCGAGCTCCTGGATTTTTACGGGGATGGGCTGCATGGGTGCCGGGCCTTTGTCCACACTGCGAGCATCAGCAAAATAGGCGTGGATCAGCCAGCTTCCGGAGAGGCCATAGGCATTCGCGGTATTCCATTGGTTATTAATAACCAAGAAATTGCCACGGCCATCTACTGCACGCAGACCATCGGTGGCAGCCGGGAAGTAGTAGTATGGGGTGTTGTCGTTGATATAGTAACCCACATAGATCGCCTCGCTACCGCTGATAGCCACAGGACTGCTGAGCAGGATGTTGTTCCAGCCCAGGCTCAGCCCGCTTAGGGTCTGTTGATGCAGCAAGGTAGTGGGAGCAAGATCTGCATCTGTCCCGCTCCAGACCTTGAGGATATCCACGCTTCCGGGTTCTGCAGCTATGTGGATCATCACGTTGGTGAGCTCCATACCGGCATTAGCGCTCATGGATTCGGTGCCAAATTTCACTGCGACATTATAAGAGATGTTTTGTTGTCCTATGAAGATGCGCGGGATGCCGTCATCATAATGCAAGAATCCGGGCTCTGAGGGCTGTCCGTAAATGGCCGTCCAGGAGAGGAAGGCATTATTTGGGGGCCGCGCTTCGCCGCTGAGACTCAGGATGCTCATCACGGGTTCTATTACCGCCTGCCCAGAGAGCTGGATGCTATGCACTATGCGGGTGAAATTATCCTGGATGCTGAGGGTGGCGGTTTTGTTGCCCAGGGATTGCGGGATGAAGCCTATACTGAAGCTGTAAGAATTAATGGGACTCAGGGCAGCGGGAAGATTGTCTGTGCTGAGCACAAAATTGCCTTCAGGATCGTGCAAGCTGAAGCTGCTGCTGGTGATATTGATGGTTCCTGAACCGGTATTTGTGAGCAGGAACTCTTTGGGCGCATTAGCGGTCAAGGGATGGGCGTTGCCAAAATCCCAGGCAGCCGGAGCATAGCTCAAGATGGAATAAGCAGGAAGCTCGCGCACTGTCACATCATCGATTTTCAGGTCATACACATCTTCACAATCAAAATGACGGAAGGCAAAATAAACGTTCTGCCCGGCATAGCTGGCGAGATTGAAACCGCGATAGTGCCAATCTGCATCCTCAAGAGTTTCTTCGCGCAAAAGCGTGAAATCGGCAGGATCGGTTCCGGTAGTGGAAATGTAAAAAGCATAATGCTCTTGGAACCAAATTGCATGGAAAGCACTTACATAGTATTCCACTATGCATTCGCTGGTGCTGGGAAGGGCTATGAGAGCTGTGATCAGCCAATTATCCGGGGTGAGCGCAGCTTCATCGTAAGAAGCAGAAGCAGCGCAATGCTCTCCACTATGAGCACTTAGGATATCATCAAACAGGAACCAGTCATAGCTATCACCATCTGCATTCACTGTGCTCCAGTCTGTGGGCGGGAAGGTGGCACCCTCAAAGCCTTCCTGCCAGGGGAAGACCGAGATTGCATCTGTATCTGTATAGCCAAGCTTTACATTGGGGCGATTTGCGCGTATAAAGCCGGTTCCGGAGGGCGGGGTACCGCTATTACTCCAGCTAAGATGGGTATTGCTCACGGCACTTGAGTAAATCTCAGCACCCCAGGCTCCGCCAATGCCATACCCGCCATATCTCCTTTCCACCAGGATGATCAGGTTTTCGCCCATATCCACATCAAAGCTTGGGCTCAGCGTGAACTGATTCCAGCCGTTGGCTATCAGACCAGTCTGGTTTTGGTTATAGACCAGGGTAGCTCCAGTGAGCATATCTGCCCAGGTACCATTGGCCAAGTTGCTGGCAGAGCTGGTTTTCAGATAGATTTTGGTGGGTACAGTTACGTTTGTGGCAAGGTGCGAATACCAGGATAGTGCCGAGATCTGGATATTATGCGCACCGATCTCGCTGGCTCTATACAGGGCTGCACTATAATCGTAGCCGAAATAGTTACCCAGGGGATAGCGTTCGCCAATGGTTCCGGAGCCTATGGTTAGCTCGGCGGCAAAGGCCGTGAATGTCATAATCAAAAGTGTCATGAGGAGTACAAGTTTCTTCATCAGAGACCTCCTTAAGGGTCTAAAGTGCTGGATTTGAGACTATCTGGGGATGGCGCATAGGTCTTCCTCGTGGGATGATGTGTTGGGGGCGAAAAACTGAAGGCTGGTTTGGGATGCTGAGGAAACAAAGGGGAAAATCTGTAAGGGGGATAGAAACTGTGGATTTGGGCAAAAGAGCGCTGCTGTTTCACCTCATCCTGCCTTCGCCAAAGACTTATTTTTAGGCAGCAGACAGGAGATTCGCAGACTGCTGAAAGTGCGCATGATGCTCCCACACTCGCACTGGTAAAGCAGAGGATGTGCATTTTTCATCATCAAAGCAAACCTTCTTTTTTGTGGTTAAGCATATATCTTAAAGCCAGAATACTTAGCCGTCGCTATAAAAATCATACAAAGCTATTTCGACTAACTGAACTCACATAAATCAGTTTATAAATCGGTCAATAAAAATATGCAAGAAAAGCGGAGCTTTGTGTGGTTTTTTGTCGCTGTTTTTCCACAGACAAACGACACTTTAGCATAGTCCCAAAAAGTTGAATGTTTGTTCTTCGATCTGCGCCCTTGGATAGTTTATCTGCCAAAACAGTGAATGTTCCTGTGTCCTTTACCTGAAAGCTGTGAGTCTTGGAGTTCAAAGTGCCTAAGATAACTATCAATTTACCATAAGCTTAGCGGCACTTTGGACTTCAAGCAGCAATAGCAATGGGAATATTAGCAATGGGAAACCTTGCCGACGGCTGCTCAAGTCCATTCCGGCCTGTTATTAACGCTAACACTGAAACAATCGAAGCCGGATTGAACTTAACTGAAAGCCAGCTTTCGCCACCGACAATGAAAATCCTTAA